>Ga0335074_10007869_pt1 | contig 14791 bp, 10 predicted proteins | sample Lox_Sample_23_FD_206715 | JGI IMG/M metagenome (GOLD analysis project Ga0335074, IMG submission 206715) | Soil microbial communities from Loxahatchee National Wildlife Refuge, Florida, United States - Lox_Sample_2.3 | ecosystem: Environmental > Terrestrial > Soil > Wetlands | place: USA...
TCCGAAAGCCAGCTAGGCGCAAGCCAGCGCGGCGCGGGTTTCGCATTAACGCTACCCGTCCGACGCTCGGCAAGAGGCGTGCGCCCAGCCGGAGCAATGGGAAGCGTACAACCGCCCGGAAGCGGTACTAGCTCCGTCGGCCCGAGACGTGAACGGCAAGAACAGGCGAAACTGCAAACTCTCGGCGCATCCTGCTCCGGCTTCTAGGGAATAAGAACGATCATGACGTAAACCTCCAGCAGGTGGTCAGGTGGGCAGAGGTCGTTGGGACAGAGGACCCGGGTTCGTTAAGGGTTCGATAAGCCTTCCTCAGGGGGTTGTCAGGGGCCAAACGGTGCCATCCGGCGCCTGTGTTTTCTTTCAGTTACCGTATTCGGGATTTGCTGTCACGACATCAGTCGGCGGTTCGATCCGTCTTGCGAAAAGGGTGCGTGGCGCAGCTATCGCTCGGCAGCGGTCGAATCGTTCGTAATTTCGTATTGCAGATGGAATGGCGTGAGCGGGCGATTGGCTGGGAGGCGATCCTGCGCGATGATCTCGTTCACCCGTGCGATGCGTTCAGACGGTAATGGATGGGAGCGGAAGTACGCGCCAAGACCTTCAATGGCAACTTGGCCCAATTCGTCGACCGGTGTAGCGGCGTGCAGGACGTATTCATCGTCCAAGCGCTTAAAGTGCTCCAGCATCTTGAGCGCACCCTGCGGGGAGTATCCCACCGCGGTCGCCAGACGAAGACCTTCGCGATCCGCCTCGAATTCCTCGTCTTTTGAGTAGCCAGCCTGCCAAACCGTCATGGGGATCTGAACGATGGCGGCGACGACATCGAGATCGAAGTGGTGCAGCTGCGCCTCCCACTGCACGCGCTCGACGGCATGATAGTGGTCAATATGCTCGATCTCGTGGCCGAGCACGAAGGCGAGCTCATCCTCGCTCGTCATCTGATCGAGCAGGCCACGGCCGATGAAGACATGTCCGCCGGGCAAGGCAAAAGCGTTGATCAGATTTGGATCGGCGACCACATGAAATTGCCACGGCATGGGCCGGTGAGCCTGCGCTGAAACGCGCTTGCCCACCTGATCGACGTAGCGCGCGAGTGCCTGGGACTCGGGATCCGACGGAGGATTGGCGCTCTGATACTGCGCAGCCAGTTCGTTGCCGATGCGGATCTCCTCGTCATCGGAGATGCGCGTCATATCCGCGGGAAGGCGAGTCAGGTCGCGCTCCCAATCCGCCGCGGCATCGACGACAGCGTTGGGCGTGACTACGTCGTGTCGATGACGACGTTCGACGAAATAGAGCGATGCTCCGGCGATCAGCAGAATGGCGGCGAGGGTGAGGATGCGTTTCATAGAAGCCGCCGCACCGTCTCGCGATAGCGGTTATACAGGGTCGAGACCAGGGTCAGCGCAGCGCCCAGAGCGATGAAAGTGATATATCGGTCGCGCTCATTCAGATGCCAGGCATCGCGGAAGACGATTTTGCCGACGCAAAGAACCAGTAGCAGGAGTCCGCTGATGCGATAACTTCGTTGGCTGACGCCGAGACCGAGGAGGATCATCAGGACCGCCTGAATGCCCCAGGACAACGTGACCATGCCGGGGTTCATACGGATCGCAATTAGAAAAGCCAGCAGCACCACGGGCGCGAAGAAGAACCACTGCTCCGGATAATTGAGCCCGAGTCTTCGCGCCAGCATGGAAGAATCGGGTTCCACGGCAAAGCGCGCGCGAAGACGGAAGGCTATGGGCAGCGCCGTGAGCAGAAGGGCAATCGCCAGCAGCAGGACTCCAAAGTTGCCACGCCATCCCTGAGGCGTGAAATAGCTGACGTCATAAATGTTGTGGGCGATGCCGCGAGCCATTGTCCCGACGACCAGTGCAAGAGCCTGATGGAAAAAGACTCTCTGCTTCAGCAGCAGCGCAGCCAGCATGAGAACCAATGTGAGCGCAGCAAAGGCGACAACGATCCACTCGGGGTAGACCTGGAACCACAGCAAGGCGGCGACCGAACCTGTACCGAACCATGCGATGGAGTTTCGGATGGGCAGGCGGCTTTGGCTCTCATCAGCAGAACGCAGCCGCGTCCAGACATAGAAGAAGATGAGCGCCAGCGGCATCACCGTCGCGATGGCGGGACTGATGACGTCGCCCGGCACTTTCGTTGCTGTCAGATTCACGAAGAAGATGCGGCCGAAGGCAGCGGTAAGCGCTGCGTACGCTTCGTACCGGAGATGCCGCTGCTTCCACATCATGCCCGCCTCGAAGAGCAGCAGACCGAGCATGGCGATGCCAACAGCGACGGCAATCGGCTGCAGCTCACTCCAGAGCATCCATGCGCATAGGATCGAGGCCACCCAGGTGTAGGCATGGTGATAATCGCGACTGCGCCACGACGATGGCATGCGCACCAGCCACGTGAGCGCGTACAGGACTGCGACTACGACGCCCACCGTCAGAAGCCGTTCATCGATCGAATGCCATTTGTCGGTGAGGAACAAATTGACAGCGACCGCGCGGCCCACTGTCATCGCAGCCAGGACATGCGCCTGAAATGGCAGCTCCTCGATGTCGAATCCGCGATCAACGGCGGCGAGCACCAGCGCAAACCCAATCCACAGGGGAGCGAGCCACGGCTGCGGTGACTCGTGCCAGGCGAGTGCCGCCAGTAGTCCGGTGGCGATCCATGTGTGCGCCCATCCGGCAACGCGACGGTGCGGCGCTTCCGGGGGTGTGCATACACGCGAAATGGCGTAAAGCGCGGCGGTACAGATAACGATGGGAACATAGCGGTCGAGAGCGCTCGATGCGCTGAGGTTGACAGCGATGAGTTGGGCGAGAACCAGGATTGCCAGCACATGCTCCTGCCAGGCAAGTTCGTTGATCCGCAAGCGGCGCCGGGCGAAGACCAGCACGACCGCGAACGCCATCCAGGCCAGCGCAACCCACTCCGGCGCGATTTCAAGCCAGGCCAGAGCCACCAGGGCGGCGGAGCCGCCCCACAGCGTAGCCGAACGAAGTTGCGCACGGATCTCGTCTGATCCAACCACCGCCGAAGTCAGATAGAAGAGGAATGCAACGATTGGAAGGGTGATGATTCGTCCCGGGATGTGGTGCGGGTAGATCTCCGTCCAGTGGCAGTTCGTGATCGCGACGCGGAAGAACGCAGCGCCGGCCAGTAGCCAGGCCTGTACCAGAAGGTGCTTGCTCGCGAGCCGGCGGGAAACCCAGGCCGCGCTCAGCATCAGAACAGCCCAGGCCACTGCGGTCCAGTCCGAGGTGAAGATCGCCCACGAGCCGATGAAGACCGTGACACAGCCGAGGTAGCTGTGCAGATCGGCGAACATGGCGTCGATGTCCCGGAACAGCGCACTCCAGCGCCGCGCCAGGAAATGCGCGTTCAGGTAGAAGAGAATGCTGCAGGTAAGCAGCAGGACGCCATCGTGGATCAGCGACGCTTCGGAGTGCTGCCGCAGGTCGAGGATCGGCATCGCCTTCCACGCAACGAGAAGCCCGGTGAGAATTCCCGCCAGCAATCCCAGGCGCCGGAACAGATTCTCGGACTGCACGATGCCTGCCACCAGCAGGACTTCCGCGCCGATCATCCAGAGCAAGGCGATATTGTTTCCACTGAATTTGAACGGTACCGAACCCAGCATCAGAATGGTGCCGAGAACGGTAAGAACTACGAATGCGGGCCGGCGCCGCCGTGTTGCCGGTAGTTGCCCAAAGAAAAACTCGCAGGCACCCAGGCCGAGCAGCGCGTAAAAAGCAAGCTCCGGCCGGGTCGACTGGAATTTCATCACGGCACCCAGCAGCATTGGATTCAGTAACGCAGCGACTGTCGAGACGCGCTCGTCGCGTGAACTACGAATCCCTCGGGCGACATAGGAAATGCGAAACGTGAGCCAGTAAAGAACCAGGATGATGGCGCTGGGCCAGAACTGCGGGAACGCGTGTCCGCTGACGCCGTCCGGGTAGAGCTTGTAGAGCCAGTAGAAGTGGTTTCCAAAGCTGGCAAGGATGCCGAAGATCTCCAGCTCGTACCAGCCCATGCGCAGGCAGATGACAACGATGCCGATAGCGAGGATGACGCCCGCGCTGAGCGCGTAAACCGTGTCCTGGCTCAGAGCGACTGTCGAAAAGGCGAGCAGGAAGGCAAGGCCGGTGACCAGCTGCGATCGATAGCGTAGCGTATGGGCGACCATCGCGACAGCCACAACAAGGAGCAATGTGCAGTTTGCGGTCAGCGAACTCATCACGCGCATTGCAGGCACGTGCCACATGGCATAGGTGGTGAAGAACAGCAGAGCCCATCCACCGCCGATTCCGGTGCGCCCGATGAGCCGGTAGCGCTCTTTCCGCTCCAGCCAGATCCCACCGCCGAGCAATGCAGCCGCGGCAGCGTACAGCAGGCTGACCTTGCCAGCCGGACCCATAGCCACCAGTGCCACGCGGCCGAGAAGAGCGAATCCGAGTACCAGCAGGACAATGCCGATCTTGGCGAACAGGTTCATGCCCAGCAGCTCTTCGAGCGGCAGAGTCTTCCGCAGGCGGCTGAAGAGGCTTTCGCGGGGTGGGGGCACCTGGTAAGAGGATTGCCAGGCTGGAGCGTTCAATGGAATCGCAGGCCCGGTATCTACCTTGCTGGCCGGAACTGCAACCGCTTCGGCCTCGACGGGAGGTTCCGCAGCAACCGGGTCGGCCGGTGGGGGAGCAACATAGGCGATCTGCGCGGGCTGGGCGGAGAAAGCTGCTGCGGCAACTTCCCCTTCTGCAGCTATGGCAGACGGCGGTAGAGTCGGAGGGACGACTTCTTCGGCAGGCAGAACCGGCTCCGAGACCGGCGCGGGTTCGATGATGATGGGTGCCGGGACCGCCTGAGCAGGCGTTGCCTGCTCCACGACCGGTTCGGATACAGGCACGGTCGTGGCTTCACCTGCCTCCGACCTCGTCTTCGCGTTCAGTTGGAGCGAAAGTTCGTCGACCATCCGCCGCAGAGTCGCAACTTCTGCCCGGAGGGAAGAGATACGGTCCGAATTCTCATATTGCTGCTCATCGAGCGCGGCGCGCAGTGTTCCGGTGCGACGAAAGGCCACGACCGCGAATACGGGGATCACCACGCCTAATCCCAGGGCAACCAAACCAAGCAGAAAGAAAGCGCCGTCCATAATCCACCTGAGTAAAAGAAGAAACTGTTGGCATTGATGTCAGCAATGGACTTTCGGAGCTGGACCGTCATTTTCGCGTGCCGGCGAGCCGTTGAAAGTCCCAGGAAGCACTGCGACCGAGCGAGACTATGCCGGAGCTGGCACCCTCTGCACCTGATCCAGCGCGATCTGCCGCACGGCGCGCAAATCGATCTTTCCTGTCCCCAGCATCGGCAGGGCATCAAGGCGAATGAACTGATCGCGCCGCGGCTTCCACAGGGGGGGCAAGTCGCACTGGGGAAGCTTGTCCAGCACGCTTGCCAGTTTATCCTCGGCGAGGGTATGGACCACCACGATCCGCTCGCCCTTCTTTTCATCCGGCGCTGCTGTCACGGAGAACACCTGCTCCGAAGCTGCCGCCAACTCGTGCAACTTGTCTTCGATTTTGATATGCGGGACCATCTCGCCGCCGATCTTGCTAAAACGTGAGAGCCGGTCGGTGATGGTGACGAAACCATCCTCCTCCATGCGGGCCACGTCACCCGTGGTGTACCAGCCGTCCCGCAGAACCTCCGCAGTCTTTTCGGGACGCCCCAGGTAGCCCTTCATCACATTGGGGCCTTTGACCAGCAGCATGCCCGATGTTCCCGCGGGAACCGGGCTTCCGCTCTCAATATCGACGATCCGGACACAGACGCCGGGCAGCGGATGTCCGATGCGTCCCCGGCGGCCGCCGACCTGCCGAAAGCCCGGAGCACGAAAATCGCGCGCGTTGACCGTGACCACCGGGGAACACTCGGTGCAGCCATAACCTTCGAGTGGACGAATGCCGAAGGTGTCTTCGAATGCCATGGCCACGCGGTCGGGCAGCTTCTCGGCGCCCACCAGCACGTACTGCAGGCTGCCAAAGCTCTCCGGCGAGCAGCGCTTCATGTAGGCCTGGAGGAAGGTCGGGGTGGCGACGAGGAAGCTGACACGATACCGAGCGACGAGTTCGCCGATGGAGCGAGCGTCGAGGGGGTTGGGATGGTAGACAGCTCCGATGCCGCTGGCGGCGGGCATCCACAGGGCTGCCGTGAACCCGAAGGAGTGGAAGAAGGGCAGGATTCCGAGAATCTTGTCGCGGCCATCCAGCATGAATACCTGCGATACCTGCTGGATGTTGGCGCCGATGTTGAAGTGCGTCAGCATCACGCCTTTCGGCTCGCCTGTGCTGCCGCTGGAAAAGATGATGGTCGCCAGATCGTCCATGGTGGCGCGAGGACCGCGGCGCCCGACGGCGCTGCCCAACCACGCGGAAGGGACACACCACGCCAGCGCCAGGGCGGCGATTCGCTCTGTGAAACGAGGGCTCTGCAGGACATCCTCGAGGAAGATCGTCCGGCCTGGGATTTGCAGGTTGGGAAAGCGCTCGACGAATGCTTTCGACGTGATGACAGTCTGAAGATCGCATTGCCGTGCGCAGGAGGCCAGGGTCTCACTCGAAGAGGTGTAATTCAGATTGACCGGGACGCGGCCCAGCAAGGTGAGCGCGAAGTTGGTCAGCGCACCGCCGACCGAGGGCGGCAGCAGCAAACCAATCATCTGCGAGTCGCCGATTTGAGAACGAAGCCGGCGAGCGATGTACACCGTCTTCGTGAGCGCTGAGCCGAAGGTTAACTTCGGCGTGCGTCCATCGGCCATCATGAAGCGCAGCGGAAAGCGCCGGGCAGTGCGCACAAAGGCTCGATCCAGCGTCTTCATGCGCCGCTTGCGCTGCTCAAAGGCGTCCGCCTGCAGTTCCTGGACTACCTGGCGAACTTCAACTGCGGTGGCTGAAGGCGGCATCGGCCGGCCGAAGCTCACGGTCACGGGATAGGGTATACGGCGCGGCAGCTTCCACAGGAACCGCCCACGATCGAAGCTGAAGATGCTGCCCCACACGCCATCCAGACTGACAGGAATGATGGGCGCCTCGACATTCTTCATGATCCGCTCGAGGCCTCGGCGGAATGGCAGGAGCTGGCCCGTGCGCGTGATCTGGCCTTCGGCGAAGATGCAGACGATTTCGTCATTACGAAGCGCTTCGCTGGCAATGCGCAGGGAGCGAATCATGTCACGGGGACGCTGTTCGCTGGAGATGGGGATTGCCCCCATCATCCGCGCGAAAGGTTTCACCACTTTTCTGTCGTAAATGCCTTTGTAGACCAGGAAACGAATCGGCCGATCGGTGGACGCGACCAGAAGCATGGCATCCACGAACGACATGTGGTTGCAGACCAGCAGGGCACCAGACTTCTCCGGAAAATTGTCCCGTCCCAGGACCTTCACGCGGTATGCAGTATGGGTGGCGAAGAACAGAAGCAGCCGGGCAAACCACTCCGGCAGAAGCATCAGGACATAGACGGTTCCGGCAGCGGTGATCAGCGAAGCAGCTACCATCACGCCGCGCGGATTCAGATGAATGAATTCCGTAAACACGTAGTAGGCGCCGGAAGACAAGGCGATGCCCACAAAGGACAGAAGATTGGCCGCCGCGATGATGCCGCCCTTGTCCTGCTCCGCGGGGCGATGCTGCACCAGGGCGTTCACCGGCACGGCGAAGAAGCCGGCCCAGAAACCGAGGATGCCCAGCAGAACGGCCGAATCGAGCAGGCCGTGCGGACGAAGACCGAGCAGGAGACCGGTGACCGTCATGCCGATCGAGCCCAGCGGAATCAAGCCATACTCGATCTTGTTGCCGCTCACCACGCCAGCCACCATGCTGCCGATGCCGATCCCAATGGCCAGCGTCGCGTTCAGGTAGCCGGTCTTTGTCATTCCGACGTGCAGTACGTCAGGACCGTAGACCACGATGGTCGAGAAGAGAAGCGAGCCGAGGAACCAGAAATAGGTATTGCCCGCGACCGCGAGAAAGAGGGCACGGTCCCGCCGCATGATCCGGATCTGCTGCCACAAGTCGCCGATGAAGTTCAGCCGAAACGGCTTCCCCGGCGCGGCGGGCGGAACGCGGTCGATGCCCAGGCTGCTGAGTAATCCCGCGGCAGCCAAGGCCAGCAATGCATAGCCTGCATAGACCTCATGTCCGCGGAAGTGTTCGGCCATCGCCGCTCCGACGACCGTGCCGAGAATGATGGCCAGGAAGGTGCCGAGCTCAATGACGCCATTGCCCCAGGAGAGCCGCTTCTCGGGAAGCAGTTCCGGGAGCAGTCCGTATTTGGAGGGCCCGAAGAGCGCCGCCTGGGTCGCAACCAGCGTCAGCGCCGCTAGCGAAAACGGGAGCGAATGTGCCGCGAGACCAGCCGCGGCCAGAACCATTGAAGCGATCTCCATCAGCTTGGTCCAGATGGTGATCTGCCGTTTGCTGAAACGATCCGCCAGCCAGCCGCCGGCCATGCTAAAGACGATGAAGGGCACGGAAAAGAGGAAGGTGACCAGCGAGACGAAGCTCTCACGCTCGCTTCGCGCTAGGCCCATCCCCACCACCATGGAGAGCAGCAGATTGCGCAACAGGTTGTCGCTAAAGGCACCCTGGAACTGGGTGGCCACCAGAGCCCAGAATCCGCGGAGCCTGCGATCAGAAGGAACAGCCATCGAAGAAGCTTCTGGAGTACTGTCTGAGCCCGTCATCATAAATTGGGACTGATTGTGCTGGTGCGTCATTGTAGTCCCTCCGCTATCTCATTCCACTGACACTTTTTGGGTAATCAGGAGTTAACTCATCCAGCCGCCTCACTTACCCACGAACGGTGGCCAGCCGCCTATCTGCGGAGGCTGGCCACGGTCCGCGGCTTCAATAGGCGTAGTAGTTGTAGCTGGGTTGCTGAGGCAGAGCCGTCGCATCGAGCAGGAAGCAGTGGCGGCCGGCGGGGTGAGTCCAGATATCCTGATCGACTTGTGGCGGCTGAGTGCTATTCTCCCGTACGCTATCCGCGGCGAAGACGGCACAAAGCTGGTATTGGCTGCCCTGAGCCGGACGGTATTCAAAGGCTTTGTGGGTGATGGGGTCGGCATAGGTCCCCGGCACGTCAGTGAGACTGGCGGGGAGCTGGGATGAGTGGCCCTGCCAATAGTTCCGGATGGCGCTCGACAGGCGATAAAGCTGCTGGACGCGCTGCCTGTCGGCTACGAGTTTGCGCTGGGCGCTGGGGGCGCCAAGCTGCATAAATCCCAGCGCGATCATGACAACTGCGATGGCAGCGCTGGCCATCGCCATGATTCTGTCCCGGCTGAACCGGCCTGCCGCCGCTTCGACCCTGCGCAGACCGCCGAAGTAGTACCAGAAGACGCCCGTGGACAGAACGAGGACGACAAAGCTCTTCGCGAGGAACACCGAGGTGAGTTCGCCCCGGAGCAGATAGGCAAGAGCCGCAATCAGGTCACCCATGAAAACCGAGGCTGCGATGACCAGTGCCATATACGTGAGCCATTTGCGGATGCCCGAGTCGAGCTTCTCGGGGTCAGTTGCCGCCTCGCGAAGCACGGTGCGCGAGACCAGCAAATAGAGTGGGAAGGCAACGATGATGGCGGCGAGCGAGGTGGTCATGGTGTAAGTGCTGAAGGTGTTCCCGTAGCCTCGGAAGAGCGGGTCGGCGAGCCAGCGGTCGATCAGCGAGAAGGCAAGGCAGCCCAGCGATAGCGTCCACACAGCAAGCGTGGAAAAAATGAGCAGGTAAAAGAAGGCGTCGCGGGCGGAAGCGCCGCTGCCGGGACGCGGCGGCACCTCGATTCCGGTCTGGCGTTGATAATGGTCGGCGAGGGCGGCGTATGCCTGCTTTTCCGTCCAGCCGCGCGCGGTCAGAAGGCCGACGAACGACGGCACGGGAATGCCGGCGTCGAGCGACTTCTGGATGAACTCGGCAACTCGGTTGTCTCGGCTCATGGTGTTCTCCTCTGACCGTGAGAATAGGTGGAGGCCTCGGCTGGGACTACGCAGCGCGTGACAGTTCCGGCGACTGTCACACCGGCGGAACTTCGGGACGGGAATGGAGACGGAGATTGGGCGAACGATGCAAATTGCGCTGACGAAGACGAGCGATGTACCTCTGCGACAGCAACTCGCAGAGCAGATTGTCTTTTTGATTACGACGGGCCAGCTCCAGCCGGGCGAAGAGTTGCCGAGCGTGCGGGCGCTGGCGCGCATCAGCAAGGTCCACCACAACACCGTGAGCGAGGCCTACCAGGATCTGGTACGAAGGGGTTGGATCACTCGGCGGCGCGGCAGCCGGCTCCTGGTGGGCACGCGCTCAATCCCTGCCTCTGACAACCCGCGCGACCTCGATGAACTGATCAATGAAACCATCCAGCGCGCACGCCGGATGGGCTACTCCCTGCAGGCGCTCCGGCAACGGGTGCGCGAACGCCTGATGGCGGAGTTGCCCGATCATCTCCTCGTGATCGAGAACGAAGAGGGTTTGCGAGCCATCCTTCAGGCAGAAATCCGCGCGCACCTGGGGTGGCCCGTCGAGAGCTGCTCCTACGATGCCTTCGTCGGCGAACCGGCCCTGGCCATCGGCGCCCAGGTCGTTGCGGCCAACCACCTCATCGAGGAGATCACGCCGATGGTTCCACGGAACCGTCCGGCCATCGGTCTCGTCTATGCACAGGCTGCCGAGCACATCGACCTGATCCGTAAGCTGCAGAATCCCTCCGTCATCGCGGTTGTGTCCGTGAGCGAAAGCCTCCTGAGGACTGCGCGAAGCCTGCTTGCACCGGCCATTGGGGCGCGACATACCTTCAGTGAAGTGCTGGCCGACGGAAAAGCAAAGATCCGCCTGGGCAGCGCCGACGTGGTGTTCTGCGATACGGTCACCTTCGCGAGAATCACTCGCCAGAGCAAGATTCTTTATCGGCTGATCGACCCGAAAGGTCTTGAGCATGTCGCCGCAACTCTGAGTCGGAACTGACGTTCAGTCTGTTGCCTCTTGTGATGACACCTTGTCGGGCTGCTCTCTTGCCGCCGATGATTGGTGATTCTCAGAGGCATTCGAGTGGCGGTGATGAGGTGCCTGAAGCGTGTATGGCGCAAATGGATTCTTCCCTGCCATCAGCGAAGACCCGACGTAGCCGCACCAGAGCATCGCGGACAAGAGTACCCAGACGACGACGATTGGCTTCCATGGGATAAGAACGATCATGATGTAACCTCCGGTAAACGCTCACGGGGCATCCGCTTTCCGCAACCCCACGATTACCCCACTCTATGGCTTCCTCAAGGCCCTGAATCGCTCTAAATGGGTGCCAACCGCTCCAGGCGATGTTGTGTAGTTTCAATAGTTTAACGACTCATAACCCAAAGGTCGGTGGTTCAAATCCACCCCCCGCAACCATTTAGCCGATCGGCCAACCCCAGATAACCCCATTTAACAGCGCCTGCCAGAACGCTGTGGGGATCTGGGGTTCGTGTTGCAGGGCTCTTTTCATGGCTACGAGTTCCTCAGGGCCATCCTGACCACCCTGCTGTTGGCCTCCCGCTTGGCCGTCATCAGGGCATTTCCGTACACATTCATCGTGGTCGAGATCTGAGCGTGCCGCATCAGCTTTTGCTGCACCCCGATAGGGGCGCCCTGTCGTCGAGCCAGGAACGGTAGGTGTGGCGGAAGGTGTGCCACCCCATTCCGTCGAACTTCCCGGCTGCTTGCCGGCGTTCCTCGTGGATCGGCAGACGCTTGCCGTTCGGAGTCGGGCTGGCGTCCTGACACCAGACCCCAAGGCCGGCCCTGCACTTCGGACATGCCACCAGGCACCACCCTGCGGGACGGATGTAGTCCTGCTGGATGGGAGCCGTGTGGTAATGACGCCCGGTCGAGGAGCTCGGGAAGACGAGGTCCAAACCCACCAAAGGGGTTGAAATCCCGGTTTGTGCTTCGCGTTCGGCCCCCGACCTGCGCTTCCAGGTCAGAAGGATCTCCGCGAAATCGGGATCAAGCGGCAGTTCGTCTTCCGAGTACTCCGTCTTGACCCACTTCACCCGGCCATGAACGACCGCCCGGACGACCCGCATGTGCAGATTTTCGAAATCGACGTCACCCCATTCGAGCGCCAGCACCTCTTCGGCCCGGAGGCCGGTGCACTGCGCCACGACCACCATCGTGCGATAGGGCTCGGGAATCAGTGCGAGGATCTGGCAGTACTGCTCGACGGTGAGAACAATCGGCTTTCTGCGGCGCTTGCTGATGCCTTTGACTTCGACCAACTGCATGGGATTCCGCTGCCACTCGACCAGTTCCCACAGCATGGCCTTCTCATACAGCCGGTGCATGAGGGCCTTGACGTGGCCTTTGGTCTTGGGCGCGGCATCCATCTGCCTGAGCCACTCCTGGACCTGGATCGGCTTGATGCGGGTGAGGCGGGTGCCTCCCCACTTGGTCCGAACCTGTTTAATGACACTCAGGTACGAGGTCACGGTCGCATAGCTCAGACCTCCCTGGACAGTGTTCTGGTCGCCCGGACGGAGCCGCTTGATTTCGAGCAGGCGTTCGTCCTCGATGAAGCGATCCAGGAGTGCGTCGAAGGTCGGCTCCAGAATGGCTAACGCAGGGTTTTCTGAGTTGAGTTTGAGCACGAAAGCTTCCAGATGGCGCTCGACTGCCACCTGTGTAGGGAACTTTTCTGTGCTAAAGAACATGGATTTTCGTTTGCTGCTGAGGGGATCCTGGTAGCGGTACTCCCAGGCCCATTGATTGTCGGCCCGCACAACTTTGCGCAGGGTGCCTCGTTGAAATCTCTGCCGTCTGAATTTCAAGGAAATCTATCCCTTTCCAGTCAGAGCAGCGTGGTTGGTTGTGTTTGAGTTTATGCCATCTTCCAGCCATCGATTCAGCGCGCTTGCACGAAATCTCCACCGCTTCCCCACCTTCAAGGCGGGGATTCTGTGTGCCCGCGCCATCGTTTCAAGAGTTTTCCAGTGCATTCCGAGCAAGGTGGCCGCTTGCCCGAGATCAAGCAATGGTTCGAATGCGGTCACACGCGCTGCGGTTCCTTGAGGTCTCGGCGGAGAGGATCGAGGTTGTAGCGTTATGAGCGCCGCAGCGGGTTCGCCAGCTTTGGCATCCTTCAGCATCAGGGAAACCTCCCTGTGCAAAAGCTGCACCCAGTGTGGATTTCTGTCCAATAACTTTTCGGACTTCCGTGATAACTGTTCGGGAGATCCCGGGGGCGCTTCCGACCGGCGTTGGGCGGCTTGGACGAAATTTCCCAATCAACCGACCTTTTGGCCGGAAACTGTAATGAGCGGGTTGCCCTGAAGGCGCCCGTCGGAATCGAAATTGGTGGACCGAAGGCGCCCCGCTCATTGCCAATATGTGTTCGCGAAACGATCAGCCATATGAACATGTGGAAATACCGAGCGATAATGTCTCATTCTCAATGAGAAAGAACCTTTCGGAGACTACGATCTTGACTCCGTCTGCGACCGGACCGGCCGGCCCAGTCCCGCATCCAGACTATTGCAGGCCACCGTGCTACAAAAAGGGCAAACTATCGAAATCTTGTAAATGCAAGGGGTGTCGTGGTGATGCGCATGGCCGCGGATGGAAATACGCTTTCGAGCACGGTTACCTCTCGTGCTCACCTCATCGCTACAGAAAACCGCCTCCCGACCAAGAAGACCTGTTTCCCGCTGAACCCTTCACCCCACTTGAGGAGGCCGGGGGGCGTTCAGAGTGATGCCTGCGCTGAAAGCGAATCACGGACGATTTCGGTCAATGATGCAAAGCTTGGTTCTGTGGGCAATTGATAACGAGCTGGTCGGAGAAAAGTTTGACCGTATTTGTGTCGATCATAAACACACGCTGACACAACGGTACCCCTACGCCCTTCTGCTTTGCGCCTTGGGAACGTCCCGTCTGTCCCCGGTTTTCCTCAATGACTTAGAATTCCAGTATGCCGAAGAAAGTTACAAGCTATTGGTATCCAAAAGCTGATCGTTTGGTCACTCCCAGCGAGTTACGTAGACTGAGCAAGGATGCTCAAGAGCAGGTGATGCGGCACTGGTTTGGCCAGAATTTCATGGACTCTAATGAACTGCCATACGACTCCAGCGAGGGCGGATATCAATGGATCTGGGGCGGCCCATCCGATCCTAAGGACGAGCTAGAGATTGAGTTTTCAGGGAAAGTTTCGGATGAGCTGATCGAAACCCTAGCGGACGAATACAGCGAGATCAGCCATGAGTGGTCTCCTCAGCCGAACGACGATGACTTTTACCGCGACGACTGGGTTCCAGACGATCTGGAAGGTCCATATATGGAATTGATGGCGGCGCTCAACCAAATTGAAATGTCTGCGAAGGAAAAGCGGTCATTGATCGATAGGCCGCTAATACATCGTTTACTTTATCTCAATATAATCATCTCTCTTGAAGCCTACCTCGGCGATTCGTTCTCCGCCGTGGTTTTCAAGCAAAGGCCGTGGCTTGAACGGTTCGTCAACCACAGTTCGCACATAAGGGAACAAAAAATATCTCTGGCAGACGTTTTCGAACGGGCGAAAACGGTCGAGAAGGATGTACGCGATCTTGTGGGAGGTATCTCTTGGCATTGACCTGACCCCCCGGATCCGTCCGGATCGGAATACGATCTGGACGAAGGAAAGGGGAAGAACGGATGAGTCGGAGCAGGCACACGGAGGCGCAGATCATCGCTGCGCTGAAGCAGGTTGAAGCCG
>Ga0335074_10007871_pt1 | contig 14789 bp, 16 predicted proteins | sample Lox_Sample_23_FD_206715 | JGI IMG/M metagenome (GOLD analysis project Ga0335074, IMG submission 206715) | Soil microbial communities from Loxahatchee National Wildlife Refuge, Florida, United States - Lox_Sample_2.3 | ecosystem: Environmental > Terrestrial > Soil > Wetlands | place: USA...
ATGACTCGTCTCCTTGATGATTTGATGTCGCGGCGGCGGCGCATGCGCCCGCTCGCGTGAGAGACAGTCTGCGAGAGGCGCGCACCGGCGAAAATGAAATTAACTCACCGATACAGCGAGAAAGAGCCGCAGCGCGCGGCGCGCGAAAACTGTGCATAATCGGGCGATGACGGACTTGATTTCCAATGCCGAGCGGGTCGCGCCACCGCCCGATCGGGCGGCGCCGCGCGAGCATTGCGCGTCGCCCGATCGACCGGCCCTGCGCGTCGTGCGCTTGCGCAAACAGTACGCGGGCGTGACGGCGCTCGACGAGGTGTCATTCGCGGTCGGACGCGGCGAGATCGTCGGGCTGCTGGGGCCGAACGGCGCCGGCAAGACCACCACCATCAACGTGATACTCGGTGTACTGGAGGCGAGTTCCGGCCACGTGACCATCGATGGCATCGACATCGCGAGGTCGCGCGCGCGCGCGCTCGAGCGCACCAACTTCGCCGCGGTGTATGCATCGCTCCCGGGCAATTTGACGGTGCGGCAGAATCTGCATTTTTTCGGCTTGCTCTATGCGATCGATTCGCTCGCGGCGCGCGTCGAGGAGCTGCTCGAGGAATTCGACCTCGGGCGGCTGCGCGATACCCGATGCGGATTGCTGTCCTCGGGAGAGCAGACGCGCGCCGCGCTCGCCAAGGCGCTGATCAACCGTCCGGGACTGCTGCTGCTCGATGAGCCGACGGCCTCGCTCGATCCCTCGGCCGCGCAGCTCATCCGCGCGAAGATCAAGGGCCTGGCGGCGCGGCAGCGCTGCGGCATCCTGTGGACGTCGCACAACATGCACGAGGTTCAGGCCGTGTGCGACCGGGTATTGCTGCTGTCGCGCGGCCGGGTGTTGCTCGAGGGAGATCCGAACACCCTGCCGCGGGAGCACGGCGCCTCGAGCCTGGAGGAGCTGTTCATCCGCGTCGCGCGCGAGCCGCTGGCGGCCGTCCCGGAGGTTGCACGGTGAGGCTGCGGCCGGTGTCCGCCATCGTCCTGCGGCAGATCTATCTTTTGCGCGGCAGCCCGGTGCGCGTCTTCGGCCTGGTCGTATGGGTGACCATCGACATCGTGCTGTGGGGATTCATCACGCGCTATCTCAATACCGTGAGCGGCAGCGGGGTGAACTTCGTACCGACCCTCCTCGGCGCGGTGCTGCTCTGGGACTTCAGCGAGCGCATCATGCAAGGCGTCAGCACCGCGTTCCTCGAGGATGTCTGGTCGCGCAATTTCCTGAACCTGTTCTCCTCGCCGCTCTCGATCGCCGAGTACATCACCGGGCTGGTCATCACGAGCATGATCACGAGCTGCCTCGGGCTCATCACCATGCTGGCAGTGGCCACCGCCGTCTTTCATCTGCAATTCTTCGCTCTTGGAATCTCCCTGGCGGCGTTCATCGCGGTGCTGTTCGTATTCGGCATCACGCTCGGCATCGTCGCGACCGCGATCGTGCTGCGCTTCGGGCCGGCGGCCGAGTGGCTGCTCTGGCCCTTGCCGGCGCTGCTGTCCCCGTTCGCCGCCGTCTTCTATCCGCTTTCGATATTGCCCGGCTGGATGCGGGCCGTGGCCGCGGCATTGCCGCCCTCGTACGTGTTCGAGGGAATGCGAGGGCTTCTGGCCCAGGGGCCATTCCCCGGCGCATTGCTGCTCAAGGGAGGGGCGATTGCCGCCGCGGAGCTGCTCGCGGCGGCGTACCTGTATGCAGGCGTCTATCGGCGCGCCGTGCGCACCGGGCTGCTCGCGCGCTACAGCGCCGAGGGCGGCGTGTAGGCAGGCGCGCCAAGCAGCCCGGGTCTCTCTCATCCACCTACATCGAACGCGCGGACGCTACCCGGCGCGTGCGCCCAGGATCAGGCGCCGTGCGAGGACCTGCGCATCCTCGTGCCTGCTCGGAGAGTCCGCCGCGTCGAGCCCTGACCTCGAACGCCGGGACGCGGCGCCGCGGCCGGCGACCCGGTGCGCCTCGAGGAGCTGCCTCGCCTGCTCCTGCGGCTCGAGCGCCTCTGCCTGCCCGCCGCCCGCCACCCCTGTGAACGCGGCGCGCGCAGCGATCGTCGGAGCGAGCAGCTCCCTCGCCTGGCTCTGAGGATCGCTCGCTTGGCTGCGCGCACTGCCGCCGAGATCGCCGGCCGCGGCGGCCGAGACGTGAACGATGAATGCTGCGCAAGCGAGAAGCGACGAACGGGTCAAATGATTGCGAAAGATCGAGTGCGTCATGACGGAACCTCCTGATGGGCGTGCTTGATGGGAACATAGATGTATATACATGTATTAACGCGAAACGCCGTGCTGATGGCTTCGTGTGGCTGCATGCTCGTGTGTGTCTCGTGCCCTCGCCCGGTGCCGGCCCGCTACGTCGATGCCAGCTTGCTCGCCGCCGCGTAGGAGGCGCGCTTCAGCTCGAGCGCCTGCGCTCGACCGAGTCGCTTCTCGAAGGCCTCCTGGGCTGCGGCCCACTTCGGCCTGAGCTTGCGCAGCTGCGCCACGCCCTCGGCCGTCAAGGTCCAGCGGCGCTGGCGGCGGTCCTCTCCGAGAGAGTCGATCGCAAGGCCGCTCTTCCTGACCAAGGCGAGCGTGCGGGTGGCCGTGGTCTGGTCCATCCCGATCGCATCCGCGAGCTCGGTCGTGGTCAGACCGGGAGCGCTCTCCAGTACTTGCAGCGCCGTGAATTGCGTTGCGTGCAGGCCGCTGTCCGCGAGCACGCCCTCGTACAGGGCGGTCACGGCGCGCGCCGCCTGGCGCAGTGTCGCGCAGTAGCAAGGAAGCGATTGCAGTTTCATGGCGTCCACCTCGAAACCTATATTAGATGTATATGCATGGATTGTCAAGCCGCTTGGGCGGTCGCGAGCGATCAGGCGGCCGGCGCGAGGGACCCGCACAATTGGCGAGCGCGCGCCGCCGCAGCAAGCGCCCGAGCGCGGCGAGCGCGCGCCACCGCGGCGCGCCATGCGGATGAGCGGCAGCCGCTCAGGGCCGGGGCCGCGCCGCGCCGCCCTGGCCGCCCGCAAAGTCGCTGAGCAACTGCTCCATGCGCTCGAGGTCCACGGGCTTGGTCAGGTGGTGATCGAACCCGGCCGCGCTCGCGCGCTCCTTGTCCTCGGGCTGTCCCCAACCGGTGACTGCCACCATCAGCACGCCCGCACCCCATGGCTCGCGCCGGATCTCGCGCGCCACCTGATCGCCGCTGATGCCGGGCATCCCGATGTCGAGAATCATGGCCTCGGGCAGTGACTTGCGCGCCAGAGTCAAGGCTTGCTCGCCGTCGTGCGCCAACAGGACCTCGTGGTTGCTCATCTCGAGGATCATTCCCAGGCTCATCGCCGCATCCTGATTGTCGTCAGCGACCAGTACCTTCATTGCCGTGCCCCGTCGTCATGAGTGGAATCGCGCGCCCCGCTGGCTCATCCCGCTGGGAGATCACGCGCGGCCGATGCGGGAAAGTCTGTGCGCGCGCGCACCGAGGGTCAAGCGCCAAGGCTGGCGGCGCAAAGCCCACGCGCCGCGAGGCGCCGGCGGCGAGGTGCAGGCGCCGCGGTTGCAACGTAGGGATGGTTCGTTTAACGTCGAACGATGCAGGACGGCCCGGACATCGCTCGCATCGCATCGCTCCTCGGCGATCAGGCGCGGGCCGAGGTGCTCACCGCGCTCCTGGCCGACCGCGCGCTCACGGCAACCGAGCTCTCGGCCATCGCAGGGGTCACCAAGCAGACGATGAGCGCGCACCTCTCGAAGCTCCTCGAGGCGCGGCTGGTGGCGGTGGATGCTCGCGGCCGGCATCGCTACTTCAGACTGGCGGACGCCGACGTGGCCGCCGTGCTGCGATCGATCGAGGGAGTCGCGCTCAGAACGGGCGCGCTCTGTCCCAGAGCGCCACCGCGCCAGTCCGCGCTGCGCAAGGCGCGGATCTGCTATGACCACCTCGCCGGCGATATCGCGGTCATGGCGTTCGAGCAGCTGCTGCAGGCGCGAGTTCTGGCGCGGGTCGGCGCGGAGCTGCGGCTGACCGCAGGCGGAGCACGATGGTTCGCGAATGCAGGGATCGATGCCGCCGCTCTCGGCGCACGGCGGCGCCGGCTCTTGAGACCCTGCAGGGACTGGTGCGAGCAGCGTCAGCACCTGGCCGGGGCGCTGGGAAGGGCGCTGCTGCTTCGAGTCTGCGATCTCGGCTGGGCGAGCCGCGAGCGCGCCTCGCGCGTGGTGCGCTTCACGGCGCGCGGCGAGCAGTGCTTCAGGGAGCTGCTGACGAGCGCGCGCTCCGCGAGCGCTGCGCCATGAGCACGGCGCAGGCTGCGCAGGCGACCCGTGCGGCGGCGCTCATCCCGTGGCGCGTCGTGCCGCCGCTCCTCAGCACCGCGCTGATCATGCTCGGCGCCGGCATACTCGCCTCGCTGTTGCCGCTGCGATTCTCGGCGATGGGATTGTCGCCCGGCGTGATCGGATTGATCGCGACGGCGGAGGCGCTCGGTTTCCTCACGGGATGCCTGTACAACCACCGGATCATCGCGCCGGTCGGGCTCGATCGCGCCTACGCCGCATTTGCCGCCATGAAGGCGGTGGCCATCTCGAGCCTGTACTTCGCCGAGAGCGTTCCGGTGCTGGCCCTGTTTCGGTTCCTGATCGGCTTGAACGCGGCGGGACTCGCGATCATCGTGGAGAGCTGGCTCAATGCCCTCGTGCCGAACGAGCAGCGAGGGCGCATCCTGACCTTGTACGTGCTGGTATACGGCCTGTTCTACGGTGCCGGCCAGCTCCTGGGCCAGAACCTCGACGTGCGCGGTCCGCAGTTCCTCATCATCGCCAGCATCTCGACGACGCTCGCGCTGGTGCCGATGGTCGGCATCAACGTACGCGCCCCGATGCTGCCGCAGCGGGTCAAGCTCGAGATCATGAAGGCGTTGCGCACCTCGCCCGCGAGCGTGATGGCCTGCCTGCTGAACGGCCTGATCCTCACCGGCTTCTTCACGGTCGGTCCGCTGTTCGGCGTGCGCATCGGATTCGACCAGCAGCACGTCGTCGTGCTGATGGCCTGCGTGTCGCTCGGCGGATTGTTCCTGCAATGGCCGATCGGTCATCTTTCGGACAAGGTCGACCGGCTGCATGCACTGATCGGTCTGGGCGTGGGCGTTGTCGGAGTCGCCACGGCGATGTTGACCGTGAATCGGCACATGCCCTTCGTGCTGATCGGTCTTATGTTCGCGGTGTTCGGCGGCTTTGCCGAGAGTCTGTATGCGGTGGGGGTGGCGCACGCGAACGACCGGGCCGACAAGACCGACTACGTCGCGCTCTCCTCGACCCTGCTGTTCGTCTGGGCGCTCGGGGCTGCAATCGGACCCACGACGGGTACGTACGCCATCCAGCTCATCTCGCCGAGCGCCTTCTTCGGCTACGTGATCATCCTGACGGTCGCCTTCACGATGTTTGCCGCATGGCGCCTGCGCCGCCGCAAAACCGATCGAATGGCCGAGGACCGGGAGGGGTTCCTCAACTACCCGCAAACCTCGCCGGAAATCTACGCGTGGATTCCCTATCATAAGGAAGTGCCGGGCGAACAACGGGAAGCCCCGGGTGAAGCGACCGGGCCGGGCGCGGCGTCCGTGGGCGCGGCGTCCGAGCCGGCGGCGGCCGCGCGGGCCGCAGCGCTCGAGCCGGCCGGCGATACCGCGGCGAGCCTGGCGGCCCGAACCGCGCCGTCGGCAGACCCGCTGCCGGCGCACTCTCGAGGGGACACATGAATCTAGGCGACATCATGACCACGCGCATCGTCAGCGTCGAGCTCGACGATCCGCTCGAGACGGTCAGGCTAATTTTCGACTCCGCGAAGTTTCATCACCTGCTGGTGACCGGCTCGGACAAGAAGCTCTGCGGCGTGATCTCGGACCGCGACCTGCTGCGCGCACTGAGCCCCCACATCGGCACCGTATCGGAAACCACCCGCGACCTGGCGACGCTCAAGAAGCGGGTGCATCAGATCATGACGCGCAAGCCCATCACCTTGCCGCCCGAGGCCGCGCTCGCGGACGCGATCCGGATATTCCTGGAACAGCGGGTCTCCTGCATACCCATCGTCGACAAGGGATTCAAGGCCGTCGGTATCGTGAGCTGGCGCGACGTGCTCAAGGCCCTCCCCGCATGATCGCGCGGCGCGGGCCGAGCGGCGCGGCGCGGGCCGAGCGGGGAGTCGGCGCGCGCATTCCCACGGCCTGGCCGGCAGGGGCGCGCAGCTCGATCGAGCCTGATGCCGCTGACCCGGGAGGGCGGGGAGCACTTTCCCTTTCAGCTAACATCCTCCTCCCACGCAGCGCCCGTCAATGCCACAATCGAGCGGCTTTGGCGAGTTATGCGCGCGGAGAAATCATGCAGGCACGCGGAGAAGTCATGCAGAGTCACACGCAATTGCTGGAGCAGCTCGACACCGAGGGCTACGCCATCGTGCGCGGCTTCTTGTCGGCCGCCGAGACGGCCGAGATCGCCGCCGAGACCGACCGGCTTTATGCCGAGGGGCTCAAGCACCACGCGACCTATCGCGACAAGAATCTGCTGTTCGAGATCCTGGAGGATCCCCGGGCGCAGCGCCGCGTCGTGCTGCAGGCGCACTGGACCGCCTGGATCAGCCCCTTGATGGAGCGCATGCGGCGCAGCGAGCAGTTCCGCGCCGTGCTCGAGCCCTTCCTCGGGCCGGACATCAGACAGATGACGCACCAGCTGCACTGGAAGCCGCCGGGCGCGAAATACACGTTCTACCGCTTTCATCAAGATGCGCGCTTCCGCCAGGGGAAAGTGACGGCAAGCGACTACCTGCGCAGCACCCTCACCACCGGCCTTGCGATCGATCGCCAGAGCGAGGCGAACGGAGCGCTGCGCATCGTGCCTCGAAGCCATCGGCTCGGCTATCTCGGTCTTTCCGACGACGGGCCGATCATGGTCGGCGAGACGCCGGAGTCGGAGCTGCGCCGCGCAGGCCTCGATCCGCGCTCGATCGTGACCTGCCTGATGGAGCCGGGCGACCTTTTGCTCTGGACCTTGTTCACCGTGCACGGCTCGGCTGCGAACGTCAGCGAGCACGATCGGCGCTTCATGATCAACAGCTACGTGCGGGCGAGCGACAGCGAGGGGCGCGGGGAGTGGGCATTCCGCGCCGGGGTCTCGACGCCGCTCGGCGCCGAGCCCGAGATCTGCAAGTACGAAGCGCTGCGCGAGCGGCCCGGGCCCTTTTACATCGAGGCGGATTGGACCGAAGAGGCCAAGGCCGCGAGCGGGGGCGGGGGATGAAGGCGGGCGATTCGTCCGAGCGGATGGCGCTCCTCTCGCCTCAGCCGGCCTGCGGCCGGCGCACCGGCGAATCGCCCGATCTTGCGAAGCCGGCCGCCGCCAGGAAATAGTGCAGCGCCGCCCAGGCGAAGAACGCCACGGTGATGAGCAGCCCGCGCCGCGTCGCGAGCGACAGCGTGGACCGACACGCGAGCTGCAGGCCCGCGGCCGCCCCGGGGAGCGCCGATCCGCCGGGACAACTCGCCGCGAAGGAAGCGCCGCGCCCCGCAAAATCACCCTGCGCGACCCGGTCGATGACCGAGCCGGTGAACACCTGCCCCAGCCCGAGCGCGAGCACGCTCAGGCAGATGTACAGAAAGGCCGTGGCGGTTGCGCGGCGGCGAATGCCGACGGCATTTTGAACGACGCCGAACGTGGGACCGAGCGAGGCGTACTGGAAGAAGCCGGCGGCGCCGAGCGCCCAGGCCGAGGTGCGCCAATCGGACGCCAGCACGGCGAGGACGTACAGGGGCAGCGCCAGCACTCCGCCGATGGCAGGGACCAGGGCATACCATCGTGTGCCGTATCGGGCGAGCGCGTCGGCGACGAAGCCGCCCGCGATGATGCCGAGACCCACGGCGACGCCGCCGGTGAGCGCCGTGACGTAGCCGGTGGCCGCATAGCCCAGACCGAACACCCGGTTGTAATAGGGCGGCACGAACGCATAGAAGCCGTAGGCGGCGAAGGCGCCGAGGGTGACACCGAGCACCATGTGCCGGATGGGGGGATCGCAGATCAGGGCGGCGCCGACCGCGCGCAGCTCTCGCAGCTCCTCCGCGAGCGAGAACGGCGCGGGCACGTCCGCCGCGCGAGCGTCCGACTGCCCCCGCGCGGGCTCGCGCACCACGGCCTTGATGAGGATGGCGGTGAGCACGCCGGGAATCCCGACCGCGGCGCAGGCGGCGCGCCAGCCGAAGTGCTGTGCGAGATAGCCGCCCGCCACGGCGGCGAGGATGTAGCCCAAGGAGATTCCGGACGAATAGATCGACAGCGCGGAGGCGCGCTCGGCGGGCGGGAAATAATCGGAGATGAGGGAGTGCGCCGCAGGCGAGCAGCCCGCCTCCGCCACCCCCACCGCGACCCGGATGGCGAGCAGCTCAACGAAGGTGCCCGCCGCCGCGCAGAGCGCGGTGAGCCCGGACCACAGAATCAGGGCGGTGCCGATGATGTTCACCCGGCTGATGCGCTCGGCGAGGCGTGCGATGGGGATGCCGCCGAAGGCATAGAGCAGCGCGAAGGCGGTGCCGCCGAGCAGGCCCAGCTGGGTATCGGTCAGTCGCAGGTCCGCTTTGATGGGCGAGGCAATGATCGAGATGAGGCTGCGATCCATCGAATTGAAGGTGTAGGCTACCATGAGCAGCACGGCAACCGTGCGTCGGTAGGCGGCGCTGTCGGGAACGGGCATTCGAAACCTCGGGTCACCCGCGGATTTGCCGCGGCGCAGCGGCGCATTATGCGCCCGCCGCTGCGTGCCCGGGTTCCTCCGGCCGACGCGCCCGACGCCACCGCCGTCGCGCGGCGTCTGCTATATTCGCTCTGCGGCATGCAACGTGCCGCACGATATCCGCACACCATCGGAGGTGATGGTCATGGGCACGACACTGGTTTCGGGTCAGGATCGAACGCTGCACCTCGAGATTCTCCACGTTCCTGTGTTCACGCCGCTGCGCTGGATCGGCCGCGGCTGGCGCGACCTGCGACGCCACCCGAGCGCGAGCCTGGGCTACGGCGCGCTCATCGTGGCGCTGGGGTGGACCCTGCTGGTGTTCTGCGCGACGCATCCGTATTTCGTCGCGGCGGCGATCACGGGCTTTTTGCTGGTGGGCCCCGCGATGTCGGCGGGCCTGTGCGAGATGTCGCGGCGCTTTTCGCTCGGCCAGCCGGCCACTTTCGATGATTCTCTGGAAGGGTTCGTGCGCAATGCCTCGGCGCTCGCCGAATTCGGCGCCATCCTCGCGCTGTTCGGCGTAGTGTGGTTCGCCCTGTCCGCGGTCCTGCTGGGCACGGTGTTTCACATCGCAGAGCCGAGCATCAGCGAGACCATGTACAAGGGCTTCATCGACTCGGCGAACCGCTCGCAGGTGCTCGCCTACGTGGGCGTGGGCGGCCTGTTCGCCGCCGGCGTGTTCGCGATATCGGTGGTGGCGATCCCGCTCATCATCGACCGGCATGCGACGGCGGCACAGGCGATGCTCGCGAGCATCAAAGCCGTTCTCAGCAACATTCCCGCCATGATCGTGTGGAGCGCGCTGATCTTGATGCTGACCGTGATCGGCTATGCGCCGCTCCTGTTCGGCTTGTTGATCGCGGCGCCGCTCCTCGGCCACGCCACCTGGCACGCCTATCGCGACATGGTGCGCTGAGCCGGCGCAGAGCACGCTGAGACACGGCATCGATTGAATACCGGAGCGACCGGGGCGCGGGCGATCCTCGCGGCCTCGATGGGGAATCTCCTCGAGTGGTACGATTTCGCGGTCTACGCGCTGTTCGCCATCCCGATCGCGGCGAACTTCTTTCCGGGGGAAAGGCCCGGCATCGATCTCATCAATGCCTTCCTGTTCTTCGGCGCCGGATTCGTGATCCGTCCCGCGGGTGCGATCGTGATGGGCATCTACGGCGATCGCGCCGGCCGCAAGGCGGCGCTGATGCTGACCATCCTGCTGATGGCGAGCGGCACGCTCATCATCGCGGCCGCGCCCACTTATGCGGTCATCGGCCTGGGGGCTCCGGTGGTGCTGCTCGCCGGGCGCCTACTGCAAGGGTTCTCGGCCGGCGGGGAGATCGGCAGCGCTGCGGCGTATCTGGTCGAGCATGCGCCGCCGCGGCGGCGCGCCACGTTCGCGGCATGGCTGCAAGGCAGCATGGGCATGTCCAACATTCTGGGGGCGCTGGTGGCCTTCACCATCAGCGCAACGCTCGCGCCGGCGCAGATCGTTCACTGGGGCTGGCGCCTGCCGTTCTTTCTGGGGCTCGCGATCGTGCCGCTGGGCGTGTATCTGCGGCGCACGCTGGAGGAGACGCCGGCGTTTCTCATCGAGCAGGCGCACCCGGTGCGAGCGCCGCTCCGGAGCGTGGTTCGCGACCACGGCCGCGAGCTGCTGGCGGGCTTCGGCATCTCCATTCCGTGGGCGGCCGCTGTCTACGTCCTGCTCATCTACATGCCGACGTATCTGCAGAAATCACAGGGCTTCACGCCGATGCAGGCGTTCGGCGGCTCGCTCGTCGAGAACGTCGTGTTCGTGATCGGCTGCTTCGCATTCGGCGCCCTCGCCGACCGCCTCGGCCATGCCAAGGTGCAGGCCCGCGGCGCGCTCGCCCTGTTCTTCGGGGTGCTGCCGCTGTTCTGGTGGATCAGCCATACGCACTCGGCCGCTGCGCATCTCGCGGCGCTCGCGGCGCTCGGCCTCATCGCCGCGAGCTTCACGAGCGTTGCGCCCTCGGTGCTGTCGCACCTCTTCCCGACGCGGGTGCGGGTCACCGGCGTGTCTCTCGTTTATAATGCGGCGTTCACCATTTTCGGCGGATTCGCCCCGGCAATCCTGCTCAAATGGTTTGCTTCGGGCGCGGCCGGCGCTGCGCTCGCGCCGGCGTGGTACGTGACGCTCGCCGCCATACCCGCATTGCTGGCGATGCGATCGGCTACGCGGTCGCCGCGCTGGGAGGCGCCCATCCAGGAGACCTGATGGACCATGCACTAGCCAATGCCGAGGGGCTGGACCGCGCGACGCTGCGCCGGCTGTCGCTGCGCTCCAATGCGCGTGGATTCGCGCAGCTCGCCTGGCACGGCCTGCTCATCGCCGCCACGGGCGCCCTGGTCTGGGCGAGCCGCGGCCGGCTCTGGATCGCGCCCGCCCTGGTGCTGTACGGCGTGGCGCTCAACTTTCTGTTCTGCGCGCTGCACGAGAGCATCCACCGCACGGCGTTCGCCAGCCGGCGCGTGAACGATGCGCTCGCCTGGATCACCGGCGCCTTGCTGGTCCTGCCGCCCGAGTTCTTCCGTGCATTTCATTTCGCGCATCATCGCTTCACCCAGGACCCCGCGCGCGATCCCGAGCTCGCGCAACCGCCGCCGGCGACCCTGTCCGCCTACTTGTGGCGGGCATCGGGTCTGCCGAACTGGAAGAAGCGCCTGACGGTGACCTTGCGCCACGCCATCACGGGCCGCGTCACGGAGCCCTTCATCGCCGCGGGCAAGCGCGCGGCCATCGTCCGCGAGGCGCGGCAGCTCTGGGTATGCTACGGCGCCGTGCTCGCGCTATCGCTCGCAGAGCACTCGAGCGCCGCACTCCTTTACTGGATCGTTCCGGTCGTTCTCGGCCAACCGTTCTTGCGGCTGTATCTTCTGTCCGAGCATGCCGGCTGCGCGTTCAGCGACGACATGTTCGCGAACACCCGCACCACGTACACCCTCGCCGCCGTGCGCCTGCTCACCTGGCAGATGCCCTACCACGTCGAGCACCACGCCTTCCCCGCCGTGCCGTTTCACCGCCTGGCGCAGGTCAACGCGCTCATTCGCGGGCGCATCCAGGTCGAGGCGGCCGGCTATCTCGCCCTGCACGCCGCGCTCATCCGCGCTCTGCGGCCGGCGCGCCCGCTGCGCCCGTCCGCGCCGGGGCGCGGAAACTAGGCGATGTGCGGCCGCTATGTCTCGCCCGACGAGGCGACGCTCGAGCGCGAGTTCAATCTGGTGCACATGGAGTGGCAGTTTCCGGGGAGCTTCAACGTCGCGCCGACGCAAGAGGTGCCCGTGATTCGCATGCGCAAGGGCGTGCGCCAGGGGGTGCGGCTGCGCTGGGGCCTCATTCCGTACTTCGCGCAGGGCGTCGCGCCCAAGTACTCGACCATCAACGCGCGCATCGAGACCGTGCGCAGCGCCCCGGCCTTCCGGGGTGCGTGGAGCCGCGGGCAGCGTTGCCTGGTGGCGGCGTGCGGATTCTACGAGTGGCAAACCCCGCCGGACGGCGCGGCGCGCGTGCCCTACTACATTCATCTGAACGACCAGCAGGTCTTTGCCTTCGCCGGCCTGTGGGATGCCTCGAGGACGGCGCAGGGCACCTGGATCGAGTCGTGCGTGCACATCACGATGCCTGCGAACCGGCTGGTGAGCGAGATCCACAACACGCAGCGTCGCATGCCGGCCATCCTCGCGCGCGAGGATCGCGAGGCCTGGCTGTCGGGCAGCGCGGACGATGCCTGGGCGGTGCTGAAGCCCTACCCCGATGAGCACATGGTGGCGTGGCCGGTGAGCGCGCGCGTCAACAAGCCTGCCAACGACGATGCGCAGCTGATCGAGCCGCTCGAAGCGGCCTGAAAGGAGGCGGCGATCGAGGGGCCGGCGGCGTGGGGCCTCGATGCGTCGTCCTTCAGGTCTCGGCCCGCAGATGCCGCTTGTAGAGCGCGATGCGCTCGCGGTAATGCCTGGCGATATCGGCGATCATCGCCAGGTCCGCATCCTGCACCGGCCGCACGATCTTGCCCGGCATGCCCATCACCACCGAGCCGTCCGGAATCACCTTGTCGGGCGGCACCAGCGCGCCCGCGGCGATCACGCAGTGCCGGCCGATCCGGGCCCGATCGAGGATCCTCGCGCCATTGCCGATGAGGGTGGAGTCGCCGATGGTGCAGCCGTGCACGACGGCGCCATGGCCGACGCAGACATTCTCACCGAGGATCGCCGGCTCGCCTGCGTCGGCATGAACGACCGTGCCGTCCTGCACATTCGTGCCCTCGCCGAGCTCGATCCAGTCGGCATCGCCGCGCAGCACGCAGTTGAACCACACGCTCGAGCCCCTGCCGAGCCGCACGCTGCCGATGATGCTCGCTCCGGGCGCGACGTAGTAGTCATCGCCGGCCGTCTGGATCCGTCTTTCGCCCAGGGAGAAAATCACACGCACCTCCGCTGCGCCTCGAGAGCGCGGCTTCTGGCACGCGCCGCCAGGATCAGATAGTAGATCCCGCCGATCGCGATCCAGCAGCCGCCCAGAATCTTGGCCGATCGGTCCATCTCGTACAGCACGAACAGGATGATACCGAGCCCGATCGCGGGACACAGCAGATGCCGCAGCCAGTCACCGCTCCGCTCGCGGCGCCAGTAATGATTGATGACCGAGAGGTGCAGCAGCACGAAGCTGGTGAGCGCACCGAAATTGACCACCCGCGTGAGATCGTCCACGCGCGCGGCGAAGAACAAGCCGATCGCGAGCGATAGCGCGGCGACGCCGAGGGTGCTCACGTAAGGAGTCCTGAAGCGCGGGTGCACCTTGGCGAGAACCGCGGGGAGCTTGCCGTCGCGGGCCATGGCGAACAGCACGCGAGCCACCGCCGCCTGCGCGGCCATGGCATTGGCGATCGCCGAGGCGATCACCACCGCGACGATGGTCAGGAGCTTGAGCCACGCCCCGCCGGCACGCTGCGCCACGTCGTAGAACGCAGTCTCGGGCGAGGAGAAGGACATGCCGCGCGCCAGATCCGTGGCGACCCAGGTCTGCAGCATGAACAGCGCCCCCACCAGCAGCAGGGACAGCACGGTCGCGCGGCCGATCGCACCCTGCACCCCGCGGTTCTCCTCCGCGAGCGTGGAGATGCCGTCGAACCCCAGAAAGGACAGCACCGCGACCGAGGTCGCGCTCGCGATGGTGCCCCAGGAGAAGGCGCCCGGCACGTAGATGGGCGCGAGCGTGAGGCGCCCCGCCCCGACGCCGCGATACAACGCGGCGAGACCGAACGTCAGGAACAGCGCCAGCGCCGCGAGCTCCATGGCGAGCATGTAGCGATTGACGCGCGCCGTGAGCTCGATGCCGATCAGGTTCACGGCGGCATTGAAGGCGATGAACGCGACCAGCCACACCCAGGCCGCAACGCCGGGCAACAGCGGGCGCAGCGCCACGGCGCTGAACAGATACAGCAGCGCGGGAACGAGCATGTAGTCGAGCAGGATGAGCCAGCCCGAACAGAAGCCGGCAATCTCGTGCAGGCCGCGATGCGCATAGGTGTAGACGGAGCCGGCGAGCGGAAACGCGCTCGACATGGCGGCATAGCTCAAGGCGGTGAAGATCATCCCGGCGAGCCCGAGCAAGTAGGCGAGCGGCACCAAGCCGTGCGCGGCTTGCCACACGAAGCCATAAACGGAATAAGGCGAGATGGGCACCATGAACACCAGTCCATAGATCAGCAGATCCCTGGTGCTCAGCGCCCGGCGCAGCTCTTCCCGATAACCGTATTGTTCCAGCGACACGCGATCCCCGGCATCCCCATCGACAGCGTAGCTTAGCGCATGCCGGTCGCGCGGCGCGGTGAGCGCTGCGCATGCGCGGTACAATGGCCGCCGGCGGCGAGCCCGAGGCGGGCAAATCTCTCGAGAGGACCGATGAACCACCGACATACCATTCATCAATCCCATCTGGGCTGGGACAACAGCCTCGAGCCCGCGGCGCGCATTGCGCCGGGGGAAT
>Ga0335074_10007872_pt1 | contig 14789 bp, 10 predicted proteins | sample Lox_Sample_23_FD_206715 | JGI IMG/M metagenome (GOLD analysis project Ga0335074, IMG submission 206715) | Soil microbial communities from Loxahatchee National Wildlife Refuge, Florida, United States - Lox_Sample_2.3 | ecosystem: Environmental > Terrestrial > Soil > Wetlands | place: USA...
CCGAGGGCAAGACGCTCGCGGGCGCCCGGGTGATCGTCATCGGGGCGAGCTACAAGGCCGGTGTGCAGGACCTTCGGGAGTCTTCCGCGCTGCCCCTGATCGCCGGGCTGCTCGCCGAGGGAGTCGATGCGCACTACTACGACCCGCTGGTGCCCCGCATCGAGCTGCCGACCGGCCTGCATATGCAGAGCGAGGAGACGCCGGCGGGAACGGACTGGGACCTGGCCATCATTCACACCGTCCATCCCAACCGGGACTACTCGTGGGTGGGGGATTGCCCGCAGGTCCTCGATGCCACCTACCAGTTCGACGTCGCGCCGCACCGCGCCGTCGTCTGAGCGCGGCTTCCGCCGTGAACCTTTAGAAGGGCAGAGGAATTGTGAAAGTTCTCCATGTGATCACGGGCCTCGGTGTTGGTGGTGCCGAGCTGCAGCTGAAGTCCGTGCTGCAGTACACCCGGCATGAGTGCGAGGTTGTGACGCTGTACAACCCGGGCCCGGTGGCGGAAATGATCCGCAGCGGCGGCACTCAGGTGCGCGACCTGGGCATGACCCGGAACACGCAGCTATCGAAGCTGATGGAGCTGTACCGCCTGATCCGGCAGGGCCGCTACGACGTCGTGCACACCCACCTCTACCGGTCGCAGATTTACGGCCGCCCGGCGGCGTGGCTCGCGGGCACGCCGGTGGTGCTGAGCACCGAGCACTCGATCGGCGAGACGCACCTCGAGCGGCGGAAGATGACCCCCGGCGTCCGGGCGCTCTACCTGTCAACCGAACGGCTCTCGGACGGGACGATCGCGGTGTCCGAGACGGTCCAGGAGCGGATGGTCGCGTGGGGCGTGCCCGCGTCCCGCATTAGTGTCATACCGAACGGGGTCGATCTGGACCGGATCGCGTTCGATGCCGCCGCCCGGCCAGCGGTGCGGGAGCAGTTCGGCATCGGCGCCGGGGAGTACGTCATCGGCGTGCTGGGCCGGCTCGACCCCAACAAGCAGTTCGATCTGGTCATCGACGCTGCGGCGCCGCTGCTCAGCGACAACGTAAAGCTACTGATAGTCGGCAAGGGCGACGAGGACGCACACCTGCGCCAGGTGGCTGAGGCCTGCGGCGTCACCGACAAGGTGATCTTTGCCGGCGAGCGGCACGATGTGGCGGCGATTCTCTCGGCCATGGATCTGTTTGTGGCCTCTTCGGCGCAGGAGACGTTCGGGCTTTCCGTGCTCGAGGCGCTCGGTAACGGCGCTCCGGTGCTGTACACGACCTGCCCCGCGCTGAAAGGGCTCGACGTGTCCCGGGCAACCCAGGTCCCGTCCACGGCCGCCGCGATCCGCGACGCGATGGCCGCCGAGATGCGCAACGGACAGCGCGACCGCGTACCCGAGCCCGCGGTCGAGAAGACGTACGGCATCCAGGCGGTCACCAACAGCATCGACGACCTGTACGAGGAGCTGGGCGCCCGGCGTACGTGGCGCACGCGCAGAGCACGTCGCGCGAAGCCGAGCGCTGCCGCCGTGACCGGCCAGGCGACACAGAACAAGCAAGCCGACGAGGCATCCGCCGAGTCCATATCAGCAAGCGTGCCGGCGACGTCGGCACCGGATGTCAGCCAGGGGTAAGTGATGAAGGTATTCGTGACCGGGGCGGCGGGGTTCATCGGGTCGCACCTCGTTGAGCATCTGCTGTCCTCCGGGCACCAGGTGACCGGGCTGGACGACCTGAGCACCGGCCGGCTGAGCAACCTGCGCTCGGTTGCCGACCACCCGGATTTCCGGCTGGTCCAGGGCTCGATCCTGGACGCTGGCCTGGTTGGCGAGCTCACCGCAGGATGCCAGCACGTCTATCACCTGGCCGCCGCAGTGGGCTCATTCGTCATCCGCGATCGCACCCTCGAAAGCATTCGCACCAACATCCACGGGACGGAGAACGTCGTCGAGGCTGCCACGAGCGCCGGCGCCGTCCTGCTTTCCGCATCAACGAGCGAGATCTACGGCAAGAACGGCAAGCTCGGGCTCACCGAGGACGACGACCGGATCATTGGCTCGCCCCTGAAGTCGCGGTGGAGCTACTCGGAAGCCAAGGCCATCGACGAGAGCCTCATCGACGCGTACGCCCGCGAACGCGGCCTCAAGGCGGTCATCATCCGGTTCTTCAACACCGTCGGCCCTCGCCAGACCGGCCGGTACGGCATGGTCATTCCCCGCTTCACGCGCCAGGCCCTCTCCGGTGAGCCGCTCACCGTCTACGGCACTGGTGAACAAGTCCGCTGCTTCTGCCACGTGCTCGACGTAATCCCAGCCCTCACCAAGCTCATAGCAACCCCCGCCGCCTACGGCAAAGCAGTGAACCTAGGTAACAATGAGCCCATTTCCATCAATGACCTCGCTAAGCTCATCATCGTCACAACGCACTCCTCGAGCACTATTAGCTACACCCCCTACCTCGATGCATTCGGTCCCGGTTACGAAGACATGCAGCGCCGCATGCCTGACTGCACCCTCGCGAGAACCCTCTGCGGCTTCGCGCCAGAGCGAACCCTCGAAGACATCATCGAGGCGGTCATCGAAGGGGAGCAGGAAGAGCGTGGCGCCGCGTCACCATGAGCGTCTGGCTCGAACAATGCGTCAGGACTCGTCTGACAGCGGACACGGCATCGTAGCCCGGCGCGCCCGGGCGCGCTCACGGGCTGCCACGCAGGCCGTCGGCAGCGACCGCCCACGCCTCACGCTGGCCGATCCGCCGGCCGATCCGCCGGTGCGTCGCCGGCCTGGCCAGCGAAGGCGCCGGGGGCTGGGCGGTTACGCATGGCTGATCGCCATACCCGCGGCCATCTGCTCGGTCGTGCTGGTGGTCGTCGCCACCCGGTCGGGACCGCCGCCGCGGCTCATTGTGGCGTCGCTGCCCTACTGGAACATCGGCCCGGGCACCGAGGCAGTGCTGGCCAACCGGAATGACGTCGACGAAGTGTCCCCGTGGATGTACGGGCTCGGCAGCAATGGCCAGATCATCTCGGATTCCGGGATCGACCGAACCGCCATGCAGGCGAACCTGGACAGCCTTCGCCGCGCCGGCCTGGCCATCGTGCCGACCCTGGCGAACATCAACGCACAGGGCAACTGGACCTACCCGGTGGTCGCGCGTGTGCTGCACACCCCGGCGCTGGCCGCTCGGCAGGTGGCCGAGATCGTCTCGCTGGCCGAGACGAACCACTACGCAGGGATCGACCTGGATTACGAGAACCTGCGGGCAGGTGACCGCCAGGCGTTCACGGCGTTCGTCACCAGCCTCGCGGCGGCGCTGCACGCAAAAGGCAAGATCCTTTCTGTCGCGCTGTTCGCCAAGACGACCGACGCCGGATACGCACCGCGCAATGTTGCGCAGGACTACGCGGCCATCGGCAAGGTCGCCGACCAGGTGCGGTTGATGGCCTACGACTACCACTGGCCCACATCTCCGCCCGGCCCCATCGCCCCGATCGGCTGGGTCCGTGACGTGATCAAGTATGCGAAGACGCAGATTCCCGCGTCGAAGATCGTCCTCGGCATACCGGAGTATGGCTACGACTGGTCAGATGGTCACGCCACCGCGATCGGCTGGCTGCAGGCGCTGCGCCTGTCGAGGCAGTACCACGTGCGGCTGCGCTACGACGCTTCCGCCCAGTCCCCCTGGTTCTCGTACACGGTCAAGGGCCACAAGCACGAGGTGTGGTTCGAGAACGCCGAGAGCTCGCAGGCGAAGCTCGACGCCGCCCGGGGGTCAGGCATCGGCGGCGTCTACCTGTGGATGTACGGCTACGTCGATCCGGGCTCCTGGTCCGTGCTCCACAAACTGCTTCCGGTACCGTCGCATTCCGCCGATCCAGCGCAGCGGGGGTCGTCGTGATCCCGTGGTGGGCGCTGGCCCTGCTCATCTTCGGCGTCAACTTCCTGGTGTGGGGAACGATCAGCGCGACCCGGCTCGTCGACCAGCTGATCCTCTACTGGCGGCGCGGGCGGAGGCGGCGCGACTATCCGCAGAACGTGCTCGCGCTCTCGCATGACCCCGCGGGCAGGCGCGCTCACCAGGTTGACCTGACCGTCGACGACGTCGCCGTGCTGATCCCGGCGCACAACGAGGCAGCCGTGCTCGCAGACAGCATCGACGCGATCACCAAGCTGGTCCCGCGCAAGAACGTGCACGTCGTGTCAGACGGTTCGACCGACGACACCTTCGGGATCGCCCTGCGGTGCGGGGTCAAGGCGATCCAGACCCGGCGGAACGTCGGGAAGGCGGGTGCGCTGCGCGACGCGATCGAGCGCTTCAAGCTGGTCGAGCGGTTTCCGGTGGTCATGCTCCTGGACGCGGACACCAGGGTGCAGCCCGGCTACTTTGCCGCAGCCCTGCCGCTGTTCAACTCGCCACAGGTGGTAGCGGTGGCGGGCTGCGTCAGGACCGAGACCAAGCGGGTGCTGTCCCCCGTGGGGAGCCTGCTCGTCGGGCACCGGATGCGGATCTACGCCATGGGCCAGCGCGTGCTCAAGTACGGCCAGACGTCGCGCTACCTGAACGCGACGCCCATCGTCCCCGGTTTCGCCAGCATCTACCGTACGGCGGTGCTGCCCGACATCGACATCAACCCGGCCGGCCTGGCAATCGAAGACTTCAACATGACCTTCGAGGTCTACCACAACAACTTGGGCAAGGTCGGCTTCACCCTCGCCGCGGTCGCGGTCACCCAGGATCCCGACAACTTCCGCGATTACATCCGCCAGACCAGGCGGTGGGCGCTCGGGATGTGGCAGACGGTCCGCCGCCATCCCCCCCAGCTCAACCTGTTCACGGCCATGCTGGCGCTGTCGCTGACCGAGCTGATCACCGCGAGCCTGATATTCCTCCTGCTCCCGGTTGTCGTCCTGATCCTCGCGGTCCCGGACCTCGTGAGCAGCGCGCCGACCTGGCCCGGATACGGCTCGGTATACGCGGTGGTAGCGAGTCACATGAACCTGCTGCGCGTGTTCTACGGAGTCATCGTCCCGGACCTGGCGATGACCGTGCTCGTCGCCATCATCGAGCGCCGGCCGCGGCTGCTGCTCGCGGCACCGTTCTTCCCGTTCATGCGCGTACTGGACGCGGCCCTCGGCCTGTGGGCGATCCCGCTTGCCTGGCTGGCGAACTCGACCGGGGTCTGGAAGAGCCCCACCCGTCGTGGCGCGGCTCAGCCCGGCAGGCACCAGGCGCCGGTGCCGGTGCCGGACGTTCCCGAGGTCGCAGCCGCCGCGTACGCGCCCACGCCGGTGGAGGTTGCGTTCGAAGAGGCAGCCGCGTTCGCGGAAGCCGAGGGCCATCATGCCTCTGGCTAAGCGGAGACTCCCGTGGCTCAGGCGGTTCCCGGCCGTGGTCCTGGCCGCCGGGATCGTCGCTGCCGCGGTGTGGCTGCCAGCGGGCCAGGCCTCGGCGGCCCCCGTGCACGCCAGCGTGTCTGCGGCCCGGCGGGCTGCGGCGCGGCCCAAGGTGGTCGTCACGTTCGCATGGGGCGGCGGCCTGGCCGACCAGATGGCGTCGCTGCCGATATTCCGCAGTTACGGAATGCACGCCACATACTTCGTCCCTTCGGGCCTGGTGTGCACGCTGAGCCAGGCGCGGTGCGCGAAGTCCTCGCGGTATTTAACGCTCACGGATGTCCGCAAGATTGCCGCGGCCGGCAACGAGATCGGCGGGCTGGGCGTCACGCATCAGCAACTGACGACGATGCCCGCTGCCGAAGCAAAGCGCGAGATCTGTGACGACCGGTCGAATCTCATCCACTGGGGCTTCCGCCCCACCGACTTCGCCTACCCGTTCGCGGCGGTCAACCCGGCCGTCGAGGCGCTGACGCGCGAGTGCGGTTACAACTCAGGCCTCGGCACAGGAACGCTCAGAGGAGCCGGCCGCTGCATCACTTGCGCATGGGCGGAGAACATCCCGCCGCTGAACGCCTACGACGTGCGCACTCCCGTCGAGGTGAACTCGGTCAAGACGGTCTGGGTGCCGCGGACGTACGAGTCGATCGTGACGAATGCGCAGCAGCACGGCGGGGGATGGATCGTGTTCACGCTTCACGCCGTCTGCCCGACGAACTGCGGCCTTGGGACGTCGGCACCCATACTCACCACGGTGCTCAAGTGGCTGCGCAACCAGAGGGCGAATAACGTCCAGGTTGAGCCCATGAACCAGGTGATCGGCGGCCCGATGAGGCCGGCCGTGCCCGGGCCCGCCCCGCGGCGCCTGCGGGCCCCGGGCATCGCGAACGCCGGCCTCAGGCAGGCCGCGAACGGCAGCCCGGTCTGCTTCCAGCAGGCCAGCAGCGCGCGCACCGCTGCCACCTTCAGCTACCAGGCTCGCGGCGGCCCGCATGGCGCCGCCGCCGAGACGGTGCGTCTCACTAGGCCCGGGAACGGTGGCGCCGAACTGCTGCAGACCATGGACCTCGGGTCGTGCGCGCCCTCGGTTTCGTCCGGGCATGCCTACAAGACCGGGCTGTGGTACAGGGCGAGCGGGCCGGCCCGCATCGAGGTGTACCGCCGCACGTCGATTGGCGACTGGGTCTACTGGGCCACGAGCCCGGCCTTCCCGGCCTCGGCGCCCTGGCGGCATGCGTCATGGACAACTCCTGCCGTGCCGGCCGGCACCACCGCGCTCAGCTTCGGCATGACCGCCAAGACTGCGGGCGTCGTAACCACGTCCGATTACAGCCTGCAGTCGGCGACGGACTATAAGACGCTGATACTGCTTGGCGTGATGGCGTTCGTGATCGTGGCGTGCGCCCTGATCGCCCGTGGTCACTATCGGTACCGCCGCTACGTCGCGGCGGAGGCGGCCAGGCTGGGCACGGAAACAGCGCAGGCCGAAGTGGCAGCGGCCAGGGCGCAGGCAGGCAGGACGGAAGCGGTCAAGGCCGAAGCGGAGAGACGGGAAGCGGCCATGGCGGAAGCCGCGAGGGCAGACGCGATGGAGGCGAGGATCCAGGCCGCGATGGCCAGGATGGAAGCGGCCCGGGCGGCGGCAGCGAGCGCGGAGCCGGAAGCGCGCAGGGTCGACGACGCGACCGTCGTGATGAAGCCGGTCCCGGAGGGGGCGCGCGACGAGACCGCTGTCCTGAAGCCCGTCAACCTGGCCGATGGCCAGCAGCAGGCAAGCGGAGATTAGCAGGAGCGGCTTCCCACCGATCGAACTTGGGCGGGGCCGACCAGACGACGGCTCCGGACAGATCCACGAGCCCGCGCGAGAAATGCGCGCTCGTGAAGTCGACCTCCCCGCCGTCGAACTTCGCCTGAGCGAAGCCCACGAGGCCGCCGTCGAAGTTTGCCCCGGAAAACCGGACCTCGCTTCCGGTGAACTCGGCCCACGGGAACCTGACCGCGCTGCCGCGGAACTCGGTGCCCACGAAGCTGATGAGGCCGCTGGCGAACTTCGCCCCGACGAAGCTGATGACCGCGCCGACGAACTCCGCGCCCACGAAGCTCACCTCGCTGCCGGTGAATGCGGCACCTATAAAGTTGGCCTCCCCGCCGGTGAACTCGGCATCAAGGAAACCGACCACGCCGTCGGCGAACTCGGCATCGAGGAAGTTAACGACGCCGCCGGTGAAACGCGTACCGGTGAACGCCACCTCACCCCCGGTGAACCGCGAGGAGAAGTTGACCTTTCCGGCCGCGAATTCGGCGCCGGCGAAGCTGATCGTCCCCGCGTTGATGTCGGCACGCAGCAGGCCCATCTTCGTCCCGCTGAACAGCGCACCGGCAAAGTTCACGCTGGCGCCGTTGAATCTGGCGTCGGTGAAGCTGACCTCGCCGCCAGTGAACCGAGCCCCGGCGAAACCGATCTCCCCCGCGGCGAACTGCGCGCCGGTGAAGCTGACCTCCCCGGCAGCGAAATGCGCCCCGTCGAAGCTGACCTTGGCGCCACCGAAATGCGCTCCGTCGAAGCTGACCTTGGCGCCGCCGAAATGCGCGCCAGCGAAGGTCACTGTGCCCCCCGTGAACTGCGCCCCGTCGAAGCAGACCTCGGAGCCGGTGAGCCCGGCACCGACGAAGCTGGACAGCCGCTCGCTGGCATCCGCCTGAGCGTCGCTGGCCTCGAACGTCACGCCGCTGAAGTCAAAGTCGTAGCCCCGCCACGAGATCGGGGCGTCGGAGCGAAGGTGCGCGGCGATGACAGTGAGGATGACGTACCGGCACGCCCGGTCGCCGCGCCAGGCGAGCCAGCGCTCGCTGCTCTTGTCCGAGTCGTCGTCATCATCGTCCGGCCGGGCCACCGGCGCCTCGTGCAGGGCTGCGCACAATACATCGATGCAGGCCTGCCGGTAAGCCGGATCTTCGTCGGCGAACAGTACGAGCGTGTTCGCCGCGGCGATCCGGACACCGGCCGACGTCTGTCCCAACTGGGTGGCAGCAGCGTCGAGCCGCTCCCGTGCTTTCTGCGCATCCTCGGCCGCGGCACGCCGCTCGTCGGCGAGCCGGCGCCGGGATGCAGGGGTCCAGCGGGTAAGCAGACCCTGCTGCCTGGCCGCCGACAGCTCGGGTGACGGCGTCACCTTCTGTGGCAGGTCACTCATGCGTGTGATGAGAACCCCCGTGAGCATTTGAGGCCTTGACAGAACCGGCGTGCTGGCGGGCATGCCGTCCATCACCCAATATTAGGAATCCACCACGGCATAGAAACTATCCTCGTGCTTGACCGGCTCAGTATATCTAAGGGTGCTCTGCGTGAGTTAGCGTCGAAGGCGGGACGCGCCCGGCGCTGGCCGCGCCGGGCGCGCAGGCCTTCTTGATGGTGCCGGTGGCCGCCACCGTCGTGGTCCACGAGGCGCCGACCGGGGCCGTGACCCGAGAATCGCCCAACCGCAGGCTGGGGTCCTCCGCCCGTCCGCGCTCTGACCACGCGGCCAGGTGGGTCTCCCTGCCAACCACCACCACCGCAGCGCGAGCGTCCCGCCGTCAGCGCGAGAGCGCAGCATGCCGCGCCGTGGCCGGAGACACACCTAAATTCGTAGAGTAGCTGGTTATGCACAGTGAGTAATCAGATATGCATTCCCGCGTTCACTCCCCCCTTATCAGGAGGAGGATTACTCATTCATCTGTATGAGGACAATGTCGTGCCCTCCACGGCACAGTGGAGTAGTGGACGTGCGGCGACTGCTTCTTGTAGACGACTACAGGATGGTGACAGAAGCGCTTGCGTCCCGGCTGTCCACGGCTCCCGACCTCTGGGTGGCCGGGTGCTGCAGCACCGACGACCCGCAGCTGCCCGAGGTGGTCCGCTGGCTGCGGCCGGACGTCATCCTGATCGAGGTCGAGCCGCTCGGCTTTGCGATCGGCGAGGTGCTGACCCGGCTCAAGGCGGCGTGGCCGAGCGCCCACGTTGTGGTGGTCAGCGGCGATCATGACGCGGCCCACGCAGTCGACGCTGCCAGGGCAGGGGCGGCTGCCTGGGTGTCCAAGGAACAGGGGGCCGACGATCTGGAGACCGTGCTGCGCGGGGTGTGCCAGGGTCATTCCTGGTTCCCGCCGGAGATGCTCGGCGAGATCTTGCGCGAACTGCGCGAAGACGTCCGCAAGGCACAAGAGGCCGGCGACCCTCTCGACGTGCTGAGCCCGCGGGAGCGCGACGTGCTTGCCAGCATGGCGGAAGGCAAGCGCGGCCGGCAGATCGCCGAGGAGCTTCTGATTTCCACCGATACGGTCCGCACCCACACCCGCAGCATCTTCAGCAAGCTCGACGTGCACAGCAGGCTAGAGGCGGTCCGGGTCGCCCGGGCGGCGGGCCTGCGGCCTCCCGAGCGTAGCGGAATCACCGGCGCAGATACGACGGTCCCGTTCCGGCCGACGAGCCCGAGCCGGCGATGATCGGCCACCCGGCCCATGTTGAGGGGACGGTGAACGGGCCGGGAAAGCGGCGCCGCGGAGCGTGAAGGGGGATGTGGATTTGGGTGGGCGGAGCCGTGCGCTGCGGGTCGCGACGGTCATCACCAGGCTCGAAGGCGGAGCAGGTGTGCTGGCTCTGCGCGGCGCCCAGGTGCTGGACCCCGAGGTCGTGACGCCCACGATCGTGACGGGCAGCGGGGAGCGGCTGCTCGAGGAGGCCGCGGCATCCGGCATCGAGGTTCTGGTCGAGCCCCTGTTGCGCGAGGTGATCGCCCCGCGCAGCGATCTGCTGGCGACCCGAAGACTGGAGTCGATGTTCCGCGAGCGGGAGTTCGACGTGGTGCATACCCACTGTGCCAAGGCGGGCGCGGTCGGCCGCATTGCCGCCCGCCGGGCCCGCGTGCCTAGGGTTGTGCACACCTACCATGGCTTCCCGTTCCACCAGTTCCAGTCCCGGGCCCGGCGCCAGGCTTACGTGGCGATCGAGCGGCGGCTCGGCGGGATGACCGACATGGCGCTGTGCGTAGGCAGCGCGGTGGCAGCCGAGGCGGTGCGGCGACAGCTGATCGCGGCGGAGCGGGTCACCACGATCGGCGTCGCGGTCGATGGACCGGAGCGATTGCGGGCCAGCATGAATGCCGGGCTGCCAGAGGCGCGCAGCCGCGCCCGCGCGCTGCTCGGTCTGCCCGACGGCGCCGCCGTCGTGGGCGCGGTCGGCCGGCTCACCTATCAGAAGGCACCCGAGGATTTCATCGCCGCGATGCGGGAGATCGGCCGCCCGGGCGTAATCGGCATCTGGATCGGCGGCGGCGAGCTGGCCGACCGCGTCGCCCGGCAGGCCGCCGGCCTGCCGCCCGGCGTGCGCGTGGTCCTGGCGGGCGAGCGCACGGACGTGCTCGACGTACTTCCCGCGCTCGATGTCTTCGCCCTGCCCAGCCGTTACGAGGGGCTGCCTACCGCGATCGTCGAGGCGATGATCTGTGGCATCCCAGTGGTCGCGACCGCCGTCAACGCCGTTCCCGAACTGGTCATACCGGGGGTGACCGGCCTGCTGGTCCCGCCGCGCCGGCCGAGCCAGCTGGCCGCGGCCGTTCGTCACCTGCTCGACTCGCCCGAGACCGCCGCCCGCATGGCGGACGTCGCGCGCGCCCGGGTGGCCGACCAGTACGGCGGGCCCTCCTTGCGAGCCGCGCTCACCGCCGCATACGCGCCAGCTGGCCTCGCGGTACCTGCAACCTCCCCCGGACCAGCCGCTCGCCACTAATAGTAATTTTCCGGTCACAGCGACACATCGTCGTAACTTCCTGTAAACGTGCAGCCGGGCGCACGCGTCTTCATCGTGGGCTGGTTCAACCGGGAAAGCCGCCGAGCCGGGTCGTTCGAGCCGGTCGCGGCGAATGTTGGGGCGTGCTCGAGCTCAGATATGCCAACATGACCGACCTGGAAACTTGAGATCAGCGATGGAGCTGCCACGAGGTTCCTTAGGCCGGGGGGAGAAAACATGAAGGCTTTGTTCGACGGATGTGACCTTTGCCGGGGTGTCGCGGGCCGGGGCAAGCCTGTGGCGTGCCCGGCAGGCACCGAAACGGGGGAATGACCGCATGGCCACCGTAGTGCTGGGCGACGACCACGTTGTGTTCCTCGACGCGCTGTCGACGGTGCTCAGCCAGCACGGGCACATTGTCTGCGGCGTAGCCCGCAGCGCCGCAGAGATGATCACCCTGGTGAGTGTTCATCAGCCGGATGCCTGCCTGGTCGATCACAACGCACCGGAAGACGAAAACGCGGAGACCATCCGCAAGGTGCTCGCCGCCTGCGCGGACACGAGCGTCATCGTGCTCGGCGCGAGTTCGGGCAGCGACGCGGTCGGCAGGGCGCTGGACGCGGGGGCCGGCGGCTACCTGCACCAGTCACGCGGGCTCGCCGCGCTCGTTTCCGCGCTCGAGCGCGTGCTCGATGGCGAGACCGTCATCGACGTTCCGGACGCCCCGTCGGCGCGGCGCTCCCCAGAGCCCAACCTGGCACTCCGGATGGCTTCGCACCTGACAAGCCGTGAGCGTGAGTGCCTGATGATGCTGGTGGAGGGCCTGGACACCGCGGCCATGGTGGACATGCTCGGCGTCTCGCGCACGACGGTGCGCACGCACCTGCAATCGGTACTCACCAAGCTCGGTGTGCACTCGCGGCTCGAGGCTGCCTCGTTCGCCGTCCGGCACCGCCTGCCCGACCTATGGTCAGGCGGGTTCGCGGCCGCCACCGCCGGTCCCGCCCGGCCAAGCCCGGTGCGCGCCGCGAACTTGGCCCCGGCAACGGGTACGGTGCGGCCGATCCGGCCCCGGCGGGTCGAGAAAATGCGTCAGCACGCCACGCAGCAGGGTCTGCCGGTTGCGGGCGGCCAGGAGGCGTCCGTCGGCTGATCCGAGCGCCGGCGCCAGCCGCGACGCGTTCCGGGCGGCGTGGCAGGCTTGGCACATGATCGTGGGCAACGGCGACATCGCGACCATCTCACTGGCGGCGCGCGCCCGCCGGGCGGCACCGGTCTGGGCTGACTGCTTGTTCGCTGAACGCGAACAAGCCAGGTCGGCAAGGGGCCTGCGATGAGGAACGCCCATCGCGTGGCCGCGGTGCGCGCGGCCGAGAGCGCGCTGATGGCAAAGGTGCCGGAGGGTGCGCTGATGCAGCGCGCGGCGGCCGGACTGGCTTCGGTCTGCATCGGCCTCCTGCCCGCCGTCTACGGGTCCCGGGTCTCGGTGCTGGTCGGCAGCGGGGACAACGGCGGCGACGCCCTCTACTCGGGGGCGCGGCTGGCCGCGCGGGGAGCCGTGGTGACAGCGGTCGCCGCGGCCGCGCGCGTGCACGAGGCGGGCGCCGCGGCGCTGCGCGACGCCGGCGGCCGGCTGGTCGCGGCGGCCGACGTGGCAGACCCGGCTGGGCGGACGGCGGCCGACAACGCGATCGCAGCCGCCGACCTGGTCATCGACGGGCTGCTCGGCATCGGAGGGCGTGGCGGGCTCCGGGAGCCTGCCGCTTCGCTGGCCGCGGCGGCGCTGCGCGCCCCCGGCCCGGTCGTGGCCGTGGACCTGCCCAGCGGGATCGACGCCGACACCGGCGAGGTGACCGGCGCCGCCGTGACGGCTGACGTCACGGTCACGTTCGGAACCCTCAAGCCCGGCCTGCTGATCGACCCCGGAGCCTCGCACGCCGGAGTCGTCGAGTTCGTCGACATCGGGCTCGGCGATTACCTGGGCCCGCCCGACGTGGCCGCCGCGCAGGCGGCCGACATCGCAGAATGGCTGCCGCGCCCGACCGCGGAATCGGACAAGTACCGGCGCGGTGTGCTGGGGATCGTGGCCGGCAGCGACCGGTTCACCGGGGCCTCCCTGCTGGCCGTAGGCGGCGCCATCCGCGGCGGAGCCGGGATGGTCCGGCTGGTGTCGTCGGAGATCCCGGTGGGGCTGGTCAGGCAGCGCTGGCCGGAGGCGGTGATCACGACCGCCCACGCCGGCGAGGAGGGCGGTGCCGCGCTCGAGCAGGCCGGCCGGGTTCAGGCATGGACGGCGGGTCCGGGCATGGGCACCGGCGACGACTCGCTGAGCCTGCTCGCGGCCGTGCTCGCGACCGACCTTCCGGTCCTGGTGGACGCGGACGGGATCACGTTGCTGGCGGCACACCGCGATGAGCTGCTGCCACGCGCCGCGCCGACGCTGCTCACGCCGCACGCGGGCGAACTGTCGCGGCTGATCGGCGCCGAGCGGGCCGACATCGAAGCGCGCAGGCTTCACTTCGTCACCAAGGCCGCCGCCGACCTCGGCTGCACCGTGCTGCTCAAGGGATCGACTACGGTGATCGCGTCTCCCGAGCCGGGCCAGGAGGTCCTGGTGAACCCCACCGGTACCAGCTGGCTGGCGACCGCGGGATCGGGCGACGTGCTGTCGGGCCTGGCCGGCTCGCTGCTCGCGCAGGGCCTCGACCCGGCGCGCGCGGCCGCGGCCGCGGCGTACCTGCACGGCATCGCGGCCCGGCTGGCAGCCGACGGCGCGCCGATCGGCTCCGAGGACATCATCACCGCGCTCCCCGCCGCGATCCGCACCGTCGAGAACCGCGCCTGACCGCGGCGCACCGCCCGCACCGCCGCACCGCCGCACCGCCGCACTGCCGCACCGCCGCACTGCCGCACCGCCGCACTGCCGCACCGCCACTGCCGCACCGCCACTGCCGCACCGCCGCGCCGCCGCCGCACCGGCGCCCACCTCGCGCTCGCCCGTCTACCTCGGCGTCGATGAATGGGGGAAAAGACGGGTAATAGCCCGTCAAAACGCACATTCATCAGCTGGCGACTCGCGTCAGTCTGTCAGTATTTGGGATTATTTGCGAAGTATGGTGCGCGGTCGGGCCCGTTATCGCGGGTTGACGCCGGGCAGGGGTTTGGCGGCTGCAGTTGGCCCGCGGAGCGCCCGTGGCTGGGTGGCCCGGCGGTAGCGGCCCGCGGAGCGCCCGTGGCTGGGTGGCCCGGCGGTAGCGGCCCGCGGAGCGCCCGTGGCTGGGTGGCCCGGCGGTAGCGGCCGGCTGGGCAGGCAAACCAGTGTGGCGAGGGCCACATTGGTTGAGCTAATGAAAGATTGACTTGCTCACTCGAGTGGGTCTATGTTTGAGCTACTCAACTATTGAGTGACCCGGGCTTTCGGCCCGGGGGCACGCGGTGCGACGCAAGCCGAGGAGGTGACATGGGAACGCCATCCGGTACCGATCAGCTCGACTCGGAGATCTTCGAGGCGATGGGCGAGCTGGCCGAGGGTGTGATCGGCAAGGTCGAGCAGCTCGGGCAGCAGTTCGGTGTTCCGGGCTTCTGCGTCAAGGCCCTGCAGGCGCTCGCTTCTCCCATGGCCATGCGGGACCTCGGCAAGCTCAT
>Ga0335074_10007873_pt1 | contig 14789 bp, 16 predicted proteins | sample Lox_Sample_23_FD_206715 | JGI IMG/M metagenome (GOLD analysis project Ga0335074, IMG submission 206715) | Soil microbial communities from Loxahatchee National Wildlife Refuge, Florida, United States - Lox_Sample_2.3 | ecosystem: Environmental > Terrestrial > Soil > Wetlands | place: USA...
CGCGGCGCATCGCCTCGGGGGTGCCGTAGCCGCAGGCGCGGGCGGCCTGTTCGACGCCGGCGGCGGTGTCCTCGAGGTGGCGGCGCGCGGCCTCCAGCCGGGCGAGGTCCACGTACCGGCCCGGCGGCAGGCCGGTCTCGGCGGCGAAGGCGCGGGCGAACTGGCGCGGCGACAGGCTCGCCCGCGCGGCCAGGGCCTCGACGGAAAGGTCGGCCGCCGGGTGCTCGGCGATCCACTGCTGGACCTCGCGGAGCGGCTGCCGCTCCGCCACCTGAGCGGAGAGCTGGGCGCTGAACTGCGACTGGCTGCCCGGCCGGCGCAGGAACACGACCAACTGGCGAGCGACCGCGAGCGCCGCCTCGCGGCCCAGGTCGTCCTCGACCAGGGCGAGCGCGAGGTCGATGCCGGCCGTGACGCCGGCCGAGGTGGCGAGGTCGCCGTCCTTGATGAAGATCGGGTCAGGATCGACGGTGACGTCCGGGTACTGGGCGGCGAGGTCGTCGCACCGCTCCCAGTGGGTGGTGACCGTCCGCCCGGTCAGCAGCCCGGCCTCGGCCAGCAGGAACGCGCCGGTGCAGACCGACGCCAGCCGGGCGGCGGCGCGGGCGTGCTCGCGCAGCCAGCCGACCAGGTCCGGGTCGCGGCGGCGGGCGCCCTCCCCGCCGGGAACGAGCAGCAGGTCGGGCGCGTTCCTGACCTCAGCCAGGTCGGCGTCGGGGAGCAGGCCGAGGCCGCTGGTGGTCCGCACCGCCGCGCCGGCCAGGCTCGCGGTCGTGATCGCGTACCCGGACGCGGCCGGCTCCCGTCCGGCGCACCACCGGTTGGCGGCGTTGAACACCTCGAGGGGGCCGGTGACGTCGAGGCTCTGCACCCGGTCGAACAAGACGATCAGCACGGTCCGCATGCCTGTCAGTCTGGCGGGCGCCGACCGATGGCAGCAAGGACGAAAACCCAACCTTTCCTGCCATTGAGTTGCAACGGCTACCGTAGATCGACAATCACGATCGATATCGCGGAAGGCGCTGCATGCTCGCTTCGGTTCACATCTACCCGCTGAAGGGGTGCCGTGCGGTCGACCTCGAGGAGGCGGTGGTCGAGCCCTGGGGGCTGGCGGGCGACCGCCGCTGGATGCTGGTCGACGCGGACGGCCAGTTCCTCACCCAGCGCGAGCATCCGGCGCTGGCGCGCCTCGTCGTCACCTACGCCCAGGGCGCGGACATCATCGTGTCCGGCGACGGCTACCCGTCGCTGCGGGTCGCGGCCCCCGGCGACCTCCCCGGGCTGCTGAAGGTGACCGTGTGGCGGTCCACCGTGCTGGCCGCCGCGGCCGGGCCCGAGGCCGACGCGTGGTTCTCCGGCTACCTGGGCCGGCCGGCCCGGCTGGTCTGGCTGGACGACCCGACCAGGCGGGGCGTGAACCCCGAGTACGGCCGGGACGGCGACGTCGTCAGCTTCGCCGACGGGTACCCGCTGCTGCTGACCACGGCCGGCTCGCTTGACCGGTTCGGCGAGTGGCTGTCCGAAGCGGGCGAGCAGCCGGTGCCGATGAACCGGTTCCGGCCGAACGTGGTGGTGTCCGGCTACGAGCCGTGGGCCGAGGACCGGTGGCGGCGGATCCGGATCGGCGCGGTCTCCTTCCGCGTGGTCAAGCCGTGCGCCCGGTGCGTGGTCACCACGACCGACCAGGCGACCGGCGAGCGCGGCCGGCAGCCGCTGCGGATGCTCGCCCGGCACCGTCGGTTCGGCAAGAACCTGATCTTCGGGCAGAACCTCATCCCCGACTCGCCCGGCCTGATCCGGGTTGGCGACCCGACCGCGATCATCGAGTACGCCTCGTAGTCAGCCCGCCCGGTAGACGACGAGCGACACCGCCGCGTACTGGGTCAGGTAGGCCGCGATCGTCATCGCGTGGAAGACCTCGTGGAATCCGAACCAGCGCGGCGACGGGTTGGGCCGCTTCCGTGCGTAGACGACGGCGCCAGCGCTGTACAGCAGGCCTCCGGCCAGGACGAGCGCCAGGGCCAGGATCCCGGCGCCGTGCAGCAGCTGCGGCAGCACGAAGATCGCCACCCAGCCGAGCGCGATGAACAACGACGTCACCAGCCACCGCGGCGGCGGCGGCCAGCCCGGCCGCCAGCTGAGCCGGGCCACCGCGCCCACCGCCGTCCCGGTCCAGATGATCGCGAGCACGCCCAGCCGGGTCCAGCCGTGCAGAGCGAGCACCGCCAGCGGCGTGTAGGTGCCGGCGATCACCAGCAGGATGCCCACGTGATCGAGGCGCTGGAGCACCCGTCGCCGCTTGCTACCCAGCGGCGACCGGTGGTAACTGGCCGACACCCCGAACATGACCATGCAGGTCAGGCTGTACACGGCGGCGGCCAGCCGGGCCGACCGGGTGGGCGCGAGCGCGGTCAGCAGCAGGCCGGCCACCGCCGCAGCCGGGAACGCCCCGGCGTGCAGCAGCCCCCGCAGCCGCGGGATGGGCGCATTCGCGCCTCCTGCATTCGTTCCCATCGAGCGCACCTCCCAGCGAAGCCGGCCAGCCCGTAACCTACGCTACCGTATATTACTCTACCGTAGGTTACGGTACCGTAGGAATATGGGGGCGAACCGGTGAAACCGATTTGCGCTCTCGCTCGCTCTACGACCGCTGCGGCTTCGCGCTGACCGGGGAGCGCCAGCCGCTCCCCTCGGACCCGACCCTGCCCGCGGTCCGGATGCGGCGCCCGCTCTAGCCACCGTGCCGGGGCAGCTGCTGAAGCGCCCACTTGTTGCCGTCCGGGTCGGCGAAGAAGACGAACCGGCCCCAGTCGAGGTCCTGGATGTCGCTGACCTCGGCCCCGCGCTTGACGAGCTCGGCGTGCGCGGCCTCGACGTCGGCGACCACCATCTGCAGGCCGCGCACGCTCCCCGGCTCGCCCTCGACGATGCCCCGGCCGATCGCGATCGAGCAGGCCGACCCGGGCGGGGTCAGCTGCACGAAACGGATCTCATCGCTGACCGTGTGGTCGTGGTCGGCGGTGAAGCCGACCTTGTCGGTGTAGAACGCCTTGGCACGGTCCACGTCAGAAACCGGGACGGCTACCAGCTCAAGCTTCATGTCCACCATTGGCTTGCCTCCTTGTGTCCTTGCTGTCTACCCCTTCACCCTAGGCAAGCATTAGGAAGATTACGTTCCTAATAATGCGGCAGACTTGACGTCATGCTGGAAACATCGGCACGGCTGCTGCGGCTGCTCTCGCTGCTGCAGACCCGGCGCGAGTGGACCGGCGCCGAGCTCGCCGAGCGGCTCGCGGTGTCGGCGCGGACTGTCAGGAATGACGTGGAAAAGCTCCGGGAGCTCGGCTACCCGGTGCTCGCCACCCGGGGGGCGGCCGGCGGGTACCGGCTCGGCGCGGGCGCGGCGATGCCGCCGCTGCTGCTCGACGACGACGAGGCCGTCGCGGTCGCGGTGGGCCTGCGGGCCGCCGCGACCGGAGCGGTCGCCGGGATGGCGGAAGCGTCGCTCGGGGCGCTCGCCAAGCTCGAGCAGGTCCTGCCCGGCCGGCTGCGCGCCCGGGTGAGCGGGCTGCAGTCGATCATCACGCCCGTGCCCTTCGCGTCGCAGGGGCCGGTCGTTGACCCGGACGTGCTGACCGCGGTCGCGGCGGCGTGCCGCGCCAGCGAGCGGCTGCGGTTCTCGTACGCGTCGCATGTCGGGTCGGTCAGCGACCGCGAGGCAGAACCGTACCAGCTGGTGAACTGGGGGCGGCGCTGGTACCTGGTCGCGTTCGACATCGGCCGGAACGACTGGCGGACGTTCCGGGTGGACCGGGTGACCCCGCGAACGCCCGGCGGCCGGCGGTTCACGCCGCGCCCGCTGCCCGCGGCCGACATCGCCGACTGGGTAGCCAGGCGCGTTGCGACCGGCGGGTGGCCGCACCGGGCGCGGGTGACCGTGTTCGCCCCGGCCGCCGCCGTCAGCGAGCGGATCGGGCCGTACGTGGGGACCGTCACCGCCGTCGACGATCAGACCTGCGTGCTCGACACCGGATCAGACAGCATGACGACGATGGCGGTCTACCTCGGGTTCCTCGGCTGGGACTTCCGGGTGGACGCGCCGCCGGAACTGGTCGCCGAAGTGCGCGCGCTCGCCGAGCGGTACGAGCGCGCGCTGCCCGGTCAGTCAGGCCCGGGCTAGTCCCACTGCCGGGGATCTAAGGTCAGGCGCGCCCGTCGCGGGGGGCCATGACCGCGAGGGCGTCGGCGTCGCTGGCCCGGGAGTGCAGGAAGTAGTCGGCCCACTCGGCGATGTCGGGGTAGGCCGACTCGGCGCCGACCGAGGCGCACGCGGCAGGCACGTCGTACGCGGTCCGCCGGAGCTCGACGGCCTCGCCCGACAGCAGCGCCCAGTGCGCCCCGGCCCGCCCGTAGGGCATGCCGACGCTGCCCGGGTTCACGATCTGACGGCGGTTCGCGAGCCGGGCGAACGGCATGTGGGTGTGCCCGCAGACCACCGTCATGACCTCGTCCGGCAGCCCCGCGAGGACCTCCGACCAGCGCTCGAGGCGCGAGTCCACCACCACCACCTCGGCGTCGTCGCGCGGGGTGGCGTGGCAGAACAGCACCGGTCCGAACTGGCCGACGTCGAGCAGCAGCGACAGCGGCAGCGACGCCAGCCAGTCCACGTGGTCGGCGCTGAGCTGCCTGGCCGCCCAGTGCGCGATCGGGTCGCCGACGTCATCGACCTCGCCGCGGGCCAGCTCGACCAGCTCCCGGTCGGCGTTGCCGCGCACCCAGGTGACCCGATCGCCCAGACCGGTCAGCCGGTCGAGCACGTCGGACGGCTGCGGCCCGGCGGCGATGTCGCCGGTGAGCACGATCCGGTCGGCCGCCAGCACGGCCGGCTCGGCCAGCACCGCGTCAAGCGCGGGCAGCACCCCATGGATGTCGGACAGCACGGCCACGGATTCCACCCTCGGAAGCATAGTAACCGGCCCGCTGCGCGAACCACGGGTTTATGGGCGACAACGCTTCTTGCTTGGGTGCCGTCAGGCGCCGCGGAGAGCGAGGAAGAAGTCGACGCGGTCGGCCAGGGCGGAAAGGTCGCGGCCGGTCAGCGCCTCGATCCGGCCGATCCGGTAGCGGACGGTGTTGACGTGGACGTACATCCGCGATGCGCACGCCGACCAGGAGCCGTCGCAGGCCAGGAACGAGCGAAGGGTGGGCAGCAGCTCGGCGTGGTGGCGGGCGTCGTAGTCGGCGAGCGGGCCGAGCAGCCGCTCGGTGAACGACCGCAGCACCGGCGTCGGGACGCTGGCGAGCAGCCACTCGTGCGAGTCGACGGGAACGCCGCCCTCGGTTGCTCCGGTCGCGAGCGCCTGCGACTGCTCGCGCACGACATCAAGGGCTTCTACCGGGCTCACGCGCACCTCCAGTTGGCGACCGGGCCACCGTAACCCGCGCGTGTTTAGCGGAAGCTACAAAGGTGTTCGGCCCGCGTTACGCCACTCCGCCGGTGACTCTGCCGGTTCGCCGGTTCGCGCCGGTAGCGTGGGAAACCGCGTGATCGCCACCAAGGAGGCTCCCGATGACGCTGGCCGGATTCAACGGCGCGCCCGCCGACGAGGCGGTCGCGACGATGCTGGCCTGCTGCGGGTCGCGGCGGTTCGCGCAGGCGATGGCGGCCGGCCGGCCGTATCCGTCGGCCGACGCCGCGGTGACCGCCGTTGATGCCGCCTTCGAGGCGCTGGCCTGGTCCGACGTGCTGGAGGCAATGGACAGGCACCCGCGCATCGGCGCCCGTGCGAGCGGCCAGTCGGCGGCCGAGCAGTCCGGCGTGACCGACGCGACCCGGGCCGCGCTGGCGGCCGGCAACGCCGAGTACGAGGATCGGTTCGGTCACGTCTTCCTCATCTGCGCCACCGGCCTGACCGGGGACCAGATGCTCGGGTCGCTGCGGGAAAGGCTGAAAAACAATGCCGATATCGAACGGACCGTGGCCGCCACGGAGCTGCGCATGATTACCCGTCTGCGGGTGGCGAAGGCTCTCGCGTCGTGACCGTCTCCACCCACATCCTCGACGCGATGGCGGGCGCTCCCGCCCGGGGAGTGTCGGTCGAGCTCTCGCTGCGCGATGACAGCCGATCGTGGCGACCGGTCGAGACCGGCGTCACCGACGCCGACGGCCGGATCCGGTTCGCGGCCGAGACGGTCAGCGGCGTGTACCGGCTGACGTTCGCCACCGGCCCGTATTTCGCCGACCGCGAGGTGGTGACGTTCTATCCGGAGGTGGTCATCACGTTCAGTGCCAACACCCTGGACGACGGCCCGGGCCACTACCACGTGCCGCTGCTGCTGTCGCCCTACGCCTACTCGACGTACCGGGGCAGCTAGCGGGCGCGCTTGACCCGGGTCTCATCCCAGACCGGCTCGGCCGTCTCGCGGACGACGCCGTCGGCGCCGAAGACCAGGAACCGGTCGAAGGTCCGGGCGAACCAGCGGTCGTGGGTCACCGCCAGCACCGTGCCCTCGTAGGCCTCCAGCCCCTCCTGCAGGGCCTCGGCCGATTCCAGGTCGAGGTTGTCGGTCGGCTCGTCGAGCAGCAGCGCGGTCGAGCCCTCGAGCTCGAGCAGCAGGATCTGGAACCGCGCCTGCTGCCCGCCCGACAGCCGGTCGAAGAGCTGATCGCCCTGCCGGTCGAGCTCGTACCGGCGCAGCGCGCTCATCGCGGCGCCGCGGTTGCGCGCGTAGCTCTCCCAGAGCACCCCGACGAGCGTCTTGCCCTCCAGCTCGGGGTGTGCGTGGGTCTGGGCGAAGTAGCCGGGGACGACCCGGGCGCCCAGCTTCCAGGTCCCGGCGTGGTTCACCGGCTGGCCGGCCAGCAGCCGCAGGAAGTGCGACTTGCCCGACCCGTTGGAGCCGAGCACGGCCACCCGCTCGCCGAAGAAGACCTCGAGGTCGAACGGGCGCATCAGGCCGGTCAGCTCGAGGCCCTGGCAGGTGATGGCCCGCGTTCCGGTGCGGCCGCCGCGCAGCCGCATCTTGATGTCCTGCCTGCGGGGCGGCTCGGGCGGCGGGCCCGCGTCCTCGAACATCCGCAGCCGGGTCAGCGCGGCGGCGTAGCGGGAGGCCATCGCGTCGCTGCGCTCGGCGTACTGGCGCATGTCGACGACCAGCCGCTTGAGCTGGGCGTGCTTCTCGTCCCAGCGGCGGCGCAGTTCCTCGTAGCGCTCGAACCGCTGCGCCCGCGCCTCGTGGAAGGACGCGAACCCGCTGCCGTGCACCCATACGTCGGACCCGCCCGGGGCCGGCTCGACCGCGACGATCCGTTCCGCCGACCTCGCCAGCAGCTCCCGGTCGTGGGAGACGAACAACACGGTCTTCTGCGTGTCCCTGAGCTGGTCCTCGAGCCAGCGCTTGCCCGGCACGTCCAGGTAGTTGTCGGGCTCGTCGAGCAGCAGCACCTCGTCCGGGCCGCGCAGCAGGGCCTCGAGCACCAGCCGCTTCTGCTCGCCCCCGGAAAGCGTCTTCACGGTCCGGAACTGGGCCTTCTCGTACGGCAGGCCGAGGGCGGCCATCGTGCACATGTCCCAGATCGTCTCGGCCTCGTAGCCGCCGGCGTCGCCCCAGTCGCTGAGCGCCTGCGCGTACGTCATCTGGGCCTTCTCGTCGTCGCGCTCCATGATCGCGAGCTCGGCCTCGTCGACGGCCCTGGCCGCGTCCCTGATGCCCTTTCTGGCAACCGAGACGAGCAGGTCGCGGACGGTCCGGTCGTCCCGCACCGACCCGACGAACTGGGGCATGACCCCGACGCCGCCGCTGGTGGTGACCGTGCCCGCCTCCGGCTGGAGCTCACCGGTGATGAGCCGCGCGAGCGTGGTCTTGCCCGCCCCGTTGGGGCCGACCAGCGCCACCACCGCGCCCTGACCCACCCGGAAGCTCGCGTCGCTGAGCAGCATCCGGCCGTCGGGAAGGTAGTAGTCGACGTGCGCGACCTCGATATGACCCACGCCCGCCATCATGGCAGACCCGCACAATTGATTAAGTCCTAGCTCCTGCGGCGCAGCTCCTACGATGGCGGGGTGACGGAGCAGACACCCGGGGGCAGGCCCGCCCGCCGCTCCTACCCGAAGGGGGTGCGGCGCCGGCAGCAGATCCTCGACAGCGTGATCGCCCTGCTCGCGCAGCGCGGCGTGGACCGGGCGTCGCTGCGGACGGTGGGCGAGGCGATCGGGGTGTCCCACACGGCCCTGCGCCACTACTTCTCCTCCCGCGACGAGCTGCTGGTGGAGGCGTACCGGGCGCACGAGGCCCGCGCGGCCGGGGACGGGCCGCCGGCGGGCTCCTCCGCCGTGAGCGTCATCATCGAGGCGGCCGAGCGCAACCGCTCGATCCCCGGCCTGGTCGAGCTGTACGCCACCCTCACCACCGATGCGCTGCAGGAACAGCACAGCCTGACGCGCGAATTCGTGCGCGGCCGGTTCCGGTCGCTGCGGGCGACGCTGGCCGAGCGGATCGCCGAGCGCGATCTCAGCGCGGGCATCGACCCGATGGACGCGGCCGCGCTGGTGATCGCCGCGTCCGACGGCCTGCAGATCCAGTGGCTGCTCGATCCGGACACGGTCGACGTCGGCCGCTCGCTGGCGATCCTGGACCGTCTGCTGCCCCCGCGGAGCACCGGGCCAGACGCGGTCTAGGACTTTTACCGGATTGGGCTATATCCGCCGGCGTGATACCTTCCAGCGGAAGGTTTTGAACGGAGGCACCGTGGACGGCAATCCCGTGCCCGCAGCCGACGGACGGACGCTGGCCCGCTGGCGCTGGGCGATCACGGCCGCGTTCGCCCTGGGCGGGATCGCGCTCTCGGCCTGGGGACCGCGGCTGCCGGCCATCAAAACCGAGCTCGGCATCGACACCGCCACGATCGGGCTGCTGCTCGCGGGCGTGACTGTCGGCGCGATCGGCGGGCTGCTCGGGTCCACCCCGCTCTTGCACTGGCTGGGCGCGCGGCGGGCGCTGGCGGGAGCGCTCGGGGTCGTCGCGCTGTCGATTACGCTCATGGCGGTCGCGCTCGTGGTCACGTCGGTCCCGCTGGTGGCGGCCAGCCTGGTGATCACCGGGGCGGGCATCGGCACGCTCGACGTCCTCATCAACGTGGAGGGCTCGGCCGTCGAGCGGACCGCCGGGCGCACCCTGCTGCCGAGCATGCACGCCGCGTGGTCGATCGGCGCCGCCGTCGGGTCGGGGATCGGCGCGGCCTGCGCGGCGCTCGGCATCACCCCGGCCACGCAGCTCATCGGCGAGGCCGTCGTCATCGTGGCGGCCGCCTTCTGGGTGGCGGCCGGGATCCCGCCCGGCCAGCACGGGCCGGCTGCGGGACCGCCGCGGGACCGGGCGGCCAGGCTCCGCCAGTGGCTGCGCGGCTGGCTGGACTGGCGACTGCTGCTGATCGGGGTCGTCATGCTCGGCTGCGAGCTCGGCGAGGGCTCCGCCAACAGCTGGCTCACGCTCGCCACGCACAGCGACCACGGCCAGAGCGCCGCCACCGCGGCGTTGTTCTTCACCGTCTTCGCCGCCTGCGAGGGGCTCACCCGGCTGTTCGCCGGACCCGTGGTCGACCGCCTCGGGCGGGTCCGCACCGTCCGCCTCACCACTGCCCTCGGCGTCGTCGGGATCGCGTTGTTCATCGAGGCCGGGAACCCCTGGATCATCCTCATCGGGGTGGCCCTGTGGGCGGTCGGCGTCTCGATGGGCTTCCCCCTCGGCATGTCCTCGGCCGCCGAAAGCGGGCCGGACCCGGCCGCCCGGATCAGCGTGGTCGCCTCCATCGGCTATTTCGCCAACCTGGCCGGGCCGCCCGCCATCGGCGCCCTCGCCCAGTCGGTGAGCCTGCTCAGCGCCCTGTGGGTGATCGCCGCGCTGTTCATCGCCGCCTTCGCCGTGGCCGGCTCGCTCGGCCCCCGGCGCGGGGCGGCGGCGCCGGCCAGCCTGGTGGACGAGAACTCAGTCGGCCACCAGTAAGCCGCAGTTCGTCGCGGCTCCGCCACCGGTCCCGCGGGCTCGCCGCCTGACGGCTCCGCCGCTTCTTGCTGTTATCTAGCGGACAGGCCGGCTGACCAGAGATAATGGATCGTTTTGTACACGGGGATGTACACAATGATCCATTATCTCGGCGCGCGTCCCGTTAACGGGCCGCTTCTTGCTGTTATCTCAGGTGTGGTAGTGGAGCGGGCCCGGCGGAGCAGGGCGGGGAGGTCGAGGTGCTCGTGAGCGACCAGGCGGAACTCCTCGGCGACGACCGGGGTGTCGTCGTTGACCGTGAACGCGGGGTCGCCGAGCTCGGCCCGCACCTCGTCGGAGTGCCAGAACGCCTCGTGGCCGGCCCGCCAGGCGGCGACGCTGCCGAAGCCCTCGCCCTCGCCGACGGCATGGGCCAGGTCGACGTCGGCCAGCCTGACGACCCGCACCGCGACCAGCTCGATGAGCGTGACCGGCTCGCCCGCCGAGTCGACCACGACCCAGCGGTCGCCGGGGCGCGGCAGCGGCTCGCCGTCGCGCTCGTAGTCGAGGAGCAGGCCCGAGGTCGTGGTCTTGGCGCCGGAGACGATCGCCGCCACGAGCTGATCGCGCAGCGGTCCGGGAAACGCGAACTCGCCCACCCTCAGCTGACTGGATGTCATTCGTGTGAGGGTAGCGGACGATGTTAGCCTGCCCACCGTGGACGGCACTCCCCTATCAGGCATCGCCCCGGGCGGCGGCGAGCGGGTCCCGCTGGCCGAGGCGTTCGGCTATCCGGGGGTGGCGAGCGCCTACCGGCACCGGCCCGCGTACCCGGACCAGGTGTTCTCCATCTTGACCGGGCTCATCACCGATACGCCGCGCACGGTGCTCGACCTCGGGGCGGGCGAGGGCGCGCTGGCACGGCCGCTCGCGGCGCTGGTCGATCAGGTCGATGCGGTCGACATCTCGGCCGCGATGATCGAGGAGGGCCGGCGCCGGCCGGGCGGCGACGCGGCGAACCTGCGGTGGATCGTCGGGGCGGCCGAGAGCGCGCCCCTCGGCGGCCCGTACGCGCTGGTCACCGCCGGGGCGGCGATGCACTGGATGCGCTGGCGGGAGACGTTCGGGCGGCTGGCGGCGGTGATGACCGACGGCGCGCTGCTGGCGATCGGCGGACACGGCCACGAGGACCCGCCCGGGCTCGAGGAGATCGTCGTCCGCTACTCGCGCAGCCCGGACTACGACCCGGACTTCCGGCTGGTGGACGCGCTCGCCGAGACCGGCCTGTTCGAGCCGGTGGGCGAGGCGACGACCGAGCCGATGCCGTTCCGTCAGCGCATCGAGGACTACATCGAGTACCTGCACTCGACCTCGAGCCTGGCCCGGGAGTGGATGGAGCCCGCCGAGGCGGCGGCGTTCGACCGCGAGGTGGCCGAGACCGTCGCCCCGTTCGCGACCGACGGCTGGCTCGACCTGCCGGTCACCGCCAGGTTCAGCTGGGGAAGAGTGCACGCAGGCTGACCAGCGTCGCGCGCAGGCGGATGAGGAGCTCGGCGAGCTCTTCGTCGGTCGCGGTGAGGGGCGGGGCGACGATGAACGCGTCGCCCCGGGTGCCGTCGATGCAGCAGCGGGCCGGGTAGACGATCAGCCCGCTGTCGGCGGCGGCGGCGACCGCCTGGGCGGTCAGGTTGAGGCCGGGGTCCGGCGGCGCGGCCGTCGCCGGGTCGGCGACGAACTCCAGGCCCCACATGTAGCCGACGCCGCGGACGTCGCCGACGAACGGAAAGTCATCGGGCAGCGCCCGCAGCCGCTCCCCCAGCCAGCCGCCGCGCTCGGTCACGCGCGACAGCACCCGCTCCTCCTCGAGCACCTCGATGGTGGCGACCCCGGCCGCGCACGCGAGCGGCGCGTTGGTGAACGTGTGGCCGGCCGGCATCGCCGGGTGGACCCGGCTGATCTGCTCCCAGACGCGAGCCGAGAGCGCCGCGCCGCCGAGCGGCACGGCGCCGCCGCCGGCTCCCTTGGCGAACGTGACGATGTCCGGCACCGCGTTCGCGTGCTGGAACGCGAACCAGGCGCCGGTGCGGCCGAACCCGGACATGACCTCGTCGCAGATCCAGAGGATATCGCTGGCGTCGCACAGGCGGCGGAGCTCCTCCAGGTAGCCGGGCGGCGGGACGAGCACGCCGCTGCCGGACCCGCCGACCCCCTCAAGCAGGACGGCGGCGGTGCGGCGGACGTCGAGGCGGGCGAAATCGTCGCGGAGCCGGGCGATGCACTCGGCCTCGGCGGTGCTGCCCGCCGGGATCGGAAGCCGGTAGACCTGAGGCGCGGTGATGCGCTCGCCCGGCTGGACCAGCGCGCGGTAGGGGGCGGCGTACCGGGGCTGGCCGGACGCCCCGAGCGCGCCGACGGTGTTGCCGTGATAGCTGACGGCGCCGGACGCGAACCGGTGCTTGTCGGCCTGGCCGAGCGCCGCCCAGTACATGTGCGCGGCCTTCATCGCGACCTCGTTCGCCTCCGAGCCGCTGCCGACGAACAGCACGTGGTCGAGGCCGCCCCCCAGCCTCGCGGTCACCAGGTCGGCCAGGTGCTCGGCGGCCGCGTTCCTGAACTGGGTGCGATGCACGTAGTCGACGGCCTCGAATTGCCGCCGAAGGGCGGCGAGCACCTTCGGATGACCGTGTCCCAGGCTGACCGCCAGCGGTCCCGATGAGGCGTCGATGTAGTCGCGGCCGGACTCGTCGAAGATCCGCGCGCCTTCGGCCGCCACCGCGAGCGGCAGCGACCGGGACGAGGTCGGGATGAGCGCGGACGACCTGGTGACGGGGGGCATCTGACTCCAGCCGGGCGGAGATTGCGGCCCGACCACGATACGCCCAGCCCGCTGGCCGGGGACATGGGCGGGACACGGGAACTCACGGTCCGTTCACTATGATCGATTTTGATCTCTGCTTTTATTCTTGCTTTTCATCCGCGCAGGCGAGGAGACCCGTGGTGGCGATTGGATCGGCGCTGGTGCTCGGCGGCGGCGGGGTGGCCGAGATCGCGTGGATCACCGGGGTGCTGGCCGGGCTGGCCGAGGCCGGGCACGATGTGACGGCGGTGGAGCAGGTCATCGGCACCTCGGCCGGGGCGACGGTGGCGGCGCAACTGGGCGGCGGCCTCGGTCTTGACGAGCTGTTCGCGCGCCAGGTCGAGCCGGCCCTGCAGTCGCCGGAGCCGGTGGTGGAGCTCGACATGAAGAAGTTCGCCGCCGATATCCAGCCCTACATGGCTCGGGTCACGTCGCCTGACGACCTGTTCAGGGCGTTCGGCCGGTTCGCGCTCGACGCGCAGACCGTCCCTGAGGCGGAGCGGCGGGCGGTGATCGAGGGCCGGCTGCCGTCGGCCGCCTGGCCGGCCACCCCGACGAAGCTGATCGCCCTCGACTGCGATTCGGGGACGATGGCCGCCTTCGACGCGGCCTCCGGCGTCAGCCTGGTCGACGCGGTCGCCGCGAGCTGCGCGGTGCCCGGCGTCTGGCCGCCGGTCACGATCGGCGGCCGGCGGTACATGGACGGCGGGGTCCGCTCAACCGACAACGCCGACCTGGCGGCAGGCGCGGAGCGGATCACGGTGATCTCGCCGCGGGGGATGGACTCCGCGACCCCCACGCTGCTGCCGTTGCGCGAGGCGATGGCGGCCCTGTCGGCCGGCGGCGCCTCGGTGACCGTGATCTCGCCCGACGCGGCGTCGGTGGCGGCGATCGGGGCCAATCCGCTCGACCCGGCGACCCGGGTCCCGGCCGCCGCCGCCGGGCGGGCGCAGGGGCGGGCCGGCCTGCCCGAGCCTGTCTAGCACGACGGGCCTCGGTCAGCCGTTCGACGCTAGCCGGTCGAGCGTGGCCTGGTCGGGCTCGCCGTCGAAGTACTGGGCGAGCACCGCGGTGAAGGCCGGCTCGGTCGGCGCGGCGGCGGCGAAGAGCGTCATGCAGGAGCGGAGCTTCATCGCGTCGACCGGGCCGAGGATTCGGTCGGCGGTGCTGCCGGTGACGGCGGCGACGGCCGCCGTGCACGCCCGCAGTCGCGGTCCGAGCACCGGATGGCCGAGGTAGGCGCGGGCCTCGGCCAGGCCGGAGATCGCGTAGCGCTGGGCCAGCTGGCTGAACCCGAGCCCGGCGACCTGGGGGAAGATGAACCACATCCAGTGGCTGGTCTTCCGGCCGGCCCGCAGTTCGGCCAGCGCCCGTTGGTAGGTCCCGGCCGAGTCCTGGGCGGCGACGAACCGCTCGAGCCGGTAGGGATCGTCGGTGCCCGACGGCTGCGGGCCGCTCACCGGGCGGCGCCCAGGTAGCGCAGGACGGCCAGCACGCGGCGGTGGCCGGAGTCGCTCGGGTGCAGGCCGAGCTTGGCGAAGATCGAGTTGATGTGCTTGGAGACGGCGCTGTCGGTGATCACCAGGGCGTCGCCGATCTCGGCGTTGGACCGGCCCTCGGCCATCAGCGCCAGCACGTCGCGTTCCCGCTGGGTCAGCGCCTCCATCGGATCGGCGCCCCGGCGGAGCAGGAGCTGGGCGACGACCTCGGGGTCGAGCGCGGTCCCGCCCGCCGCCACCCGGCGCAGCGCCTCGAGGAACTGGGTCACGTCGGCGACCCGGTCCTTGAGCAGGTAGCCGACGCTGCTGGTGTTGGTGGAGAGCAGATCGGCCGCGTACCGCTCCTCCACGTACTGGGAGAGGACGAGGATCGCTATGTCCGGCCACCGGCCGCGGATGGCGAGCGCGGCCCTGATGCCCTCGTCGGTGTGGGTCGGGGGCATCCGGACGTC
>Ga0335074_10007874_pt1 | contig 14788 bp, 11 predicted proteins | sample Lox_Sample_23_FD_206715 | JGI IMG/M metagenome (GOLD analysis project Ga0335074, IMG submission 206715) | Soil microbial communities from Loxahatchee National Wildlife Refuge, Florida, United States - Lox_Sample_2.3 | ecosystem: Environmental > Terrestrial > Soil > Wetlands | place: USA...
GGGCTGTCGTGGCGGAAGATCGGCACGCTGCGCGAGCTAGCCCAGCAGTTCGCGGACGGCCGGCTCGACCCGGACGTGCTGAGCGGACTCCCGGACGACGACCTGCTGGCCGTGCTCACCGCGATTCCCGGGATCGGTCCCTGGACCGTGCAGGGTGCGCTCCTCATCGCGCTCCGGCGCGAAGACGTGGTCCTGCCCGGTGACCTCGCGCTCCGCAAGGCGGTCAGGACCGCGTATGGGCTCGACCATGTCCCGACTCAGGACGAAATGCTGGCCATCGCCGACAATTGGCGGCCCTACCGCAGCCTCGCGACGAGTTATCTGTTCTCCGCCGCCTTTGAGCCGGCCGGGCAGGCCCAGGTCGCCCCGGCCGAGAGCTAGCCGGTACGAGGGCTCGCGCCTATCGTCTTCACCGGCCAGACGCACGAGGACCTGCCGCCCGCACTTGAAGCGGTCGCGCTCGACCCGGACAACCGGGCCATGGTCATCACCGGCACGGGCGACGCGTTCATGGACAAGATCGACGGGCCAAGCCTCGGCGAGATCTTCAAGCCCGCCGCCTGGGAGAAGACCCGCGCCGAGGGCGCCAAGGTGTGCTGTGGATGGGAGAGACCATCGACGCCCAAACGGCGCTGCGGTGGGGCGTCGTCAGCGAGGTCGTCGCGCACGATCGGGCACTGAAGCGGGGCGTGGAAATCGCCCAGAGCCTTGCCGCGAAGCCGGCGCTCTACCGCTCGCTGCCGAAGCAGACGCTGAACGTCAACACGCGTCAGCGGCCGCGGAGCGTTGATCCGCGGTTCGATTACGGCAGCAGGACCAGCGCCTGGCCGTTGAGTCGTGGTAGGCGCGCTGCGACGCCGCCGAATCGGCCGCTAGGGAAATCGAACGCGACGACGTGGTCCTGGCCGACGCAGTAGAGCTGGTCATCGGGCCCGAACCGCAGCCCGCGCGGCTTCGCGAACCCAACTGCGGGGTCAGGCGTTAGCACGCGGACGAGCTGACCGCTGGACGGGTCGTATTCACGGATGGTCGCGTTGGCACCGGGTGACCCGTAAGGCCATTCGCTGGAGACCGCCACGTTCCCGTTGGGGGCGACGGTGAGATCGAGCGGGCTCAGCTCGGGGTCGTCCACGAGTCGGCCGGTCCGCAGCGTCAGCCGGCCGTGCTCGCTGTCGCGGGCGAACACCGTGATCGTGTTGTCGCCTTCGCCGGAGGGCCCGATGCCCGACGCCAGGTACAACTCGCCGTCGGCTCCGAAGCCAAAGCCGCGCGGGAACGGAACGGCGCCGTCGGGCAGGAGCGGCTCTCCCTGCTGGTCGAGCCGGGCCGGCAGGGCGAGGATCGTCCGGCGCCGCCGCAGGCCGACGTAGTAACGGCCGCCTGGCCCGAACGTTCCGCCGCCGACGTCGAGCCCGCCCGTGCGCCCGGTGTCGAGAACGACCCGTCCGTCCCGGTCAAGCGCGAGCACCCGGTCGTCGCCGCTGTTGAGGTACAGGAGTTCGCCCGCCTGATCGAGGCTGAGACCGCGTGGATCGGTGATCCGGGGATCCTCGCTGAACGATCCGGCGAGCGCGCCGTCGGCAGTGAAGCGGAGGACGGCGCCGTACCCGTCACCGTTTGCGCCGCTCGCGCTGGTGACCACGATCTGGGCCATGACGGTGTCTGGGTCCTTCCGTGCGCACTCCTCGGGCGTCGCCGTCAGTAGAAACTGTGCCGGGCTAGCGGCTCGATGAGCTCTCGTTCCTCGTAAGCGAGGTGGGACAGAAGCGTGTCAGTCAGCAGGTCCACAGCTTCCTGCAGATCGGTGAAATCATCAGGACGGCCGATGAAGCTCACCAGCGCCCGGTCAACCGAGTCAAGTACGCCGTGAATGACGCGGTGCTCTTCCTGCAGCCGGTCGAGGACCGGGGCGAGGTCGGAGTCTTTCGCCCGCAGGTGCGGGAAGACGGCCGCGTCCTCAAGCCCGTGGTGAGCGGTGACCACCCGGCAGTAGCTCTCGCAGTAGGTGCCCATCGTCCAGTTGTTCTGCCGCATCGTCATCTGGTTCAGTTCGGACCTGGCCCGCGACGCATCGATGGCGCCCTTCTGGACCTCGACGATGAGGTCGCGGATCGTGGTGAGCTCCTGGCGGAGCATGTCATGAATGCTGACGAGATCGGCGCTGGCACTCCGGCCCGCCCGGCTGTAGCCGCCGGCCGGCGGCGCCGGCACTGGCCGGGTCGGCCGGGCCGACTCGTCCCACAGCCGGGTGGCGCTGAGCCGCGTGCCGTCGTCCTCGGTCGGCCGGACGTCGAGCACCTGCGCGCTTTCGCGGCCGTCGCTCGTCGCCGTGGGGCCTGCCTGCACTGGGCTTGCCTGCACTGGGCTTACCTGCACTGGGCTTGCCTGCACTGGGCTTGCCTGCACTGGGCTTGCCTGCACTGGGCTTGCCTGCACTGGGCCGGATCTGGCGGCCGCGACGAGCTGGCGGACGGCCGGTGCCACCTCGGCCGCGTACGTGCCGATCACGACAGGATCGTCGGTGGCCAGTATGAACGTGCTGATCCCCTCGGTCAGGGCGAGCTCGGCGAGCTGGCTGGCCCACAGCTCGGCCGGCCCGTCGAGGAGCCCGGAGGCGGCCGGCGCGAAGCGGCCGCTGATGTTCAGGAGCCTCCGCACGGCGGCAGGCTCGCGGCCGGCTTGCTCGGCCGCGCCGTCGATGATCGCGTTGAACTCGGTCAGCTGGCCGGGCTGGAGGTAGCCGAGCGACGGCAGCCAGCCGTCGGCCAGCTGCCCGGTCAGCCGCAGCATCCTCGGCTTGTAGGCACCAACCCAGATGCTAATCGGATGCGCGGGTGCCGGTCCGCTCTTTGCGCCCGACAGCTTGTAGTAACGGCCGTCGAAACGGATGCCGCCCCTGGCCCCGGTGTCCCAGATCCGCCGGATGACCTCGATGCCTTCCGCCAGTGCGTCGACCGACTCGCCGGGACGGCGCTCAGGGCCGCCCATCGCGGAGATGGCGTCAGTGAACCCGCCCGCGCCGATGCCGAGCTCGATGCGGCCGCCGCTGAGCAGGTCCAGGCTGGCCACGCTGCGGGCGAGGACGGCGGGATGACGCAGCGGGAGGTTCAGCACGTTGCCGGCTAGCTTTGCGTGCTGGGTCCTGGCGGCCACGTAAGAGATCAGCGTCCAGGTGTCAAGGAACGCGGGCTGGTAGGGGTGGTCCTGGAAGGTCACCAGGTCGAGCCCGGAGCTATCGGCCAGGATCGCCAGGTCGACGACATCGTGCGGTGCCTGGCTGGACGGAGTCACGAAGATCCCGAATTCGGGTTCGTGCCCGTAATCGCTCATCGGCGAGGCTCCTAAGGCCGGCTGTCTCTTAACGCTCAATAGTTTAACACTGAAGCATTCTCCTCGCGGGTTAGCTATGCACATATTTCAGCGTTGAAGGTTTATCCTGAGCGAGTGACCACTCAGGTCGTCCGCGACCGGGCCGATGTGCTGGCCGACCTGCTCTGTAGCCAGGCGGCTGACGCCGACGTGGCCACCAAGAAGCTCGGCATCCGGCTGCGCCGGATCGCGGGCCACCTAGAACGCGAACTGCGCCGCGAATTCGCCGCGCAGGGCATCGAGGCGTGGGAACTGGAAGTTCTGCTCGCCCTGCACAGCGCTCCCGGCCGGTGTCGCAGCGCCGGGGCGCTGCGACGCGGCTCGCAGGTCACGGCCGGCGCTATCTCGAACCGGATTGCGCGGATGGAGGCTCAGGGCTGGATCAGGCGCGACGTCAGCGAAACCGACCGCCGCCAGGTCCTCGTCACCCTCACCCCGGCCGGATCGCGGCGGACCGAGCAGATCATGGCGGTCAAGACCACAGCCGAGCAGCGGCTGCTGGGCTTGGTAGACGCGGCGGCGATCGAGCGGATGTCGGAAGACCTCCGCGAGCTGTTGCTGGCGATCGAAGGCCCGGCGGTAGACGAGGACGCCGAGCAGGCCTGCACCGAGGAGTGCTCGACGTAGGTGCTGCTCGCATTCCGCGGGCCGGGTACACGACGTGGGAAGACTACGGCTATGCGAGTAGCACACGTACGGCAGCTGGGCGGCATCGACGGCGTGGAACTGGCCGAACGGCCAGACCCCGTACCTGAGGCAGGCCAGGCGCTGATCAGGGTCAGGAGCGTGGGCGTCGGCCCCTGGGACGTCGGGTTCGTCAGCGGCGCCGCGAGCGGGCTGCCGCTGCCGTTCGTCCCTGGCTTCGAAGTCGCAGGCATCGTCGACGCGGTTGGTGACGGTCTTGATGTGGAGCCGGGCGATCGCGTGTACGCGAGCCTGTGGCCCAATGGCGGCGGGTTTGCCGAACTCGCGCTGGTGTCGGCGGAGCGCCTGGCCCCGATGCCTGAAGGGATCAGCTTCGACGACGCGGCCGCCCTGGTGATCGGCGGTGGCACCGCCTATGAGGGCCTGGTCGACCGGGGACGGCTGCGGTCAGGCGAGGCCGTCCTGATCACTGCCGCCGCGGGCGGCGTCGGCAGCGCCGCCGTCCAGATCGCGGCCGCGCTGGGCGCCCGCCCCCTCGCCGTGGCCAGCCGCGCCAACCATGACTACCTGCGGGGCCTCGGGGCCGTTGAGGTATTCGACTACCACGACCCCGACTGGGCCACGCAGGTCCGCGCCGCGATTCCGGGCGGCGTTGACCTGCTGCTGGACGGCGCCGGCGGCCAGACCCGCGACCAGGCGATCGGCGCGGTCCGCGACGGCGGCCGGGCGGTCTTCATCGTCCTGGCCGGCGCTCCGGCCCACCTGGAGCGCGGGATCACGGGCGAATCGTTCGCCGCCCGCGTCACCCGCCAGCGGCTGGAGTCGCTGAGCCGCCTGGTCGAAGCCGGCCGGCTGCGCCCGCAGGTCGAGGGCGTGTTGCCGCTGGACCAGGCCCGCGATGCGCTGGCGCGCGTGGCGGGCCGGCACACCAGGGGCAAGATTGTCCTGGAGATAAGCAAGTAGCGACCCGGTCCGCAGGGGGTATGGGCGGTGAATGTCATCGGTTTCCTCGCCCGCCGCGCAAGGGCCGCAAACGGCATCCTCTGACCGCCGCTGGCTGGTCTTGGTCATCGTTGCCATTGCCCAGCTGATGGTGGTGCTGGATGCCACGATTGTGAACATTGCCCTGCCGTCTGCCCAGCGCGCGCTGCACTTTCCCAACAGCGACCGGCAGTGGATTGTCACCGCCTACGCCCTCGCCTTCGGCAGCTTGCTGCTCGTGGGCGGCCGCCTCGGTGACATGTTCAACCGCAAATGGGTGTTCATCGCGGGCTTGATCGGATTCGCGCTGAGTTCGGCCATCGGCGGGGCGGCCGGGTCGTTCGAAGTGCTGGTAACGGCACGGGCACTGCAGGGCGTCTTCGGCGCCTTGCTGGCACCGTCCGCCCTCGGCACCCTGGTCAGCACGTTCCAGGATCCGCGCGAGCGGGGGAGGGCGTTCGGAGTCTTCGGCTCGGTCGCGGCCGGTGGCGGCGGGATCGGGCTGATCCTGGGCGGCCTGCTGACCCAGTACCTGTCGTGGCGATACTGCCTGTACGTCAATCTGATCTTCGCCGCGATCGCGGTGGCCGGCGCCCTGGTCTACATCCACACGAGCCGCCCCGACGTGCGGCCGCGGATGGACTGGCCAGGTACGGTGCTGGCCTGCGCGGGGCTGTTCCTGATCGTCTTCGGCTTCTCCCATGCCGAGACCTCGGGCTGGAGCGCCCCGCTAACCATTGGCTCCCTGGTCCTCGGACCGGTGCTGCTCGCCGGGTTCGCCTGGGCCGAGACGCGGTCTTCGCATCCGCAGCTGCCCCTGCGGGTGCTCTTGGACCGGACCCGCGGCGGCTCCTATATGTCCGTCTTCATATCCGGAATCGCGATCTTCGGGACATTCCTGTTCCTCACCTACTACCTGCAGGAGGTCAAGCGCGAGAGCCCGCTGACCACCGGACTGCTCTTCCTGCCGATGATCGGCTGCATCCTGATCAGCTCGAACCTGTCCAGCATCGTGTTCCTGCTCCGCGTCGGGCCACGGGTCCTCATCGCACTCGGCATGCTGCTTGGCACCGGCGGGATGGTGTACCTGGCCCAGGTTTCCGTTACGTCCAACTACGTCAGCGGGGTGCTGCCCGCGCTGCTGATCCTGGGCATCGGCTTCGGCATGATCTTCGCCCCGGCTATCAATACCGCCACGACCGGAGTCCGCCGTTCTGACTCCGGGGTGGCTTCCGCCCTGGTCAATACCATGCAGCAGGTCGGTGGCTCCATCGGGACGTCCGCCCTGAGCACCGTCGCCCTGACCGCCACGGCGACCTACTTCGCCACCCACCACACCAGCCCGCTGGCGCCGGCGATCGCGGCCACCCATGGCTACACGCTGGCTTTCGCCGTTTCAGCCGGCCTGCTGGGGGCCGGGTTCATCCTCGCGCTCGTCCTGCTGCCGTCCAAGCGCCGGCTCGAGCAGCTCAGGGCGGCCGCGGAGCCTGCGGAAGCCGGCGCGGCTGCTCCGGCCCAGCGCGCGCCCGCGCCAGCCGAGCCCCGGGCCGCGCCGGGCGAGCCTGAGCCCGCACCGGCCCCGGCCTTCCTCACGGCCGAGCCCGAGTCGGCCCAGCCTGCGTCGGCCCACCCTGCGTCGGCCCAGCCTGCACAAGCACAGCTCGCGTCGCCGCCGGGGTTCGAAGCGATCCCCGTGGCGTTGTGCAGCTGCTCGCCGGTGGTGAGCGCACCGGGCGAGCCGGAGTCCGCGCCGGGTCTGCGGTAGCAACCGCGGGCTGGCCCAGCGATTGAAGGCCTGTCCGGCTATCCTCCCTAAGTGACCATCCCCAACCCGCCCACCACGGACTTGCGTTTCGTAGTCGGCTATGACGGATCGCCGCCCGCCACCCGCGCGCTTCGCGCCGCGGCCAACCTGTTGCAGGGCCGCCAGGGTGGCATCGACGTCCTCTACGTGGAACACATCCCGAGCATGGCCTCGCTGTCGGCCGGTGCCGTGGCCGAACTCGAATCCGGCTTCGGCGAGATCGACGAGGAACTGCGCACGATGGCGGCCGAGGAGCTGCGCGGCCGTGAGGAGCGCTGGGCATTCGAGCACCGTCAGGGCCCGATCGCCGAGGAGCTGCTCGCGGCGGCCAGGGACATCGGCGAGGCCCGTCCTCAGGCCACCGTGGTGATCGTGGTCGGGAGCTCCTCGACGGCCGCGCATCGCATGGTCGGCTCGGTCGCCGTCCACCTGGCCCGCCACTCGCCCGTGCCTGTTGTGGTCGTTCCCTGACGTAGCCGCGTGGACTACTGGCCGGAGGGCCAGGCCAGGCATTATCCGGCGGACCGGTCCCTCGGCCCTGGGCTTGCGGCCCGCCGAGGATAACTTTGACGCGAGCGAGAAAACGCGCGCGGACGCGGCCAGCCCGATGAGAAACAGGGGCATTCCCATGCAATTCGGAATCTTCTCTGTCAGCGACATCACCCGCGATCCGGTGTCGGGGGAGACGCCAAGCGAGGCGGAGCGCATCGAAGCAGTGGTCCGGATCGCGCAGAAGGCCGAGGAAGTGGGACTGGACGTGTTCGCGATTGGCGAGCATCACAATCCGCCGTTCTTCTCGTCCTCGCCGACGACGCTGCTGGCGTTCGTCGCGGGGACGACCAAGCGGCTGATCGTGAGCACCGCGACGACGCTGATCACGACCAACGACCCGGTGCGCATCGCCGAGGAATACGCGATGCTGCAGCACCTGTCGAAGGGGCGGATGGACCTCATGCTCGGCCGCGGCAACACCGCGCCGGTCTATCCGTGGTTTGGCCAGGACATCCGGCAGAGCCTGCCGCTCGCACTGGAGCACTACAACCTCCTGCACCGGCTGTGGCGCGAAGACGTGGTCGACTGGCAGGGCAAGTACCGCACGCCGCTGCAGGGCTTCACTTCTATTCCGCGGCCGCTCGACGACGTGCCGCCGTTCGTCTGGCACGGATCGATCCGCACGCCGGAGATCGCCGAGCAGGCCGCCTACTACGGGGACGGGTTCTTCGCCAACAACATCTTCTGGCCGAAGGAGCACTACGTCCGCCTGATCGGCTTCTACCGGCAGCGCTACGCCTACTACGGTCATGGCACCGAGAGCCAGGCGATCGTCGGCCTGGGCGGCCAGGCCTACATTGCCAGGAACTCCCAGGATGCTAAGCGGGAGTTCCGGCCCTACTTCGACAACGCGCCGGTGTACGGGCACGGGCCGTCCATGGAGGACTTCATGAACCAGACACCGCTGTCGGTCGGCAGCCCGCAGGAGGTCATCGACAAGACGCTGACCTTCCGCGAGTCCTTCGGCGACTACCAGCGGCAGCTGTTCCTCATGGATCATGCCGGGCTGCCGGTCGCGACCGTGCTTGACCAGCTGGAGCTGCTCGGGGGCGAAGTGGTGCCGGTCCTGCGCAAGGAGATCGAGGCCAGGCAGGATCCGCAGACGCCAGATGCCCCGACCCACGCCAGCCTGGTCAAGGCCAAGTACGGCGACGCGGCGCCACGGCAGCCGCGCCCGAACGCCAACCGGGGCGACAACGTCACCGGCGGGTCCCCGTATCAGGACAGCACGGCGGAGTCCAAGGCCGAGTACCCGGAGCTGTAACGCAGCTAACGTCAACCAGAAGGAACTCGCTCATGAACAGTGCCGCGCGCGAGCCGTTCAGGCTCGTAGTCATCAGCGCCGGAACCAGCGACCCCTCCTCGACCAGGCTGCTGGCCGACCGGATCGCCGACCGCGCCTGCGAGCTGGCCGCCTGTCACGGCCAGAGCGAAGCATCGAGCGTCTTCGAGTTGCGCGAGATGGCCGCGGATGTCTCCAGCGCGCTCGTCTCGCAGCTGATCACCCCGCGGCTGCAGACCGCGATCGATGCGCTCGCCGAAGCCGACGGCATCATCGCCAGCACGCCGGTCTACAAGGCCGGCCCGAGCGGCCTGTTCACCTCGTTCTTCGACATCCTGGACGACGACTTGATCATCGCCAAGCCGGTCGTGCTGGCCGCAACCGCCGGCACCGCGCGCCACGCTCTGGCCGTCGACGAGCAGATGCGCTCGATGTTCGCCTACCTGCGCGCGCTGACGATCCCGACCTCGCTGTTCGCCGCGCCGGAAGACTGGGGTGACCCGGCGCTGAACAAGCGCATCGACCGGGCCGCGGTCGAGCTTGTGCTGCTGATGGAGAGCGGCTTCGCTCGGAAGATCAGGGACGCTTCCTGGGAGAGCTACCAGCACGAGTACGGGAGTGCGGGCGGAACAGAAACCGGCATCGACCTCGATAGCGAAATGATGCGCCTGGCCGCAGGCGGGTCTGTGGCCTAACCGCCCGCCGCGCATGACCATCTTCCACGTTCCCGAGTACCTGGAGCAGACCGCGGCCCGACAGCCAGCGGTGCGCGAATGGCTCGGCCGCCTGCCCGAGATCGTGGCGGACCTGGCCCGCCAGTGGTCGCTCTCGGTCGGGGAGCCCTTCCGGCCAGGCGGGCAGTGCTCATGGACCGCGCCCGCCACCGACGCCTCTGGTGCCGCGCTAGTGCTCAAGGTCACGTTCCGGTTTCCGGGTGGCGAGGAGCGCGACGAGGCCGCCGGGCTCAGCGCTTGGGACGGGAACGGGGTCGTCCGGCTGCACGCCGTCTGCAACGCCGAGTCCGGTAACGGACTGCTGCTTGAACGGTGCCTGCCAGGAACACCGCTCGGTGAGGTGCTGCCCGAGCCGGACCAGGACGTCGTGGTGGCCGGGCTGCTCCGCCAGCTGTGGGGCCAGCCGTATCAACCGCATGAATTCCGTCCGCTGGCGCAGATGTGCCACGCGTGGGCGGAGGAGTTCGAGGCCGAGTACGCGGCCGCGGCGCCGGGGGAGCGGATCGAAGCCGGCCTGGCAGAAGCCGGGATCGCGCTGTTCCGGGAGCTACCAGGCACCGCGACCGCGCAGGTGCTGCTGTGCACGGACCTGCACGCCGGCAACATCCTCGCCGCGGAGCGCAGTCCCTGGCTGGTAATCGATCCTAAGCCGTATGTCGGCGATCCCGCCTATGACGTAGTGCAGCACATGCTGAACTGCGACGGCCGGCTGGCTGCCGACCCGGCGGGACTGGCTGACCGGATGGCGAGCCTGACCGGCCTTGATCCCGGCCGGGTCCGACTGTGGCTGTTCGCGCGCAGCGTGCAGGAGTCGGTCGGCTCGCCGCTCATGCGCCAGGTGGCACGGACGCTCGCACCCTCCTGACGCCCCGCCTGCGGCACGACGAAGCTTCGATATGCATCTATATTAACAACTATCTATATATTGTGGAAAGCTGGTATCGGTCAAGGACGTGCACTACTGGCTGCAGGCCACCGGCCCTGACCTGCTCCCGCCTGAGTCGGTCGCGGTGGGCGCTCGGGATCGATCGCAAGTGCTGCAGGCTGCCCGCACCCGCTTCCGGATGGCAAGCCGCGCCCGCATCCCGGCCGGCGGGCCATCGGCCTCAGGTCAGCGCTCATGGGGTGGGAGAAATGCGAAGCCCATTGTAGTATGCGCCGGTCACTCTCTGTCTTTTCACCGGCTTTGCACGGACAAAACGGATAAGCAGACTGCAATATCGTACCGAATCGATGAAAGGTCGGCGACGCCGACCGATGCGGGGCCCTCAGCCTTGGCGTGCGCTCATCTAGATGAGGCGAGAATCACCGTTTGATGCCGTTATCGGCGGGGCGCGGCTTGGAAGTCGCCACGAGTCGCCCGCGCGATCGGCCCCGGCGAAAACAGAACGACACGCAACGTAACTACCCCCGCCCCGATCTGTCCCTCAACCACACTCGGTCTGCGTCGACCAGGATGCCAGGGATTGTCGCCGCATTCCGGGACGCGGCATCCCTGGGGTCGCAGTACCCCCGACAACTGCAGGGGCCGGCCCGGATCCGGCCGCCTGACCGCGGGACGCGGGGGACCGCGACTGTGCTAGCCGCGGGGGGACGACCCCCCGAGACCCCCCGCCTACGGCAGGCAATCGCGGATCCCCCCTCGTTCCCTCTATGAGCTGGTTATGACCCGATGATGCACGGCGTGGAGTACGGGTTCGACCGGACGCAGATCTGGACCGGATTCTCGTACATGCCGATCGACGGCAGCGCCTGCCCCTGGAAGTTGAACAGCGTCTCGTTGTCGTCGGGCGTTCCCGGCGGGCTGGAGTCCGGCGCCCACGAGACGCCGGGGATCCATTCGGGCTCCCAGTAGAACATCCCGGCTCCGAGCCCGTGCGGCACTGCGGCGAGGATCGACAGCTCGTCGTTGAGCATCGAGAGCTGCCCGCCGGGGCTGGCCGGGTAGCCGTCGATCAGCTGACTCGCCTGCCAGGTGTCGTTGCCGAGCGCATCCCCGTTGGCCAGCGTCCAGGAGTACTCGGTCTCCGCGATCACGATGGGCTTGCCGAACTGCGCGGCCAGCTCGTCGACGTTGGACCGCAGCGCCGACAGCGGGCCCTGATAGATCGGGTAGTACGAGAGCGCGATGACGTCAAACGGAACGCCCTGGGCCTCCAGGCTGGAGTAGAAGGCCTGGGCCCTGGCGTTGTTGCCGCCGAGATCGGTGTGGATGGCGATCAGCAGCTTGTGGCCGGCCGGGTTCCCGGCCTGCGCGCCGGCGATGCCGGCCTTGAGCAGCTGGGCCAGGTTTCCCCAGCCCGTGGCCGTGGTGTTGCTGGTCCAGGTCAGCCCGCCCACGCCCGGCCCGGTGCAGCCGAACGACGCCCAGTTCGTCTCCTCCGACGTGCTCCACAGCATTCCGTTGGTGATCTCGTTGCCGATCGAGACCATGTCCACCGGCGTGCCCTGCGCGGCAAAGGCGGAGATCACCTGCCGGGTATAGGACTGGACCTTCGCCGTCAGCCCGGCCAGGGTCGTCGGCCATCCGGCCGGGATGCACTGCTTGCCCGGGTCGGCCCAGAAGTCGGAGTAGTGGATGTCGAGGTACAGCTTCAGGCCGGCGGCCTTGATGGTCCGGGCGAAGGCGAGATCGCTGGCCAGGTCGTTGTAGCCGGCAGGCGGGTTGACCCACAGGCGGAGCCTGGCCCAGCCCGCGCCGTTCGCCGCGGTTATGTTCGCCGGGTTGGCGGCGACGCCGTTGTCGGTGAATGTCGTCCCGGCGGCGATTTCCTGCGGGGTGAAGGACAGGTCAGACCCGAGCATCATGCTGGCCGCGGCCGGGTCGGGGCCGAACAGCCGGAGCTCCCCGATGCAGACAGGGGTGGATCCGCTGTCCCAGACCTCGATCTGCGCGTAGCGCGCGGGCGTGATCGCCTGACTGTCCTTGGCCGGGCCGAGCTTCAGCGGCACGTACATCGGGTTGCCAGGGTCGAGGGCGATGTTGCGGGCGGTGGGCAGCGTATGCCAGTCGCCGGGCTGGCTCGCCAGGGAGATCGTCGCGTTGGCCGACGAGCTCGAGTTGTCGAGGGTGATGCCGATTCCGTCGAGGTTCCTGACCTGGCCGAGGTCCACGGTGAGCGTGTCGGGCCAGGAGTTGGTGCACCACGAGGTGGCCGCGTTCCCGTCGATGGCGTTAGCCGGGGGGTCACTTGCCTGCGACGTCGTCGCCGACGCCTGGCCCGACAGCGCCCAGTTGATGGTGGGAACGTGAGCCGCCGTGCCTGCCGTGGCCGTGGCAGCTGAACCTACTTGCACCGCCGCGGTCGCGGCGACCAGCGCCGTGAGCGAGAACAAGACCGGGATCATGGCCCGGCGGTCCGGCCTGCGGCCGATTAAGAGTTTCACTTTCTTCTAACCGTCCTTTCGCGTGAGGCGTTCATCCGTGCCGCACGATGGCCACCCCCCGGCGCCCAAGCGCCAGCGTGCCGTCCGCCGGGCGCTCTCCCAGCACGTCGTAACCCGGCGCGGCCAGCAGGACCTTGCGGTCGGCGTCGGTATGGTTGATGACGAACTCGTAACCGTGGTCGGCGGACCGGCGCACCACTCGCTCGACGCCGTCGGCGGACCCGGCGTCGGTGTCGGTGAGCTCGGACTGCAGGGGCGGGATCAGGTCGTAGACCCGCTGCAGTCCGTCGGCGTCGAGCCGGGTGCCCAGGTAATAGACGCAGCCCCGGCCATAGCGGCTCTGCACGACCGCCGGCGTGCCGGCCCAGGGACCATTCGTTACCCGCGCGAGCACGCTCGCTTCCGGTCGCTGCGCCGCGATGTCGAGCCAGAAGCTGGCCGCGGTCTTAGCCCCGTCCTCCCACTCCACCTCGACAACGTCCGCGGGCGCCAGCGGAGCCACGTCCAGGACGTCGCAGCCGATCAGCGGGCGCAGCGGTCCCCCGTAGGGGCCCAGGTAGACACGGTCGTGCTCGTCCACGATCCCGGACCAGAACGAGATGACCGCGGTCCCGCCCTGCTCGACGTACGAGCGGATGTTGGCTGCCTCGTCCTCGGTGACCAGGTAGAGGCTCGGCACGAGCAGCGCTTCGTACTTGCCGAGCGGCTCGGCCGGACTCGCGAAGTCCAGCGTGACGAAGCGGCGGTACAGGGGCTGGTACATCCAGGTGAGCTGGTCTTGCATACGGAAGTCGTGAGCCGGGCTGGCCGGGCTCTCCACCGCCCACCAGTTGGGCCAGGAGAACACCATCGCGGCGCGCGCCTGCACCGGCGCCGTGCTCCATGGCTCGGGCTGCGCTAGTTCGCGGCCGAGCCTGGTGACCTCGGACCAGACCGGCGAGGCCTGGCCGGAGTGGGAGACCAGGGCCGAGTGGAACTTCTCCGCGCCCGACCGGGAGGCGCGCCACTGGAAGAACAGCACTCCGCTCGCGCCCCGGCCGAGCGCCTGGTAACACAGCGCGCGCATCTGTCCCGGCGCCTTCGGCACGTTGCGTTCGCGCCAGTTGACCCGCGCGGTAGTCTGCTCCATCACGACCCACGGCACGCCCTTGTTCAGCGACCTGATCAGGTCGTAGTGCATCGCCGACAGGGCCGCGCTGTCCGGGTCGGCCGGGTCGGGGTAGTTGTCGGTCGAGACGAGGTCGAGCTCGCGCGCCCAGGTGAAGTAGTCGAGCGCCTTCATGAAGCCCATGAAGTTTGTCGTCAGCGGGACGTCAGGCCTGGCCGCCTTGAGCACCTGCTTCTCCTCAAGGAACTCGGACAGGAAGGCCTCGCTGGTGAACCGCTTGTAGTCAAGAACCTGGCTCGGGTTGGCCATTGCCGGTGTCATCCGAGGCGGCGTGACCTCGGCGAAGTCGGAGTAGCGCTGGCTCCAGAAGGCCGAGCCCCAGGCGTCGTTGAGCGCGCCAACCGAGCCGTAGCGGCCTTCCAGCCAGGAACGGAACGAGCGCGCGTGGTGCTCGCAGTAGCAATAGGGGACGTGGCAGGCGTACTCGTTGTGGGCGTGCCACATGCGCACGGCCTGGTGGTCGCCCAGTTCGGCTGCCAGGCGCTCGACGATGCGCAGGGCCAGGCTCCGGTAGGTCGGGTTGCAGATGCAAAAGTGCTGGCGGCTGCCGTGGCTGTAGCGCGCGCCCCGGTCGTCCACCGGCAGCACGTCGGGGTAGCGCGTCGTCAGCCAGGGCGGCGGAGCGGCCGTCGGGGTCGCCAGGTCAACCCCGATGCCGGCCTCGCCCAGCAGGTCGAGCACCTGCCGGAGCCAGCCGAACTCGAACGATCCCTCGGTCGGCTCCAGGTGCGCCCACGAGAAGATGCCGACGGTCACCAGGTTGACGCCTGCTTCGCGCATGAGCCGGACGTCTTCGTCCCAGACTTCCCGCGGCCACTGCTCGGGGTTGTAGTCGCCGCCGTACAGCACCGGCCCGACTGGGCCCC
>Ga0335074_10007875_pt1 | contig 14788 bp, 11 predicted proteins | sample Lox_Sample_23_FD_206715 | JGI IMG/M metagenome (GOLD analysis project Ga0335074, IMG submission 206715) | Soil microbial communities from Loxahatchee National Wildlife Refuge, Florida, United States - Lox_Sample_2.3 | ecosystem: Environmental > Terrestrial > Soil > Wetlands | place: USA...
CATTTTCGACGACAGCAGCGTCGGCTTCGGCTGGGAGGCGTACAAGCGCGAGACGGCTAATCCGCTTCCCGTTGTCGTAATGGCGATCGAAAATTACGGCCGCGTCTACCGCCTGCTGAAGGCCGAAGTGCCCGTCACGATCGAGATGAACGTCGCTACGCAGTTCACCGGTGATCATGAGCACGGCTACGACACCATCGCCGAAATTCCCGGCGCTGATCCCAAACTGAAAGACGAAGTCGTGATGGTCGGCGGCCACCTTGACTCCTGGGCGTCGGGCACTGGGGCTACCGATAACGGCGCTGGAACTGTGGTCACGATGGAAGTCATGCGCATCCTGACTACGCTGGGCGTCAAGCCTCGCCGCACCATTCGCGCCGCGCTATGGACGGGCGAAGAAGAAGGCGAGTTTGGCTCCTACGGCTACGTCAAACAGCACTTCGGCCACGTGCCGCTGTCCACCGCTCCCGATCAGCTGAAGCTTCCGGAGTGGGTGCGCAAGCCGGGCGGCCCGCTTGAGCTGGGGCCCGAGTACCAGAAGATCTCCGCCTACTTCAACCTCGATAATGGCAGCGGAAAAATTCGCGGCGTTTATCTCCAGGGGAATGGCGCGATCGCGCCGATCTTCCAGCAGTGGATCGCACCGTTGAAGGATCTCGGCGTGACGACGCTCACCATGCGCAATACCGGCGGTACCGACCATGAAGCCTTCGATGGCATCGGCATTCCTGGATTCCAGTTCATCCAGGACCCGCTCGACTACGAGACGCGCGTGCACCACTCCAACATGGACGTCTACGAGGAACTCTCGCCGGAAGACCTGGCGCAGGCCGCGGTCGTGGAGGCGATCTTCGTCTACAACACGGCCATGCGCGACCAGATGCTGCCACGCAAGCCGTTCCCGCATCCCGAGCGCGAGGAACAGTTGAAAGCGCCCCTGAAGAACATCATGCCGGGGACGGCCGTCGAGGAGCAGGGCCTGGAAGAAAAGCCGAGCCGCCCATCGCAACAGTAAGAACTTGGCAGATTGGCTGCGGCGCTCAACTTACCGGCCACCTTTGAGGGATTCCCGTCAGGATTACGAAAGTACATGTACCAGGCAGTAAACGGCACAGGATGGCGGATTTGGCTACAGATGTCGAGGCTAGACTTTCGCTTTTGGTTACAATCTGTACAGGCAAGCTGCGGGACCTTCCCGACAACTCATGCGGACCTTCTACAAACGCTTCAGTGTGATCACCGGATTTGGCCTGTTGCTGGCGATTCTGGTCATCAATACGTTTGTTATCCGCCGGCAACTCACGGTGCAGGTCGGAAATCAGGCCTGGGCCGCTCATGCCAAGCAGGTTCTGCTGCAAACGCAGCTGGTTGAGTCCCTGCTGGTCGATGCGGAGACGGGGCAGCGCGGCTATCTGTACACAGGAGAGCCTGCGTATCTGGAGCCCTACAGTCGGGCCATCACGCAGATCGATGGCGAAATCCAAAAACTGGCGGAGTTGACCACCGATAATCCCCGCCAACAAGCCAAGATTGCAGAGCTGCGGACGCTGGCACAGGCGAAGCTGCAGGAACTGGCTGAAACCCTCGCACGGGACCGCACCGGGGACCACACCGGCGCCCGCGCGCTGGTGCTTTCCAATCGCGGCCTGCACACCATGGACAACATTCGTGCGCTTATCGCGCAGATGCAACATGAGGAAGATTCTCTGGACGCGTTGCGAATGCAGGCGTACGAGAAGAGTGTGCGTGTAACCATCGCCTGCATTTACCTGGCGAGCGCTCTGGCAATCGCGGGTCTGGTATTGCTAGGCTACTTCGTGCTGCGCGAAATCGAAATTCGCGAAAAACATGCTGCCGAGATCAAGCGTCGCGAAGAGTGGTTTCGCGTCACCCTTACCAGCATCGGCGACGGGGTGATTGCCACGGATGACCGCGGCAAGGTGACCTTCATGAATCCGATCGCGGAGCGGCTGACAGGCCGGAGTTCCCGCGACTCGTATGGGAAAGCGGTTACCGAGGTTTTTCCGATCTTCAATGAGCTGAGCCGCGAGCCCGTTCCCAACCCGGTCGATAAGGTGATGCAGTTTGGCCACATTGTGGGACTGGCCAATCATACCGTCCTGCAACATGCCGATGGAACCCTGACACCGATTGAAGACAGCGCGGCGCCGATCAAGGACGACAATGGGCGGCTGGCTGGGGTCGTCCTGGTATTCCGCGACGCCAGTGCCGAGAAGATGTCGCAGGAGTTGCTGCGGAAGACCGAAAAGATTGCCGCGGCGGCACGCCTGGCTGCAACCGTGGCGCACGAGATCAACAATCCGCTGGAAGCGGTTGCCAACCTCGTTTATCTCGCCAAGGCCCGTCCGGGGGTTCCATCCGAGGTGGTGGACGATTTGACGATTGCCGAAGAAGAACTGGCGCGCGTGTCGCACGTCACGCGGCAGACGCTGGGTTTCTATCGTGAGTCAAGCCTGCCCGATCGGCTGGAGATGTCCACTCTGGTTGAGTCGGTGCTGAAGCTCTACGCGAACAAGCTGAAGACCAAGAACATTGTGGTGCAGCGGGAATTCCTGCCCTGTCCTGCGCTCCAAGGCTGGGCAGGAGAGCTGCAGCAGGTCGTATCCAATCTGGTTTCGAACGCCATTGATGCGATGAGCGGACATGGAACGCTGCGAGTGTCTATTTCCTGCCTGAGAAAACCGGAGGGGCAGGCCGTGGAACTGATGGTGGAGGACAACGGGCCCGGCATCGATCCCAAGCATCTGCCGCGCGTATTTGAGCCTTTCTTCACCACCAAGAAGGATGTTGGCACCGGCCTGGGATTATACGTATCGAAGCAGATTGTCGAGCGGCATGGCGGAACGATTGAGGCGCGGTCGAAGAATGACGGCGGACATGGAACAGTTTTTCGCGTCGTCGTGCCCTGCCATACCAGGGAAAAATGGGAGACGGCGAAAACCGCTTGAATGCGCGTCCTGAGCCGAACCGGCTTAGCCGCGCTTAGACGCCTCCAGCGCTGCCCGCCTCCAAGTTCCATCGGTATGCTCCCAAACGTTGCCATCCATGTCGAGCCAGGGGCCGATGGGCGCGTTGGGCTTCGGCTCCGAGCCCATGCGAAGTACGTTGCCATCAAGATCGGAGACTTGCATTTCGTAAGCCCACTCGTAGTTGGTCGGGGGATGGCGGATTCGCGCCCGTTTGGCGCAATATTCCTCGAAGAGCAAGTCCGCGTCCCCAACCCCGACCCAGACCCACGAGCCCAGGTGACCCTGGTCGCCTTCGGAGAGCATCAGGTGGCAGCGGCCGCGCGACACGGAGGCAAACACCGGGCCCTCCCAATCAAGCTTGAAGCCGAGCGTCCGCAGGTAGTACTTCAAGCTGTCCTTAAGATCAGCCACGCGGAGAATCGGCGTCACGCCCTCAAAGTAGGTTACGTTCTTGCCCGGATCCTGGACCGTACACATACGGCCTCCTGTTATTTGGCTGCTGCGGCAGAGGCGGCGTTCTTCAGCACGATGACTAACACGCGTCCGTCGGACTGAATACTGCCGCCGGTTGCCGTTTTCGCTGTCTTGATCGGCTTGGAACGCATCATGTAGGACATGGCCTCGACCTGGCCGGCGTCTTTCAAGGTGGCCCCGATAAAGTCGCGTTCGTTGTCGACATCCTGATCGATCTTGTGCGTAATGGCGTTGGCGGAACGCTGGTCGCGTTCAATGCCGATGTCGTGGGTGCCCGCACCGGCCCAGACCGTCTGGCCCTGCGGCGCGGTGAAGGGCGCCTTCCAGATGCGGAAATGATTGCGCTGCGCCGCCACCATCACCGCCTCGGCGCGTTCATACCCGAAGTCCTGCGGCCGCCCGAACAGATACAGGATGCTCATGGGGACGGCGACGTAGACGTTCTTCTGCAGAGTAGCCAGAAGGGCGCTGACCACGGCGTCCTTGTCGGTCTTGTCGGCGGGGATCCAGCCGGCGGCCTTCAACGCGCTCGTCACCTGTTCCTGGGTGCCGACGAGGACAAAATTCACCAGGTCGCCTTCATTGCCGCCGTTCGCCTGGTCGGTGACGCGATAGGGGAGCTTGGCGTCGAGCTCGGAAAACAGCGGCGGGAAGTTGTAGTTGCTCTGGCTTTCCGATGCTTTGAGCGTGGTCGGGGTGCGATCGATGTGCACCTGGTACTTGCCATCGGGTGTCGACATGGAGTCGGCGTTGATGGCGAGATAGAGGCGGCCGGAAACCGGCGCGGTGATCGTGCCGTTGGAGCCGATGAGGAACGGGGTGACGGCATCGCTGTTACCGATGCGGCCCACGAGTGCGCCGCGCCCGGCGCTGGGTACCAGCAACGCGCGTAGGGTATCGACCCAGCCGCGGGCGGCACCGTCGGCGGTGATTCCGGTGTTGTTCCCCAAGCTGATGGTGCCGGTAGCGGTGATGTGAAGCTTGTCACCGGTCTGGACGTCCAAGCCGGTGTCCGTCCATTGCGGGCTGCCGCTGACCGTAACGTTGATGCTGTTGCTGGAGGTTGCGGCGAACAGGAACGGTGCGAACACCAACACACTTGCGAACAGCAGAAGGCGAGTCGTAGGTGAAAACCTCATGGAGCGAGCGCAACTCCCTAGCAAAGTATACCCACGCGGCGACCGACCGGATGCAAGAATCCGGTGACTCGGCCGGGCGCGACGGCGCAAACCGCAGCGAATCAAGCCGGCTGTTTGGGAGATGCGCAGGCGAAAAGTTACTGCTGCGGGGGCTCCTGCTTCTCCGCTGCGGCGACAGCGCGTTCGGCGCCCTGGAATCCGATGCGCGAATGGGTGCCATCGCAGAAAGGCTTGTTGATGGAGCCGCCGCAGCGGCAAAGCGAAAACGCCGTTTTGCCAGTCAGGTCGTAAGGATTTCCGTCTGCGTCCACCAGCTCGACGGCACCCTCCGGAGCTTCAACCCGCAACGGTCCGTTATTGCGAACCGTGATCTTCACTTGCGCCATGTCTCCTCCGCGGCGCAATGGCGCCGTCCGAACATTCTATTGCGGATCGTGGGCGGCTGGGTAGTGCGGCTGATCGCTACTTCTTGAACGCCACGTTCACCAGCAGCTTGTCGCCCTCCACGTCGACCACGTTGCAGAAGGTGCGATCGCCGCGGCGGCTGAAGTCCAGGCCCACGCGACTGTTGCCGATGCGCAGATTGCGGATGTGCAAGTGGTCGAGCCAGTCCGGCAACTGCGGGTTGACGATGTTCAGCTCCTTGCGCGGCGCGCTGGGATGGATTCCGAGCACCGATCCGAGGATAAGGAACATGGCGCCCGACGCCCACGCCTGGGGCGAGCAGGAGACGGGATAGTGAACCGGCTCGTCGTACTCGCGCCGCTGTACGCCGCAGAAAAGCTCGGGCAGCCGGTAGTCGCGGAACTGTGCCGCCGCCTGATACAGCGAGGTAAGAATGCGCAGCGCGCCATCGCGCATGTCGTTTACCGCCATTCCGTGAGCGATGAGCGAGTTGTCGTGCGGCCACACCGAGCCGCGATGATAGCTGAGCGGATTGAACACCCGCTCCTCCATCGACATGGTACGCCAGCCCCAGCCGCTGAACATGTCATCGCGGAGCAGGCGGTTGGCGATAACGCGGGCGCGGTCGCGAGTGACGATGCGCGTGAACAGCAGATGGCCGGGATTCGACGAGATCACTTCGAGCGGCTTTTTCTCTGCGTCCAGCGCCATGGCGTAGAAACCGCGGGTCGGCACCCAGAAGGCGCGATCGAAGCGCCGCGCCAGCTCCGCCGCCTCGCGCTTCAGGCGGTCGGCCGTTTTCACGTCGCCGAAGCTGCGCAGCAGCGACGACATACGGTACTTGGCGTCGTAAACATAGCCCTGCACCTCGCACAAAGCGATGGGCGGTTTGGCAATCGTACCGTCGCGGTGCACATTGGCGTCCCATGAGTCCTTCCAGCCCTGATTGGTCAGGCCTTTGGGCGAACGGCGCAAGTATTCGACGAAGCCGTCGCCGTCGAGATCGCCGTACTTGTCAATCCAGTCGAGCGCGGCGTAGACGTTCGGCAGAAGCTCCTGGACCAGTTGCTCATCGGCGGTCCAGTTGAAGGTTTCGCTGAGCAGCACGAGGAACAGCGGGGTGGCGTCGATCGATCCGTAATAGGGGCCGAACGGCATCTCGCCGTCGCGCGTCATCTCGCCGTCGCGGTATTCGTGCAGGATCTTGCCGGGTTCCTCATCGCGCCAGTCGCTATATTCCTTGCCCTGATAGCGCGCGAGCACGCGCAGGGTATCAACCGCCAGCTGCGCATTGAGCGACAGGGATTGGTAGGCGGCGATGATGGAATCGCGCCCGAAGATCGTGGCGAACCACGGGATACCGGCGGCGATGATGTGCTGCTCGCCGTCGGGAATTTGCAGCGCGTGGAAATCGCCGGTCGCGGTGGTCAGCAGACGGTCAAGGACATCGTTCTCGCTTTGAAAATTGGTGGAGCTTGCTTCCCAGCGCGCGTAGTTCGCCCGCCGCTGCCGGAGATGATAGTCCATTTCGTAGACCTGCGCGCGCGACTTGCGGCCCTCGACGAGAGGTGTGACGGACAGTTCGAGCTCAACCCGTTTCAGCGGTTCCAGGCGCAGCGCCCAACGCGCGCAACGTTCCTCGAATTCCGTGGGGCGTGGAATCATTCTGATCTGCGTCTGGCGCATGACGTTATCCAGTCCGCGGTAATAGAACGCGATCTCACTGTCGCGAACAATCGGCTGATAATACTGCCCGTGCTTCTGACGGGCGACACCGCGCACCTGAAAGACGTCCACGAAATCGGCGTCGAACAGGATCTCCACCGTGAAATCGACCGGTGTCAAGTTGAAGTTCTCGAAGGTCATGCGATCGAAAAGGATCTCCGAGGCCAACAGCTGCTCGCGGCGTATGTGAACGGTGTTCTCGGGAAGATCAAAGGAATCGCGCAGCCGGATGTTTCCAGTCGTCAGCTCGATCTGGGCGGAAAATGTTTTCTCCGTGGCGGCCGACAGGACCACTGTGCGATGACCGCCGATGCGCAGTTCGAGGTGACTGAGGAAGCGCGTGTCGTCGTGAAAAAAACCCACGTCAGGCGAGCCGGGCGGATAGATATCGCCCGAGACATTGGCGGCGCTGAAGGTCTTGCCGTCAATCAGGGTAAGGTTGTCAACCTTCCGCGGCTCAAGCGTCTGGAATGCGAGCCGCGGCTCGAGATGCGGAGATGGAATCTCGACCAGCTCCTCGTAGGGAATTGTCAGAAACGTGCTCATGCCTGTGCCGGCGATGTCCTTCAAGCCACCATAGAGATTTGAGTGCTAGCCTCGCTGACAGGACTCTTTTCTGCCAAAACCTTCTGGAACAATTCCATATAGTTGGCTACCATGCGGTCCACTGAGAAATACTGCCGGCAGTAGCTGCGAACATTGGCCGGCTTCAACCCCCCGGGCAGGTCTTTGGCACGCGCCGCCATTTCGTCAACCGAGTTGCAGACGAACCCCGAGGTCCCGTTGCACACCACTTCTCCGACCGCACCTCCCGGCAACGCCAGAACCGGAGTTCCACATGCCATTGCCTCAATCATGACCAGCCCGAATGGTTCGTTCCACCGGATCGGAAACAACATCGCCAGGGAATTTCCGAGCAGTTCATTCTTTGCCGCCAGATCCGCCTCGCCAATGTACTCGATAAACTTTCCATCAAGGTGCGGCTTGATTTTGCTATCGAAGTAGTCCTGAAAAATCGGCTGAATCTCGCCCGCAATCTTAAGCGGTATGTCGGCTTTCTTCGCAATATCAATGGCAAGGTGCGTTCCTTTGATGGGTGCAATGCGCCCCAGAAACGATAGATAGGCCTGTTTCTTGTCTTGCAGGCGATACTGGGTCAGATCGATGCCGTGATGTATGGTGCGCATGCGTGCCATGCTCTCGCGCCGCCGCTGGAAGTCGCTGATGGTGACAAACTCGACTTCGGGAAAGTAATGGTAAAGATTGCTGAGGTGATCTTCGTGCACGTGGTGAACGGTGTAGACGAACTTGCTGTCGCGCACAAAGCGCGTGAACATCAGGGCCGGCACGTTATTCAGATGGATGACGTCGCAATCCTGGGCGGCATCGGAGATGGCCCAGGACGCGTGATTGAAGTCCTGAACGTTGTCGAAGACCTCGCCGCGTAAGGGCCATTGTTTGTTCTTGTAGATCCACCGATTCTCGACTTTGACGGTCGACTCGCCGTTGCTGTACACGACAACGTCGATGCCCAGGTTCTTCAGTCCCTCGGCCAGCTGGGCAATGAATAGTTCGGTGCCGCCGTACTTGGGAGGAGGTACCGGTAAGAAGGGTGGGGACACCAGAGCAACTCTCATGCGAGGTCCTTTTGTTTAGAATTTTGGGCAACTTTCTCGTTGACGGAGAGCTTACTCAACCTCTTCAGATGCGCGAGTAGCCTTAAGTTCTGCCTTGGCAGTGCTCGATTCACCTGCGCCGAGGCGACTCAGGTTTCCAGAGTGGCGATTGATTACGCCTGATCGGGAATTGCTTGCACCGGCTGACCGCCCCGGCACAGTGGCCGATCCTCGGTGTCCCGTTGAGGAATTTTCGGAAGATTTTCGACTGCACGCTCGAATTGTTGCGCGCGATGCGCACTCGTGTGTTCCTCCAGGACCCGCGCCTGGGCGCCGTGTCCGAGGCGGAGCACCTCATCATCCGTAAGATCGCTGAGGAAGTGCATCACATCCTCGGGTCCGTTGGGTACGAGAATCTCTTCGGCGGGACGAAAGAAACCGTCCAGGCCCGGCCAATTGTCGGAGATGATGGCTGCGCCACAAGCGGCAGCTTCGAACAGTCGCACGGACGGTGAATAGCCGGCCATTACCATGTCGCGACGCGTGACGTTCAGGGTGAACCGCGAGGACGAATAGAAATCAGGATGCCAGATCGGACTCAAGTGCTCGATGCGCCGCACGTTTTTCGGCCAGGCGATAGCGCTTGGATATTGCGGTCCGGCGACAATGAATCTGCGGCTCGCAAGCTGCAGCGCCGGGCCGCACAAGAGCTCCTGCAGCTTGGGCTGACGATCGGGGGCATACGTGCCCATGTAGCTCAGATCGCACGCCAGATTGCTGTTGCTGCGGCGACGACGGTAGCGATGCGGATCAAAGGAACAGTACAGTGGCACGGCCCGCGACGCACCGAACCGCGCTTCGATTTCGCGCAGCATGGGACCGCCGGTGAAGCTGAAATAAATGTCGAGCAAGGCAATTTGCCGTTGCGCAAGGTAGTCGGCCGCACCTCGCTCGCGCAAAGCGGAAACCGTAATCGGGGTGTCGATATCGTAAAACGTTTTCACAGGAACGCCGGAATCCAGCATCTCGTCGATGGCAGCGATGCCATCAGGAAAATACGAGCCCACGACGGCGACGTCGGCATCACGCAGTTCCTTGCGCACCCGTGGCCGAACAGCGCTCCAGTGATCGTACAGTCGAACTTTGCAAAAACCGGGGTCGGGCAAGTCACGGTTTGACGCATACCACTCAACGTCTTTTTCGAAGAACACGATTTCATGGCCGCGCACACGCAACGCCTGCAGCAGCGCACGGTAGGTGGTGCCGTGACCGTTGCCCCAGGTTGACGTGACCGATAATCCGAAGAAGACGAGTTTCATAATCAGCAGCGAGCAATCAGCAATTTGTGATTGGCGACCGAATTTTCGCGGCAGTCAGCATTGCATCCTCTTTTAAACATTCGCTCCATTACTTCGCTAGTTGCTAATTGCTGGTTGCCGCTTTTCTCACGCCGATTGCTGTAGTTCGCGGTTGCGCCAGGCAAGCACTTCCCCGCTGGACTGTCGCAGAATCTCGCGGACCTGTAAGGCGCGCAACGCGTATGTGTGCTCCAGGATCGCGCGCCGGCGCATGGCATCGCCCATTTCACGCGCCAGCGTCGCATCGACCGTGCGCAGCAGATCGACAATGTCGCCGGCATCGCGCGCCACCAGAATTTCGCTGCCCGGTTCGAAGAAAGTGTCAATGCCCTCCCACTCGTCGGTGACCAGGCAAGCGCCCGCGCCGGCGGCTTCAAACACTCGCGTGGGCGGCGAAAATCCCACCCGCGCCATGGAATCACGATTCAGGTTCAACACCATGCGCGCCGAGCAGTTCACCGCATTGTGGTCGCGGGTGCAGACGTGTCCCAGCCAGCGAACATTCTTCGGCATCCGCTTGCCTCCCCAACCTTCACCGCCTAGCGCGAAACGAAACTCCGGCGCCTGTTCTGCTGCCGCAAGAAAGAATTCTTCGACGCGCCGCTCGCGGTCCGGCAGCCGATTGCCTACGAACACCAGGTCGCAAGCTCTTTCCCGGTCGGGCGGAACAGGATAGTGCGTCTTCGGATCAAGCGCGTTGTAGATGGGATGACACGCGCGCGCGCCAAGCTTTTCGTAATGCTCGACGACCGGCGGGCCGCCGCCGTAAGTAAAGATGTAGTCATACTCGGGAATCAGAGCGCGGAACGGATGCAGCGCGTTGGCTTCAACGCCGGCGAGTGTGGCCGGTGCGTCCACATCCCAGAACGCGACCTGTGCGGTCGCCGAACGGCACTCCAGCACGCCCGCTTCGAGCAGGGCATCGTCGACACCGACCCCGCTATGCTTGATAACCAGGTCGGCGTCGCAGGCTTTGTTGAGCAGCGCCGGAATGTCCCGCGGCGAATCGTAGACGATCACATCCGCGTAGCCGAAGTCTTCCGCGTCGCGATGTTGTTGCCGCCCATAGGCATCCGGCTCAGCAAAGGTGATCTGAAACCCCAACCCGGCGAGAGACTTGTAAATTCCCCGATAGTACGTGGCCGCGCCATTCCAATAGGAAGACGTAAGGCTGGACCCAAAGACAAAAAGCTTCATCGGCTCAATCCCTCGCAGATTTCCGTCAGTTGCTGCGCCCGATGCCGGCAGGTGTGGCGCTGCAGGATGATCTGTCTGCCGTTCTCGCCAATCTGTCGCCGAGCAGCGGCGTCGCGTAAGAGCTCGTCCAATTTTGATTTCATCTCAGCGCCCGAGTTGACCACAACATAATCATCTTTCGGGCGAAATAGGTGTTCGACATCCTCCCAAGGCGCGCAGACGAGGGTTGCGCCGCAAGCCAGCGCCTCGAAGACGCGGATGGTCGGAATTCCGCTCAAGCCGTTGGTGTATTGCCGGCGGGGCACATGCAGCGAGAGCTTGCTGTGCGCATACGCCTCGGGCGCCGTAAGGCTGGGAAGATAACCGCGATACTGAATTCCAGCCGCAGCCAGAGATTCTCGCCCTTCTTCCGGGTACCGGACGCCATATGCCACAGCTTTACAGTTGCGCAATTCCTTAACTGGATCGACAAAGAATTCCCGCAGTTCCTGGGTGCGCTCTTCATCTCCCCAGTTGCCGATCCAAAGCAGATCAAAATCGTGCTGTGCACGGAGCGGCTGGAAATGTGCCGTGTCCGCAGCTTCGTGAAACGTCCACGCACGCGGTACGCCGAAGGCCTCGAGATAAATTCGCCGGATGGGCTCACCGAAGGCCAGCACGCCGTCGAAAAGGTGTAAGGGAAAGCGCAGGATCTCGGCGGCGTTGGTGTAGGCGCGGTGATGGGTGTCGTGAAACAGCGCACTGAATCCGAAACGCGACTTGAAGGAAAGAATCGCATTGGCAACATCCGGCTCCGTCCACTCGTGCAGGATCACAACCTCGGCTTCGCGGAGCTCGTGCGCCAGTAACGTCGGGAGAGTTTCATCTCTGGCATAAAAGCGCACATCCAGCTGAGGGAACGCCCGGCGAAACTGCTCGACCGACTGATTGGCAATCTCACCTTCCTTCAACAAATTGTGGAGCGACCACGAACCTAATTCCTCATAACACCGCACTTCATGCCCCATGGCGGCTAATTCACGCGCCAGCCCGCGCAGGAAATGTGCATTGCCGTGATTCCAGTCCGACAGCCAGGAGTGCGCGAAGATGCGGAATCGAATTCTGCCGCTCATGCCGCCATCGTCCTCTGCGCGCCGAGGCTGACGTAGGTTTCGAAATACTCGTCCACCATGCGATCGGCGGTGTAGCGGCGGCGAGCGCGCTGGTAGGCGAGCTCGGCATACTGGCGCCGCAATGGCTGGTTGGCCCGCAGTTCGAGAACGGTATCGCGCAAACCGGCGGCGTCATTCGCGTCGAAATAGCAGGCAGTCTCACCCCAGATCTCGCGAAAACTGGGGACATCGTTGGCGACAATTGCGCACCGCGAGAAAGCAGCCTCAACCAGGGCTAGCCCGAAGGGCTCGTAGCGGGAAGTCGCGGCATAGATGGCGGCTCGCGAGAAGAGCGAGGTCAACTGCTCCGCTGTTTGCTTGCCCTTCAGCTCGAGCGTGCCTTCGCACACGATTCGTGTGCCATCGCCGCGATAGGCTTCGTCAGGATGCTGCGTCTCGCCGGCAATCATCACCGGCCAGCCGCAGTCGTATTGCGTCAGCAGCGAGACTTGTTTGGCAGAGTCCCACAGTCGTCCGACGGTCAGGATAATGTCTTCCTTGGCGCCATGCGGATTGAACCATTGCGGGCTGCGGCCGTTGTAGATCACGGAGGGGCTGAATTGCGGGCCGTAATAGCGTGCGATTTCCGACATCATCCAGCGCGAAGGCGCGACCACGCTCGTCGCACCGTCCAGGCCGCGCTGCACAGTTTCGCGATACCACGAAATCCAGTCCGACGGCGGCGGCTCCTCGCCGTGAACCGCAACCCACCAGCTCACCACATCGCTATGCGCCACGACAAGCTTGGGCAAGTCCACATCGAGCGCGCCGTAGCAGAATTGATTCAGGTGCAGAACATCGGGTGACGTCTCGCGAATCACGTTAAGCAGATATTCAGAAGATGCTGCAATATCGGCGACCGAATCCTGCATCCATTCCAGACGAAAAGCAGTGGGCCGGAAATCGAGATTGCGCAGGCCTTCGGTCCACGCCAATTGCCGCGGCTCGGGCATGTGTCCGAAGCTGACCAGGGTGACCTCGACGCCGCGGCGCACGAGTCCGGTGACCAACTCGCGCGCGTAGGTCCAGATGCCGCCAACCGTATCCGCTGTAATCAAGACCCGCATCGTCGGTAACTACGCTGTCAATCCATATGCTGTCAGTTCATGCACCATCTGCGCCGCACGATCAACTGCTGTCTGCGAGCGCAACCATTCCACAAGTTCGACAATGCCATCGGCGAACTGATAGCGCGGCTTGTACCCCAGCACTCGCCGCGCCGTCGAAATATCGGCAAAGCAGTGCCGGATGTCGCCAGCACGATACTTGCCGGTGATCTCGGCCGGAATCGGCGCCCCCAGGCAGCGCGTCAACTCCTGCGCCACATCGCCAATCGTTATCGGATGTCCCGAAGCGATATTCACCGCCATCCCGTCACCTTCGCTGCGCTGCATCGCGAGCAGGTTGGCTTGCACCACGTCGTGCACGCTGACAAAATCGCGCATCTGTCGCGCGTCCTCAAATACCACCGGCGCGCGGAGGTTCAGCAGTCGCGACGCAAAGATCGCTGCCACGCCCGTATAAGGGTTCGACAGCGCCTGGCGTGTGCCGTAGATGTTGAAATAACGCAGCGCGACGACCGGCACTTCGTAGGTGCGGCCGAAGAGCAAGGACATCTCCTCCTGATCCTTCTTGCTGAGCGCATAGATCGAAGTGCATTGCAACGGTTTCGATTCATCGGTTGCAACCGGCTCGAGCACGCTGGCGCAGACCGGGCACTGCGTTTCCCACTGTTTGGCCTTCAACTGCGTGGCACTCCGCGCCGGCGGAGCGACCTCACCGCATTGGCCGCAAACATATTTGCCTTCGCCGTAGATCGACATCGACGAAGCCAGAACGAGCTTTTCGAGTTTCAGCTTGGTATCGAGCAGGGCCTGCAACAGATTGGCGGTACCTTGCGTGTTCGAGCCCATGTACTGCGCGATCTCGTACATCGACTGGCCGACGCCGACGGCCGCGGCGAAATGGAAGATAACGTCGATATTCGCGACGGCACGCTTCACCGCGTCCAGATCACGCATGTCGCCCTGGGTCAATTCCAGATCCTTGGGAAGATAATCCGGCCATCCGTCGGGATGCACTTGTGGTGTCAGATTGTCAAAGACACGGACGTGATGTCCCTGCCGAAGCAGAGCGTCGGCCAAGTGCGATCCGACAAAACCAGCTCCGCCCGTAACCAGAACCCGCTTACTCATTTACTGCGCCCCCACACCCAGATCGACGAAGGACGGCCTGAAAACCGGCGTCGCCGGCGCGACCGGAGCATTGAGCTGTGAACTATGGGCCGGAGCATAACGCTCGACCGCCCACGCGGCGAAGTCGGCGAAGTCCCGAAGATTGCGTGGCGGGCTGGTGTAGTGCCGCTCCAAGCCGAGGTGCTCGGGCGTGAAGCACAGCGTCATGGTGACCGCAAACTCGTCCAGCGCGCTCATCTGCCGGTCGAACCATTGCTCCGCGCCGGGACGAAACCAATCTGCCCAACTGATCCCGGTACGCAGATAACGTGTGCTCAGCTTGCGCAGCCACTCGACGGAAGAGTCCAGCCGGTGGTCCTGGAAGTGGAACCACTGACAAATCCCTAAGCCGCAGGGGAAACTCTCCGCGGCCGGTTTGGGCGAACCGTCCTCGCGCAACAAACCCATGTAGTAATGACGGTAGTAAGCGCTGCCTTCCGCTTCCTTGTGGCGCGTGGTCGCGGTCCACGAGGCCGGAAGGTCGTACAGGCTGTACCAG
>Ga0335074_10007876_pt1 | contig 14786 bp, 8 predicted proteins | sample Lox_Sample_23_FD_206715 | JGI IMG/M metagenome (GOLD analysis project Ga0335074, IMG submission 206715) | Soil microbial communities from Loxahatchee National Wildlife Refuge, Florida, United States - Lox_Sample_2.3 | ecosystem: Environmental > Terrestrial > Soil > Wetlands | place: USA: Florida...
GGAGGTCCAGGGGATTGCTGCCGGAGGTGGCGCGAACCCATTGGATGCGTTCTTTTCCGACGCTCGAGTGGCAGTGCAGCGGCACATCGACGCTGAAATCCTCGTCGACGCCGGAAAGCTGCAGATTACCGCGTTCGAGCGCCATTTTTGGAATGCCGGTTCCGTAGACCCAGGCGTCGAAGAAGACTGACAGGTTCCGGTCCGGCTGGCCGGCGGGCACGAAGTCATTCAGCAGCTTCCGGAAATCTTCGTTGTTCACGGGCTGGCTGGAAAATTGCTGCAGCAGTCGCACTTGCATGCGCGTGAATGCCGCGTCACCGAGCCGCTCCCGCAGCATATGAAGAATCCAGGCGCCCTTTTCATAAATGATGAGGTGCCAAGCGAGAAAGCCGTTGTTGTCCAGCAACCGCGGGCCGAAATCGACTGGACCGGCCGCTTCGATGGGTTTGCCTTTCTCCTGGTGCAGCAGGTCGTCGCGATACTGTTGCAGCACGGCATCCAGCGCGTCTGCGCCTTTCTCACGTTCTACGAATTGCAAAGCCGAATAATCCGCCATGGCTTCCATCAGCCAACTGGTGCGATAATCTGCCGCTGAAACGAGATTGCCCCACCATTGATGCGCGATTTCGTGCGGCAGCAGCATTTCGGAAAAGAACGTGTCCAAGCGGGGGTTGCGTAGTTGCGCCGGGCGGTCCTCGGCGCGCAGATAAGAGAGCGAAGAGAGGTAAATCAATCCGGGAAAGCCCTGCCCGAAATAACCGGGCACCGGGGAAACGGCCACGCTGTGAATAGGCAGTGGCATCCAGTGGCGGGTGTAATCGTCGAGAATGTCTTCCGTCTGGTGAAGAATCTGGAGCGGGTCTTCGAGCGGGTGCGCCGATTCGGAAAAGCACTCGACGCGATAGCGTGCCTGCGGGTCCGCGGCCACTTCGTATTCACCCAAATTGAAGCCCGCCAGATGTTCGGGGATCAGGGTTTTGCGATGTACCACGCGGATACCGTCAGCAACCTCTTCGCTTACGGGCTCGCCTGTCGATACGACGCGCAGACGCTCGGGGCAGCGAAACGTCAGATCAAAGTTCGAAAGCGTTGTGCCGCTCAAGGGATACCAGGTGTTGCGGTCGTCCACAAAATAAATGGCCTTGCCCGTCTCACGAATGATGGAGCCCTGGTAGCTGATCTCGATACTGTGCGGCTGACCAGGCGCCAGCGGTGCCGGAGAGACCAGCAGGAATATGCCAGTGCTCTTGAGTTCCGCGGCGCGCAGCGAGTTCCGCTGAAAAACTTCCACCGGGTTCCCGTCGATGGTGCCGGAGAGCACTTTCAATCTGTCGGACATCGCGAAAGAGAGCACGCGGCCGTCGGCGGGCACGGAATTGAATTGAAAGCGCGCAGTGGCGGTCATGCTGAGGTCCGGCCGGATGGTTGTGTCGATGCGGTAGCCGGGAATCCTTACGGGAGGCGGTACGAAGGGCGGCGAACGGCGCGGCCGGAAGGATGCCCAAAGTTGAAAGTTTGACTGCCCGTCCGCCGTGGTGCCCAGCCGGCCAACAGAAACCGGCTCGAAGTCCGTCGGCTTGTAGAGCACGTCGAAGCTGCCAAGGGTTCGTCCAATGAGTAGCGCGTAAAAGAAGCCGTCCGACGGCGCATGATTATCGAGCAAAGATTCGACCAGGTCTACATTAATTTCCGAGATGACCTGCTGCACCGCGGGGTTCACCGTTGGCCCGAACTTGGCGGCCATTTCAGGCGCTTTGCGCACGGAGCCCTTTGCGATTTGCGCAAGCAGCTCGGAAGCGGTGTCGTCGGAGAACAGGAGCAGCGCCGAAGTGACATGCTCGTCCAGATTCGGGCTGTTCGTGAACGCCGCGAGGGAGGCGCGTTCGCTACGCTGCGGCGGAAGCACAAGCACCTCGGCGTCTCCGGTGTCGGAACCCGAGGTGGTAAAGACAGCGGCAAATGTATGACCGGCAACGGGGGTAACAAGCGACAGGACGCCATCCGTCAGATACAAGCGGATATCGCCCCGGCTGAGCTGCAGGTCGCGCACGCGGTACGTTTGTGCGGAATCGAGCGTCGCCTGCTGCAGCGCCAGCCCCAGTTCGGCCGCTTTGGGCGGACTGGCCGCACTGAGCCAAGCAAGCGTTAATCCGCAGCAAACAACGCGAAACAACAAAGCGCTACTTGATTTCCGAGCTTTGGGCAGAGGCGGGCTCCTGGCCCCAATTCTCCCGAATAATAGCGCTCTGGTCGGAATAGAAGGTACGGCGGCCGGTGCTGCCGAAGGTCTTCGGCACGGCCGTCACGGCGTAGCCCGTGGGTGTCTGCGTAATGGTGAAGTTGTAGCCGCTGGCGGTGCCCGACGCCAGGTTCCCCGGGATCAACCCCGCCGCTTGGGGGCCTTCCGCCGCACCAGCCGAGGTGGGGGGGCCAAGCTGGCTCAGGGAGGTCGCATACTGGCCAAATTGTGATTGGTATTGCACTTGCGCTTGGTTGATGGTCCGCACTTCGGCCACAGCGGCCATCTCCTGGCTGTGCATGCGCGCCTTGCCCATCTGCGGCAGGGCGATGGAGAGAATCACCAGGATGATGGCAATGACGATCAGCAGCTCAATCAGGGAGAAACCGCGCTGGCCTCGCCGGCGTTCAGGTACACGTAGCAGCATACGATTCACATAATACGACGTGCGGGAACGGTCCGGCGTTGTCTCAGGTTAAATGAATTACTCCGGGCGCAAATCCCTAGGAGCGTTGACTTAGGGGCGGTGCTACCCGGACCGCTGACCACTCTAGAACCGGGCGGAAGAGCTCAGCTCGGCACCAGCGCGTCATGGTGCAACGAGCTATCCTCGGATGCGTTAGAGATCTCGTGGGCCGTCTTGCAGCGGATGATGAAATGAAAGCAACTTCCCTTACCGACCTCGCTCTCCACCCACATCCTGCCATTCATGGCGGCCACGAAACTTGATGAAATAGTCAGCCCCAGTCCGGTGCCTCCAAACCTTCGGGTCGTTGAGCTGTCTGCCTGTAAGAAAGGCTCGAATATCATTTTTTGCTTCTCGGACGGAATTCCGATTCCGGTGTCGCGCACCTTGAAATGGAGCCACAATTCTTGCGCCTTCTGTGCTTCCTTCGCGACCTCGACTTTCACTTGTCCTTGGGCGGTGAACTTGATCGCATTGCTTACCAGATTCACTATGATCTGACGGATGCGCGCGGGGTCAGCGACTATGTGACGCGGCACGCCCGGAGCGACTTCGCACGACATTGCCAGACCCTTCTCGAGGGCGCTGAAGGCGAGCATCCGCATCGCTCCTTCAACTTCTTCGATCAGGTCGAACTGAATGAGATCAAGCTCGAATTTGCCAGCCTCAATCTTTGAGAAATCGAGGATGTCGTTGACGATGCGCAGCAGCGAATCGGCGGAAGCTTTCACGATATCCAGATATTCGCGTTGTTCGTCGTTTAGTTCGGTCGAGAGCATGATATGGGTCATGCCGACGATGCCATTTATCGGCGTCCGAATTTCATGGCTCATGTTGGCAAGAAACTCGCTCTTCGCCCGGCTGGCACCTTCGGCCTGCTCGGTCGCTCGCTTGCGCTGGCCAATCTCCATCTGCAACTCTTTCTCCGTGTGACGGTGCTCCGAAATTTCGTATTGGAGTTCGGCCGTTCGCTCCTTTACCCTGTCCTCAAGCTCTCGCTGGGCTTGGCGCAACGCTGCTTCGGCTTCTTCGCGCCGCCGTAGATCCCGATTGACCAAGGCTCCGCAAACCGCCACGCAGAGCCCGCCGAAGATGGTTCCTAGAAGAATCGCGGCATTCACGATCGCTGTACTGTGATGAGAGCTCTCGGAGCGCTCGGCGAGTAGTCGCCATTCATCGCCGAACAATTCCTGGAATAGACCACGAATCTCTGTCATCTTCGGCTCGGTTCCGAGTGAGGCCAACGTGTATCGTACTTCCAGCTTTGTTTGCGTCCTTTGCTCGGTGACTAAAGCTGCTGCCGTCAATACCTGTCTGAGCAGCGGCGCGACCCGATCTAATCGTTGCCGTGCCACCGGGTTCTGCCTGGTGAGGGCCTGCAGCGCCGCGAATCGTTCAATGGTTTGCTTTTGGGCGGTCTCAAAGTTTTTCTTCGCTTCCGGATCCCCAGTCAGTAAATAGCCTCGCTGTTCGCTCTCCACAGTTCGGAGCGCCGCCGAGACCGATACCAATTCCGCCAAAATCTCCTGCGTCTGAGAGATCCAGGCAGCGTCGTCAATCCACCGTTGCAGACGGTTTTCTGAGATAAAGCCTATCCCGAATAGCGCAAGTAAGGCACAAACAAACCCGAGCCGCATCTTGGTTTGGGTGCTTAGCTTGACCTTCATCGCTTGGGGAATAGGGCGGTCCACCTACGTTACTCATCGACGACAATTCACCTTTCAACAGCTCCAACACGATCAAATGGCGATTCGCGAACTCCTTGCTCCGCGCTCCTCTTGCCCAGGTCAGCTTATGTTGCGAATCCCTTTACCAACTCGTCAATTTCACCCAGCCGCTTCCAAAACTCCGCCAGCCGATTCAGCCGCAGCGCATTAGCGCCATCCGACAGCGCGCGTTCCGGACAATCGTGCACTTCTACGAAGATGCCGGCGATGCCTACCGCAGTGGCGGCGCGGGCGAGCGGCTCAATGAACTGCGGCTGCCCGCCGGAGACTGTGCCGGAGGCGCCGGGGAGCTGGACGCTGTGAGTGGCATCGAAGATCACCGGATACCCGGTCTCGGCCATGATGCGCAGACCGCGCATATCCACCACCAGGTTGTTGTACCCGAAGCTCGAGCCGCGCTCGGTCAGCAAGATGCGCTGATTGCCGGTGCTCGCTACTTTCTCGGCGGCGTGAGCGAAATCGGCGGGCGAAACGAACTGCCCCTTCTTGATGTTGACCGCGCAGCCAGTGCGGCCCGCTTCAAGAAGCAAATCGGTCTGGCGGCAAAGAAAAGCCGGGATCTGCAGGATGTCGACGGATTCCGCCGCCACGGCCGCCTGCGCGGGCTCGTGGATGTCGGTCAGAACCGGAACACCCAGGGCGCGCACCTCCGCAAGAATTCGCAATCCCTCTTTCAAACCAGGGCCGCGATAAGAACCAACGCTGCTGCGGTTCGCTTTATCGAAAGAAGCTTTGAAAACGAATGCGCCAGCGATGTCGCGAATGGCTCGAGCCATGCGCAACACGTGTTCTTCACTCTCGATCACGCAAGGGCCGGCGATGAGCGCGAGCGGAGAGTGATTGCCGAAAGTGACCTGAGCGGCGCCCTGGCCGACAGCAACTGCCACGCTCATCGCGCGTGCGAGTATTCCGGCATCGATACCGCTTCGCGAACAGCTCGCGTTTTTCCTTCTCTGTGCTTCAGGGCCGCGCCGATAAATGCGGTGAATAACGGATGCGGCTCCAGCGGCTTCGATTTGAACTCCGGATGGAACTGGCAGCCGAGATACCAGGGGTGTTCCGGCAATTCGCAAATCTCCACATACACGCCATCCGGCGTTTGGCCGGTGAGCCGGAGACCATGCCCGGTCAGGTCCGGCTCAAACTCGCGATTGAACTCGTAGCGGTGGCGATGGCGCTCGCTGATCTCGTTTACGCCATAGGCTCGCTCCGCGAAGCTGCCGGGAGCGAGCACGCACGGATATGCGCCCAGCCGCATCGTGCCGCCGAGTTGATCCACACCCTTCAGCTCACGGAGCTTGTAAATGACGCGATACGGAGTGGCGGCGTTGAATTCGGTGGAATCGGCGCCTTCCACGCCGCAGACGTTGCGAGCGAATTCGATCACCATGGTCTGCATGCCGAGGCAAATGCCAAAATACGGAATACGGTCTTCCCGGGCGCATCGGATCGCGCCCAGCATGCCTTCGATACCACGTTTGCCGAAGCCGCCGGGAACCAGGATGCCGTCGAAGCGGCGTAACTGGCTGCGGCACTCCGGCCACACCATGTGGTCCGATTCGATCCAATCAATCTCCACACGCGCCTGGTGCGCAATCCCCGCATGCAGCAGAGCCTCTTTCAGGCTTTTATACGAATCCTCATACTCGACGTACTTGCCAACCAGCCCGATACTCACTTCGCGTACCGGGTTCATCATGCGCTCCACCATGTCGCTCCAGCGCGACATGTTGCGCGGACCGGCTTGCAAGTGCAGCAACTTGAGAATGCTCTCGTCCACGCCCTGCTCGGCGAAGACCATCGGAATCTGGTAGACGGAACCGACATCCTTTGCCGTGACAACGCCGCTGACGTCCACGTCGCAGAACAGCGCAATCTTTTCCTTCACCTCCTGCGGCAGTTGCCGTTCGGAGCGGCACAACAGGATATCGGGCTGGATACCAATAGCGCGCAGTTCCTTCACGCTATGCTGAGTCGGTTTCGTCTTCAGCTCCTGCGCGGCGGCGATCCAGGGCACCAGCGTGAGGTGAACGAAGAGCGTGTTTTCGCGTCCTTCTTCATGCCGCATTTGGCGAATCGCTTCAATAAAAGGAAGCGATTCGATGTCGCCGACAGTGCCGCCTATCTCGACGATGGCGATGTCCATGTCGGCAGAGACTTTGCGGCAAGCGGCCTTGATCTCGTTCGTCACGTGCGGAATCACCTGCACGGTCTTGCCGAGATAGTCGCCGCGGCGTTCGCGCGCAATGATGTTTTCGTAAATCCGGCCGGAAGTCAGGTTATTGCTTTGCGTGAGCGGCGCGTGCGTGAAGCGCTCGTAATGGCCGAGATCCAGATCGGTCTCTGCGCCGTCGTCGGTGACGAAGACTTCGCCGTGCTGGAAAGGGCTCATGGTACCGGGGTCCACGTTCAGATATGGATCGAACTTCTGAAGCGTGACGCGCAGCCCGCGGCTTTCGAGCAGACATCCGATAGAAGCAGCCGCGATTCCCTTCCCCAAGGACGAAACGACGCCGCCCGTTACGAAAATATATTTGGCCATGATCCCCCCGAATAACGGCTAGTTCCTTTCATCAGCCAACTCCCGGCAAACCTGCCACCGCCGAAAATAATTGATTGACTCGCTCCAGGTCTTCAGGAGTGTCGACTCCCAGCGATTCGTATTCTGCTTCCACGACGCGAATCCGGAATCCGTTTTCGAGCGCGCGGAGCTGCTCGAGCCGCTCCGCCTGCTCAAGCGGCCCGACGGTCAGGTCAGGATACTGCAATAGAAAATCGCGGCGATACACATAGAGTCCGATGTGTTTGAAGAAGAGCGGACGCCCGCTGCGGCCATCGCGTTCATACGGGATCGGACATCGAGAGAAATATATGGCGTCGCTCAGAAGGTTCGTAACCACCTTTACGACATTGGTGTTCATGATGTCGGTCGGGTCGACGATCTTTTTCATGAGAGTTCCCATTGAAACGGATTCGTCTCCCTGTATCGAGAGAATGGCGGCATCGATCGCGTCGGGATCGATCAACGGCTCGTCGCCTTGGATATTGACGTAGACGGCGGCTTTCTCCGACGACGCGACTTCGGCTAAACGATCTGTGCCGGAGGGATGATCGTTGCGCGTCATGCAAACGCGCCCACCGAACCGCCGTACAGCCGTAGCAATCCGTTCATCGTCGGTGGCAACCAGCAGGTCGTGCAGATAGCGCGAGCGCTGTGCACGTTCGTAGACGTGCTGCAACATCGGCTTTCCAGCGAGTGGGGCGAGAGCTTTTCCAGGGAAACGGGAGGAGGCAAACCGGGCGGGGATAACACCCAAAATCCGCGTCCGCACAACTGAGTGTAGCACGTGAAAATGGGGTCTCGCGTACCACGCCGATCGATATGGAAATGCAAACTCGAAGGACCAAACACTCGAAAGCTGGTATATACTACCCCTGATCCGGAGCAGAGTGGGATTTCCGGTTGAGTCAAGTTTAGGAGCTCGTCAATGTCTATACGAAGCTTTTCCCAGCACGCGCCGTTTTCTGGGCTGCTGGTGGTCCTCGCCCTTGGTTATTCCACGGGCTTCGCTCTAGCTGCCGGCGCCCAGACCGGTTCGCTTACCGCCGCTGCACAGATCGTGCAACCAATCGATGAAGCGAACTTAGTGCCACTTGCGGGCCATACTCACCCGCTTGCTATAGCGAAATACGATCAGGGGCCGGTATCGGACAGCTTGCCGCTGGAGCATATCTTCGTTCAACTGCGGCGCAGCACGGCGCAGGAGCAGGCGCTGGAGAATTTAATAGGAGAATTACAGGATCCGCATTCCGCTAAGTATCACAATTGGCTTACAGCCGACGAGCTGGGCAAGAACTTCGGCCCCGCACAGCAGGATATCGACACGGTTGTCCAGTGGCTAAGCTCGCATGGCGTACAAGTCAATAGCGTTCACAAGAACGGCTTGACCATCGATATCTCGGCTACCGCCGGGCTGGTGCGCGATACATTTCACACCGAAATCCACAGATACAACGTAAACGGCAGCCAGCATATCGCCAATGCCAGAGACCCACAGATTCCGGCCGCTCTTGCGCCTGTCATAGCAGGCATTGTTTCGCTGCACGACTTCCTGCCCAAGCCTCTGCTAAGCAGACCCAAATCGAATTTCACGTTCCCTTGTACCGGATGCCCGGACGGCTTTGACAACGCGCTGCAATACGATGAAGCTCCGCCGGATTTTGCGACAATTTATAACTCCAAGCCGCTGTATACGGCTCAGAAGCCGATCACCGGAAAGGGACAGACGGTCGTGCTGTTGGAAGTAACGGATGTCAATCCCTCTGACGTCGCCACTTTTCGTTCGGCTTTTGGCCTCTCGAAATATTCCGGCACATTCACCCAAATTCATCCCGGCCCCGGCTGCGCCGATCCGGGTACGAACGGCGCCGAAGGAGAAGCTGCTCTCGATTCCGAATGGGGTGGCGCCGTGGCGCCTGATGTGAAGGTCGAATTAGCTTCCTGTGCAAATACTTCGACTAACTTCGGCGCCTTTATCGCAGCCCAGAACTTACTCGACAGGGCGACTCCGCCGCCGATTATGAGTCTAAGTTACTTGGGGTGCGAGGCGGAGCAAGGACCTGGCGGCAACGCCTATATCAATGCTCTCTGGCAACAGGCGGCAAGCGAAGGAGTTTCAGTATTCGTCGCGGCTGGGGACAACGCTGCGGCGGGCTGCGACGACTTCGACACATCACCTTATGCGTTAGCCGGTATCGCAGCGAACGGCCTGGCCTCTACCCCTTACGACGTCGCAACTGGTGGCACGGATTTTCTCGATACTTTCGAGGGAACCAATACTACCTATTGGAGTAAAAGCAACAGCCCCACTGGCAAGTCCGCAAAATCTTATATTCCGGAGATGCCGTGGGACGATTCCTGCGCCAGTTCGGTTCTATTCAGATATTTTGGTTACCCGAACGGTTTTGAATTCTGCAACAGCGCGACCGGCATGAATTTCCTGGATATCGTTGGCGGCAGTGGCGCTCCCAGCTTTGTGTACGCCCAGCCCTATTGGCAAAAGGGAATCGTAGGCATGCCTGTCAACGGCAAGCGCAATTTGCCGGATGTCTCCTTGTTTGCCTCGAACGCATTCTGGTTTCACGCAATCCTTTTCTGCATGTCGGATCCGGCCCAAGGAGGATCTCCGTGCGACTACTCAGTTCCCGCTGATGCTTTTAACAACAGCGCCGGCGGCACTTCTTTTACGGCCCCTCAGTTTGCCAGCATCCAGGCGCTGATCAATCAGGGCGCCGGCGGCCCTCAGGGCAATCCGGATCCCATATTCTACGATCTGGCCAAGAAGCAATGGGGGACCTCCTCTGCCCCGGATAACAAGGCTCTGGCAGATTGCAATTCCTCGAACGGTAACGCCGTGTGTCCGGAGTGCATTTTCCACGACGTGACCTTCGGCAACAACGATGTCCCGTGCTACGGCCCCGTCAATTGTTACGATCCTTCGCCGGCTGATTACGGAGTGCTTTCCACTTCCGATAGCAGCCTGCAGCCGGCGTATCCGACGCGCACAGGTTGGGACTTTGCGACCGGCTTAGGTAGCGTCAACGTTGCGAACCTGGTGAACGATTGGCCCTGAACGGCTTCCAATCGAACCAAAAGTACCCTGAGTACCAGTTACACCTAGTATTCCTCTGGAGTCCCGCTTATGCTGAACCAATCAGTCAGTGGACGTTAAACTCCACAGGAATGCGCTGATTCGGGTTATCGAAAACTTTAGGCAAGGGAAAAGGAAGAATGGACAGGAAAAGGCATACTACAAGTCTGTACTTAGCCGCTGCACTCGCGCTGGCGGCTTTTAGCGCCGCACAAGCCGCTTCAACCAGCGGAGCGCTGATCGCGAACAATACGCCGCGCATGATAGCGACGGCCAAGAATCTAGGCCCCGCCAATCCGGGTGAGGTCATCGACGTCGCCATTCGGCTCAATCCGCACGAAGCCGCCGGGATGGACTCGTTGGTGGAGGAACTTTATGATCCTATGTCCTCTCATTATCATGACTGGCTAAAGATCTCCGACGTCGCCTCCAGGTTTGCGCCCACAGCGGCGGAGGTCAAGACGGTGGAAGAGTTTTTCTCGTCGCACAATCTGCCGGTGGTCGCGGTAGGTCCGTTCAACCTCTCCGTCCGTGCACGGGGCACGGTGGCGAATGTGGAGAAAGCGTTCCACGTTCAAATCGGCACGTTTGAGTTGAATGGCCAGACTGTCCGCGCCAACACCAGCGATCCCTACGTCGAAGGAGCCGCAGCCCCGCTCACCAGAAGCGTGGCCGGCCTCGATAACTTGCAATACCAGCATCCTCTGATTGCGCGGGGCGTCGCCAGCCAGTCATCGGGACCCGGTGTCAAGACCGCTGTCACCTCGAATGCGAGTAACGGGTTCTTCACCTCCAACTGTTTCACCGGTGTGACGACGGAAACCTATAACACGGACGGCTCTTACCCTATCGGCACCTATCACGGCAATAGCTATAACGGGACGCAGAACTCGGCCGGCTGCGGTTATACGCCTGCCGAGATTCAAACTGCGTATAATCTGAACGCCCTGTATAAAGAAGGATTCGACGGCACCGGACAGACGGTTGTAATCATCGACTGGTGCGGCTCGCCAACCATCCGGCAAGACGCCAACGCCTTCTCCGCAAGGTTCGGTCTGCCGGCGCTCACCGCGTCGAACTTCAAGATCCTATACTCCTACACCACCCCGACCTGCGGAGGCCCGGACCCGGAAATCAATATCGATGTCGAATGGGCCCACGCCATTGCTCCGGGCGCCAACATTGATCTTGTGGTCCCGCCTTCGGCCACTTTCATGGATGTGGATGATGCGGAATTGTACGCGCTCGCCAATGGCCTGGGCAACGTCATCTCGGGCAGCTATGGAAGCGAAGAGCTCTACACCCCGCTCGCGACCCTGAATGAGGAAAACCTGATCAACCAAATTGCGGCCATGCTTGGCGTTTCGGCGGACTTCGCCAGCGGCGACGATGGTGACTACACCTTCGATTATCCGCAGTTTGATCCGCCTTCCGTGATCGCCCCAGCCGATTCTCCTTACGCGACGGCGGTTGGTGGAATCACCCTGGCGCTCAAAACCAACAACACCATCTCTTGGCAGACGGGTTGGGGGAATAATGAAACTCTCCTTGTGGATGCCGGCACCATCTACGATCCGCCGCTGAACTTTGGGTTCTATGCGGGATCCGGCGGTGGACCCAGCGCAGTCTTCTCGAAGCCATCTTTCCAAAGCAAACTCCCTGGGACCCAGCGTTTGCTTCCGGACATCTCGTGGCTTGCCGATCCGTTCACGGGAGCTATCATCGCCATCAGCGAGAACTTCGTGTATCCTCCGCTTGAATGGCAAGTCTATGGCGGCACTAGCCTCGCAACCCCGATGTTTTCGGGTCTGTGGGCCATCGCCAACCAGGAAGCGGGCGCCCCGCTCGGGCAAGCCGCGCGGCATCTTTATTCGATGCCTGCGGGAACCATCACGGACGTCCTGGCGGTCAATTCATCCACCAACGTAACGGCAAGCATCAATGAAGGCGGCGGTCTCATAAACACCTACACCGCTGCTGACATCGCAGCGCCGCTTGAGAACACAACCAAGTTCTACAGCGCGATTTGGAACATACCGCTCGAACAAGATACTGTGTATGTAGTCTCCTTCGGTACCGACAGCGGTCTCACTGTAACGTCCGGTTGGGATGATGTAACTGGCTTGGGAACACCCAACGGGAAGGCTTTCGCGGACTACTTCAACCCCGGCAAGCCGTAATCAATTATAACTGCATATTAGTGCAAAATAAGCGTTAACTACTATGCGGTCCGTAAATCGGGCGGGGATGGCACTTAAAATCCCCGCCCGCACAATCTGTTACTCTGCTTTAAGAAATTAAAGTACCAGGAGTACTGAAAATCTCTGGCATTTCGTAAAAATCCCGACTATTATCCCTACGAGTAGTAAAAGGAAAGAAGATGTACAGGGACACTAGTAGTTTGTATTTAACGCTAGCACTCGGGCTGGCCGGTTTGAATGCCGCAGCAGCCGCAACTACGGCGAGTGGTCAGTTGATAGCCAACAACACACCCCGTTTCATCGCCAGGGCCAAGAATCTGGGTCCGGCCAATCCGGCTGGGACCATGGATGTCGCCATTTGGCTCAACCTCCACAACCGGGGCGCGATGGACACGCTCGCCAGTGAGCTCTATGATCGGGCCTCTTCTCATTACCATGATTGGCTCAAACCAGCCGATATCGTTTCCAGGTTTGCGCCCACTGCGCAGGAAGTTCGGACGATCGCAGAATTTTTGTCCTCGCACAACCTGCCAGTTGTCGAGGTAGGCCCCTTCAACTTTTACGTCCGCGCGCGGGGCACACTGGCAGACGTGCAGAAGGCGTTTCACGTCCAGATCAACACATTTGAGTTGAACGGCAAGACTTACCGCGCCAACACCAGTGACCCATACGTGGAGGGAGCGGCCGCAGCCCTCACCAGCAGCGTTGCCGGATTGGACAACTTGGAATACCGGCATGCCTTAACGACGCCCGGCGTTCCCAATCGCAATTCGGAGTCCGGCGATAGTTCCGCCGTTACCGATGCCGCCAGCAATTTATTCTTCACGTCCAATTGTTTCACCGGCGTGAAGACAGTCACGTACAAGACGAACGGCTCTTATCCTATCGCCAGTTTCAAAGGAAACACCTACAACGGAACCGAGAACCCCTTCGGCTGCGGCTACACGCCGGCCGAAATCCGGACTGCCTACAATTTAACCCCGCTATATGAGGAAGGGTACGACGGTACTGGCCAGACCATCGTTCTCATCGACTGGTGTGGCTCGCCCACTATCAGGTCCGATGCCAATGCCTTCTCAGCGAGGTTCGGCCTGCCTCCGCTCACATCCTCGAATTTCCATATCATTAACAACTACAGCGGGCCCCCGTGTGCAGCTCCGGACGCGCAGATCAACACTGAAGTTGAATGGGCTCACGCCATCGCACCCGGCGCCAACATAGACCTCGTGCTTGCAAGGGAACCCGACCAGACGGAACTCAACAATGCGGAGCTTTACGCCATCTCCAAAGGCTTAGGAAATGTCATTTCGGGCAGCTACATTTACCCCGAGATCGACTTTGATAATGCCGGTATAACTGAGGCAAGCCTGGTGACCGAAATTGCGGCGCTGGAGGGCATTTCCGCTAATTTCCCCAGCGGCGACTTCGGCGACTATACCTTGAATGACCCTGACCTTAATCCGCCCACCGTCGCCGTCCCTGCCGATTCGCCTTACGCGACGGCCGTCGGCGGCGTCACCCTGGCGCTGAAATCCAACAACACGATTGCCTGGCAAAGCGGATGGGGGAACAACGAGACAGGGCTCACTTATTTAGATGGGGGTCAGTTAGTGATCGTTGATCCTCCATTTAACTCGTTCCTCCAAGGCTCCGGCGGCGGACCCAGCGCCATTTTCGCAAAGCCCTCTTTCCAGAGCAATCTGCCCGGAACGCAGCGCCTCCTCCCGGACATCTCCTGGTTGGCCGATCCGTTCACCGGCGCCGTTATCGCAATCACCGAACCCGGCATTTTTCCGTCGCCCGTATGGGAGGTTCGTGGAGGAACCGGGCTTGCAACTTCGATGTTTTCCGCGCTCTGCGCGATTGCAGTTGAGGAGGCACACGGACCCATCGGCCAAGTCGCACAGCTTCTCTACTCGATGCCCGCCACCTCAATTACAGATGTACTTCCCGTGAGCTCGTCGACTAACGTTACCGGAAGCATTCAGGAGAACCCGACTGTCACAAACACCTTCACCGCGGCCCAACTGGCGGCGCCCTTAGAGAACACGACCAAGTTCTACAGCGCGCTTTGGGTCGACCCTCTGATATCCTACACTTCTAACGTGCTCACGTTCGGGACCGACTCCGGGCTCACCATTACTCCCGGTTGGGATGACGTCACAGGGTTGGGAACACCCAACGCGAAGAATTTCGCCGATTGGCTCAGCGATCTCTTTGACTACTAGGGAAGCTCTACTGCTTCACAGCAGCGACGAGTCGTCCACCCATTACGGTGTGGGCGCGGTTTGTGTCGACGAAGATGTATGCTTCCGGCGCTTGGTCTTCTTCTTGGCTTGCGCCGCCGCGCTTGGCATAGCCGGTTTGCTGTCAGGCGCGATATCGGGATTATTGGTTCCGGGCTTTTGGCTCGGGACATCCCGGCTGGATTGGCCCGGCGCGCTCTGGCCGGCGCTGTCAGACGGCGGCTGATTCTTGGACGTGTCCTGTTGCTGTTGCTGG
>Ga0335074_10007877_pt1 | contig 14785 bp, 8 predicted proteins | sample Lox_Sample_23_FD_206715 | JGI IMG/M metagenome (GOLD analysis project Ga0335074, IMG submission 206715) | Soil microbial communities from Loxahatchee National Wildlife Refuge, Florida, United States - Lox_Sample_2.3 | ecosystem: Environmental > Terrestrial > Soil > Wetlands | place: USA: Florida...
CCGAGCGCGTTCAACGCGCGCACCCCGCCGGCCCCGAGCAGGACGTACTGGGCGAGGCGGATCTGCTCGTCGGATTCGTAAAGCCGCCCGGTGTACCAGCGCTCGACCGGGCCATTGCCGGGGATGTCGGTGTCGAGCAGGAACAGCGGCACCCGACCGACGTCGACCCGCCAGATCTGGGCGGTCACGTCCGCGTCGTAGATCGGGACCTCGATGGTCAGAGGGACTTCCCCCGGCCCGGTCACCAGCGCGGCGGGCAGCCGTTGGGGATCGGTGTCGATCCAGTACTCGTGTTGCCAGCCGCCCGCGTCGATCCGCTGGCGGAAGTAGCCGCGGCGGTACATGAGCCCGATCGCCACCAACGGGACAGCGCAGTCGGAAGCCTCCTTGAGCAGGTCGCCGGCCAGGGCCCCGAGACCGCCCGAGTAGATCGGCAGCGAGACGTGGATGCCGTATTCGGCGCAGAAGAACGCCACCGGTCGCGCCGGATCGATCGACGGGTACGGGGGGCGCTCCAGATCGGCCCTCACCTGAGCCTCTACGGCCGCGATCCGGTCGAGCAGCGCGCCGTCGGAGGCGGCCCGCTGGAGCGTGGCGGCGGATGTCTCCTGGAGCAGGCGGACCGGGTTCTGGTTGGTCAGGGCGAAGCGTCCGGCGTCCACCGCGCGGAACAGCTCCGGGCCCCCGGGCAGCCACGACCACCGGTAGTTGTAGGCGATCCGCGCCAGGGGCGCCAACGCGTCGGGCAGCCGCCCGGCCAGGTCCTCGGCGGCGCGCCGGACGTCCTCACGGCCGTCGTTCATCGTCACCCGCCCGTAGCTCGCGGTCACGGCCGCGGATTATGGGACAAGCGGCTACTCTCGCGCGCCGTGACCGACCCTGCGCGTGAACCGGGCGATTGCCGATTGGGCGTGCTCGCGTTCGGCGACTCGATCACCAACGGCGGCGGCGAGCTCCAGTGGGGGGTCGCGCTGCAGTCGTGGGCGCTGTGGGTGGCCCGCGGCCTCGGGCTGCCGTTCACCGGCTACGCGGTGGACGGGGCGACGGTGCGCGACGTGGTGGCCGCGCAGATCCCTGCGTGTATGGCGCGCTCACGGTCCGGGGCACGGTACGACGTCGGCTGCCTGTACATCGGGGTCAACGACGTGCGGTTGCCGGATTGGGACCCGGCGGTCTTCGAGCCGGCGTATCGGACCGCTTTGCGGTTCTTGGGAGAGCGGTGCGACCGGGTCCTGACGATGACCGCGCCGCTCGACCTCGGACGGCCGCGAGCCGGCGCCAAGGTGGGTGAGCTCGACGCGGTGATCCTTCGGGTCGCGGGGGAACTGGGGGCTTTGGTGGTCGACCTGCGCCCGTGGGGGGCACGGAATCTCCTCATGACCGACCACGTCCATCCCACCGCCTTCGGGCAGGTCGACCTCGCACAGCGCGCGCTGGCCGTGCTGGCGCACGACGGGATGCGGGTCGCGGTGGCGCCGGCCTCGCTGATCTTCGCCTCTCCGTCGCGATGGCAGCGTCTGCGCGGCGACGCGACCTACGCCTACCGCCACCTCAAGGTCAGCGCGCGATCGGGGGCGCTGCGTCTGCGGCTGGCGGTAGCTAGAGGCCTGCGGGGTGCAGGATCGTCGTGAACGAGGACAGGTAGGCCTGGGAGGGCGTGTTGATCTTCTCCACGCCGCCGCCGCCGCCCCACGCGCCGGCCTCGCCGCCGGACTCGTAGAACTGACCGTCGATCTCGATGATCACGTGCTCGTTGTTCGTCGGCCCGGTGTTGCGGTCGTAGATCGTCACGTACTGACCCGGGCCCGATTCGATCCCGGGCTGGTCGGGCAGCCCCTGGGTGGTCTGGGGCTCTGACAGATAGCCACCGGCGTGGAGCACCGCCGACACGAAGCCCGAGCAGTCGTAGCCCGCCTGGGGGCCCCAGCCCGAGTGACCGCCGCCGTAGATGTAGGGCTTGCCGATCAGCGAGTCGGCCTCGTTCACCATGGCCTGTACCTGCTGCGGCGCGTCAGCCGAGGTTCCGGTCGTAGTCCCGGTCGTAGTTCCGATCGTGGTTCCGGCGACGCCCGAGGCGCCGACCACACCCGAGGCGCCGGCCGCGGCCGAGGCGCCGTTGGTGGCCAGCAGCGCGGACAGCGCCGAGGACGGGTCGCTGCTCATCAGCGTCGAGTCCATCGTTGGGTCGGAGTACCCGTCGGTCGTCGCGTCAGTGGCCGCGTCGGTGCCGATTGCGGACTCGCTGTCGGAGGCCATCGCCGAGGACAGCGCGTCGCTGAAGCTCGTGCTCGTCGGCGACACGCTCGCGCCGCCCGTCGCGGACGACGTGGCGCTCGAATTCAGGGAAGAAATCAGGGCGGACGGATCGGAGAGCTGTTGCTGCATCGCCACGATCTGGCTGATGCGGCTCTCCACCGCGGAGATACTCATCGTCCTCTGGGATCGGCGGTTTGGCGAACAACTTGAGCCCGCCGGCGCGGCCGCCCCCAGTCTCCGGGCGCACGCTTGGGTCATGACCGCACACTCGGCCCCCGCCCCCCGGTGAACGTGCAGTCGGACACCGTCGTGGGTCACGAGCGCACCTTTCGAGCCGTGGCGCCCGTCGAGCGTGCGGCTCTGACCCACCCCATCCGGGTCGCGGCCCGCAATCCGTGGGGTCTAACTTGGAACTCGGCCCCCTCCCGGCGGTGAATTCCGGTTCAGTCGCGTATGCGGATGCTAACTCCGGACTCGGCCAGGGCGGCGGGCCGAGTTACGAGTTATGCCCCCCGCCCGCGCCCCGCCCGCACGGCCGCGCCGCCCCCCCGCCCGCGCGCCGCCCCCACGGCCGCGCCGCCCGCACGGCCGCGCCGCCCCCCGCCCGCGCGCCGCCCCCACGGCCGCCGCCCCATCACCCGGCGAGCCGCCCCGCCTCCTCGGTCGCCGCCCGCAGCCGCCGCGCCAGGGCCGGCGTCAGCGCCCCACGCTTCATCTGCCACTTCCACGCGGTCCCGACCCGCCCGGGCGCGTTCATCCGTGCCTCGCTCCCCAGGCCGAGGATGTCCTGCGCCTGCATCATCGCCACCTCCGACCGGGACGCCAGGGCCAGGCGGATCAGTCCCCACCAGGGCGCGCGCGGCTCGCGGACGCCGACCCGCGTCAAGGTCTCGTCCACCAACGAGCGCGTCGAAACGTCCAAGGACGAGTACCACCCCCGCGCGGTGTCGTGGTCGTGCGTTCCCGTGTACACCACGCGATGCACCGGGTGATTCTCGAACCGGTGGACGCTCTCCGGATGCGCCGGATCGAAGCCGAACTGGAGCACGACCATCCCCGGAAACCCGAGCGAGTCGCGCAGCCGCTCCACGGCGGGCGTGATGACGCCCAAGTCTTCGGCCACCAAGGCCAACGGGCCAAGCGACGACAGAGCCGCGTCGAACACGGCCCGGCCGGGGCCGCGCATCCAGTGCCCGCCCGCCGCGGTCCGAGCACCTGAGGGCACCGCCCAGTACGAGACGAACCCCCGGAAGTGGTCGATGCGGGCCAGGTCGAACAGCGACATGGTCCGGCGCAGCCGCTCGACCCACCAGCGGTAGCGCCGCCGCTGCAGCGCCGGCCAGTCGTACAGCGGGTTGCCCCACAGCTGGCCGGTGCGCGAGTACCCATCGGGCGGCGCCCCGGCCACGAACCCAGAGCGGAACAGCTCTGGATGCGCCAGATGATCCGCGCTGCGAGCCGCCACGTAGATCGCCACGTCTCCGAACAACCGAACGCCACAAGAGGCGGCGTACGAGCGCAACGACTCCCACTCGCGCGAGAATCGCACCTGGTCGGCCAGGGCGCCCCGGCCAGCGAAGCGCTCCCAGTCGACCGCCCAGAATGCTTCTCGCGCACGAAACTCCGACACCTCGGCAGCAGACACCGGCGCACGCGGAGAACCCAGGAAACCCGGCCACGCGGCAAACGCCGAGCTCGCCTTGTACGGCGAGTGGTGCCGGTCGGGCGGACCGAGCGGCAACATCTGCCACCAGGTCTGCCCCGCGGCCGCCAGCCAGTCCACAAATCGGTAGGCCTCGGCCCCGAGCCGTCCGCCCGGAAGCGACGTCAAATGCAGCTGGACGCCGCTCGAGCGGGGGAGCTCGATCACCTACTACTCGCCGTCAAGGAGCACCAAAAGGGTTTACCCATCGCGAGGAAGGATATTTTTCGCGGTGAGAAACGCGGACCCACAACCCCGGGACCGGCCCCGTCCAACGAGAACACGCCCCCAACGAGCGTGAGCACACAGGTCCAAACTTCCCCTGCCAAGCGCCGGCGCGCGAGCGCCGATAAGCCGCCCGAGCGGATCGTGATCCAGTACCCGGCGCCGGCCGTCGACGACGGCCGCTATCCGGCCAAGCGTTGCGTCGGCGACATCGTTCGGGTCGAGGCCGACATCTTCCGCGACGGACACGAGATCCTCCGTGCCGTCGTCCGGTACCGCGCCCCGGGCAGCAACGACGAACAAGAACAAGAGATGGAGCGCCTCGACGCCCACCTCGGCGGCGTCCGGTGGGCCACGAACTTCGAGGTCGACCGACCCGGTCACTGGGAGTACACGATCGAGGCGTGGAGCGACGTGTTCGGCACGTGGCGCGACGAGCTCGGGCGCAAGGTCGCCGCCCAGCAGCACGACCTCGCAGGCGAGCTCTCCGAAGGCGTCCAGCACCTGCAAAACGCCCTGAAGTCCGCCCAGAACGCGTCGGACGAGTCGCTGATCAAGCACGCGATCGAGACTCTGGGCGACAAGAAGATCCCCGAATCGGCCAAGCACGACGTCGCCCTCGGCCCGGAGCTGTTCAACACGATCGAGCGGATCGAGCCCCGCCACGGCTCCACCACCCTCGAGAATCCGATCGCGATCGAGGTCGACCGCGAACGGGCCAAGTTCGGCGCGTGGTATGAGCTGTTCCCAAGATCGTTCGGAGGCCTGAAGGGAGTCGAGAAGCAGCTGCCCCGCCTCCAGGAGCTCGGATTCGACGTGCTCTACCTCCCCCCGATCCACCCGATCGGCCACACCAACCGCAAGGGTCGCGACAACTCGCTCACCGCTGGCCCGCAAGACCCAGGATCCCCCTGGGCGATCGGTGACGAGACCGGCGGCCACGATGCCGTACACAAAGACCTCGGAACGATCGAGGACGTAAAACGACTCACCAAGGCGGCCAAGCAGCACGGCATCGACATAGCGCTCGACTTCGCGATCCAGTGCTCGGCCGACCACCCCTGGCTCCACGAGCACCCGGAGTGGTTCCACCGCCGTCCCGACGGCACCCTCAAGTACGCCGAGAACCCGCCCAAGCGCTACCAGGACATCTACAACGTCAATTGGGACTCGCCGGATTGGAAGGGCCTCTGGGACGCCCTTCTAACCATCATGCTCCAGTGGGTCGACGCCGGCGTCACCGTGTTCCGCGTCGACAACCCGCACACCAAGCCGTTCGAGTTCTGGCGCTGGCTGATCGAGAACGTCCACCAGCACAACCGAGACGTCGTCTTCCTCGCCGAGGCGTTCACCAGAAGATCGGTCATGCGCCACCTGGCCAAGATCGGTTTCAGCCAGTCCTACACCTACTTCACCTGGAAGAACTCACGCCACGAGCTGACCGAGTATGTCTCCGAGCTGGCCCACACCGAGGAGAGCGAGTATTTCCGCCCGAACTTCTTCGCCAACACGCCGGACATCCTGCACGAGTACCTCCAGCACGGTGGCCGCCCCGCGTTCGAAGCGAGACTCACCCTTGCCGCCACCCTGAGCCCGAGCTATGGCATCTATTCCGGCTACGAATCCTTCGAGAACGTGGCCGTAAAAGCCGGGTCCGAGGAATACCTGCACTCGGAGAAGTACGAGATCAAGCAGCGCGCTCTTGACGGTCCCCTGCTCCCGTACATCCAACGGCTGAACGCCATCAGAAAAGAGAACGCCGCGCTGCACGACCTGACCAACGTAACCTTCCTCGACACCGCCAATGACGCGCTGATCGCCTACGCCAAGCATTCGCCCGGCAACACGATCATCACCGTCGTCAGCATCGACCCCCATCAAACCCAGGAGGGCCTCGCGATCGTGCCCGCAAATCTCGGTCTCCCGCCGAGCTTCACCGCCCACGACCTGCTGACCGACGAGCGCTATCTCTGGCGGATCGGCGCGAACTACGTCCGTCTCGAGCCCGGCATCCGCCAGGCTCACATCGTGCGCGTCGAGATCTGATGAGCGTCGGTCCGCCGACCCTCACCCACCTGATCGCGGCCGAAAACCAGACCGCCAATGCCCAGGCGGCGCCGCAGGACACGACCGCGCCCCAGACCCAGACCCGGCAGTGGTTCGAGCACGAGCCGCTGTGGTTCAAGCGCGCGGTGTTCTACGAGATCCACATCCGCGGCTTCTTCGACGCCAACGGCGACGGCTCGGGCGATTTCCGCGGGCTGACCGAGAAGCTCGACTACCTCCAGTGGCTCGGTGTCGACTGCATCTGGCTCCTGCCCTTCTACAGGAGCCCCCTCAGGGACGGCGGGTACGACATCGCCGACTTCACCACGGTCCACCCCGACTACGGGAATGTCGAGGACGTGCACGAGCTGATCGACGCCGCCCACGCGCGGCGCATCCGCGTGATCGCCGATCTGGTCATGAACCACACGAGTAGTGACCATCAGTGGTTTCAGGAGTCGCGCTCGAGCAAGGACAACCCCAAGCGCGACTGGTACGTGTGGTCGGACACCCCCGACCGCTACCAGGACGCGCGGATTATCTTCATCGACACTGAGTCCTCCAACTGGACCTGGGATCCGGTCGCGGGTCAGTACTACTGGCACCGCTTCTTCTCCCACCAGCCCGACCTCAACTTCGACAACCCCGAGGTCCAGGAGGCCATGCTCGAGGTATTGCGCTTCTGGCTCGACCTCGGCCTGGACGGCTTTCGTCTCGACGCCGTCCCCTACCTGATCGAGCGCGAGGGCACGATCTGCGAGAACCTGCCCGAGACCCACGCCTACCTCAAACGGGTCCGCAAGGAGGTCGACGAGAACTACCCGGACCGGGTGCTGCTGGCCGAGGCCAACCAGTGGCCAGCCGACGTGGTCGAGTACTTTGGGGACGGCGACGAATGCCAGATGGCGTTCCATTTTCCGGTCATGCCGCGCATGTTCATGGCCATCCGCCGGGAGGAGGCGGTTCCCGTATACGAGATCCTCGAGCAGACCCCGACCATCCCTCCGAGCTGCCAGTGGGGCCTCTTCCTGCGTAACCACGACGAGCTCACGCTCGAGATGGTGACCGACGAAGAGCGCGACTACATGTACGCCGAGTACGCCAAGGACCCGCGGATGAAGCTCAATCTGGGGATCCGCCGGCGCCTGGCGCCGCTGCTCGACAACGGCCGTGACGAGATCGAGCTCATGCACGCGATCCTGTTCTCGCTTCCCGGCTCGCCCGTCCTCTACTACGGCGACGAGATCGCCATGGGCGACAACGTGTTCCTGGGCGATCGCGACGGCGTCAGAACCCCCATGCAGTGGACCGGCGATCGCAACGGCGGCTTCTCCCGAGCGGACTTCGCCCAGCTGTACGCGCCCCCGCTCATGGACCCGGTGTACGGCTTCCAGGCGGTCAACGTCGAGGCGCAACTGAGAACCGCCACGAGCCTGCTGCGATGGCTGCACCGCTTCATCTCGCTGCGCAAGGAGCACCCGGTGTTCGGCTTCGGAAGCTACGAGCCGATCGAGACCTCCAACCCGCGCATCTTCGCCCACCTGCGCTCGTTCGAAGACGACCAAGTGCTCTGCGTGCATAACGTCGCGAGATCGGCCCAGGCGGTGGAGCTCGACCTGAGCGCGTTCGAAGGGCGCTACCCCGTCGAGCTGTTCGGGAACTCCCGCTTCCCGCGCATTGGCGAGCTGCCCTACCTGCTGACCCTCGGCCCGCGCGGCTTCTTCTGGTTCCAGCTGGTCGAGCCCGAGCAGGAGGAGGCCAGCGATGAGTGAGCGGGTACAGGGAATCACCGCCGAGGAGATCCGGCGATGTCTGGAAGAGGAAGAGCTCCGCGACTGGGTTTCGCAGCAGCGCTGGTACGCGTCCAAGTCGCGCTCGATCGCCGGCATCGACATCGTCGAGAGCATCACCCTGCGCGAGGATCCGCTGATGCTGCTGGCGCTGGTGCAGACCCGCTTCGCGACCGGGACGCACGAGCTGTACCAGCTCCCGCTGGCGATCGCGACGCCGGGCGAGGTCGCGGGCGGTCACGAGATCGCCCACACCGACGGCTGGGTCGTGTACGACGCGCTGGCCGAGCCCGAGCAGGCCCACGAGCTGCTGCACCGGATCGCGGCCGCCGACGAGATCGAGACCGAAGAGGGCCGGTTCAGCTTCCATCCCTACGAGGGATCGCCCAACCTGGCCGAGACGACCAACGTCCGCATCATGGGCGTCGAGCAGTCGAACTCCTCGCTGGTGTTCGACGACATCACCGTGCTGAAGGTGTTCCGCAAGCTCGAACCGGGCGTGAACCCCGAGCTCGAGGTCCTGCGCTTTCTCACGTATCGGGACTTCCCCAACATCGCCGCGCTGCACGGCTGGTACGACTACGAGGGCCAGGCGTTCGCGGCGACCTTGGGTGTGGGCCAGGCCTTCCTCCCGGACGCAATCGACGGATGGGAGCTCGCGCTCGAGGAGATCCTCCGCGCCCCCGACACGTTCCTCGAGCGCCTGGGTGGACTTGGAACGGTCACGGCGCAGCTTCACAACACGCTCGCCTCCGACGCCGGCGATCCGGCCTTCTCCCCCGAGGAGCCAAGTCAGGAAGCTCTGTCGCTGCTCACCGCCACCGTGGACGAGGACATCGAGCGGATCTTCGTGCGCCTGCCCGACGACGACGAGCGCCTGGCGCCGATCCTCGGCCGCGGCCAGGACGTGCGTGAGCGACTGGCCGCCCGGGCTCAGATCGGCGTCGCCGGCCGGGTGATCCGCACCCACGGCGACTACCACCTGGGGCAGACCCTGCACACGTCGCGCGGCTGGGTGATCATCGACTTCGAGGGCGAGCCGGCCCGGCCGCTGCCCGAGCGCCGGCAGAAGCGCTCGCCGCTGCGCGATGTGGCGGGCATGCTGCGCTCGTTCGCGTACGTGACCTCGGCCGTCGAGATCCTCCGCGGACAGCAAGCCCCCGAGGACTTCGAGCAGCGAGCCCGCGACACGTTCCTGACCCACTACTTCGCCGCGGTCGATGCGACGCTGATCCCGGGCGGCGAGGCGGCGATCGCCAACCTGCTCTCGATCTTCGAGCTGGAGAAGGCCATCTACGAGCTCCGCTATGAGCTCAACAACCGGCCGGACTGGATTCCGATTCCGGTGGCCGGCATCGCTCGTCTGCTTGAAAGCGCGTGAACGCGGGAAGGCCACAGAGCTAGTGAGCGTCGCCACCGCAGAGCTCGAGTCGCTCGTCCGCCGCGAGCACTCAAACCCTCATTCCGTGCTCGGAGCGCACCCCCAGGACGGTGGCGTGGTCGTGCGCGCGTTCCGTCCCGCCGCGGTCGGGGTCAACCTCCTGGTCGAGGGCCAGGAGCCCGTTGAGATGCGCCAGATCCACCCCGGTGGCGTGTTCGAGGGCGTGATCGACGTTGCCGATCTGCCGTTGCGCTACCGGCTCGAGGTCGACTACGGCGACGCGGGGAAGTTCACCATCGACGACCCCTATTCGTTCCTGCCGACCATAGGCGAGCTCGACCAGTATCTGATCGGCGAGGGCCGCCACGAGGAGCTCTACAACCGCCTCGGAGCCCACGTCCGCGAGCATCAACAGGTTCAGGGAACGGCCTTCGCGGTGTGGGCGCCGGCCGCCCGCTCGGTCAGCATCGTCGGCGACTTCAACTCGTGGGACGGGCGCCTGCACCCAATGCGCTCGCTCGGCTCGACCGGCGTGTGGGAGCTGTTCCTCCCCGCGATCGGACCGGGCGCGCACTACAAGTACGAGATCCTCACCCAGGATCATCAGATCCTGCTCAAGGCCGACCCGTACGCGCTGCGGACCGAGGTCCCGCCGAAAACCGCGTCCGTCGTATTCCAGCCCGAGCACACCTGGAGCCCGGCCGACGGCGACTGGCTGGCGCTCCGCGCCAAGCAGCCGCCGGCGCTCCAAAGGCCGGTCTCGATCTACGAGGTCCACCTCGGCTCCTGGCGCCTGAACTCGCTGGAGGACAACCGCTCGCTCACCTACGCGGAGCTGGCCGACGAGCTGAGCGCCTACGTCAGAGACCTCGGCTTCACGCACATCGAGCTCTTGCCCGTCATGGCTCACCCGTTCAAGGGCTCGTGGGGCTACCAGGTCACCGGCTACTACGCGCCCACGCCCTTCTACGGCTCGCCCGACGAGTTCCGCCAGTTCGTCGACCGCATGCACGAGCACGGCATCGGCGTGATCCTCGATTGGGTGCCCGCGCACTTCCCGCGCGACGAGTTCGGGCTGGCCCGGTTCGACGGCACGGCCCTTTACGAGCACGCCGACCCGCGCCGCGGCGAGCACCCGGACTGGGGCACGCTGGTGTTCAACTACGGCCGCCACGAGGTCCGTAACTTCCTGATCGCCAACTCGCTGTTCTGGCTGCGCGAGTACCACGCCGACGGCATCCGGGTCGATGCCGTGGCCTCGATGCTCTACCTCGACTATTCGCGCAACGAGGGCGAGTGGATTCCCAACGCGTTCGGCGGCCGCGAAGACCTCGATGCCGTCTCGCTCCTGAAGGAGTTCAACGAGGTCATCTACGGCCGCGAGCCCGGGATCATCTCGGCCGCCGAGGAGTCGACCGCGTGGCCGGGCGTCTCACGGCCCACCTACCTGGGCGGCCTCGGCTTCGGCTTCAAGTGGAACATGGGCTGGATGCACGACACGCTCGGCTACTTCCAGCAGGACCCGATCTACCGCCGCTACCACCACCACGAGCTGACCTTCAGCCTGATGTACGCGTTCAGCGAGAACTTCATCCTCCCGCTGTCGCACGACGAGGTGGTGCACGGCAAGGGCTCGCTGTACGGCAAGATGGCCGGCGGCGACAAGTGGCAGAAGCTGGCCAACCTCAGGGCCCTGTACGCCTACATGTGGGCCCACCCGGGCAAGAAGCTGCTGTTCATGGGCTCCGAGCTGGCCCAGGAGGCGGAGTGGAACTACGAGCGCTCGCTCGACTGGCACCTGCTCGAACAGCCCTCCCACGCCGGCATCCAGTCGCTGGTCCGTGACCTGAACCGGATCTACAAGGACGAGCCTGCACTGTGGGAGGTCGACTCGGATCCGGCCGGGTTCTGGTGGCTGGAGCCCAATGATGCTGACGCCAATGTCCTGGCCTTTGCCCGCGCCTCCAAGAACGGCGAGCGGCTGGTCGTGTTCGCGGCCAACCTATCGCCGGTGCCGCGCACGGGCTACCGCCTCGGCCTGCCGCGCGCGACGCGGTGGAAGGAGGCGCTCAACACCGACTCCACCTACTATGGCGGCAGCGATATGGGCAACCTCGGCGGGTTGGACCCCGAACCGATCCCGTGGCACAACCAGCCGGTCTCGGCGCTGGTGACGCTGCCCCCGCTCGCCGCCGTGTGGTTCGTTCCGGAATCGCAGTGACTTCGGTATATCCGTGGGAGCGCCCGCTTGGAGCGCGGCCGCTCGGCGACGGCACGGTCGGGTTTCGGGTCTGGGCACCGCGCGCCACATCGATCTCCCTGCGCCTCGACGGGCGAGACGTCGCCTTGGACGACGCCGGATATGGAATCTACGAGGCGGTCGTCCCGGCGAAAGCCGGAGATGATTATGTTTTTTCGGTGGACGGCACGCCACTGCCGGACCCCATTGCCCGGTGGCAACCGCACGGCATCCGGGGGCCATCGCGCGTCTTCGAACCGCAGGCGATCGCGGCGCCGTTCCGCATGCCGGCCACCCGTGACCTCGTGATCTACGAGTTGCACATCGGAACGTTCACGCCCGAAGGTACGTTCGACGCCGCCATCGAGCATCTGCCCGGGTTGGCGGAGCTTGGGATCACCGCGATCGAGATCATGCCGGTGGCGGAGTTCCCGGGCCGCCGTGGCTGGGGCTACGACGGCATCTACATCTCGGCCGCGCAGTCGTCCTACGGCGGCCCGGCGGGTCTGGAGCGGCTCGTCGCAGCGGCCCACGAAGCCGGCCTCGCGGTCATCCTCGACGTCGTGTACAACCACATCGGTGCATCCGGGACCCAGGCGCTCGAGGCGTTCGGGCCGTACTTCACCGAGAAGTACGAGACGCCCTGGGGGAGGGCGATGAACTACGACGACGCGCAGTGCGACCCGGTCCGGGAATGGGTGCTTCAGAGCGCCATCGGCTGGATCGCCGACTTCGGCATCGACGGCCTGCGCCTGGACGCGATCCACGCGATCGTCGACTCGAGCGCGGAGCATCTCGTGGCCGCCGTCGCGCGCCGCGTCCACGCCACGCGCAACGATGCCCTGGTGATCGCGGAGAGCGGCCTGAACGATCCGATCGTCATGCGCGACCGCGACCGCGGCGGCTGGGGCTGCGACGGAGAGTGGGCCGACGACTTCCACCACTCGCTGCGCGTGCTCGTCACCGGCGAGCACGAGGGCTACTACGAGGAGTTCGGCTCGGTGGCTCAGCTGGCCAAGGCCTGGCACCGCCCCCACGTCCACGACGGGAACTACTCGACCTTTCGCCAGCGGCGCTTCGGGGCCCCGGCCGATGACGTGCCGCCCGAGCGGTTCGTCGTCTTCGACCAGAATCACGACCAGGTCGGCAACCGGGCCTTCGGCGACCGGATGCCGGGGCCGGCGCGGCCGCTGGCCGCCTTCTGCACGCTGCTGGCCCCGTTCGTGCCCCTCCTGTTCATGGGCGAGGAGTACGGCGAGAACGCGCCCTTTCAGTTCTTCACCGACCACATCGACAAGAGCATCGCCGACGCGACCCGGGAGGGGCGGCGCGCCGAGTTCGCCTCGTTCGGTTCGTTCGCCACGGAGGAGATCCCGGACCCGCAGGACCCGGCCACGTTCGAGCGCTCCAAATTGACCCGCGAGCGCGATCCCCGGTTGGCCGCTCTGTACGCCGACCTGCTCCGGGTCCGCCGCCGCCTCCCTCCGGGCGACGCCGACTCGATCGAGTTCGACGAGGACGAGCGCTGGCTCCGGGTTCGGCGGGGCCGGTTCGAGGTGATCTGCAATTTCGCTTCCGAACCCCGTCGGATCGCCTGCACGGGCTCGTCGGTGGAGCTGGCAACGCAGGGTGAGCCGGCGGTCAATCAGGGCTGGGTCGAGCTCGAGCCGATGTCCGGAGCGTTGGTCGCGTGAGCGACGTATGGCCGGGGCGCCCGTTCCCGCTGGGCGCGACCTGGGACGGGGGCGGGACCAACTTCGCGATCTTCACCGAGCACGCCGAGGGCGTCGAGCTGTGCCTGTTCGACGACGAGGACAACGAGACGCGCATCCCGATGACCCAGCGAACCGCGCTCAACTGGCACTGCTACCTGCCCGAGGTCGGGCCGGGACAGCGCTACGGCTTTCGCGTCGCCGGTCCCTACGCGCCGGAGCACGGCCATCGCTTCAACCCGGCCAAGCTGCTGCTCGATCCGTACGCCAAGTCGATCGACGGCGTTGTCGACTGGGCCCACGACGCCAACGTTCTGCCCTACGTCCCGACCGGCGAGGAGGATGCCGACCTCGAGCCCGACGACGAGGACGACGCCGCGGCGATGCCCAAGTCGGTGGTGATCGACGACGCGTTCCTCTGGGAGGGCGACCGACCCCCAAACGTCCCGTTCGCCGACACGGTCATCTATGAGACTCACGTCAAGGGCTTCACGATGCTCCATCCGGAGGTGCGCGAGGATCTGCGCGGCACCTACGCCGGCCTGGCCTCCGAGCCGGCGATCGCCTACCTGCAGGACCTCGGCGTGACCGCGGTCGAGCTGCTGCCGGTGCACCACATCTCCGACGAGTCGTTCCTGGCCGACAACGGGCTGCACAACTACTGGGGCTACAGCACGATCGGCTATCTGGCACCGCACTGCGATTACGCCGCCACCGGCTGCCGGGGCGAGCAGGTGCGCGAGTTCAAAGGGATGGTCAAGGCGCTGCACCGCGCGGGCATCGAGGTGATCCTCGACGTGGTCTACAACCACACCGCCGAGGGCAATCACCTCGGTCCGATGCTGTCCTTCAAGGGCGTCGATAACGCCGCCTATTACCGCCTCGTCCCGGACGACCCCCGTCACTACATGGACTTCACCGGGACCGGAAATTCACTGAATCCCGTCCACCCGAGCGTGCTGCGCCTGATCATGGACTCACTGCGCTACTGGGTGATCGAGTGTCACGTGGATGGCTTCCGCTTTGACCTGGCCTCGGCGCTGGCCCGCGAGTTCTTCGACGTCGACCGCCTGTCGGCGTTCTTCGACGTGATCCACCAGGACCCCGTGCTCTCACAGGTAAAGCTGATCGCCGAGCCCTGGGACGTCGGCCCCGGCGGCTATCAGGTCGGGAACTTCCCGGTCCTATGGTCGGAGTGGAACGGGGTCTATCGCGACACGATGCGCGACTACTGGCGGGGCTACTCCAACTGCGGCGAGTTCGCCTCGCGCCTGTCGGGATCGGCCGACCTGTACGAGGCCGACGGACGCGATCCGTTCGCCTCGATCAACTTCATCACCGCCCACGACGGCTTCACGATGCGCGACCTCGTCTCCTACGACGAGAAGCACAACGAGGCCAACCTGGAGGACAACCAGGACGGCACGGATGACA
>Ga0335074_10007879_pt1 | contig 14784 bp, 11 predicted proteins | sample Lox_Sample_23_FD_206715 | JGI IMG/M metagenome (GOLD analysis project Ga0335074, IMG submission 206715) | Soil microbial communities from Loxahatchee National Wildlife Refuge, Florida, United States - Lox_Sample_2.3 | ecosystem: Environmental > Terrestrial > Soil > Wetlands | place: USA...
GGAATCGCCACGCAATTGCCGAGCAGACCAGCCCCACGGGCACGTTGATGAGGAAGATCCACCCCCAGGCATAGTTGTCGGATATGTAGCCCCCGAGGATCGGACCGCAAATCGGCGCTATGAGTGTTGTTGCCGACCAGATGGCCAGGGCAGTGCCCTTCTTGCTCTCCGGGAACAGCGTCAGCAGCAGTGCTTGCGAGCCCGGGATCATCGGTCCGGAGACGCCGCCCTGGAGTACCCGGAAAACGATGAGCTCGGTGATGCTCTGAGAAATCCCGCAAAGGAACGATGCGATCGTAAACAAGAGGATGGACAGCGCGAATGTCCGAACGATGCCGAAGCGACGCGTCAACCAGCCGGTGAGCGGCACCGACACGCCATTCGCGACGGCGAAGGAGGTGATGATCCAAGTACCCTGGTCCGACGACACCCCGAGATACCCGGAGATGGTGGGGATCGACACATTCGCAATGGTCGTATCCAGCACCTGCATGAACGTCGCCATCGCCAACGCCACGAGCGTCGCACTGCGTGCGATCCCCACTAGTGGAGCAGGCTGCGGGGGGGCAGAAGCGCCGGCTTCCATCAGCGGCGCTTCCCATATCCCCAATTCGCGCTCAGAGCCTCTCGGCTCCTTGAGTCCCCCAAATTATCTTGGACGATGTGGTTGATACGCACCTCAACGGCCGGATCGTCGGCGAGACTCGGCTGCGAGGGAATTGGCACGCGCCGGACCTGGGTTGCAACGAGCGGCCCGGAGGTGTCGCGAATGTCGACCGTCACCGTCACCGACTCCCCGATCCGCAGTGGATGCGCGCGAAGTTCGCCGGCATCGAGCTGCACGCGCACCGGCAACCGCTGCACGATCTTTATCCAGTTGCCCGAGGCATTTTGCGCCGGCAGCAAGGCGAAGGCCGAACCCGTCCCTGCCGAGAGTCCTACCAGTCTGCCGTGATAAACGGCATCTCCGCCGTACACGTCGGCGCGCAGCGTCACGGGCTGACCCACCCGCATGTCCCGCAGTTGCACCTCCTTGAAATTGGCATCGACCCACAGAGCATCCAGCGGGACGACCCCCATGAGCGGGGTGCCGGCAGCAATCCGCTGCCCTACCTGGACTGAGCGACGGGCGACGACGCCGGCCACGGGCGCTGTGACGTGTGTGCGCCGCAGCGCCAGCCACGCATCGCGTACCGCGGCAGCTGCCGCCAGCACCTCGGGATTGGAACGGACAGTGGTACCGTCGATCTGGGCCCTGGTGCTGTTCAGGTGTTCGCGGGCCGCCGCGAGAGTGGCACGTATTTCAGTTACGTCCTCCTCGGTATGCTGAAACTCCTCGCTGGATACTGCGCCATCGCTGAGCAACCCCGTGCGTCGTTGGTAGTCCCGCTCAGCTCGCTGCAGAGCTACCTCGCGATCGGCGATTTCGGCTCGCAGCTGATCCGACTGCGCAAACAGGGCGCGCACGCCCCGCACTGCGCGACCGAGATTGGCCTCGGCACGTTTGACCTCCACCTCCGCGTCGGCAGGATCCAGCTCCAGCAGTGGCTCCTCCCGGGTCACAAACTGCGTGTCATCGGCGTGCAGGCCGATGACGGTGCCAGGCTCCTCACTCGTGATTTGCACCACATCACCGTCCACGTAGGCGTCGTCGGTGCTTTGGAAGTAACGCGCATCAACGAACCAGTAGACTGCGTACGCGGCACCGCACACGGCAACGACCAGTCCCAAAATCAGAAGACTGCGCCGCCGGGATGACTTCCGATGAACATCGGACGCTGCCGTAGCGGCAGACGTGCCGCCGGTGGGCGTATCCTGAGCGCTGCGAGCCTCCGGCGCCTTCACTAGATCGTTCATGGGCAATCTCCTGAAGAGAGCGGATCAGCGATCGGCGATTGTGGCAACCGTCGAAGGATCAGGGCGAAAATCTCCACCGACGTCGATGAGAAGGTTGACGCGAGCGCCGGCGCGTGCCGCCTCGAGATTGACGCGCTGCCGGCGTGCATCCAGCACCTGGGTCTCCGTTGCCAGCACGGTGAGGTAAGTCGTGAGGCCGGCATTGTAGCGTTCGGTCGCCAGGCGGAACGCCGCCTCCGCGTCATCGAGCGACTGCTGCTGCTCCCCGAGACTGGCATCGAGTGATGCGATGTCAGTGAGCTGATCCGACGTCTCCCTCACTGCTGTAAGCACCACCTCGTTATAGCTCGCGACCGCCACGTCGATGTCCGCGATGTTGGCGCGGTAATTCGCCCTGAGTCTCCCAGCGTCGAACAGCGGCAGGTCGAACGCCGGTCCTACGCCGTAGGTGGCGGAGTGGCCATGGAAGAGGTTGAGGAACTCCCCGACCGCCGACGTACCGGCGAATGCCAGCAGATTGATGTTCGGATAGAAATCCGCTCTGGCGACCGCCAACCCCGCCTGAGCCGCACCGATACGCAAGCGTGCCGCCACAATGTCGGGACGCCGTCCCAGCAAGTCCATGGGCAGCGCACTCGGCAAGGCCAGGACCGCTTCCAGGCGCAGCCTGGGACGCTGGACCTCGCCGTACTGGGCGGCCCCATTGCCTGCGAGAGCGGCGAGCATGTGTGCATCACGCGAGATCGCAGCTTCGGCAGTGAGACGCTCGACGCGCGCCTCTGGTACCGCGCCCGCCGCCTGCCGCAGCTCGACGCTCGTGTCGAGCCCGGCGCCGAACCTGCGCCTGGTGATATCGAGTATTTGCTGGCGCTGTTGCTCCTCACGTCGGGCGACATCAACGAGCTCGTAGCTGCGCACGAGATCGATGTAGCTACGTACCACCGCACCGATGATCGCCAGCCGGGCCGCGGCCGCATCGAGGGCTACGGCACCGGACTCGCTGCGAGCTTCTCGCACCAGCGATGCCTGCCGTTTCCAGAAGTCCAATTCCCAGGAGAAATTCACGAGCTGGCTGCTCAACCATACTGAGGAGCCGGCGAATTGCGGTGGCAGAGCGGCCTTGCCACTGATTCGTTCGCGGGTGATCTGCCCGTCATACGAGAGGTGCGGCCACAGCCCTGCCCAGGCCGCATCGATCACCGCCTGCGCCGCGTGCAGGCGCGCCAGCGCTTGCGTCAAGGTCGGATTCTCCGCCAGCGCTGCTGCTATCAGATGATCGAGCTGCGGATCTTCGTATGCAGTCCACCAGCCTTCGCGCACTGGGACCGGGCTCGACCGCAGTCCGAGATCGGTCCGGCGCTCGACCGGCCTCTCACGTGGCGATACTTTTGGCGGAGTGACGCAGCCTGCAGCGAGCAATGCGAGCAATAGCGCGAGAGCCCGTATGGCGACCGTCGCGGCTCTATTGAGAGACATGTGCGCGGCACCTCAGTGGCGGAGGACTCCAACCCCGGTGGCGCATCGTGCGATGAATACCCCCTGTCAACCATTGCACCTTCGTATTGAGCCAAAGGTATCGAAGCCGGGCCGCGACTCATGCGACATCGAACCCGGGTACCGGACAGGGCGATAGCTGCCAGATATCGCGGGCGTACTCCTCGATGCTCCGATCGCTCGAGAACTTGCCCGATGCAGCGACGTTCAGAATTGCTTTGCGAGCCCATGCAGCGGCGTCTCCGTAGAGCTGCACGGCATGCATGTCAGCGTCCAGATAGGAGCGCAGATCCGCAAGATTCATGTAGTAGTCTCCATGGACGAGCAGCGCCTCCCGCAGCGGCTCGAATACACCATGCTCGTAGCGGCTGAAATGGTCGTCGAAGATGAGATCGAGCGCGGCGCGTGTCTCGGGTTCGTTATCGTAGTGCCACTTCGGGCTATACCAGCCCCGGCTATCGGCTACCTGCTGCGCCGTCAGCCCGAAGAGAAAGAAGTTCTCCTCACCCGCTTCCTCCGCCATCTCGATCGTAGCGCCGTCCCGGGTGCCCACCGTGAGGGCGCCATTCATCATGAACTTCATGTTGCTGGTGCCGCTCGCCTCGTATCCCGCTGTGGATATCTGGTTGGAGAGATCGGCGGCCGGTATCAGGCGCTCGGCGAGCGTTACATCGTACTCCGGCAGGAAAATCACCTTCAGCCGGCCGCGCACCGCCGGATCCCCGTCGATCGTCCCCGCAACGTTGTTGATGAGTTTGATGACGAGCTTTGCGAGCCGATAGGCGGGGGCCGCCTTGCCGCCGAAGAAGCACGTCCGCGGCTGCATCTGCAGCGCCGGGTTCGCGCGCAAGCGGTTATAGAGCACAACGATGCGCAGTACATTGAGGAGCTGTCGCTTGTAGCCGTGGATCCGCTTGATCTGGCAGTCGAAGATCGTATCCGGGTCGACCACCAGGTCCGCGGTTTGCTTCAGCCAGGCGCTGAACTGCACCTTTGCAGCTCGCTTGGCCGACAGAAATCGGGTCTTCAACCCGACATCGGCCGCCAGAGGCTCGAGGCGCCGCAACTGCGAAAGGTCGGTTATCCACCCCTCGCCGATCACCTCCGTGAGGAGCTGCGCGAGCGCAGGATTTGCCAACCGCAGCCAGCGTCTGGGTGTCACGCCGTTGGTCTTGTTGTTGAAGCGCTCCGGGAAGAGCTCTGCGAGATCGCGTACCGTATTCGTCTTGAGCAGCTGCGAGTGGATCTTTGCGACACCGTTGGTGCTGTGCGAGCCGAGGATCGCGAGATTGGCCATGCGCACGTGCTTGTTTGGCCCCTCCTCGATCAAGCTCACTCGCGCCAACCTGGCGTCGTCCGCGACATGACGCACCCTGAGGTCGCGCAGGAAGCGCCGATTGATCTCGTAGATGATCTCCAGGTGACGCGGAACCACGAGCTCGAACAGCGACACCGGCCATTTCTCGAGCGCCTCCGGAAGCAACGTGTGGTTGGTGTATCCGAGGGTGCGTTGTGCGATGTCCCACGCGCTCTCCCAGTCGAGGTGGCCCTCATCGAGCAGGATCCGCAGAAGCTCCGGCACGGCCAGGGCCGGATGCGTATCGTTCAACTGAATGGCCGCCCTCTCGGGCAGCAGCCGCCAATCCATACCGGCGCCGCGAAAGCGACGCGTCAGATCTGCAAGGGAGCAAGCGACCAGAAAATACTCTTGGACGAAGCGAAGGTCTTGGCCATACACGGTCGAGTCGTCCGGATACAGCACCCTCGTCAGCAGCTCCGCTCTGATGCTGTCGGTCAATGCCCCGATGAAGTCACCGGCGTTGAAGCGCCGGAGATCGAAGTCTGATGCTGCGGCGCTCCACAGGCGCAGGGTGTTGATCGACCTGCCGCCATAGCCCACGACCGGTCGGTCGAAGGGTATCCCGATGAGCGTGGACTCCCGACCGCCCACCGGCTGCACACGACCGTCCCGCAGCTCGAGCGAGCAGCCCAGCTTTACCTGCACCGCCGCGTCCGGCCGCGCAATCTCCCATGGATCGGGGCGGCGTAACCAGTTATCGGGCCGTTCCTCCTGCCAACCGTCGCGAATCGTTTGCCTGAAGATTCCATACTCATAGCGCAAGCCGTAGCCCACCGCCGGAAATGCCAGCGTCGCCAGTGAGTCGAGGTAACACGCCGCAAGCCGGCCCAAGCCGCCGTTGCCGAGCCCGGCGTCGGGCTCTTGCTCGGCAAACGAGCGCCAGTCGAGGTGCTCGTCGGCGCCAATCGAGGGCTCCTGCGAATCGAGGAGTAGATTCATCAAGTTGTTGCCAAGCGACCGTCCGATGAGAAATTCCATCGACAGGTAGTAGACGTGCTTCGGGTTCAGGCGGGCGTAGGTTTCCTGCGTGCGTGCCCATTGCGGTGCCAGGAGATCCCGCACGGCGCGGGCGAAGGCCGCGAAGCGTGCCCGTGGTGTTGCACAAGCGGCGGCGATGGCGCGATCCCTGAGCAGATGCTCGTGGTACAGCGTACGCACGAGCTCTGCGAGCGGAGCAGCCTCCGCCGCCTGCGATCTTGCCGCAGCGACCGATGTCGCCACCTTGGCTTCAGCACCGTTGGAGCTCTGCGCGCTATCCAAACGTCTTCTCCTCAGGATCGCCCAGGAACCGGCGACTCCCATCGCAACGATGCCAGCCGTGGAGATGTGCGAGTGATACACACCCCATTTCCGTTTCCGGCGCGGAATGCAGCAGAGCACGAGTGCGTTTGGCCGTCGATTGTACGGAGGTATCGCTAAGTTCCCCGTACACCGCGCCGGACCATGCGCTTCGGCCTAGCTGTGGTCGTCCTGACGGCCGCGCGGATCTTCGGCCGGATCGACATAGGCGATGCTCAGCGGGCCGGTCGCACTTACCTGCGTGACGTACTCGCCCGACTTGGCCCAATGAAAGTGCGGCTGGCCACCGGGCAGCGCCAGCACGGCGCCCGGCGGATAGGCGACCAGCTTGCTCTCGTCAAACTCCTCACCGAGGCCAATATAAAAGACACCCGATATCACCGTGTAGATCCGGTCCTCTTGATGTGTATGCGGAGTTAGCTTGACTCCGCCGGGAATCTTCACCCGGATCACGTACAACCCGGACTTGGCGGGCTCACCGACCAGGACCGCAAACCGGGCGGCGGCGGGGAACGCGGGAAAGGGTTGCCAATCGATGTCCTCGGCTCGAACCGCCCGGAAGCGCGCGCCATCCGGCCAGTGGGGACTCGGCGCAATCAACCCACGCGTGCACGGTTCGTTCTGCATCACGACTCTCCTCCACGACTCGCAGCAGCACTGGGGCGGCGTGCGGCGGCGGGATTCAAGGAATACAGCCCGGTCAGCATTGCCCGCTCCAGCACGTGACCGAGCAGCGCCGCCTCAACGTTCGCACCCGTCAGCGCGCCACGTACCTCGAGGCGGCGGACGTCAACCGCGTGCAGCGTGAAGACGTAGCGATGCACCAGCTCGTCGTTCCAGGGGGGAGCCGGACCGTCGTAACCGTAGTACTCACCGCGCATTTGCGCATCGCTTGAGAAGAAGGTCGTAAAGTCATTCACGCCCTGTCGCATGCCTCCGGGCACTTCCGGCCCAGGCTTACCCCTCGGCACGACGCCGTTGCTGTAGCTTGCGGCTGCGATCTGACCCGCGATTGCTGGAATGTCCAGCAGCATCCAGTGAAAGAATTTCGTGCGCGGCATGGTCGCCGAGACACGCCGACCCTGCCGGTTCACATCCTCCATGCGAGTGGGTAGGTCGGGGTCATGACAGGTGAGTACCAGCGATCGCGCCTCGGGCGGCACCCCGCTCCAGGAAAGATGCGGATTGCGGTTCCGGCCGAGTCGAAAGTGGTCATTTGTATCCGGCACCCGAAAGGCGAACTCCCCCGGGATGTGCGCGCCCTCTGCGAAGCTCTGGCTCGCGAGTTTCATGGTCTACGTTCGTTGGCGCGTCCTGACCGAACTAACTGCCCAGCTGTCCGACGTAATACCCCAGCCGCGTTTCGACATCCCCGGGCCGGTGAAAGCCACGCTCGAGCAGTTTTTTGATTCGCTCCTGCGCCGCGCTCCGGCCCAACGACGCCAGGAAAGCCTCCCATTCGGGAGATATCTCCGAATCCGCCGGTAGACTCGCTAGGTTGACGAGGCGCTTTGTTTCCGCGATCGCGCGCTTGTCGAAGGATGCGATCCGCAGGGCCAATCGCTCGACGAAGTCGTCGAGCTGTGAATCCGGCAAGGCGCGGTTCACATACCCGTACAGCTCGGCGAGCTCGCCGCCGATGTCATCGGCTCCCAGCAACACCTCCAGAGCACGTCCCCGTCCGATCAGGCGCGGGAGCCGAGCCATGGGCCCGCCACCTGGAACCAGGCCGGCTCCCACCTCCCACTGGGAAAGCACTGCACGCTCGCGGCTGGCAAAGCGCATATCGCTTGCGAGCGCCAGTTCGCTGCCGACCCCGGTAGCGCGGCCTCTGATCAGTGCAATCGATACCACGGCCGCTTTGCTCAGGCGTACCAGCATGTCGGGCAGCGGTTGCAGGCCCGTCCGGCCGGGTGGGAATTTCGTCGACTCCTCGAGCTTTGCAAGAAAGTCGTAATGTGTCAGAAAGAAGCCGTCGATGGCGCTATCGAACACTACAACCTTCACGCGCTCGTCTGCTTCCAGCGCCGCAATCACCGCCTCGAGCTGTGGAATCTGCGCCGGCCCGAAAATGTTGAGTGGAGGTAGGTCGAAGGTGACCCTCCAATAGGCCTCGCTCTTCTTCGTCAGGCGTACCTGCCCGCAAGTGCTGGTTGCCTCCATGGATTCCTCCATCGCGTATAACCGAGTGCCTCCATTCCACCACAGCCCTCGGCGTAGTTGGATTAGACGAACGTATTCCCCGAGCAGCCACTCCTCAGTGCGTGGACCGCATCCTGCTCGTCTGCCGAGATGGCATCCCAGAGCCGAAGCCAGCGGATTAGCCGCTCGACCTGATAGCTACGGGGTCGACCCCGAACGCACCATTCGCAGAAGTGCTCGCAATTGTTCGTCAGCAGCCGATAGCGATCCTCCCCCGCGCGCGAGCGCGCTCGCTCTACGATGACCTCCGCGGTGAACTTCGCGGGCTCCTCGCCCTTCACGACCACGGGGTGCCCGCGGCTGAAACGACACAGAGAAACCTCTTCCACCGGTCCCCGGGGCAGCACCCCGGAAACCGCCCCAGAGTGCATGACCCTGCCGTCGCCCAGATAAATGCCGTGGTGGAAGAAGCCAAACCGCGGCGAGACGAGATGTGCGCCAACCGGCGGCTCTTCCCAGTCAGCCAATCTCCGCTCGCCTCGGCGACGGCGTGCTCTACTCGAAGGGTTACCATCTGACTCACTCCAGTCTCGTACCCAGCGCCGAAGCCGGCTGACCAATCGAGAGCGAACATCGACTCGCGGCGGCATACATCCCCGCATCGCCATTCCGCTTATGCGCAGGCGACCTCTTCGCCCTTGACAGCGCCCCGCTCCGCGCGGCGAACGCTCGATGCGCTCACATCCACGTTCGTGCGCCGCCAGCGGCCCGGACTCACACCGATGAGCTTGCGGAAGGAGCGGTTCAGATGTGACTGATCTGCAAAACCGCAGATGAGCGCAATGTCGGTGAGCTGTTGACTCGTCGAAGTCATCAACGTCTTTGCCCGCTCGATGCGTCGCAACATCACATACGCCATCGGCGGCAGACCAAGGCTTCGCTTGAAGGCTCGCGAGAAGTGACTCTTACTGAATGAGACCAATTCCGCGAGGCTTCGTACCTCCAGCTTCGATTCCAGGTTCGCTTCGATATGCGCCACCGCCCGTCTCGCCTGCCAGCGCGCCAGCCCACCGGGATGAAACAGGCGCCCCGAGATCGGGTCGCAGCTACGCGACGCCGGGGCGAGCAACACGGACGCATCGTTCAAGCAGCGCCGTGCGGCCTCGCGGTCACTCTCCAGAAACAGCATGGCCCGCCTGACGAGGTGCCCGATACGCTCGGACGCCGATGGGTCCAGGCCGACCATGCGCTCGAGCCGCAAGGGCGTCATCGAGGCGCATGGGGCCTCCGCGCCCGCTCGGGCGCCCGTGTCGAAAGCGGAATTCAGCCCCTGAAGTGCGGTGTCCTCTCTCATCGACCTACTCCTCGTGGGAAACTCGCCGATGCTCCGAGGAGCGCAATTAGGACGGCGCCGAGCGCCTACGGCAATTGAACGATAGTATGGAGATACCTTCGTATCTGTTGGTGGCGCCATTGCCCGACCGCGGCGCAGGGCTCAGAGGCTGACAGCCACCCTGAGACCGAAGATCACATCGCTCACGTTGCGGGCGACACCACCGGGCTGTGCCACATACTGGAAGTTCGGACGCAGGTCGAGCCAGCCATTCACGTGAACACTGTAGAAGAGCTCCCCCGCCCACTCGGAGGTCTGCACGGGCACCGGCTCGTACGCCATCGTATCGGACCCGAGACCCGGCGCCTGGGTTCCGTACCCCAGGGCATCCTGCAACCGCTCGACGGCCGCAACACGAGGATTCACATGCGTCTCGCCGACCGCGATTCCCAGCTCGTCTCGCGGTCGCGAGACGAATGGCCCCGCGTAGAGCATGCCGCCCGCGATCTGGTTATCGAGCGTCGATGTACGCCGGTCCGCATACGTCGCATTGAAAAAAACGCTGAGACCTCGACTCCCCTGGGGCTCTCCCGGACTCATCAGCCGCTGCTGGAAGTTGAGGTACGCGCCGTATTGTCCGTGACGCATGAGCGGCGACCCGCCGGCGATCGCCAGCGGCTCGTACGCCGTGTTGTCGACAACGTCTGCGGCCGTCGCGGAGCTGTACCACGCACCGATCTTGTAACTGCCTGCGAGACCGTGGAAGCTCGGGAGCCACCCCACCTCGACGGGCGCGAGCACACCCCTCGTGCCGGCGGGATTTCCGAGATTCATGGCATTCCGCGTCGCGAGAAAGCTCGGATTAATGGCGTAAGCGGCAATTTCGAGGTAACCCACTCCCTGAAAGTTCGCTTTGATCCGAGTCGCCCACTGACTCACCGGCCAGTTGTACCAATAGCTGCCGACGAGGTTTCCGGGTGGCGAGCCGCAGAACGTCAAGTTCATGAACTCACAGGAGAACGATGCAAAGTCATCGCCGTCGGGAAATCTGCCCGTTTTCCAGTCGAGCCTGCCATCGAGATAGCTCTGGTCATACCAGAACTCCGTCCATCTCCAGGTTTGACCTCGACCGTACAGCTCCTGCACCTGCTGGAGCGACTGCAGATCCGCATCGCTGCTCAGATTGCGACCGTTGCGATCCGTGATGACGACGTTGAACTTCGCATGCGGTACGCGGAACAGCTTCTCCAGGTCGAGCGCCGTCCAGAAGGTCAACTGATCGGTGTAGCGCCAGAGCTCCTGGTCGCCACCCTGCACATTGGTCGCCGTCTCGGAGACGTAGCTCACGCGAAAATCGATTCCTTGCTCGCGAAGCAGCTCCCGCAGGTCATCCCAGTCGAGGAACAGGTCCCCGGGGATGGGGGGAGGAGCCCCCGCTCGCGCGACGGCGCAGAAGCCGATCAATAACCCAGCGACGAGGCCTTGATAAACTCTGATCATGAGAACTCTCCGCGTGCCTCTCGGCGGATCGTGGGGCGACGCGCCTTGGCCACCGCCGATGCTATGCAATCCAAATGCGGCCCCACTTGAACCCCGATGCGACGGACGCGCTGCCTTTAGCAGTCCCGTACAGGGAATAAAGCTCAATCTTTGGCAGTGTGTACCTAGAAGCACCGAGATCAGCCGACATACCGTCCGCGGCATCCGAGGTCCGATCCATGGATTCGCAGCTCTCTTCCAGTTCCAATAGCGTTGTGTCCAAACTGCCCGCCTCGTCCCCCGCCGATCGCGCGCTGAGTTACGGAACCGATCGGGACACCGCCCGCCTCTCGGTGTTCGTTTTCGCCCTCTTTTTCTTCTTCGGCGGCATCACCAGCCTCAACGACGTCATCATCCCGAAGCTCAAGGAGCTCTTTACGCTCTCTTATGCCGAGGTCATGACCGTGCAGTCGGCGTTCTTCGGCGCTTATCTGATCGTCTCACTGCCGGCCGCGGCGTTGGTGCGCCGCATCGGGTACATGCGCGCGGCCGTCACGGGCCTGACATTGATGCTCGTCGGCTGTTTGTTGTTTGTCCCGGCCTCTTCGACCGCGCTGTTCCAGATGTTTCTCATCGCCCTGTTCGTGGTGGCGAGCGGCATCACGGTCGTTCAGGTCGTCGCCAACCCCCTCATTTCACGACTTGGGCCGCAAGCGACCGTGCATAGTCGGCTGACCTTCGCCCAGGCGTTCAATTCGCTCGGCACCATGATTTTTCCGTATGTGGGATCGGTACTCATCCTCGGCGCGCTGGCGACGATTGACCCGAAAACACTCGCCGGGACGGCGCTCAGGCATTACAGAGTCCAGGCGACGCACGTCATCGAGAGTACCTACTTGGGACTCGCCGGTATCCTGCTGGTGCTCGCGATTGCAGTTTTTGCGTATCGCAATCATCTGCGCGAGGTACGTGGCGAGGGCAGCGGCTGGCGCGAAGCGCTGTCTCTTCTGCGGCTGCCGCGCTTCGCCTATGGGGCGCTGTGCATTTTTCTGTATGTGGGCGCTGAGGTCGCCATCGGCTCCCTCATCGTCAGCTACCTCATGCAGACGGACGTGCTCGGAATCGGGCAGAAGGCGGCGGGCGAGCACGTGCCGTTCTACTGGGGCGGCGCGATGGTGGGTCGATTCATCGGCGCTTATCTGCTGCGATTGTTCTCGCCCGGCAAGGTACTCGCCACCGCCGCCGCGGGTGTCATGGTGCTGCTCTTTATCTCTTCGCACACCGTGGGTGCGATCTCCGGGTGGTCGCTGCTCTCGGTCGGCCTGTGTAACTCGATCATGTTCCCAACGATTTTCTCGCTGGCTTCGGAGGGCCTGGGTCCAAGGTCCGCATCGGCCTCGGGGCTCATCGGCGTGGCGATCGTCGGCGGAGCGGTGGTGCCGCCGTTGACGGGGCAGATCGCCGACCTGATCGGTCTCAAGGCTGCGCTCCTTGCGCCGGCGATCTGTTATGCCGGGATTCTCGCATACGGCCTGTACACGCGGCGCCCGGTCGTGGCAGCTGGCGCAGGCCCCGGCGCGGCTGATTCCGGTTGACGGTGCGCCAATAGAGGCGCGATTGCGGGGCGGCCGCAAGACCGACACATGATTCATCATCTGCCGCACGCTCGAGACCGCATTACGGGGCGCCCATGACGGATGCCTCCCCGGACACCAAGCGTGAGGAGCGCCCGTCGACGGATTTCGTACGAGCCGAGCCGGTCGAGAATAGAATCTCCGTTCGCGCCCAAGCCCCCGTCGCGCTTCGAGCCGGTCGACTCTTCGCTCGACGGCTCCAGGGCAGGCCGACGTTGGTGATCGTCGTGCTCGTCGCCACGGTCGTGGCGGTCGCCGTGGCGTTCATCCGCAACGGCGCGACGCTCGGCGGCATCACCGGCACCGAGAGTACGGACGATGCCTACGTGCGGGCGGACCAGATCACGATCGCTTCACATATCGCCGGCTATGTGCAGTCCGTTCCGGTGCGCGACAACGAGAGCGTGCGGCGCGGTCAGCTGGTCGCCACCATTCGTGACGATGATTATCGCGCAGAGGTGGCCGATGCACAGGCGGCATTCGAGACCGCTCGCTCTGCCGTGGATGTTCTGCTCGATCAGGCGGTCGTACAAGGCCATAGAATCGTGGCTGCCTACGCGGAGCTGCGCGCGGCCGACGCCGAGCTCCGGCAGACGCGCCTCGAACACGCCCGGCAGCGGGCGCTGGTTGACGATGGGACTACGTCTCGGCGCGAGCTGGAAGCTGCCGATGCAGACGATGCCCGACTCACGGCATCCCGGGACCAGAAGGCAGCCGAGCTGAGCGCCGCAAAGCAGACGCTGCGGGTCATCCGCGCGCAAGCCCTGGAGGCCGAGCAGACCGTCAAGGCGAAGCGGGCCGCGCTCGAGCTCGCGCAGATCGAACTCGGCTACACCCGCATCGTCAGTCCGGCGGACGGGCAGCTCTCCGAGCGCACGTCGTTAGCCGGCGAATACGTGACACCCGGGACCAAGATAGGGCTCGTGGTGCCGTTGCCGAACGTCTGGGTGGTGGCGAATTTCCGCGAATCTCAGATGGCCCACATGTATCCGGGACAATCCGCTGTTGTCAGGGTGGATAGCGTGCCCGGCACCAAGTTCCAGGGTGTTGTCGACAGCTTCGAGCCGGCCTCCGGCGCCCTGCAGGCATTGCTTCCTCCGGATAATGCCACCGGCAACTTCACCAAGATCGCCCAACGCTTTGCGGTGAAGGTAGTCCTGGCACCGGGCCAGGCCGGCATTCAACGCCTGCGTCCCGGAATGTCCGCCATCGTCGCGGTCGCCGTACGCGGAATGCGTCGCGAGCCGGGCCGGCGGCAATGAATACACCGCAACCGGCGGCGACGCCGATCACATCGCACACGATCCTCGCGAGCGTTGCCGGATTCGCCGCCGCCTGGATGGTTCTGATGGCTACCCGCTACTTTGCGCTCCAAGGAAGCGACATCAATGGCGCATTGGGGGTCGGCATGGACACCGGGTCGTGGCTCTCGACGGCCTACTCCGTGTGCGAGCCGATCGGCGTGGTCGTCGGCGCTTGGCTCGGGATCGCCCTGTCACTGCGGCGCATGCTGTTGACTGGCGTCGCGACTTTTCTGGTCGGCAGTGTGCTGCCGCTCGTTGTGCAGAGCTATGACGCCTTGATGCTATCGCGCATCATCACCGGGCTCGCCGGCGGCGTCATCATGCCGCAGGCGATCATCATTCAACTGCGCGCCTGGGGGCCGACCCGCGTGCCCTTGGCGGCTGCTCTGTTTCTCTCCGCACCGACCGCGGCGCCTCAGTTGGGCGGTCTCGTCGGCGCCTGGGGTGTCGAGCATTTCGATTGGTCCTTCATCCTCTGGGCAGCGCTTCCGCCGGGCATCCTGGCGCTCGCCGCCGGCTATATCGGACTGCCGCGCGAGCGCATCCACTGGCGCCCCCTCATCCACGCAGATCTTGCCGGTTTGATCTCGCTATCGTGCGCCCTCGGGCTATTCTCGTGCGCGCTCAGCCAGGGGGATCGCCTACGCTGGTTTCAAACGCCAGCCATCCCAATCCTGCTCGTGGCTTCCGCCTTGTGCCTCCTCATCTTCGTGCTGCGCGATTGGACCGCATTGCGCCATCCCATCGTCTGGGCGCGGCTCTATAGGCGCCGAAACGTGACGTTGACGGCCATTGGCGGCGTGCCGCTCGGACTTGCCACTTGCATGTCGGGGGTCATCGTTCCGGCAGCGCTCGCCGAGTTACAGGCCTTTCGGCCCGAGC
>Ga0335074_10007880_pt1 | contig 14783 bp, 11 predicted proteins | sample Lox_Sample_23_FD_206715 | JGI IMG/M metagenome (GOLD analysis project Ga0335074, IMG submission 206715) | Soil microbial communities from Loxahatchee National Wildlife Refuge, Florida, United States - Lox_Sample_2.3 | ecosystem: Environmental > Terrestrial > Soil > Wetlands | place: USA...
TGCGGCGGCCGGGCACGTCCCTCTGCAAGCGCTGGATCCGGGCTCCTGCCCGGCCCAGCGCCGTCTCGGTCAAAAAGCGTGGTTTTTGCCCGAGACTCGGCCACCTGCGGCGGCCGGGCACGTCCCTCTGCAAGCGCTGGATCCGGGCTCCTGCCCGGCCCAGCGCCGTCTCGGTCAAAAAGCGTGGTTTTTGCCCGAGACTCGGCCACCTGCGGCGGCCGGGCACGTCCCTGTGCCTGAGCGGACAGCGCACGCGCCAGCGCGCGGGCCTCGGCGGGCTGTCTCTCAATCAGGACGGCGCGGTCCACGGGGCGCAGCTCGCTTGCGGCGAGCAGAGGTGAGCCGGGATAGAAACGCGGCTCGCCGCGCTCGCGGCGCAGCAACTCGACCCGCTCGAGATAGTGGCGAATCTCCTGGGGGACGGACTGCTCTGCGCCCGGCGATCGATACCGCGCCTCGAGCCGCCCGATACCGGAGGCCGACTCGCCGGACGGTCCGGAGAGATCGTAGGCGCCGCGGCCGGCGTGCGTCTCGAGATAAAGGAAGCCCTTGTCCTTGCGCTGCAAGGCGGTGAGCAGCGCCAGCAACGTCACGTGCTTGTGGACGTCCGCAAAGTTGCCGGCGTGATACTCGTGGCGGTATTTCAAGTCTGAAGACGCGTTTATCGGCCCGGCCGCGTCGCCGCCGACGCTTGTTGCGACACTGAGGCCATGGCGGCGTCGGTCGCCTGTTGGAATGCGGCGACGACCTCGCCCAGGCGGTTGGCGCTCGCAACAGCCGATCCGCTCGCCACGAAAGTCGCGATGATGTCGCGACCTTCCTCCTTGCCCAGCGTGCAGTCCAGTGTCACTCGCACGGTGGGAGGGGCACCCGTGTCGTCAGAGTAGTCGGCGTCGAAGTGGGCTACGGAGATCTGCAACAGATAGTCGGAAGGGAACGGGCTCTCGGCATCCTGGACCGACCGCCAGTGACCGGACCCGCGCAGAGTCTCCACGGCCAGCGACTCCAGGAGCGCCGGCGCCTCGGCCGCCCACGCGCTGGCAGCGTATACGTTCATGCGGTGGTCGGGCTGCAACAGCACGATTTGCGACGTCCCGAGACCGGGCCCGGCACGGGGGTGCGCTACGCGTAGCGATGCATCCACCGTCACCGCTCGGTCGGTACCGCTGCTGGAGGAGGCGGCCGGTGCGCGGAGTGTGTAGATCTGCACGTGCGGTGCGTTGCTGCGCAAGAGGCTCGTGCAGCCGGCAACGGCGAGTCCCAGCAGGACCGGCGCGAGGTGCCGTAGATGTTTGCAACCAGTTGCCCATCGACCCATAACGACCTCGAATCATAAAGCGCCAGGCACAGGATCTGCCCCGCCGCCGCAGGTGGCTCATTTTAAGGCGGAATCTCCACGCCCGCCGGGGCCGGTTGGTAGATGAGCTGCGACGGATTCTGGCGCAGGCTGTCGGAGAGCTCACGGATCGACTGCGCCGCCGCCCGGCCCTCGCGCACGAAGCTCTCGATCTCCGGCAGGCTCGAGCGCGTGAAGGAGCGGACCTCGCCGCGATTCTCCGCGATCATCTTATCGAGCTGATCCGCGGCGTCCGACAGTTTGTCCGCTACTGTCTGCAGGCGCTGTACGGTCGTGACAACCTGCGGGCCGGCCGTATCCATGAGGGTGCGCGCGCTGTGCGCGGTGGCGCCAAGCTCGACCGTCGCGGCGCGGAGCTGGATGAGCAGCGCGTTGACACTGCGCACCGTCTCCGGCAGATGGTTGCTTGCATCCGTGAGGTTGTCGAGGCTGCGCGAGACGTCATCGATGTTGTGGTTGCTCAACAGGCGGTCCAGACGCTGGATCACTCCCCCTGCCGAGGCTGCCAGGCGCGGCAGCTGACCCATGAAGACGTCGAACTGTGACGGCGCCGCACGGATCACCGGGTATTCAAGGCTCGGCACCAGCGGGGTTGTCGCCGCCACTTCGGAGTGCTGCAGGTCGATGTAGAGCAGTCCGGTCAGGCCCTGCAGGTCGAGCTCCGCGAGCGTGCGGGAGGAGATCGGCGTCGTGGATTGGATTGCGGCGATCACCTCCACACGCCCCGCATTCCGCGGGTCGATGCGCATGTCGATGACCCGGCCAACCCGTACACCGAGATAGCGGACCGGCGCGCCTTGCTCCAGGCCGCTGACGGTGCCGTCGAAATAGATCTCGTAGCGATCGTAGGTACGATGAACGCGAGTGCCGGAATACCAGTAGACGAAGAGCGCCGCGGCCAGCGCGACGACCAGCACGAAAGCTCCGACGGCAGCATAGTTTGCTTCACGCTCCATGGGCCACCTTGAGGCGAATGCCGGCGCGCTCGCCGTGAAAGTACGCCTGTATCCACGGATTGGGATGATCGACGATGCGTTCCAGGGTGTCCGTCTCCATCCGGTGGTCCACGATCACACCGACCCTGTTGCAGGTGCGAAAGATGGAGTCGAGGTCATGTGTGATCATGACGACGGTCAGCCGCAATTGTTTCTGCAGATACAGCATCAGTTCGTCGAACTCCGCCGCGCTGATCGGATCGAGGCCGGAGGTCGGCTCGTCGAGGAACAGCAGCCGGGGGTCGAGCGCCAGCGCCCGCGCCAGGGCCGCCCGCTTGATCATGCCCCCGGAGAGCTCAGCAGGATATTTGCGCGCGGCGTCGGCGGGAAGACCCACCAGGCGGATTTTCAGCATGGCGAGCTCGTCGCGGGCGGACTCGGACAGCTCCTGCATGTACTCGACCATGGGCAGCTGCACGTTCTGCAGCACGTTCAACGCCGAATACAACGCTCCTTGCTGGAAGGTCACGCCGTAACGCGCCTTCACCGCCCGCAGCGCAGCGCCGGATAGCTGCGTGATGTCGTGCCCCTCGAGGCGGATCGTGCCGGCCTGCGGCCGCTGCAGACCGAGGACGCTCCGCAGCAGCACCGATTTGCCGGTGCCAGAGCCGCCGACGATGCCGAACACCTCGTCCTCACGGACCTCCATGTCCAATCCGTCGTGGACGACCTGGGAGCCGAAGCGGTTGACGAGACCCTGCACTTCGAGGACCGGGTAGATCACACGCCGATCTCCAGGAAGAGCACGGCAAAGAGCGCATCGGCCAGGATCACCAGGAAGATGGCCTGCACGACCGCCAGGGTGGTGAGGCGCCCGAGCTCGCGGGAGGAGCCGCTCACCTGCATTCCCCTATGAGTGCCGGCCATCGCAATGAGCGCGGCGAAGACGGGAGCCTTGATGACGCCGACCCAGAAGGTGGTGGGGGTGATCGCCTGGCTCACGCGGGTGACGTACTGATCCAGCGGAATGTGCAGCAGAGAGGCGCACAGCACCGCCCCGCCGACCAGGCCGACCAGGTCCGCGATCACGGTGAGGAGCGGCAGGGAGATGACGAGCCCGATCACACGGGGCAGCACCAACGCCTCGAACGGATCCACCCCGGTCGCCTGCAGCGCATCGACCTCCTCGTTGAGCTTCATGGAGCCGATCTCGGCCGCGAAGGCGCTGCCGGAGCGGCCCGCGACGATGATGGAGGTCAGCAGCACGCCGAGCTCGCGCAGCACGCCGATGGTCACGAGGTCCACCACGAAGATTTCGGCGCCGTAGCTGCGGAGCTGTTGCGCGCTCATGTAGGCGACGATGACGCTGATGAGAAAGGCGATCAGCGCGACGATCGGGATGGCGGTGATGCCGGTGTCATATACGTGACGGGCAATGGAGGTCGGACGCAAACTTCGCGGATGCGGCAGCGCACCGAGGCCCGTGGCGCTGACCCTGCCGAGGAAGGCGAGCGCACCGGACATATCGCGCCAGAGAGTCACCGCACGGCGCCCGATGAAAGTGAGGGTTGCGACCTCGGCTTCGACCGGAAGCTCCTCGAGCTCCGTGCGCAGGTCCATCACCGGACGGGGCGCGGCCGCGGCCGCCGCCGCCTCGATCGGCCGCAAGGTCTCGGCCACCAGCCGCATCTGATCCGGCGGGGTGCCGGCGAAGGTGACCTGCGCCCCCATCTTTTGCGCCTGCAACACGAACTCCCGCAGACGCCAGGCACCTGTCAGATCGAGCGCGGCGAGCCGCCCGGTGAGGATCTCGATGCGGCGGGCGCCGGCAAGATCGACCGCCGCGAGCGCGGAATCGATCTGCTGGTAGGCGAGCGCCCGCCACTCGCCTGTCAGGTCAAGGGCGATGCCCTGCTCCGTCGTGCGCACTTCGAGGACCATGCCTCCCCATCATAAGGTAGAATTTTCCTTCTTTTCCCCCCCGCTAAGGTGAAGGACGCCATGAAGCCAGTCTTGAACGTTGCGATCACCGGTGCCGCCGGGCAGATCGGCTATGCCCTCGCCTTCCGCGTCGCCTCCGGACAGCTCCTCGGGCCGGACCAGCCGGTCAACCTGCACCTGCTCGAGATCACGCCCGCGCTGCAGGCGCTGAACGGGGTGGTGATGGAGCTGTCCGATTGCGCCTTCCCGGGGCTCAACAAGGTCCTGGCCACGGACGATGCGAGAGTCGCGTTCCGGGACTGCCACGTGGCGCTGCTCGTGGGCGCGCGGCCGCGCGGACCGGGCATGGAGCGCAAGGACCTGCTGCTCGCCAACGCGCAGATCTTCTCCGCCCAGGGCAAGGCGCTCAACGAGGCTGCCACTCGCGACGTCAGGGTGCTGGTGGTCGGCAACCCGGCCAACACCAATGCGCTCATCGCCCGCTCCAACGCCAAGGATCTGAACCCGGGCAACTTCACCGCCATGATGCGGCTCGACCACAATCGGGCGCTGTCGCAGCTCGCGGAGAAGACTGGCGCCCGGGTGACCGATATCCGCCGCATGACGGTGTGGGGCAATCACTCCGCGACGCAGTACCCGGACATCAGCCATGCCTTGGTCAAGGGCAAGCCGGCTCGCTCGCTGGTCGATGCCGCGTGGGTGGAGCAGACGTTCATCCCGGTCGTACAGCAACGCGGCGCCGCCATCATCAAGGCGCGCGGAGCGTCCTCGGCCGCCTCGGCCGCCTCGGCCGCCATCGACCATGTCCATACCTGGTTTCACGGCACGGCCGAGGGTGACTGGGTGAGCATGGCGGTCCCCTCCGATGGCAGTTACGGCATCCCGGAAGGGGTGCTGTACTCCTACCCGGTGACCACGAAGAACGGCGAGTACAGGATCGTCCAGGGGCTGGCGATCGACGAATTCAGCCGCAAACGGATGGATGCGACGCTGGCGGAGCTCCGCGAGGAGAGGGAAGGGGTGAAGGGATTGCTGGGGTGACATCACTGACGCGCTGGATCCGGGCTCCTGCCCGGCCCAGCGCGCGCTGAGCAAAAAAACGTGGTTTTTTGCTCAACGCCCGCCACCTGCGGCGGCGGGGCACATCCCTGTGCCTGACATCGCACCACTGTGGAGTAGACTCGGGGTGATGGGAATCGTAATCACCCTGGTTTTCGTGGCGGCGGTGCTCTTTCTCGCGTACCGCCGGCTGTCGTTGCTCGCGTTCACCGCCACCTTCACCGCTCTCCTCATCGCCTATACGCTCCTCGGGACCTCGGGCACGCCCGCCGGGGCTTGGAAGGGATTCCTCTGGCTCCTGCTCGCGGGCCTGTGGCTGCTCAATCTGCGCCCGCTGCGCAAGGCCATCATCACCCGGCCGTTCATGAGGGCCTACCTGAAGCTCCTGCCGCCGATGTCGCAGACGGAGCGGGAGGCGTTGGAGGCCGGGACGGTCTGGTGGGACGGGGAGCTGTTCACGGGCGCGCCCAAGTGGTCGAAGCTCTTGTCGGCCCGCGCGCCGCAGCTGACCGCCGCGGAGCAAGCCTTCCTCGATGGGCCGTGCGAGGAGCTCTGCCGCATGCTCGATGACTGGGCCATCACCCATCAATTGGGCGACATGCCGCCGCAGATTTGGGATTTTCTGAAGTCGCGCGGCTTCTTTGCGATGATCATCCCCAGGCGCTATGGCGGCCTCGAATTCTCCGCCTATGCGCATTCCTGCGTGCTCGCCAAGCTGGCGAGCCGCAGTGCCACCTGCGCATCCACGGTCGCAGTGCCCAACTCGCTCGGCCCGGCCGAGCTGCTCAACCACTATGGCACCGAGGAGCAGAAGAGCCACTACCTGCCCCGGCTCGCGCGTGGCGAGGAGGTGCCGTGCTTCGCTCTCACCGGCCCGCGCGCCGGCTCGGACGCGGCCTCCATCCCGGATACCGGCATCGTTTGCCGCGGCACGTGGCAGGGGCGCGAGATCGTCGGTATTCGGCTCAACTTCAGCAAACGCTACATCACGCTGGCGCCCATCGCGACGGTGATCGGCCTCGCCTTCCGCATGTTCGATCCGGACAAACTCCTCGGTGAGCGGGCGGACATCGGCATCACCTGCGCCCTCATTCCGCGCAACACGGCCGGCGTCGGCATTGGCCGGCGGCATTTTCCCATCAACGTCCCGTTCCAGAACGGGCCCATCGAGGGCCGCGACGTCTTCGTGCCGCTCGACTGCATCATCGGCGGCCCCCGCATGGCGGGCGCCGGCTGGCGCATGCTGGTCGAGCAGCTCTCGGTCGGACGCTGCATCTCGCTTCCCTCGAACGCCACCGGCGGCGCCAAGGGGGCCGTGTGGGCAACCGGCGCCTATGCACGGATCCGCAGGCAATTCAACATGCCGGTCGGGCGCTTCGAAGGCGTCGAAGCCGTATTGGCGCGGATGGTCGGTCTCACCTATACGATGGACGCAGCCCGTTCCGTTACCGCGGGTGCCATCGACGGCGGGGAGAAGCCGTCGGTGCCTTCGGCGATGCTCAAGTATCACGTGACGGAGATGGGCCGGCAGGTCGCCAACGATGCGATGGATGTGCACGGCGGCAAGGGAATCTGCCTGGGCCCCCACAATTACCTGGCCCGCGGCTACGAGTCGGTACCGATCACCATCACCGTCGAGGGCGCCAACCTCCTCACGCGCAACCTGATCATATTCGGCCAGGGCGCGGTGCGCTGCCATCCCTTCGTGCTGCGCGAGATGACCGCCGCGCGTGATCCGGACCGCGGGCGCGGTGTCAACGAATTCGACCGGGCGCTCTTCGCGCACGTCGGTTTCACCATCTCCAATGCCGTGCGCTCGCTCGTCATGGCGCTCACGCATGCGCGCTTCGCGCGCGCTCCGGTATCGGGTTCGATTGCCCGCTACTACCAACACATCGTGCGCTTCAGCGCCTCGTTCGCCTTCACCGTGGATGTGGCGATGCTGACGCTCGGCGGCTACCTGAAGAAGAAGGAGAGCCTGTCGGCGCGGCTCGGTGATGTGCTGTCGGCGATGTACCTCGCCTCGATGGTGCTCAAGCATCATGACAACCAGGAGCGGCCCGCGGAGGATCTGCCGATCGTCGAGTGGGCCTGCCGCAACCTCCTCTATCACGCCCAGGAGCAGCTCCACGGCTTCCTGCGGAACTTCCCGAACCGCCTGCTCGCCGGCGTGATGCGCGCCATCGTTTTCCCGCGTGGCCGCACCTACTCGGCGCCGTCGGATCGCCTCGGCCGCAGGGTGGCGGAGCTCGTGACCCGCTCCGGCAACTCGCGCGAGCGGCTCTGTCAGCACATCTACTGGACACTCGAGCCCGGCAATCCGCTCGGACTGCTGGAGGAAGCGCTGCGGCTCGCGGAGAGGATGGAGCCCGTCGAGAAGCGCATCCGCGTCGAGGGCGTCAAGACAGGGCGCGTGACGGCGCTCGACCTGCCCGGGCAGATCACGCAGGCGCAGGCGCTCGGAATCATCTCCGAGGAGGAGGCGACGGCGCTGCGCGACTACGACCGCAAGGTGATGAGCCTGGTGCGTGTGGACGACTTCGCGCCACACGAGCTCGGTGTGCAGGCGCGCCCCGAATCCGACACCCGTCAGTCAGGGGCGGCACGCGAGGTAGACGCAAGGGCCACCGTCCGGGCCGTGTGAGCGCGGCATGATGTTATGAGCCGCGCCATCCTGCACGTCGACATGGACGCCTTCTATGCGTCGGTGGAGCAGCGCGACAACCCAGGGCTCGTCGGCAAGCCGGTGATCGTGGGGTGGCCCGGCGGGCGCGGAGTGGTCGCAGCGGCGAGCTACGAGGTCCGTAAGTTCGGTGTGCGATCGGCGATGCCCATGCACACGGCGCTGCGGCTGTGTCCCGGAGCGATCTGCATCCCGCCGCGCATGCAGCGCTACCGCGAGGTCTCCGGGAAGGTCTTCGGCGTGTTTCACGAGATCACGCCGCTGGTCCAGGGCCTGTCCCTCGACGAGGCGTTCCTGGATGTCACCGAGAGCCAGGCCCTGCTGGGCGCGCCGGCTGGCATCGCCCGCCGGATCAAGGAGACCATCAGGGCGCGTACGGGACTCACCGCTTCGGTCGGAGTGGCCACGAACAAGCTGGTGGCGAAGATCGCCTCGGATCTCGACAAGCCCGACGGACTCACGGTCGTGCCGCAAGAGGGGATTCGCCAGGTGCTCGAGCCGCTGTCGGTGCGCCGTCTGCCGGGGCTCGGGCGCAAGCTCGGCGAGAGGGTGGAAGCCGCAGGGCTGCGCACGCTGGGCGAGCTGGCCAGGGCGACGGACGCCATCCTCTGGCCGCTCTTCGGCCGCGATGCGGCCAGGATGCGGGAGCGGGCGGCCGGCGTCGACGACCGTCCGGTGCAGCCCGATCTCGAGGAGAAATCGCTGAGCGCCGAGGATACCTTCGCACAGGACCTTGCCGATCCGCGCCGGCTCGATGCGCAGCTCTGCCGGCTTGCGGACCTCGCCTGCCAGCGGCTGCGCAGCCGGGGCCTGATGGCCGGACGCGTGGGGGTGAAGATCCGGCGTCACGATTTCGCGACATTCACCCGGCAGCGGGCGATCGCTCCACCCTCTCAGGAGGAGCTCACGGTGCGCAACGTCGCCCGCGAGCTGCTGTCGCGCTGGCTCACGGAGCACTCCGGTGCGAAACTTCGGCTCCTGGGGGTGGTCTTGACCGACTTGAGCCCGGCGTCGCAGCTCGGCCTCTTCGATCGGCGCCCGGAACAGCGCCCGCCCGGCCCGATCGACAAGGGTGTCCGCGATCCGCGCCTCGATTCCACGATGGATGAGGTGCGCGCGCGGTTCGGCCGGGATGCGCTGCGGCGCGGCAACACCATCGAGTAGCTTTCATCCATCCATGTATCTCTCGTTCTTCGGCCTCAACGAAAAGCCGTTCTCCATCACTCCGGATCCGCGCTACCTGTACCTCAGCGAGCGGCACGCGGAGGCAATGGCGCACCTGCTCTACGGCATCAACGAGGCCGGCGGCTTCGTGCAGCTGACGGGCGAGGTGGGCACGGGCAAGACGACGATCGTGCGCTCGCTGCTCGCGCAGGCGCCGAAGAACGCCGAGATCGCGCTCATCCTCAATCCGAAGATGACCGCGACGGAGTTCCTGCTGACCATTTGCGAGGAGCTCGGCATCGGCGTGCCGGACTCGGCGACGCAGAGCCTCAAGGATCTGGTCGACATCCTGAGCCAGTATCTGCTGCGCGCGCACGCGGCCGGGCGGCGGGTCGTACTGGTGGTCGACGAGGCCCAGAATCTCGCGCCCGAGGTCCTCGAGCAGGTGCGGCTGCTCACCAACCTGGAAACCAACACCCAGAAGCTGCTGCAGATCATCCTGATCGGCCAGGAGGAGCTGCGCGAGCTGCTGGCGCGCAACGAGCTGCGCCAGCTGGCGCAGCGCATCACCGGGCGGTATCACCTGAGCCCGCTGAGCACGGAGGAAACCACGGCCTACGTCCGCCACCGCCTCCGGGTCGCGGGCGCCACCGCCGACATCTTCAATCGCTTCGCGCTGGAGGAGATCTACCGGCTCTCGTGCGGCGTGCCGCGCGTGATCAACGTCATCTGCGACCGCTCACTCCTCGGCGGCTACTCGCAGGACCGGCACCGCATCACCGGCCCCCTCGTGCGCAATGCCGCCTCGGAGGTCTTCGGGAAGCGCTTCACGCCCCCTTGGCTGCCATGGGCCGGGACAGCGGCGGTGGCAGCGATGCTGGCCATTGGAAGCTTCGCGCTCTGGCGGCTGCAGCCGTGGGCGAACGGGGTGCCTTCATCGAGGACACTTAACGTGTCCTCGATCCCCGCGAGCGCCCGCGCACGGATGCGCGGGCCGGAGGGCCTGACGCCACGGAGGGCCATTGGCACTGCGCCACCCGCATCCGCGCCCGCGGCGGTCTCCGCGCAGGCGCCCTCGGCTGCAGCCGTTGCACAGGCCGCCACGGAACCTCTCGCGACGCTGCTCGCCAAGCACTCGGTCGATACGACCACCGATGCGGCCTTCACGACACTCTTCGACCTCTGGGGGATCCACTACACCATGGATGGCACTGACCCGTGCACGCAGGCAACCCAACACGGGCTCGCGTGCCTCACCGAGCGTGGCTCTCTCGGGCAGCTGCGTCTCTACAACCGCCCCGCCATCCTGATCCTGACGGATGCCGGCGGTGGCAGTCACGAGGTGGTGTTGACGGGTCTCGACGGCGAGCACGCCAGCATCGATCTCGGCAAGTCGACTCACCAGGTCGGCGCCGGCGAGCTGTCGACCTACTGGATGGGCGACTACGTCATGTTGTGGCGGCCCGAAGCGGCCCCGGTGCACACGCTCTCCCCCGGCATGAGCGGCAATGGTGTACTCCGGCTGCGGCGCAGCCTGGAGAAGCTGGCGGGCGTGCCCGATCCCGGCTCGCCGAGCAACGTGTACGATGCCAGCCTCACGAGCCTCGTGCGTCAGTTCCAGCGCAATCATCGTCTCACCGTGGACGGTGTCGCGGGCGTCCGCACGCAGGTCGCGCTGGCCGGCGCGCTGGCGAGCCCCGGCTCTCCCCTCCTGACCGCGGTGCACGAGTAACCAACATGTCGTTCATCCTGGATGCATTGAAGAAATCCGAGAGCGACCGGCAGCGGCAGAGCGGGCCATCACTCTTCGAGGTCAAGGTCGCCCCGCCGCGGCGGACGCTGCCGGTCTGGGCGGTGGCGATCGCGGTGCTCCTCGGGATCAATGTCATCGTGATCTCCTGGATGCTGCTGCGGCGACCGGCCGCACAGCAGCCGGCGGCGGCGTCCCCCCAGCCCACCGCCCCTGCCGCCCCCGCCGCCCATGACGCCCCGGCGGCCCAGGCGGCGAATACCCCGGCGCACCAGGGCTCCGCGGCTGCGGGACAGGCGGCAGGCGCCGCACCGGCTGCGGCCGGGGTTGCCGCGCCGCCGGCAGCCCACGCCGGAAGCTCGGGCCAATCCCCGGCGCCGGCTTCTCTCGCGAGCAACGCCCAAAGCGGGGGTCCGCCGTCCCCCGGCGACAATCCAAGCGATAACGCGCCGGCAGTCGAGCCAGCGGCCACGCCCGGCTTCGCGACATCCGGGGGGGATCGCTTGGCCGGGGACATGCCGCTCTACCAGCAGATCGCCAGCAGCGACGGCCTGCCCGCACTCCACCTGGACATGCACGTATTCGCCGATCGCCCGCAGGATCGCTTCGTCCTGATCAACATGCACAGGCTGGGGGAGGGAGACACTCTGCCGAGCGGCGTCCACGTGGATGCCATCCGGCCGGATGGCGTCGTCCTTACCTACCAGGGCACGCAGTTCCTGCTGCCGCGGAATTAGTTCGTTGGCGATTCATCCCGCGGCCCAGGCAACGGCCCCGGGCCGCTCAACGACCTGCTTTCGACCTCAAGGCGCGCTTATTAGACGCAATTCACAGCTCCCGGGGCCTTCGAGGACGGGCTTCACAGAATCGCCCCGAGCCTAGCGACAACGGAGCCCAGGCTGGTCCATCGTTTTCTGCTCAGAGAACGGCCGTTCTCGGGTGGTAGGTGGAAACCAGGCGGACAGGCTCTCCGGCGCGCATGCTGGTCGTCGATCGTGACGCGAAGTATCGCGAGTGGCTGCGGATGCATCTGGGTATCGTGTGCCCGGACGCCGCAATAGGAGCTATTGACCTCACGGAATTCGAGCCCTGGAGCGCCCTGGTGACGGGCCGCGAGTGCGACGTGCTCCTGCTCGCGGCCAGCTTCGGCACCAGCCCCGAAGACCCCGAGGCGCATGGCCTCGAGCTGCTGCGCAAGCTCCGGGCGCGCAACGTCGCATCCGCGGTGATCGCCCTGGCCGACGATGGCAACGAGCTCACCGCCGTGCGGGCGCTGCAGCTCGGCGCCGCGGACTACCTGCCGAAGCGCTTGCTCACCCCGGACCGGCTGAAGACCTCCGTGCGCGTGGCGCTGCGCCGCATCGAGCAGCGCGTCGCCCGCCGCCTCGCGGATCTGGCGCATACGGCTCAGTCGGTCGCGCTCGATGCGCCCGCGCAGCAGGAGCGGGCGGAGCAGCCGGCCGAAGCCGCCGGCGCCACGCCGGCACAAGACAGCGACACGCCACCGGTCATCCCCGGGTACGCCATCGCGAAGAAGATCGGCGAGTCGGAAAAAGCGGTCGTCTACCTGGCCGCAAGCACGGCGCTCGGCACGGACGTCGCGTTGAAAGTCAGCAGGACCTCGCGCGAGGCAAACGCCGAGCGTCAGGCGCTCGAGCGCGAGTACAAAGCCATTCTCGCCATCCGCCATCCGGCGGTGGTCAGGATTCACGATTACGGTGTCGAGAACGGGCTCGAGTACCTCGCCATGGAGTACTTCCCGCGCGGCGACCTCAAGGCCCGCATGTACTTCGGCGTGACGGAGGGGGAGACACTGCGCTACGTGGAGCAGATCGCCGTGGCGCTGAGCGTCGTGCACGGCGCGGGTCTGCTGCATCGCGACCTGAAGCCACCCAACGTCATGCTGCGCGAGAGCGACCAGATCGCCCTCATCGATTTCGGACTGGCGCGCACGCTCGATGGCGCCAGTCACAGCACCCGCACCGGCGTGCTGCGCGGCTCGCCGTACTACATGAGCCCGGAGCAGGCCCTGGGCGAGGAGCTCGACGCGCGCTCCGACCTCTACAGTCTCGGCGTCATCTACCACGAGATGTTGACCGGCAAGAAGCCCTTCACCGGCGGCTCGGCGATGGAGGTGTTGCAACAGCACGTGAACACTCCGCCGCCGCAGCTGCCGTTGTCACTCTCCCGTCACATGCCGGTGATCTCGCGGCTGCTGGCAAAGCGGCGCGAGGATCGTTTCAACACGGCCGATGAGGTGATCGAGGCCGCGGCCGCGCTGCGCCACGGCGCCACCCCCCAGGCACAGCCGACGGCGGCCTGACGTCGCGCCCCTGGAGCTCCCGTCAGAGGCACCGCGCATCTTGACAATGCGTGCTCGGGACAGGTGCAATGCGGGCACGTAGTCTGACTTGGTAACTTCTGATCTTGAACGACCGCCTGCACCTCGTCGACACCACGCTTTTCTATTCGCCGACGAGCGGCGGCGTCAAACGCTACCTGACCGCGAAGCACGCCTGGCTGGCGGCTCACAGCCGCTGGGAGCACACCCTGCTCGTGCCCGGAGAGCGTGACCGCACGGAGCGCGGCGGAGTATCCACGCTGGCCGGCTACCCGGTGCCGGGCAGTTTCAACTACCGCCTGCCGCTCGATCCGCGCCGCTGGGTGCGACTGCTCGATGCGCTGGAGCCGGATCTGGTCGAGGTAGGCGATGCGTTCCATCCCGCGTGGGCCGCCTGGCGTCTCGCGCGGCGTCGCGGCACCCCCATCGCCGCGTTCTATCACTCCAACCTGCCGCAGATCATCAGCCGCCGCATGGGCGGACGGCTCGCCGGGCGGACGCTCGAGCGCTATCTGCGATGGCTCTACGAGCGCTTCGACGTCGTGTTCGCGCCGAGCCACGTGATGTGCGACGTGCTCAAGAGCCTGGGCGTCGCGAATGCAGTGCATCAGCCGCTCGGAGTCGACGCGGAGGTGTTCCGGCCGCAGCGGCGCGGCGGCTGGTTGCGGCGGCGGCTGGGACTCGCGCCGGCGGCGCGCGTCCTGGTCTACGCGGGACGGTTCTCGGGCGAAAAAAACCTGCCGGTGCTGTTGGAGGCATTTGCGCAGCTGGGCTCGCCGTATCATTTGCTGCTGATCGGCGGTGAGCGGGAAGGCCGGCCGGCCGCCAACGTGACGATGCTGCCCTACCGGCGTGACAGCATCGAGCTGGCGCAGTGGCTGGCATCGGCGGATGCGCTGGTGCACGCCGGGACGAAGGAGACCTTCGGGTTGGTCATCCTGGAGGCCATGGCCTGCGGGCGACCGGTGGTGGCGGTGCGCGCCGCGGCGATTCCGGAGTTCGTGGACGAGGGCGTGGGACTGCTGGCGGAGCCCGGAAGCGGCGCAAGGATGGCGGAGGCGATCGCTGAGCTCTACGAGCGCGACATCGAGGCACTGGGAGCCAACGCGAGGGCGCAAGTGGAGCGGCGGTTCACCTGGAATCGGGCGTTTCAGGGACAGATGGCGACTTACAAAGCGCTGTTGGGCAGGCAGCGCGTCGTGGTGCCGGCCACCGAACTCGCGGAGCCTGGTTAAAGCGCTGGATCCGGGCTCCTGCCCGGCCCAGCGCGCCGCGGGCAAAAAGCGCGGTTTTTTGCCCGCGGCTCCGCCACCTGCGGCGGCGGGGCACCTCCGTGTGCCTGGCCGCAAGGTTCTGCCACTTCATGGCGTCAAGGTCGACACGAGTCGATGGTCAGGCCGAGGGATGTGCGCTAACGGCGAAGAGACGACAGAACGAGCTTGCCGGTGCGGCTGCCGGCGAGCCACAGCACCGCCAGCCAGAAGAGGCGCTTCCTGAGGGGCACCGGGCGCGGTGGAAGCGCGCGGTAGAACGCCGTGCCGATGTCGCGATGA
>Ga0335074_10007881_pt1 | contig 14783 bp, 14 predicted proteins | sample Lox_Sample_23_FD_206715 | JGI IMG/M metagenome (GOLD analysis project Ga0335074, IMG submission 206715) | Soil microbial communities from Loxahatchee National Wildlife Refuge, Florida, United States - Lox_Sample_2.3 | ecosystem: Environmental > Terrestrial > Soil > Wetlands | place: USA...
TCAGAGGATCGACCCGTCGATCCAGGTCCTGGTGGTGGCGCAGGCACAGCACCTGCCGCCGCGCACGCTCTACGCGATCGACCAGTTCGTGATGCGCGGCGGCCGGCTGCTGGCGCTGGTCGATCCCGCCAGCGAAGCCGAGGCGCTGGCGCCCAGCGCGACCGGCATGCCGCCCACCGACGTCAGCAGCGACCTGGCGCCGCTGTTCAAGGCCTGGGGCATCCGCTACGACCCGAACGAGGTGGTCGGCGACCTCGATGGCGCCTGGTTGGTGCGCGCCAGCTCGGACGCGGCGGCGCCGCCGGTTGACTTCGTCGCCTGGTTCAACATCACCCACGGCATCGCCAAGGATGATCCGGCGGTGGGCGACCTGTCTCAGGTCACCGTCGCCGCGGCCGGGGCGCTCACCAAGGCGGCGGGCGCGCCCATCACCTTCACGCCGATCCTGACCAGCAGCGCCGGCTCAGGGCTGATCCCGGCGAGCGAACTGCGCAGCGATCCGCAGCCGGCGAAGATCCTCGCCGCGTTCAAGCCGCAGGGCGGCCCGCGCGTCATCGCCGCGCGCATCAGCGGCGTGCTGCACTCCGCCTACACGGCACCGCCGCCGCTGCCGAAAGGGGTCAAGCCCGCCGCCGATCTGCCGGCGCATCTGAGCCAAAGCAAGGGCCCGGCGCATCTCGTGGTGGTGGCCGATTCTGACATCCTCGCCGACCGCTTCTGGGTGCATCGCCAGGACTTCTTTGGCCGGCAGGAGCTGATCCCGTTCAGCGACAACGGTGCCTTCGTGCTCGACCTGGTGGGTCAGCTCGCCGGCGGCGATCCGCTTCTGGCACTGCGCGGCCGTGGCCCGACCAACCGGCCCTTCACGCTGATCGATGCGATGCAGGCACACGCGCAGGGGCTGTTTCAGCGCACCGCGCAGGCGCTCAAGACCCATCTGCAGGCAATGCAGGCCAAGTTGGAGACCCTGCGCTCCGACGCGAAGGGTCCGAAGGGCGTGATGCTCGCGGTGATCACGCCGGACGAGCGGCAGGCGATCAGCGCCGCCCGCGACGACATCCTCGAGACCCGCGCCCGGTTGCGGACGGTGCAGCACGATCTGCGCCGCGACATCGCGCAACTGGAGGCGGAGCTGCGCCTCCTCGACATCGCCGCCGTGCCGGCGCTGCTGACACTGGCGGCGATCGGGCTCGGCATCATGCGCCGGCAACGCCGCGCCCGGGCGCGCAGGGTCGCGGCATGAGACCTCAGACCGCACTCGTCCTCGCCGCCCTCGCCGTGGTGGCGCTCCTCGGCGGCTGGTATCTCGGGCCGGGAAGCGAGCCCGCAACCGCCGCCTTCGCCGAGGGCCGTCTCGCCTTCCCGGGCCTCGCCGCCGGGCTGCAGCACGCGGCGCGGGTGGAGATCACGCATCGCGGCAAGACGCTGACGATCGAGAAGCACGGCCCCGTCTGGGGCGTGGCCGAGCGCGGCGACTACCCGGTGCGCGGCGACAAGCTGCGCCGCCTGCTCGAGAGCCTGACCGAGCTTCGCCTGACCACGCGGCTCACGAACGATCCGGCGCAACTGCCGCAGCTCGGGCTCGGCGATCCGCATGCCGCCGGCACGGACAGCGCACTGCTGCGCGTGCTCGACGCCGCGGGCAAGCCGATCGCGGCGCTGGTGCTGGGCCATCAGAAATATGTCGGCGGCGATCAGCCGGAGACGATCTACGTGCGCCGGCCCGGCACGAACCAGGCCTGGGTCGCGACCGGCGGCGTCGCGGCCGATGCCGATGCCGGCCAATGGCTGGACCACGACATCGTCGATATCGCGCCGGACGCGATCAAATCCGTCAGCGTCACGACGGCCGGCGAGCATCTGCAGTTCACCCGACACGGCGACACGCTCGCGCTGACCGAGCCCGCGAACGCGCCGCCGCTCGATGCCGACAAGCTGGGTGATATCAGCCGCGCGCTCGATCATCTGCGCTTTGCGGATGTGCAGATGGGGCCGACCCTGCCCGGCGCGCCGGCCGGACAGGCGGCCTTCACGCTCAATGACGGGATGGTGCTGACCGTGACCGTGAACACCGCAAAGAACGCGCTTTGGGCGAACTTCGCGGCGAGCGGCGGCGAGCGCGGCGCGGCGCTGCAGAAGCGGCTGCATGGCTGGGCCTATAAGCTCGACCCCTGGCAGCGCGATGCCTTCGTGCCGACTCTGGCCGATCTCAAGGCGGAGAAGAAAGCCGCATCCGCCGCGGCGCAGTGAGCGATCCGGCACCCCGCACGACGCAAGCGGCTTGACGCCGGCCGCGTCGCGGCGCAGGAGCCTGCATGGAGGGCGCGGAGTGACGGGATCGATCGCTGCACGGAGCACCCTGACGCGTTTCGCGCAGGATGGCTCAGGACTTGGCGTACTGACGGGTGCGATCGGCCTCGCCGCGCTGGTGTCCTGGCTCTCCGCCGCGCATCCGGTGTGGCTGCCGGTCTGGGCGCCGTGGGATTTCTCCTGGTCGGAATTCCTCGCCGCGGTGCTGGCCGTCGGCTGGTATCTGCGCGGCGTCGCGTTGAGCCCGCCGGACGAGCGGCCCGGCATCTGGCGGCAGGCCGCGTTCCTGATCGGCATCGCCGGGTTCTACGCCGTGCTGCTGACGCATTTCGAGTATGTGGCGCAGCACATGTTCTTCCTGAACCGGCTGCAGCACGCGGTGATGCATCATTTCGCGCCGTTCCTGGTGGCGCTGTCCTGGCCGGGGGCGATGCTGCTGCGCGGGATGCCGGCGCCGCTCGCGCGGCTGTTCCGCCATCCGGCGATCGGGCGGATCATGGACGTGATCCAGCAGCCGGCGATCGCGGCGGTGCTGTTCGTCGGCCTGATCTATCTCTGGCTGATCCCGCCGGTGCATTTCGTCGCCATGCTCAACCCGTTTCTCTACGACGTGATGAACTGGAGCATGGTGCTGGACGGGCTGTTCTTCTGGTGCCTGGTGCTGGATCCGCGGCCGTCGCCGCCGGCGCGGATTTCGATCGGCGCGCGCCTGCTGGTCACCATTCTCGTGATGTTCCCGCAGATCGCGATGGGCGCGCGACTCACCTTCGCCACGCGGTCGCTCTACTCGTACTACGATCTCTGCGGCCGATTGCTGCCCGGCATCAACGCCCTTGCCGACCAGCATATCGGCGGGGTGATCGTCTGGATCCCGAGTGCCATGATGAGCTCGGTTGCCTTCCTGCTCATCCTCAACCATCTGCGCATGCACGAGGACCAGATGCCCGCGCCGCCGCCCCCGCGGGAGGGCGCGCCGGCCGCAGTGCTCTCCAGCCGCTGGACCGGGCGGTAACGCCCGCCGCTTTCCTGCCCGATCAGGACCGCGCCGACGCGTCGGGCGCGGGATCGATATCGCAGACCCCGGGGACGGCGCGACTTGCGCGCCGACGCCCCGCGTCCATCTCTGCCGGCACGCCGCCGCGATCCATTCGCGGAGCGCCCGTCCCGCATCCGCTACCGGCATCAGCGGGGCGACAGAGCGGGCGCACGGTGCCGGAGGGCCGATCATGCGGACCGGATTTGCGCTGCTTCTGCTGCTCGGCCTCGCTCTCGCCGGCTGCGGACTGGCGGCCACGGACACGGCGGAGATGCCGCTCGACGCGCATGGCGCGCCGGTGATGACGCAGAACGAGGCGATCGGCCTCGCCGCCTGGGTGCTGGAAAACCCGGCCGTGGCGCAAGACAAGCCTGCACTGGCCGCGCGGGCCGTGGCAGCGACCGACTGGCTGGCCGGGCAGGAGTTCCTGACCGGCGGGCTCGACACCTACAGCCCGGCCCGCGTGGTCTACTGGCAGATATTGCGACGGGAGATCCGGACCTGGCTCGGCGTTCGACCTGGGACAACCTCGCAGGAGGTGGTGGACGCCCTGTTCGCGGCCTCGGCGGCGCTGGCCCGGCATGACGACGCCAAAGCGCGGGCGGCGCTGCAGGCACCCGGTTTCTCCCTGGGCGCCGAGCGTACACTGGCGACGCTGTCGCACCTGCCCCGCTTTGCCGGGACCGTGCGCGCCTTCACCGACCTGATGACCGCGCCGCTGCAAATGGAGCCGTCGAGCGGCCGCTGACCGGCGCCTCGGGACAAGCCGCCCGGGCGCCGCGGGTCGTCCCACGGCTCGCGTGACCGCGATCGTCGTGCGCGGGGGTCCGGGTTGACCCACGCATAACTCTCCGGTTATTGGTTTCATTCATAGCCAGCCGGTTATGCGTATCAATGCAGAACGCCCACGATGTGCTCTTCAGAACGCTCGCCGATCCGACCCGGCGGGCCATCTTCGAGCGGCTGTGCCGTGAGGGCGATCAGACGGTCGGGTCCCTGACGGCCCGGGCCGGGGTCTCGCAACCGGCCGTCTCGAAGCATCTCGGCGTTCTGAAGCAGGCCGGGCTGGTGCTCGACCGCCATGAGGGACGTCAAACGCACTACAGCGCGCGGCGCAGCGCCCTGGCCCCGTTGATCGACTGGACCAGCCGGATGGCCGGATTCTGGCAGAGCCGGTTCGACGGTCTCGAAGAGCTGCTGAACAGGATGGATCAGTGAACGAAAACTCGGCCGGGACGCTCTCCGTGATCATCGAACGGGAGATACCGCATCCACCGGAAAAGATCTGGCGCGCGCTCACGCAACCCCACCTGATCGAGGCGTGGCTGATGAAGAACGACTTCAAGCCTGTCGTGGGTCACCGGTTCGACTTTCGCGCGGACTGGGGGTCGGTCGGCTGCCAGGTGCTGGAAGTCGAGCCGAGCAGGACGCTGTCCTACACGTGGGAGGCCTACGGTCTCGAGAGTGTCGTGACCTGGACGCTCACGCCGTCCGACACGGGAACCCATTTGCGCATGGAGCAGTCGGGCTTCCGGCCGGATCAGCAACAGGCGTACCAGGGCGCCCGGAGCGGATGGTCACGGTTCCTTGCGGCCCTGGAGCGGCTCTTGTCCGGGACGGAGTGAAATCCGCCGGACCATGTCAACGCGCATGCGGCGTCGATGGCTCGGCATCGCCGATCGGCGGAGCACGCTTCCGAAGCCCGCTTGGTCCGGCAAACACGCGGCGCCGCGCGCGCCATCATGACCACGAGCGGATCCATGAAGGCAAAATCTCCATCCGAGCTGATTGACGAGCGAATCAAGGAGCTGGGCGACTGGCGGGGAACGACGCTCTCCCGACTTCGCGCCTTGATCAAGCAAGCCGATCCCGAAATGGTCGAGGAGTGGAAATGGCGAGGGGTTCCGGTGTGGTACCACGACGGCATGATCTGCACCGGCGAGACCTACAAGAACGTCGTGAAGGTGACGTTTGCCAAGGGTGCGGCCCTTGACGACCCGTCCCGTCTCTTCAACGCCAGTCTGGACGGCGGCACCCGGCGCGCCATCGACTGGCACGAAGGCGAGACGATCGACGAAGAAGCATTCAAGTCGCTCATTCGTGCGGCGGTGAGGCTGAACGCGTCCCGGCCGCGCCGCCGATCAGCCTGAAGGGCAGCACACATTTCCAGAGGGGCAATCGTTCGGTGCTCTGTGCACGCTGCCGCTACACGGCCCGGCGCGCAACCTGAAGCCGGCCGAACCTCCGGTTTGGCATTCGCAGATGCCTGCCAATAAACGCAACATGGGAATGATCGGGCGGGATGAAATCATCTCGCTCGATGCGGTGTCTTGTGGTGCGGGTGACATCCGCGGCCAGTTCGCTTCTGGTCTCCTGGCGATGCGGGTGCGGCAAACGGTCGCGCTGCCTCAAGCCCGCCCGGCACCGGCGATGTCTGATCTCGACAGATCCTGGGCCATTCTCGAACCGGGGAAGGCCAAAAACGGCAACAGTTGCGGAAGCGAGCGCCCGCTCAGTCCTCGGCCTCGCCCGGTGCATCCTGGCGGCCTGTACGGTCGGACGCGAAGACTCCGTCGCCGACGGTCGATGGTGCCAGCCCGGCTTCCGCACTCGCCTCGATCGCGATCCCATCGGCCGTGTCAAGCAGCGCGATCAGAGTGTCGATCGCCGCTTCGATTTCGGGCCGCGACCAGGTCGAGACGCTGAGTGCCAGCGCTTCCGGCGTGAAGAAACGGTCGAGGCGCATGGCAGCCTCCGTGCGCAATCCAACGCCCACAATCCTGACGCAGTGAGGCTACTTCCGGGTTAACTCCCGTTCGCCGGTACCAGGATCACGCCCGGTATGCGTCAGGCGGTACGGATCACGTCGCTACCCCTGATCACATCGGGCACCAGATTCGGTTGCCGCGTCCGATCCTCGGCAAGCATTCGCATTCGGGTCGCGCAGAGTTCAGCTTTGAGCGATCACACGATGTCGGCTTTCGCCCGCGCGGATGCCAGCTCAGAAGCCGAAGGCGAAGGAGATGTCCGTTGCTTTGAACCCATCCTTGGACGCGCTCGCAGTATTCCCGAGGAACCTGTTAGCCGGCTTCCGCAGCGAGCAGCTCACGCGAGGTCGTCTCGCTCGCCGGCGGCGGGTCGAAGAATTTGCCGACGTCCTGCACCGGCACGGGGCGGCTCAGCAGGTAGCCCTGGATCTGTTGGCAGCCCTTGCTCATCAGCTTGGAGAGCTGTTCGGTCGTTTCAACGCCCTCCGCGACCGTCGTGATACCAAGATCCTTGCCGAGGCCGACGACGGCCCGAACGATCGCCCGGCTGTCCGCGCGGGTCTCGATATTCCGGATGAAACAGGCGTCGATCTTGATCTTGTCGAACGGAAAGCTGAGCAGGTAGCCAAGCGACGAGTAGCCGGTGCCGAAATCGTCCATCGCGATCCGAACGCCGCGGGAGCGGAGTTCGTTCAGGATCGACAGGGTTGCCTCCGTCCGCTCCAGCAGCGCCGTCTCCGTGATCTCCAGTTCGAGGCGTTCGGGCGCAAGCCCGGACGCGGCGAGGGCCTCCTCGACCGCGGGCACGAGTCCGGATCCCTTGAACTGCGCCGCGGCGACATTGACGGCAATTCGTACGTCACCAGGCCATTTCGCGGCGTCCTGGCACGCCTGGACTAGGACCCAATGACCGAGCGGCTCAATCAGCCCGATCTCCTCGGCCAGGGGAATGAAGTCGGAGGGCGGGATGAGACCACGCTCGGGATGGCGCCAGCGCACCAGAGCCTCGAAGCCGCTGACCCGATTCGACGCAAGGTCCATCAAGGGCTGATAGTGCAACTCGAACTCGCCGACACGCAGCGCCCGCCGCAAGTCCAGCTCGAGCAGGCGACGCGCCTGAAGCCTCGCGTCCATATCCGCCTTGAACGACCGGAAAATCCCGCGGCCATCGACCTTGGCGCGATAAAGCGCCGTATCCGCCATTTTCAGCAGCTCAAGCGGATCCATCGAGTCGGCCGGGGCCAGAGCCAGGCCGATGCTGGCACCGATCACGACTTGGTGCTCACCGATCTCGTACGGCTCCGACAGGAGATCGATGATGCGCTGCGCCAGGTCGCCGGCATCCTCGGCCCGCGCGATTGCCGTCTGCACGATGGCGAACTCGTCCCCGCCAAGCCGGGCGATCGTATCGGTCTCCCGCACGCAGCGGCGGATGCGGCCACCCACGGCGCGCAGCAATTCGTCGCCGACCGGATGGCCCAGCGTGTCGTTCACCTGTTTGAACCGATCGAGATCGAGGCACAGGATCGCCAGCGCCGTTTTGTTCCGCCTGACCTCGGCAAGCGACACCCGCAGCCGCTCGGCAAGCAGCACCCGGTTGGGAAGCCCGGTCAGCGGGTCGTGCAAGGCCAGATGCTGAGCCTCCTCGCGGGAAGAGGCGAGCGCTGCAGTGATGGCCTCGCTCAGCCTGACGGCGACGCCCGTGATCAGGACCAGCATCGCAGCGCCGATCATCAGCGAGCCGATGATCATCCAGCGGACCTCGACAAAGACGATCGCAGCTTTGGCACGCAGTCTCGATGCATCGTCGCTCAGCTCATCACGCGCGCCATCCATGAGCGCATCGGCATCGGCGAATTTTGTGTTGAAGGCTTCAAACTTGTGGGCTGCGAACGTCGGATCGAGACCGGCCAGCTCGAGAACGTGCTTGGCGCCCGCGGCGAAACCCCTCACCCGCTCATTCAAGGTGGAATATGTTCGGTGCAGGTTCTCCGGAAGCGGCGCCGCGAGGTTCTTGCCGATGTTCGTCCGCAGTTCTGCCAGGTCTTCGAGGAGCTGTGGGCGCGAGTCGACCTTGTTGAGGCCGACCGCGGCCAGCAGTCCGCGGTTGACATCGGCCCGCACGTCATCGAACAGGGCGTCTGCGATACGGTGGTTCTGTACCGCCCTTTCGATGATCGCGACGCGCTCATGCGCGTGAAGTTGCAAGCTGGCGGCCCACAGGCCCAGACCGGCGAGGGCGCCGGATACGCAGATGCTCACGCCGCCCAACGCGATCAGCACGCCCCGGATCGATAGCCTACGCAATGCCATTGAAAGCCCCACATCGACGAACCGGGTGCGAGCGAACGAGCGGTGCTCGGTCGAGTGTCGGAGTTTTCATCGATAGTCGTTAAGTTGCTCCTAAGTCACGAAACGCGGAGATTTCGCGACCGCGCGACGTCGTCGCGGGAACCGCACGACGCCATCACCTCGACCACACCCAAGAGAATCCTGACCCCCAGTTTCGGCCGGCGCGGAGGCTGTCCGGGAGGGCGCAGCACAAGCAGCAGGTGGCGCGAGACGTTCGCTCTCGATCCGAGCAATCTCAGCGCGCCGCCAGCGCCGCGATCACCCCGAGCACCAGCGCCTCCGCCACTTGCTGCGCCGCGCCGCACACATCGCCGGTCTGGCCGCCGATCTGCCGCCAGGCCAGCCCCGCCACCGCCGCTCCGCCCGCCGCCGCCGCAATCAGCCCCAGCGCCGCCATCCCCGCGGGCAGCAGTCCGAACGCCGCCAGCGCGGCGATCCCCACCGCAACCGCGATGCCGACCTGCCCCGGCCGACCCTGGCTCGCCCCGAGCCCGTCCGCCCGCGCCGGCGGCAGCAGCACCGGCCCGAGCATCGCCGTCCGGCTCAGCGCGCCCGCCGCCGCCAGCGCGGGGATGGCGAAGCCCGGTCGAAGCGCCGCCGCCTCGCCGGCGCGCAGCAGCAACGAAACGATCAACGCCGCGGCGCCGAAACTGCCGATCCGGCTGTCGCGCATGATCGCGAGCTTGCGCTCGCGCGTCCGCCCACCGCCGAACCCGTCCGCGAGATCGGCCAGCGCGTCCTCGTGCAGCGCCCCGGTCGCGAGCAGCATCGCCGCGAGGCCCCAGAGTGCTGCCACCAGCGGCGGCAGTCCGGCGACGCGCGCGACCGCCTGCACCGCGCCGCCGAGCGCGCCCACCACCAGCCCGAGCAGCGGCCAGGCCCAGACTGCCGCAGCCGGCGCCCCCCGCCCGTGCGCCAGGAACCCGAGCGGCAACCGGGTCAGCAGGCGTCCCGCGATCGCGAACTCCGCCAGCCGCGCCAACGCCCAGCCGCGCAGCCCGGCCGCCGGCGCCGCGCCCGGCGCCGGGCCGACCGGCGGCGGGGCCTCCGGCATCAACGCGCCCGAGCGCGATCAGTCACGGTCGCACACGCCGGCCTCGGCAAAGGTCGCCATGCCGGCATGACACGCGACCGCCGCGCGCATGACCGGCACCGCCGCCGCCGCGCCCGAACCTTCGCCGAGCCGCATGCCGAGATCGAGCAGCGGCTCGAGCCGCAGCGCCTCGGCCAGCGCCCGGTGCCCGGCTTCGGCGGAGACGTGGCCGAGCAGCGCGTGATCCAGCCCGTCCGCCGCCAGCACGCCCAGCGGCGCCACCGCCGCGGTGCAGACGAAGCCGTCCAGCAGCACCGGGATTTGCCGCAGCCGCGCCGCGAGCGTCGCCCCCAGGATCGCCGCCAGCTCCCGCCCGCCCAGCGCCGCCGCGACCTCCAGCGGATCGCCGAGCGCCGCGTGATGCCGCGCCAGCGCCGCATCCACCGCCGCCCGCTTGCGCGCGAGCCCCGTCTCGTCAAGCCCGGTGCCGCGCCCGGCCCAGCGCTCGCCGCCGCCGCCGAACAGCGCCGCCGCGAGGGCCGCAGCGATCGTGGTGTTGCCGATCCCCATCTCGCCGAGACACAGCAGGTCGCAGCGCTCCGGCACCGCATCCCACCCGGCGCGCACGGCGGCCAGGAATGCGTCCGCGTCCATCGCCGGCGCCTCGGTGATGTCGCCGGTCGGCCGGTCGAGCGCCAGTGGCACCACGTGCAGGCTCGCCCCGGCGGCGCGCGAGAGCTGGCAGATCGCCGCCCCGCCGGCGGCGAAATTCGCCACCATCTGCGCCGTCACCGCCGCCGGATAGGCCGAGACGCCCTGCACCACCACGCCGTGATTGCCGGCGAAAACGAGCACCGCGACCGCATCCAGCGCCGGCACCGCCCGGCCCTGCCAGCGGGCGAGGAAGCAGGCCATCTCCTCCAGCCGGCCGAGGCTCCCCGGCGGCTTCGTCAGCGTCCCCTGCCGCGCCCGCGCCGCCGCCTCGGCCGCGCGATCCCCCGCCGGCAGCGCCTCCAATATGCGCCGCAGCGCCGTCAGCGTATCCGGAGCCGTCATGCTGCCTCTCCCGCGATGGCATGAAAAAACGTGCCGCTGACGCGCCCGCGCCGGCTGCCCGCGGCGCCCAGCGGCCGCCCGGCGGCATCCGCCAGCTTCAGCAGCGGCTCCGCATCGCCAGGTTCGGTCAGCGTCGCGTAGTGGAACTCGTGCCCGCGCAGCCGCGTGCCGGCCGGGCCGAGCGGCGAGTCCGCCAGCGTCGTGCCCGCGCGATAGCCGAGCGTCATCCGCCGCGCCGCGAAACTGGTCGCGTGCGGCAGCAACCCGGCCATCTCGTGCCAGGTGCCACCTTCATCCTGCAGCCGCGCGCCCAGCACCATGAACCCACCGCACTCGCCATGCACCGGGCGAGACGCGGCGAAGCGGGCCAGCCCGGCGCGAAATCGCTCCGCCGCCGCCAGCCGCGCCGCGTGCAGCTCCGGATACCCGCCCGGCAGCCAGCAGCAATCGGCCTCCTCCGGCGGCGCCTCGTCGGCCAGCGGCGAGAACGGCAACACCGCGGCCCCGGCCGCGCGCCAGCCCGCCAGCATATGCGGGTAGACGAAGCTGAACGCCGCGTCCTGCGCCAGCGCCACCGCCCGGCCCGGCGGCGGCAGCGCGCCCGTATCCGTCCCGGCTGCCGCCTCGACCCGCGGCGGCGTGGCCAGTGCGACCACCGCGTCCAGATCGACGTGCCGCGCCACCCATTCGCCCAGCCGCGCGATCAGCGCCGCCAACTCGGGCAATTCCCGCGCCTGCACCAGGCCGAGATGCCGCTCCGGCACCGCCACGCCCGCATCGCGCGACAGGCTGCCCAGCACCGGCAGCCCCGCCGCCGCGATCGCGCCCGTGGCCTGCGCGCGGTGCCGCTCGCTCCCCACCCGGTTCAGCACCACCCCCGCGACCTGCACCCCGGTCCGGTGCGTGGCGAACCCGACCGCAACCGCCGCCGCCGACTGCGCCTGGCCCGCCACGTCCAGCACCAGCAGCACCGGCAGCCCGTAGCGCGCCGCCAGGTCCGCGGCAGCCCCGGTGCGACCCTCCGGCCCGTCCACCCCGTCGAACAGGCCCATCGCCGATTCGATCACCAGCAACTCCGCGCCGCGCACGGCATCCGCGGCCAGCCGGTCGAGCAGCGCGGGCGGCATCGCCCAACTGTCGAGATTGACCCCAGCCGCGCCGCTCGCCGCCGCATGGAAGGCCGGGTCGATGTAGTCCGGCCCCGATTTCGCCGCCCGCACCGCCACCCCGCGCTGGCGCAGCGCCGCCAGCAGGCCGAGCGTCACCGTGGTCTTGCCCGCGCCCGACCGCGGCGCCGCGACGATCAGGCCGCGCGCGAACACGACGCCTCCGCCATCGCGGCCGCGAGCCGCAAGCGCAGCGCCGCAACGCCGCCGATCACGATCACCGCCGGCTGCGCCGGATCGAGCCGCGCCACCGCCGCCGCAATCCCGCCGAGCGGCGCGTCCAGCACCCGCTCTCCCGGGGTCGCCGCCGCCGACACCACCGCCGCCGGCGTCTCCCCCGGCAGCCCCGCCTGCAGCAGCGTGTCGGCGATCGCGCCGATCCGCCGCATCGCCATGTAGAGCACGATCGGCTGCCCGAGCCGCGCCAGCGCCGCCCAGTCCAGCCCTTCCGCCCCCTCCCCGGCCGCATGCCCGGTCGCCAGTACCACCGCCTGGTTGACCCCGCGCAGCGTCGCGGGAATGCCGGCGAGCGCGAGCCCGGCGAGCCCCGCCGTCAACCCGGGGATGATGCGGAACGGAATCCCGGCCTCCGCCAGCGCCAGCGCCTCCTCGGCACCGCGGCCGAACACGAACGGATCGCCGCCCTTCAGCCGCAGCACGCGCCGCCCGGCCCGCGCCAGCGCGATCAGCCGGGCCGTGATGTCGGCCTGCGCGCAGGACGCCCGCCCGCCACGCTTGCCGGCGAACACGCGCTCCGCCCCGGGCCGCGCCAGCGCCAGCACCTCCGCGCGCACCAGCGCGTCGTGCACGACGACATCGGCCTGCCCGAGCGCCGCCACCGCATGCAGCGTCAGATGCCCCGGCTCGCCCGGCCCGGCGCCGGCCAGCCACACCGACCCGGGGCGGAATGCCGGCAGCCCGCGCAGCACCGAGGCGAGCGCCTCGATCACGCGGCACCGCCGCGGAACCGGCGCCGGTACTCCGGATCGTACAGCGCGCTGTCGCGAAACCCCTCCGCCGTCAGCGCCGGCCCGACCAGCACCAGCGCCGTGCGCTCGATCGCCCCCTCCGCCACCCGCGCCGCAATGTCGCCGAGCGTGCCGCGCACGACGCACTCATCCGGCCAGCTCGCCCGCGCCACCACCGCAACCGGGCACTCCGCCCCGTACAGCGGCAGCAGCGTCGCGACGATCCGCGGCACGGCATGCACCGCCAGATGCACCGCGAGCGTCGCCCCCGTCGCCCCGAACGCCGCCAGCGCCTCGCCCTCCGGCATGGCGGAGGCGCGCCCCGGCATCCGCGTCAGCACCACGCTCTGCGCCACCCCCGGCAGCGTCAGCTCCGCCCCGAGCGCCGCCGCCGCCGCGGCAAAGGCCGGCACGCCCGGGGTCAGCGTGTACGCAATCCCGTGCCGCCGCAGCCGGCGCACCTGCTCCGCGACCGCGCTGTAAACCGAGAGATCGCCCGAGTGCAGCCGCGCCACATCCTCGCCGCGCGAAGTCGCGGCCACGAACTCCGCCTCGATCGCGTCGAGATCGAGCGGCGCCGTGTCCACCAGCCGCGCTTCCGCCGGGCAATGCGCCAGCAACGCCGCCGGCACGATCGATCCCGCGTAGAGACAGACCGGACAGCGCGCCAGCAGATCCCGCCCGCGCACCGTGATCAGGTCAGCCGCCCCAGGCCCGGCGCCGATGAAATGCACCGTCACGCCGACGCCCCGCGGGCAATCGCACAACTCGCCCCGCCGCCGACGATCCGCGGCAACACCAACACCGCCCCGTCGCCCGCCGCCGCCAGCGCCGCGCCCTCGGCCACCGACGCAACCCCATGCACCCGCAAGGCCACCGCGGAACGCGTGACACACCGCGCCTGCACGGCCAGCAGCGCCGCCTCGCCCACAACATCGAGCGGCAGGCCAAGCAAGCGCGCCGCCGGAGTCACGTCGCCAGCCTTGAACGACGCGGTCGCCAGCCGCACCACCCGGGCGCCGGCCTGCAACTCGGCAGAGCGGACCAGAGCGGCCAGCGCATCCGCGGGGCAGCCGCGGCGGCAGCCGAGGCCGGCGACAAGGCCAGGGGGCTCCGCCCCCTGCACCCCCGCCAGGGCCTGAGGCCCTGGACCCCCTAACTCTTCGCCGCGACCCACTGCGTCACCGTCATCGCGGGACGGAAACCATGCAGCGAACCCACGGCATCGACCCGCGACACCGCCAGCCGAACCAACCCCCCGCCGAACGCGCGCCAGGCTTCCACCAGCCGCGCCTCGGTCTCCAAAGTGACCCCGTTGGCGACGATCCGCCCGCCCGGCCGCAACGCCGCCCATGCCGCCTCGATCACCCCGGCATGCCGCGCCCCGCCCCCCAGGAACACCGCGTCCGGTACCGCCAGCCCCTCGAACGCCGCTGGCGCCTCACCCTCCCGCAACGCCAGACCCGGCACGCCCAGCGCCGCCGCATTGCGTGCCACCCGCGCCAGCCGATCCGGCCGCACCTCCACCGCCACCGCCCGATTGGCGGAATCGGCCAGCATCCACTCGATCCCGACCGCCCCCGACCCGGCACCCACATCCCACAGCAACTCGCCCCGCCGCGGCGCCAGCGCCGACAGCGTCACCGCTCGCACCTCCGCCTTGGTGAGCTGCCCGTCATGCTCGAACCATGCATCCGGCAGTCCCGGCACAAGCGGGATCACCCGCGCCCCGGCCTCCGCCACCACTTCGATCCCGACCAGGTTCAGTCTCTCGATCTCCGCCGGCAGCGACCCCGCCGCCGGCCACGACCGCACCCGCTCGCGCGGCCCGCCCAGCGCCTCCAGCAGGTGCACACGGGACCCGCCGAACCCCTCCGCCCGCAGCAGCGTCGCCACCTGCCCGGGCGTCGTCTCGTCCGCCGACAGCGCCAACACCCGCCGCCCGGGCTGCAGCAGCGGGCGCAACATCGCGACCGGCCGGCCGCACAGCGACACTGTCGAGACCTCCGGCAACGGCCAGGCCAGCCTGGCACAGGCGAGCGAGAACGCCGACGGCGCCGGCAAACACAGCAATTCCCCGCTCGGCACCTGCGC
>Ga0335074_10007882_pt1 | contig 14781 bp, 15 predicted proteins | sample Lox_Sample_23_FD_206715 | JGI IMG/M metagenome (GOLD analysis project Ga0335074, IMG submission 206715) | Soil microbial communities from Loxahatchee National Wildlife Refuge, Florida, United States - Lox_Sample_2.3 | ecosystem: Environmental > Terrestrial > Soil > Wetlands | place: USA...
AAGATCGTCTCGAACTTCGCCGCCAGAATCTGCCTGGCTTCGTCGCTGACGCCCATACCACATCAGCATGCCGCAATTCAGGAAGCTACGGGTTATTTTTCTGCGATCCCTAAGGGTCGGCGGGCTGCGTCAAGGATCGTTGGCGGTGTGTCGCCGGGGGCCGGCCGTCAGGCCGGACAACGGTGGTGATCTTGGTGATCTGCTGGCTGGTGCGGGGCTTGCCGGGCGGGTGCTTGTTCCAGCGAGATAGCGGGGATTTGACCCGGCGGGCGCAGACCCGGGGCCGGCGCGGCGGATGCAGGCCGGCGAGGACGGCGCGGCCGATGCGGCCGGCCAGGCCGTCGGGACTGGTGAGGACGTTGCGGGCGGTGGTGACCAGGGTCTGGGCTGTTTCGACGGCGATCTGGTAGCTGGCCCGGTCGGGGTCGGTTCCCGGGACGGTGGCCACGGCGTCGGTGATGGCGATCCGCAGCGCCTGGTACAGGGCCAGCAGTGCCCACATCTCCTGTTCCGCTCCGGCCGGGTCGTGCGAGCGCAGCACGCGGCCTTGCAGCAGGGTGTGGCGTAGCGCGAGGTAGGCGATCTCGTGCTCCCAGCGCTCGTGATACAAGCTGACCAGGGCGCCGGCGGGGTAGGCCCGCCAGTCGGCCAGCGTGGTGGCCAGCCGGTAGCTGTCGCCGTAGGTGGTGCCGTCGTGGCAGGTCACGGTCACGCTGGCGGTGATGATCCGTACCTTCACCCCGCCGATCAGCGAGGTGAACGACCCGTCGGGCAGGTGAGAAAGCACGGGGATGCGGCGGACCGAGGTGAGCCGGACCAGGAACTGCGCCTTGGTGGCGGCGACCTCGAGCAGGAACTCCCCGCCGTCAAAGCCGCGGTCCATCAGCACCAGCATCGTGTCATCCAGCAGGTGCAGCAGCTTGCGCGCCCAGGTGATCTCGCCTTGGGCCGTGGACCCGAATACCGCGCCGATCAGCGCCCGGGTGCCGGTCTCGCACAAGGTCATCAGCTGGATGACCGGGTAGCCGGTCACCCCGAGCGCGGCGTTCATCTTTCCCAGCCACGCCCGGTTGCCCGCGGTGTCGGGAACCTTGATCGACTTGCACCCGTCAAAGGCGACGGTGCGGTACCGGCCAAAGCACACGCCCGGGACACCCGGCCAGGCCACCGGGCCAGCCAGCGCCTCGAACAGCGCCTTCAGCGGTGCCGCTCCCAGCCGCCGCCGCAGGTCCCGCAACGCCTTGGCCGAGGGCAGCACCAGGCCCAGCCCATCCAGCGCCGCGGTCAGCTTTCCCCATACGCCCAGGTAGCCAGCCCGCGGGAACAATACCAGCGCCAGCACAAAGTACAGGCCCACCCGCGAGGGCAGCAGGCGCAGCCGCCGTTCGCCAGCGCGAGCATCCGCCAGCACCGCATCGGCCAGCTCAAACGGCACGATCTGCGTCAGCTCGCCCAGATGACCCGGGGCAAACACCCCAGCCGCCACCGTGATGGTCTTGGTGATAGTCGTGACGGCAGCGCCGATGGCAGACTGAACGCGCAACGGAGGTCCTCGGGAACGGGTGGTCTTGGCGGATTCCCGTCCTACCGGACCTCCGTTGCCATCCGGTCACGACACGCCGAGGCAGATCCTTGACCGCCAAGCACCCCCGTTAACTCCCCGGCATTGAGGCTAGACGGGGCGCTGACCGTGTTCGTCGCCGTTGACGGCGAGCCGGCGGGCGTGCTCATCCTGGACGACCCGGTCCGTCCTGACGCCGCCCGCACGATCCGGGCGCTGCGGGCCGGCGGGTTCCGCCGGGTCGTCATGATTACCGGCGACCGGGCCGAGGTCGCGGACACGATCGGCGCGATCATCGGCGTCGACAGCGTCCTCGCCGAGCGCACCCCGGATGAGAAGCTCGACACCGTCCGGGCCGAGATGCGCCAGGGGCCAGTCGTCATGGTCGGAGACGGCATCAACGACGCACCCGCCCTGGCGCTCGCCGACGTCGGCGTGGCCATGGGAGCCAGAGGAGCAACCGCGTCCTCGCAGGCCGCCGACGCCGTGCTCACCGTCGACCGGATCGACCGGCTCGGCGAGGTTGTCCGCGTGGCCCGCCGGACCCGGCGGATCGCACTGCAAAGCGTGCTGGCCGGCATGGCCATGTCTCTGGCGGCCATGGGCGCGGCCGCCGCCGGGCTGCTGCCCGCGGTCTGGGGCGCCGTGCTTCAGGAAGGCATCGACGTGGCCGTGATCCTCAACGCCCTGCGCGCCCTGCAGGCCGGCCACGCCGTCATTCACATGACCGCAGCCGATGCCGCGCTGACCCGCCGCTTCCAGGGCGAGCACGAGGTCATCCGGGCTGACATCGAGGAACTGCGCGCCACCGCCGATTCCCTCGGCTTCACCACACCCGATCAGGCCATGGCCCGGGTCCGGCACGCATACCAGCTGCTCAGCGACGAGATCGGGCCACACGAGCAGGCCGAGGAACACGAGCTCTACCCGGCGCTGGACCGCATGCTCGGCTCGCCTGAGATCACCGCGACCATGAGCCGCGGCCACGCCGAGATCGCCCGCCAGGCCCGGCGGCTCGGCCAGCTCATCGACGACATCGGCGACCAGCCACCCGATGACGCCGACCTCGCCGACCTGCGAGCCCTGCTGTACGGGCTGCACGCCATCCTGCGGCTGCACACCACCCAGGAAGACGAAAGCTACCTCTCACTGGCCAGCGACGAGCATGAGCCGCCGCATGCAGGAACGCTGACCCACCACAGCTGACGGGGGCCGGGCGCCTGCGCTGCTCAATCAGCAAGTCCGCTCGCCGCGAGAACCAGGCATGGGTGGCTGGGCGGCGCCTGGCACGTGCGGCACGTCCGGGCTGATGTCAGCAGCCGGGGGCCTTCGCGCCTTGCGGGAGCACCAGGATGTGTCCCTCTCTCCGGAGGGACTGACCGGGGTGGCGGGCTCGGAGGGCCAGCCCAGTCCGGTGGGGACGTGCCTGCCGGGCTGTTGCGGCGTGCCGGTGTCCGCTGGTCCGGACGGGTGTAGCGGGTGTGCCGGGCGGCTGGGACCGGCGTGGCGGCCTGCCTGGTGCCGGCGGTCGCGGAGCACGGGCCCGGCGAGGCGGGCGGCGAGGTAGACGGCGAAGCTGATGCTGGTGATGAACACGCTGGCCTTGATGCTGCTGGCGCCGAAGCTGGCCAGCAGCCCGCCGTCGGCTGAGACCAGGGCGAAGGCGACCGACAGGGCAGCGACGACCAGGGGGTTGGCGGACAGCCGCTGGGCGGCTGCGGCCGGGGTGATGGCCAGGCTGAGCACGAGCAGGGTGCCGACGACCTGGGCGGCGCCGGTAACGGTGAGAGCAAGCACGAGCAGGAACACCAGCCCGAGGCGGCGGACGGGGACGCCGCGGGCCTCGGCGGCCTCGGGGTCGACGGAGGCGAACAGCAGCGGCCGGTACCAGGTGCCCATGACGGCGATGACGATCAGCCCGATGGCGAGGAGGATGAGGAGCTGGCTGCCGGAGACGCCGAAGATGTTGCCGAACAGGATGTTGGTGGCGGCGGTGGCGAAGCCCTGGTAGTAGCCGAGCAGCAGGATGCCGATGCCCATGCCGAAGGCGAGGACGGCGCCGATCGCGGAGTCGCGCTCGCGGGGGCGGGCGCCGAGGGTGGCGATCAGCACCGCGACCACCAGGGATCCGATGAGCGCCCCGGCGACGGGGTTGTTCCCGGCCAGCAGCCCGGCGGCGGCGCCGGTGAAGGCGAGCTCGGCGGTGCCGTGCACGGCGAACGCCATGCCGCGGGTGACGACGAACGGGCCGATGAGCCCGCAGGTGACCGCGACCAGGGCCGCGGCGAGCAGGGCGTGCTGGGCGAACGGCTGGCCGAGCAGAAAGGCGATGCTCACCGGGGCTCCAGCCCGCCGTCGTGGTGCCCGGGATGGTAGACGTGCCCGCCACCAGGGTGGTGGTGCCCGGCGGGGTCGTCGCCGCCGACGACGACGACGCGGCCGTGGACGCGGATCACGTCGATGTGGCTGCCGTACAGGTCGCTGAGCGCGGCAGTGGTCATCACCTCGTCCGGGGTCCCGGCGGCGTGCCGGCCGACCGCGAGGTACAGCACCCGGTCGACGAGCCCGGCGACCGGGGTGATCTCGTGGGTGACGAACACGACGGTGGTGCCGTGCTCGCGGCGGTAGTTGTTCAGGAGGATGGTGACCTGCTGCTGGGAGGCGGGGTCGAGGGACAGCAGCGGCTCGTCGCACAGCAGCAGCCGCGGCCGGCCGGCCAGCGCCTGGGCGATCCGCAGCCGCCGCTGCTGCCCGCCGGACAGCAGCCCGACCGGCGCGTCGGCGTAGTCGCTCGCGCCGACCGCCGCGATCGCGGTATCGACCTGCCGGGACCGGGTGACCGGCAGGCCCAGGCGGTGCCCGTCGACGCCGAACTGGACCAAGTCCCGGCCCCGGACCGGCAGGTCGAGGTCGAAGTCGCGCTGCTGCGGCACGTACCCGGTGACCGGGCTGCCGCGGCGCGGCGGGCGCCCGTCGACGGTAACCGTGCCGGCCGACAGCGGCAGCAGGCCGAGCAGCACCTTCAGCAGGGTGGACTTGCCCGCCCCGTTCGGGCCAAGGACGGCCAGGCACTCCCGGGCGCGACGTCGAGGTCCAGGTCCTGCCAGATGCCGTGGTGGCCGAACCGCAGCGCCGCGCCGCGCAGCGCCACCGCCGCCCGGCCCTCGCCGCTCATTCCGCGCCTCCCAGTGCGTTCAGCAGGGCCGTCGCCTGGGCCAGCTGCCATGCCTGATAGCTGCGGTAGGCCGGCGGCATGGTCTCATCGACCGGCACGACGGGCACCCCGACTGCCGGGCCAGTGCCCGTACTTGCTGGGTGACCGGGCTGGTGACCTGGGCGTTGTACAGCAAGACCCGGGTCTTGCGCCCGGTGATGAGCTGGTACATGCGGGCGGTGTCGGCGGCGCCGGGGTCGTTGCCGTTCTCGATCGCCGCGGCGAACCACAGCGGGGTCACCACTGTCAGCCCGGCCGCGGCGAGCAGGTAGCCGGGGACCCGCTCGGTGTAGGCCACGGGTGCGCCCGCGTACTGGCGTCGGATGGACGCGATCACCGCATCCAGCGGCGCGAGCGAGGCGTCGAACCTCTTCAGGTTCGCGGCGAACACCGGCGCGTCGTGCGGGTCGAGCCGGGCCAGCGCCGCCTCGACGGCCGCCGCTACCCGCGGCACCCGGGGGATGTCGTATCAGAAGTGCGGGTTCACGTCCGGCCCGTACATGCCGAGCACCGCCTGCACCGTAACCACCACCCGCCCGCTGTTGCGCGTGGCCCCCAGCAGCTGGGACACGAAGTCGTCGTAGCCCGCGCCGTTAGCGATCACCAGCCCCGCCCCGGCCACCCCGCCACGGCCACCCCGCCACGGCGCTGGCCACGTCGGACTCATACAGGTGCGGGTCCGCGGCCGGACTGGACAGGATCGAGGTCACCTGAACATGCGATCCGCCGAGCTGCGCGACGATATTTCCCCACATGTTCTCCCCGGCGACCACCTTCACGATCCCCGGGGTGACCGGTGCACGCGGGGCGGCGCACCCGGCCCCGGCCAGCACGGCAGCGCCGGTGATCACGCCTATCAAGCGGGTCAGCATGCCGCCTCCTAGCCGGGTCGCCGACCTGCCGGATTGAGGCCGGCGGGCGCGGCCCGCGCAACCCCATCGGCATTGCCCGGCCCCGCCAGCAGCCTGCAAGCCGTGCCGCCCCGGCACCACCGTCACGCCCTCCGGCAGTTCACTCCCAGCATCCCGCCCGTATACCCGGCACGTCAGAGGCAAAAGTCCCAGCACAACGGGCCATGCGCGCCCCAAGCCTGGCAGGGTCCCTTGACAGCCACGTCGGGCGGCAGAGGCCCGGAAACGACGCCGCGGCACGGCCTCGGTTGCGAGCCGGTGGCCGCGAGGTCAGGACCTTCGCCCTGCGCAACTGGCAATCGGCCCCTGACGGGAGTTGCCGTGAGCAAGGTCTCGGGAACTCGCTACACCAGCGGTCCGCCGACGACGCGCATCGCCGCCTTCTTCACTCGCCTCCTGACAGGCTGACCGTGAGACTCAAGCCGCTTCGTGTGCCAGGTGGCGAGGTGGCGGCAGGGTAAAGCGGGAAGCTGCGGCACTTCCGGGACACCTTTATCATCAAGCTCCCCGCCGGGCAAGCTGCGGGATCACTCGGGCCGGGATCCTGGCTCGTGCCTGTCGTCCGGAGTCCTGCCCGGCGGGGTGGGCATGCGGCGGGAAGCCGAGGACAGCACGCCGCGGTGCCTGAGACAGCCTCTCCGACACAGTCAGACCATGCATCCGTTCGCGGATCACGATCGTTACCCCGAACGGATGCGTGGTTCTGGTAAGAGGTCCGTCCGCTGAGCGGGATCCGGCGTCGGCCCAGGCGGGGGCTTTGCCGCGCTACGGCGTCGCCGGCGGGTCATGCGTTTGTCGGCTGCGACGATCAGCGAGGCGGCCAGGGCGAGGATGAGGATCCGCAGCCAGGCACCGCCGGTGATCGGCGCGGTCTGGAACAGGCGGTTCATGACCGGCAGGTAGGTGAGGGCAAGCTGCCCGGCTGCCTGGGCGGTGACGCCTGCCACGACCCACCGGTTGGCGAAGACGCCGGCCCGCCACGCAGGGCCGGTCAGCGACCGGCAGCTGAACAGGTAGAACAGTTCCACCATGACGAACAGGTTCACCGCAGCGGTGCGGGCTTCGGCCACCGTCGCGCCGTTGCCCTGCTCCCACTGGAACAGCCACCAGGTGCCGGCCACCAGCAGGGCGGAGACCAGCAGGATGCGCCAGACCAGGGTCCCGGTGAGCAGGGGCGTGCGGGGATCGCGGGGCGGCCGGTCCATGATCCCGGCCTCCTTGGGCTCGAAGGCGAGCATCAGGCCGAGGGCGACCGCGGTGGTCATGTTGATCCACAGGATCTGGGTGGGCAGGATCGGCAGGACGGTGCCGGTCAGGATCGCGGCTAGGATAACCAGGCCCTCGGCCATGTTGGTGGGCAGGGTCCAGACGATGAACTTGGTGAGGTTGTCGAACACGCCGCGGCCCTCTTCGACGGCGGCCTCGATGGTGGCGAAGTCGTCGTCGGTGAGCACCATGTCGGCGGCTTCCTTGGCGACCTCGGTGCCCGAGCGGCCCATCGCCACCCCGATGTCGGCCGTGCGCAGCGCGGGGGCGTCGTTGACCCCGTCGCCGGTCATGGCCACGATCTCACCGCGGGACTGGAACGCCTCGACCAGGCGCAGCTTCTGCTCGGGGGCGACCCGGGCGAACACCGTAGCGCGCTTTACCGCGTCGGCGTACTCCCCCGGGGGCAGCGCGGCCAGTTCCGCGCCGGTCAGCACGTCCCCGTCGCGGCGGCCGTCCAGCAGGCCGAGCGGCCCAGCGACCGCGGCGGCGGTGGCCGCGTGGTCCCCGGTGATCATCTTCACCGTGATGCCGGCCCTGCGGGCGGCGCTCACCGCGGCCGCCGCGGCCGGGCGCGGCGGGTCCAGCATTGCCTGCAGGCCGGTGTACACCAGCGGCCCGACCGCCGGGCCGGCGCCTCCGGCGGCCTGCCAGGCGCCGAACCCGTCCGGGCCGGCGTCCTGGCGCACCGCGGTGGCGAGCACGCGCAGCCCGTGCGCTGCCAGTTCGCCGGCCGCCCGCAGCGCGGCGCCGGGGCGGACGGGACGGAGCGTGCCGTCGGCGGCCATCTCACGGTCGCACAGGCCCAGGACGCTCTCGGCCGCGCCCTTGGCGAACACCACGTAGCCGGCCTGACCGCCGGTGCGGTGCTCGTGCAGGGTCGCCATGAAGCGGCGCTCGGAACTGAACGGGATCACGTCCGCGCGGGGGAACGCGGCGGCGGCGCCGGCGGCATCCAGCCCGGCCTTCCCGGCCGAGACCAGCAGCGCCGCCTCGGTCGGGTCCCCGGTCAGCGCCGCCCGGCCGTCCCTGACCTCCAGCGTCGCGTCGTTGCAGGCGGCCCCGGCGAGCAGGCACCAGCGCAGCGCCTCGTCGGCGGTCAGGTCCGCCGCCTGACCCGCGGTGTCCGTGATCGCGCCGTCGGGCAGGTAGCCGGCGCCGGTGACGGCATACTGCCCGTCCGGGGTCCGCACCGCCTGGACCGTCATCTGGTTCTGGGTCAGCGTGCCGGTCTTGTCCGAGCAAATCACCGTCGTGCTGCCCAGGGTCTCCACCGCCGGCAGGCGCCGGATCACTGCCCGGCGCCGGGCCATCCGGCTCACCCCGATCGCCAGCGTGATCGTCACCGCGGCCGGCAGGCCCTCCGGGATTGCCCCCACGGCCAGGGCAACGGCGGCGACGAACATGTCGGCCGCCTTTTCGCCCCTGGCCAGGCCGACGGCGAAGGCGACGGCCGCCAGGCCCAGGATCACCACCGTCAGGAGCTTGCTGAACCGGGTGAGCTTGCGGGTCAGCGGCGTGACCGGCAGCTGCGCGGTGCCGACCAGCCGGTGGATCTCCCCCAGTTCAGTCTGCGCCCCGGTGGCCACGGTGACCCCAGCACCGGTCCCGCTGGTCACCAGCGTCCCGGAATACAGCATGTTGCGCCGGTCGGCCACCGGCGTGTCCAGTGGCAGCACCACCTCGTCCTTATCCACCGGCACCGACTCGCCGGTCAGCGCGGACTCATCGGCCCCCAGCCCGGTCTCCCGGACCAGGCGCAGGTCCGCCGGGACCTTGTCGCCGGCCTCCACCAGCACCAGGTCCCCCGGCACCAGGTCCTCCGACGCCAGCTTGCGGGCCCGCCCGTCCCGCACCGCCGTCACCTGGGTGCGGGTCATCGCCCGCAGCGCATCAAGCGCGGCCTCCGCCCGGGACTCCTGCACGTACCCGATCAGCGTGTTGAGCGCCACCACCCCGAAGATCACCGCCGCATCCACAGCCTCGCCCAGCGCCACGGTCACCGCCCCGGACGCAAGCAGCACGTAGACCAGCGGATCCGTCACCTGGTGCAGCACCCGGGCCAGCGGGCCCGCCCGGCGCGACCGGGGCAGCACGTTCGCCCCGTACCGCTCCAGGCGGCCGCGGGCCTCCGCCTCCGCCAGGCCACGGTCCGGATCGGTTTCCAGCAGCAGCACAACCTCATGAGCCGCAAGCCCGTGCTGCCCGCTTACCTGCCGCCCGGACGCCAACACCTCCATGACTACAACCCCATCCCGCAGAAGGCGCGGTCGTCTAGGGCGGTTGGTCCCGCAGCCGGGTGCCGACCGGACCGCCGGCAGCCAGGCGCTGGACACATCCCTAGCCGCAGGTACCCGAATTTTCGCCCGCTCACGCGGCCTCCGGTTACCCTGCACGGGCTACGAGACGGCGAGGCAGGCGCGGGCCGGATGGCAACGGGTGGCCGCACGCTGCCCGCTGAGGTGCGCGCATCTCCTGCTGACGCAGGCGGTCGCTTGCATCGGCGCGACTTTCTGCTGTCCGGCGGAGTGGCCGCGATCGGCCGGCAGTGGAGCCGTGCCGGCTACTGGACGCACGCGGGCATCCTGGGGGCGCTGCGGCGTTCCTTTTGCAGGCCGGCTTCAGCGTGCGCCGCGTCCCCGGAGAGCCGCCGCCTGAAGCCGAGCCGCTGGGCCGCGAGGGTGAGGGTGCCGGAGGCCACGATGCAGGCCAGGTTGAGTGCGAGTTGCGCGCGCGCCCCTGGCCTGCTGCCAGTCCGCGTACGCCGCGGCGGCCCCGATGTTGGCCGCGGCGGGGATCCTGGTGACCGAGATGAGCACGCCCAGCAGCGCCCCCGACTTCGCCGTCGTCAGCGACAGCATCCCGGCGACCCCGGCCAGCAGCGCCACCAGCGCCGAGTAAACATCGGGATGGGAGATGAAGAACGTCGCGGCCCGGCCCGGGGCAGTGAGCACGTCCGGCGCCGTCCCGGCCGCGCGGAGAACCAGCACCAGCACGAACGCTGCCGCGATGCCCAGCGGGAACCCGGCTGCCAGGGCGGTCGCGGACCGGGCCGTCATCGCGGCGCGCCGCTGCACGAGCGCGACGCACAGCGCCGCCAGCGGGCCGAACTCCGGCCCCACGACCATGGCGCCGATGACCAGGATCTGGGAGGCGGTGAGGATGCCGATCGCCGCGATCAGCGTGGCAAGCACCATGAATGCGGCGAAGCTGAAGGAGCACTCCGCGCTTTCTGAAGTCCGCGCCTCGACCTCCTCCCAGATCACCGCGTCCGCGGGCGAGCCGGCCGAAGCCAGCGCGGCCCGGCGCGCCTCCGGCGAGATCACCGAGTCAACCGCGTCGATCGAGATCGAGCCGCCGCGTCCCAGGCCGGACCGCCGAAGCTGGCTGACCACCACGCTCACCTCCTCGCGCGCGACATCGCAGAGGATGAGATCGCCTGGCGGCCTGAGTGACGAGCCGGCGAGCCGGCGAGCCGGACAAGGCTGGCGACCGCGGGCGAGTTCTCCAGCACCCGCAGCACCTGCGGAGCTTCCTCGGCACCAGCGATCAGCCGCAAGTGCACCATTCCTGCTTCGGCAGCATCTGTCATCCGCCGATCCTAAGATCCTCGCCGGGCAGGCCACGAGATCATGGCCGGGTTCCCTGCTCGTGCCCGTCCGCGGAAGGGTCCTGCCCGCCGTGGCGATCCTGTGGCGGCGCGCCGAGAACAGCGCCAGCGTGCGCCCGCGCCGCGGGTTCGCGCCGGGACTTCATCAGGCTGGCGACGGTGGTGACGGCCAGCACGGCCGCAATGACTACCAGCGATACCGGTGTGCTGATCTCCGGCACCCGGTGGCTGACCCCGTGGCCCCAGTGCAGGATGAGCTTCACGCCGATGAACGCCAGGATCAGCGCCAGCCCGGCCGACAGGTACACCAGCCGGTCCAGCAGGCCGGTCACCAGGAAGAACAGCGCCCGCAGGCCGAGCAGGGCGAACGCGTTGGCGACGAAGACGATGTAGGCTTGGTCGGTGACCCCGAAGACGGCTGGGATGGAGTCCAGCGCGAACAGGATGTCCGTGCCGCCGATTGTGACGAACACGAGGAACAGCGGCGTGAGCATCCGCCGCCCGTCGGCCCGTGTCATCAGCCGGCCGCCGGCGTAGGTGTCGCTGACCGGCAGCAGCCGGCGCGCGGCCCGCACCAGCGGGCTGGTCCCGATATCGGGGTCCTCGTCGCGGTGCCGGTACAGCCGTACCGCCGTCCAGATCAGCGCCAGCCCAAAGACCAGGAACATGAACGACAGCAGCGACAGCAGTGTCGCGCCCAGGGCGATGAACGCCGCCCGCAGGCCCAGGGCGGCGATGATCCCGAAAACGAGCACCCGCTGCTGGTGCTCACGCGGCACCGCGAACGTGGTCATGATGATCACGAAGACGAACAGGTTGTCGACCGACAGGCTCTTCTCCACGATGTAGCCGGCGAAGAACTGCGCACCGTCATCCCACCCCGCAAGGGAACCGAAAACCACGCCGAAGATCACCGCCACAGCCACGTAGAACACCGACCAGGCCGCGGCCTCCCGGTAGCCGACAGCGTGCGGGCGGACCGTTGCCAGCAGCAGGTCGGCGCCGAGCAGCGCGAGGATCACTACGATCGTGACGCCCCAGCTGACCGCGCCAATCTCCATGGCTGCCCTCCAGGCCCCCGCCCGTTCCCCGATGCTTCGCGTCACCGCCGCGTAGACACGGCAGTACCACAATGCCCGGGGACCAGGTCGCGCATGTCACGCAGGCAGGCAGGTACCGCTCGTCCGATGGCGGGTGGCGGGGAGCGGGCGGCATCGTCGCGTCCCTAGGCGCGCAGGACGTTGGCGAAGATGAGCCATGCCAGCAGCGACTTGGCGGTAAAGCTCAAGACGATGCAGACGATCTCGCCGTGAATGTGATCGCGCCAGCGGCCTACCTGGGCGTACTGGAGCGCCATGTTGACCGCGAAGCTGAAGAACAGCACGAACTGGACGATGGTGATGGCATAGACGAATCCCGGCACCCGCGCGGGCTGCGAGACGTACACCGCGATCAGCGCCCACGGTACGACGCTGACGACAGAGCCGTACCAGAAGGCGCTCCAGTCGCGGCACCGGGCCGTTGCTGGCGCTCCATCAGCAGGCCGAACAAGATCATCGCCGTGCCGCCAGTAACGCCGCCCCGTCTCCGGATCCCCGGACACCACCGGGCTGCTGCCAACCGCCATCGCTCCCCCAATTGCCTGCCCCGTTACCAGCTGATCCTGATGGCGGGCGGCCTGTAGGGGCGAAGGTCCCCGCGGTGCCGGCCATCTCCCCCTGGGCGGGGGACCCGGCCTGCTGGTACCGTCCGCTGGGTGCCGCTGATATGGGCCGGGCTGATACTGGCGTTCGTTTCGGCGCTGGTCACGAACACGGCCTACTCGCTTGAGCACGACGCGGCGGCGGCGCTGCCGCCGCTGTCGCCGCGCCGCCCGTTCCGGTCGGTGCAGATGCTGCTGGGTGACCGGCGGTGGCTGGTCGCGTTCGGGGCGGAGACCGCGGGCTGGGGCATGTACGTGGCCGCGCTGGCGCTCGCGCCGCTGGCGTTGGTGCAGGCGGTGGCGGCGTCTGGGGTCGCGGTGCTCGCGTTCGCGACCGCGCACGGGCACCCGTCACGGCTGGCGCGGCGCGAGCAGCTCGCCGTGGTACTCGCGGTTGCTGGGCTGGCCCTGCTGGCGCTGTCACTGATCGGGACAGTGCCGTCGGATGAGCGCCCGCCGGTCATCGGCATCATCATCTGGATGGCGGCGTGCGGTGGCGGCGCGGCGCTGCTCATGGCCGCGCGGGTGCGCCTGGCCCGCGCCGCGGCGCTCGGCCTCGCGGCCGGCCTGCTGTTCGCCGACGGTGACATCTCCGCCAAGCTGGTCGGCTACGGCGGGTGGTGGCTGATCGCGATCGCCCCGCTCATCGTCGCCTACGCGGTCGGGACCAGCGTACTGCAGTGGGCCTACCAGCGGGGCGACGCGCTGACGGCCGCGGGCATGGCGACGCTGGCGACGAACGCGGTCCCGATTGCGGCCGGGTTCGTGCTGTTCGGCGAGACGCTGCCAAGCGGGACGCGCGCCGTCTTGCAGGTCGCGTCGTTCGCCTGCCTGGTGGCCAGCGCTGTGGCGCTCGGGCGCCAGTAAGCACCGCGGGCCAGTGAGCCGGATCCATGCACCAACCGGACCGGCCTGGGGCCGCAGAGCGTGCCACCGGGACTATGACGAGCTTCCGCCCGGTGCCCGTATCCGGGCGGGCCAGGACTTACGCCTCAGGCCTGGCTTGAACATCGCGGTGAATGCTGGCGGGGAACTGGTTTACCCGCGGCTGGGGCCTGTAGCCGCCACCTCCCCGGCCGCCACCCGGATCTGGCGCAGCAGTTCCTGGTAGTCCTCACCTCTGACACGTCGGCCGAGGTCACCGCTGATCTCGACGTTGAACTCCCGCCGATCCAGATGGTGTCGCGGCCGAACTTGTCCCAGAACGCGGTCGCTTCCTGAGTCCCCTCGTCCGGGAGGAGCAGGAATGTCTCGACCCGCAGTTCCTGACCGTCGCGGACGAGGGTCACATCCTCGGTCTGGCCGACGCGGGGGAATTGGCTTCCAGCGCCACCGTGAACCGTCCCGGGCCGCCAGCGCGGCGACCTCCAGCTGCAGGGCCGAATGCCACCTGCGTTCATTCCGCACGTCCCCGCGCATCTCACCGCATACCACATCCAGGCCCGGGGAGCCCGCGAGCACGTAGTAGCGCAGGGCGAGATCTAGCAGGTTCCCGGTAGCGGCCGCAGGCGCGGCGCCGAGGTTGACTTCCGCAGGACGAGGCGGGTGTGGTCGAGCAGCGTTCCAGCCAGTCGGGTCCGATCAGGTTCTCAAGCTGGCCGAGTGCCCACAGGACGGCCTCGCGCCGGGCCGGGTTCTGCGTGGACTGGGCCATCCCCCGGTACAGTTCCCAGGTTGGGCGCAGGCCATCACCATGCCAGTCAGTCCCCTGTCCCCCGCCGCGCCAGCCGCCGACACCGGTTCCCGCGTCATGGCATCATCTTCCCGCCCGGGCGCCGGGCGCGTGTGATCGCGAGCCGGGCGTCTGCTAGTCCCGCAGCTGTTGTGTCTCCGGGCGTTCAGCGGTGGCTACGGCTTCAGGCGCGTCATCTCGGTGTTCATGCGGTCGATGGTCGCGCTGTACTCGTCCGCCAGCCCCGGCGACGGCCACCCGAACAGGAAGGCGGTCCTCTCCGCGGGCCCCATCAGGGCGTTCAGGACGCCGTCCGTGGCGGCATGTGAAGCCTCGGGGTTCGGGACTGGCGAGTGGATCGGCTGCCGGTCCCGCACGGTCGTCGCGGTCTCTCCGAACAGGCGTCACACCCCTGCCAGTTCAGCGTGGGCCACACCGGAGTAAATGCTGGAGCCGCCGAGGTACCCGAGTTCGGTCGTGAGATCCTTCACGCGAGCGGTGTAGCGCGGCCGGATCTGGCCGCGCGCGGCGGCCCGCGCGGTGGAGGAGGCGCAGTGGTGCAGCGCGGGCGCGCTGGCTAGGCGCCTTGGCATGGACGCGGCTGCGTGCCGGTCGCTGCTGGAGACGCTACGGGCCGGCGGCTACCTGGACGAGCCGTACCGCGGGCGGCTACCGGAGCGGTATCGCAGCGAGTGACTGCCAGGCGAGGAGTCGGGTGACGAGCCGCTGCTGCTGTGGCATCTGTCGTATCCGAGAGGCAAGAGCCTGGCCAAGGCCCGCATCGGCCCGCCAGTCCCCCGGGCCGTGGCGGAAGGGCTAGTCCGAAGTTGCCGTAGCTCTCCGTA
>Ga0335074_10007883_pt1 | contig 14779 bp, 14 predicted proteins | sample Lox_Sample_23_FD_206715 | JGI IMG/M metagenome (GOLD analysis project Ga0335074, IMG submission 206715) | Soil microbial communities from Loxahatchee National Wildlife Refuge, Florida, United States - Lox_Sample_2.3 | ecosystem: Environmental > Terrestrial > Soil > Wetlands | place: USA...
CCTCACCGTGGGGGTGCCACCAGCCCTCTGTCCGGGCGGGCCTGGCCAGGCTGGCCAGGGCCTGGGCCAGGCCGGGTGGCGCGCCGTACACGGCGCACATGGCTTCGACGTCCAGGCCGCGCACCGTGGTCTGCCCGGTCTCGATCCGCCACAGCTTGGGTTCGGACCATTCCAGCGCCACCGCAGCGGCTTTGACGTTGAGCCTGGACTGCTGGCGCAGATCGCGCAGGGACCAGCCCAGCAGCCGGCGTGCCACGCCCGAACTAGAGATCGTGTGCGCAGTCATCAGCATCCTCCTTTGTAGTGTGCGAGTTGTGACCGGTCGTCCTTGGCGGGGGCGGCGCGGCCCGCAATGGCGGGCCTGCTCGCCCGCCTGCCACCGGCCCGGCGGGGTATCAGCGGATGCGCCGGGCTTGGGTTGCCGGTTTGCCTGGTGCTGACCACCTGAGCCCTCGGCGTGGGGATATGGGTACTGCACAGGCCAGGTGCAGGGGTGATCCGGCACCGGGCGGAGACCTGGCCGTCCGCGGGCGCCCGGGCTGGGTTGAGCCTCATCGCCGACGGACTCAGAAAGCTGCGGGAGTAGGCCCAGCTTGGGTGAGGTCGAGATCAAGGTCGCCGGCCAGCGTCCGGTACGCCGAGACCCAGTCCAGCTCAGCGGAGTGGCGTGGGCACAGCAGCGCTGGATGGGTCAGGCAGCCCGGGCACGGCTGCACGGCTGCGGCAGCCCGCACGCCGATCGCATCGGCCAGTGCCTGGCGCAGGATGCCACGCTCCCCGTCATCTGTTTCTGCCAGCTGCACCGCGGTGACGCCGAGCATCTGGACCAGTAATGACCGGAGCTGGTCTATCCAGCAGGCCGCATGCTGGCCTGGCAGCCCGCAACACGGCAGCGGTCCAGCAGCTGGCAACTGCCGCAAAGCGTGCCGGGCCGCGGCCCGGCACGTGTGTGCCTGCCCGGTCCCGTCGATCACCGCGAGCAGGGCTTCGAGATAGCCGGTAAGCGTGGTGAACGGGGCGCTCTCGTCAGCGAATGACACGTGCCCCATCTGGACATCCGCGAGGTACGCGCGGGCCCGGTCCACGAGGTGAGTGGTCTGCTTGAATTCAGTCATGGATCCTGTCTCCTAGCCCGAGATGGGTTCCTAGGGCCGCCACGGTGTTGGCGCACTGCGGCGGCCCGCCCGGAGTAGCGGGGTAAACGCCCGGGCAGGGTAGAGCCACTCTTACCGGCTGTTCAAGCCTGCCCCCGGTGGCCACGGTCACTGCCGCGCCCAGCGCTCCCGCTCATGGCGTACGTCCGGGGCCAGGCACCATGCGGACTACCAGCTCGCTGTCACGGCCTTTCGCCGGAGGTGCCCACAAGGCCCGGCCAGATCAGCCACCCGGGCGCAGCAGACGACCAACTGGCCATGCAGACACACGATGGGTTGCGGGCCATCGCCCCGCGTTGGCACAGACCGGAACCCCGGGATCCGCGCTGGATCAGCCGGTGATCGCGTGCGGGGCCGGGGCTGTCGCGGCTAGGACTTCCCGGTATTCCTGGACTGCGGGCAACTGTCTTTGCGTCATCGGCACGGCGGAGAGCACTCTGTTCGCCGTCTCGGTGATCATCTGGTTGCGGTATCGGTGCGGCATCGCGTCCAGGATCCCCGCGGCATGGCCCGTCCCCTCGGCGATGCCACCGTTGACGACGGTGCACAGCGCGGCGTGCAGATTGACGTTGGTCTGGTACTGGTAGTCGGCCGTGAAGCCCAGCACCCGTTCCCCGGCCTCACCGGCACCGCGCTCGTCGCCGGCGGCGGCCAGCACCCAGGTCTCCGCGAAGTCGATCTGGTCCGGCAGCCACAATGTCGGGATCGGGCAGTCAGGCGTACCGGCCGGGGCGACGGAGTGGAGTGCCTGGATCTCGGCCTTGGCCTCGCCGTGCCGGCCGAGCAGCGACAGGGCCTTGGCCCGGGTGCCCTTGATGTCAGCGGCCCACATCGAGCTGGAGCCCGCGCCGATCCGGTGGATCTCGTCCATCAGCCGCAGCACGGTCGAGGGGTGGCGCTGCCCGTACAGGCCGCAGACGGCGGCCTCGCCGCGGACCAGGAGCCGCAGGTCCAGGTCCCGGGAGTCGTCGGCCGCGTAGGCGGCGGTGCGCCACCAGCGCAACGCCGGGCCGTGCTCGCCGAGCCGGGTCAGCATGGCCGCGTACACCAGGGCCAGCGCCGCTAGGATCCGCTGCAGCTCAGTCAGGTCGGCGTCGGGCTGGCTCATCTGGTGGCGCAGCCGCAGCAGGTCCAGGGTCAGGTCATCGCGGGCGTGGGCGGGTGGGCGCGTCCGAAGGGCGTGCAGGTGGTCGGCCACGGTGATGTGCCAGTCGCCGACGTCGCGGGGCTCGCTCGATGTTGCGAGGTCGAGCAGTGTGGTTAACGGGGCGGTCGCTGCGAACGCGCTCAGCCCGAGGGTGGCCATCAGCAGCCGCCGACGCTCCATGTCGCCCCAATCACCCAGGCCCACGCCGCCGCCGATGTCCGGCTCTGGCGCCGGGGCTGCTCGCGGCCCTGGCCCGAACAGCTGGTCCATGTCCAGGCCAAGAGCGGCCGCGCACGCACGCTGGTAGCGCTCGCTGATTCCAGACTTCCCCGATTCCCACCTCTTAATGTAAGAAACGAGTGTTTCAACCGTAGGGCACTGGTCATCTACAAACCGGGCGATCCGCCGGGCCAGCTCCCATTTGCTTAACCGCTGCGCCGCCCGCTCGGCCGCCAGCCTGCCGGTGTGGTCCTCGGCCGTCATCGCCATTCCTCCACGCCCTCAAATTGCACCCTCACTGCCCCCATGATGCACCCTTCCACGCCCCTGCCCACAGCACGGCAGGATTCACCCACAACCCGTAACAAACAATGTGTGAACCTGCCGGGATGGTCATGAAGCAAAGACATAGTGCCACCGGTGACGCGGCCACCGCCGCGCTGAGGATGCTGGGCGGCGAGCTGGCCAGCCGCGGGTGCCACAGCGAAATCCTGGCCGGCGGCACGGCACCGTGGTTGCTAGTCAGCAACCCGCAAGCCAGGCATCGCGGCGCGGCCGTGATCGCCTGGCAGGGCTCGTTCTGGTGGACATGGGGTGACCGCCTCGGAGCCACCACTGATGTGAGCCGGGCAGCCGACCGCGTCGCAACCTCACTGACCACACCACCGAACCCCCGGGAGGCGGGTGACCTCACATGACCGACACCCTCGACAGGCTCCGCGCCGACTTCCCGGCCTACGCGATCGACACCGAACCGCGCCCCGCCGGCACCCACCCAGATGGGCGCCAGCCGCAGCTGCCCAGCGTCCGGTTCGTGGCCGTGCGCCGCGAACACGGCCCCGGCCCCCATACCGTCATCACCCCAGACCCGGACGAGCTACGCGCGGCACTCGGACAGCCAGCCCACGACCCCACCAGAAGTCCAAGCCACCCGGTCCCGCCTGGCCACGCTCAGCGCCAGCCCTAACCGCCCTAACGCCCCACACGCGGTTGCTGGAAGACTCCGCCCTCACCCCCGCTGCCACCACACCCTCACCGAAACCCTGGAGTGACGCTGATGCCACCCCGCGACTCTTCTCCCGGTGCCAGGCTGCCGCCGGATGCGTGTACGCCGGGACCAGCCGGCATGAGCGGCGAGACGAGCCACGATGCGGTCGCGGAGCTGCTGCGGGCCTTCCCTCGGTGGGCGGTGTGGGTGCCCAGCGGGCACGGTGAATGGACCGCGCTGCGGCCGGCCAGTGATCGTCCTCCCTCTGCTGGCCTGCCGATGATCTGGGCGCATGGGGCTACGCCGGTGGAATTGGCGCGCAAGATGCGGGCGATCGATGAACAGCTCAGTGCGCCGCGGGAGCAGCGCTGATTTCGGCCTGCCTTACTCCTGCCCCTGAAAGGGTCCGGATCATTCACGGCTCGCGGGACCGGGTGGAGGCCAAGCGGTGTCCTGGCCTGTGGCATGCAGCGGTGGTGATGCCGCCGGAACTGGTGGTAGCCCGGGCTGGGCCGGGACCGGCTCGCGACGGGCCCATGCTGGCCAGGCATCCGGATCGCCGATAGCCGGACCGGGCGCCTGAGCACATGCCGGGTGTGCCCCCGGGGCGGCGGCTGGGTCGACTGCACGAGCATCAGTACGGCTGGGCAGGGGTGTGGTGCTGGCTCTGGGCAGGGTGATGATGGCCGGGTCGCATTCGACGGGCTGCAGGACCGGGCCGCCGGACCCGCGGGTCACGAGCAGCAGAGCCTGGTCGGGCAGGTTTTGCAGCACGGTGGGTTCGACGGTGTATTCGTAGACCCGCTGGCTGGCGGCGGCGTTGCTCCAGTTGGTGCCCTCAGCCCACGACAGCGCGGTGGACCACGACCGGGAAACCGACCGGCCCTGCGAGCGCTGCTGCCCCCCGGAGTCGCCGTGGCTGGCGCCGCTCCCGCCGTGGCCGTAGGAGCTGGAGGTGTTCCAGCCGGTATTCCAGCCAACGTTGATGGTGCCGGTGATGGTCTGTCCCTCGGTCTGGGTGGTGGTGTGGGTCTGGCTGCCGCCGAGGGTAGCGGTCAGCTGGGAGAGCACGAAGGTGTGCTGCCGCCCGATGTAGCCGGCTGCCTGCTGGGCTTCGATGTGGTTGCCCAGGCGCATGAACGCGGCAGCCCCACCGCCGAGGATGCCCAGCCCGGTGTCGCGCCTCGCCGCTGGCGTTTATCCGGACTGGGGGCTGCGGGCTGGCATCCCAGACCAGAATCAGGACCCGCGCAAGGTCAGACATCAGCCATAGCCGCACCGGAGAGCCGAGTGTTACCGCCCGGGAAGCTTTAACGGCGTTAGTTATCAGCTCGGTAACCAATAGCTCGCTGCTTTCGCCGGGACTGGTCAGTCCCCATTCGCACAAGACCTGGCGGGCATGAAGACGCGCGCACGGGACTGCGCTGGCGAGTGCGCCGAGTTCGAGGAAGTCCTGAAGCGGCCACGGGTCATTAGCGACGTATCCTCGGTGTGTCATGAAGGGAGGAATCCGTACCCCTGCCTGGGTCGCGGGCAGGGTGCCGTAACTGGCCGACTCCGCTGGCGGCCAGCTTCTGGCAGGCGGGTCATGCCTGGTCGCGGGAGCCGGCTGCCACCCTGGGCTGTTATTGTCATCCATCCCGTGCCCCCTAAGCTGTCCGGGGCGCCCGGCGGCGCTTGAACCGGATAGGCTGGCGCGTATCCAGCCGTCCCCGCACGGGAACGCCGGACAGGCCGCCGGCTTTACCTGAAACATCCGCCCACACTCCTTAACCGCAGCGACATCGCGCCCGGATAGCAACCAGGCCGCAGGACCGCGTGCAATGAGATAATTCCCCCACTGGGGAAAAGGCGGCAAGTCCAGCGGGACCGGAGCCCAGTCCACCCGTGGCCGCTGGAAGAAATCCGGTACTCCCTGGATGGATCCCATGACCGGGCGCCCGGCTATCAAATTCTGCGCGTGAATGACATATGCCGTACTATTAGATACCGGAAGAAATCGAGAACGGAGACAGGCATGGCCCAGAAGATTCAGACGTTATTCGTCGATGACATCGACGGCAGCGAGGCGGAAGGAACGGTCCTTTTCGGGCTGGACGGAACGCACTACGAGATTGACCTGAGCACCGAGCACGCCAAGGAGCTGCGGACGGCCCTGGCCCGCTACATCGAGGCGGGCCGCAGGGTCACCGGCACCGCCCGGCGGGCAGGGCAGGCCGGGCGCAAGGCCCCCGGCAGTGGCGTCAGCAACACCGAGGTGCGCGCCTGGGCCAAGACGCAGGGGCTTGAGGTTAAAGAGCGCGGCCGGATCCCGGCCGAGGTCATCGCCCAGTACCAGGCGGCCGGCAAGTAGGACGGCCACCTGCGGCAGCGATCCCGCACGCCCTGCCACTAGCGGGTCCGCGCCAGCTTCCCAGACCGCCCCAGAGGAAGCTGACGCGGACCTGCTAGTTCACCGCCACCGATCCGCTGGCGTAACCCTGTACCTCGGCCGCTACCTGGCTCACGGGCTATGTTCCCGGGCTCTGGATCATCCCGACTGCGGTGACCAGTGATGACCTTCTTGGCCTGGCGCCGCCGCTCGGGCCCGGCCAGCTCGCCAGGATCCGGCACGTGTTCAGCGACATCGTGATACCCCAGCTCGCAGCCCGGAGAGGGATGCCGTTTGATACCATCGGCGCGGCGCTCAGCGACGGGATCGTGGCGGCCAAGCCGAACTGAGACCCCAGGTCGTTGCGGGCGGGGCAGTTGGTCCTATTTCGAGCTGTGCCCGGCTGCCGGGTCCTCGCTGAGCAGGAATGACTGGTACCGCCACCGCTGGGCCAGGTGGTAGGTCTCCCAGACGACATCGGCGATCTCGGGAACCGGCGCGCTGGCGTCCACGCGGCACCGGTCGATCTTGTCCCGCAGGACCGGCCAGAGTGCCTCGGCCAGCCTGGTCTTGCTGACCGCGTACTCCCACGGTCCGGTCATCTTGTGCTGCTGTTCGTCCCACCGGCCGCTGCGCCAGACCCGCTTGATGTCATCGCCCCGGCCTCGCCAGTAGCCCAGCGCCGCCACCAGTTCGTGCCAGGTCCAGCCGTCGATGGTGGTGTGCACGGCCATGATCCCGCTGGCCAGTTCCTCGTCGGTGAAGTGAGCGAACTCGTAGCACGACGCCGACCACGTGCGGATCCGGACCAGTTCCTCAACCTCGGCCAGATTGGCCGCAATGACACCCTGGGCTTTCAGGACGGCCCTGATCTCGTTCAAGATCGCGGCCCGCGTCTGCGGGACGCTGGCCGGGGCGAAGTACTGCCCCTCCGGGTCCACGGCGATGTACAGGCAAGTGGGCGGCTTGATCAGCAGCCAGGCCGGTTTCTGGCTCGGGGCCTTCTGGCCGACCAGCGGCGCCGCGGCCAGGGCGGCGACCTTCTCCAGGTCCCGGTCGACGCCGCCGAGCATCAGCAGGCGCATCAGTTCTGGCGCGTCCGGGTAGTCGAGCTGCTTCCAGACCAGGGGCACGTGGGCCTGCTCGGTCTCGCCCTCGACCGCCAGGACCACCCGCGGGTGCGGCGAGATGCCCAGGCGCATCAGATCCTCATCAAGCGTCCGATCGCGGTAGCTCAGCCGCTCGGCAAGCGGGGTCCAGCCCAGACGCGGCACCTCCGGCAACGGATCTGCCTGGCCGCGGGCAGCCAGATCCTCGTAGAACAGCAACAAGATCTCCGCCGCGATCCGGTAGTCAAAGGCAGACAAGGCGGTGCCCTTAAGATCCTTCCACGCCCTGGCCGGGGCGCGCCGCATCAGCTGACTCCACGAGTCCCCGACCGGATCAAGGCTCCTGGCCCGCGACAACAGCCACTCGGCGTCCCGGCGAGCCCGGCCGACCGAATAGCCCAGCTGGGCGCTGGCCGCCACCGGGTCGAAGCCATCACGGTAGCGCTGCCACTCATCCTGGTCAGCGTTGATCAGCTGCAGCCACTCGGGATCGAGCACCGGCCGGTACCGGGCCTCGATGGCCGTCAACACGACCGCTATCGCGCGGAACCGGGCAGCCCGGTCCACCAAGATGAGGCCAGGGTCTGGAAGGCGGACGACCTCTGTGCCGCGGGACGTCCGCCAGCCCTTACGGCCAGCCAGCACATCGTCCAGTTCCGGGCACGTCAGCAGCTGGTACCACGAGTACAGCAGGCCATTCCACCAGTTCCGGGCAGCGCCGCCGTCGGGGTGATCGAAACGCAGCCGGGGCCGGAACGCAGCCGCAGCGGGATCGCTCAGCCGGCCACGGTCACGGCCATAGCGAAGCTGCTGCAGCAGCGTCCCGCCACGGCGGGGCTCCTCACCAGCTTTGTCTGGCACAGGCCCGACCCGGCGGTTGCTCACATACACGAAAGGCGCAAGGATCTGGCGCCGGTACAGCTCCCGCAGGATCAGCAGGTCAAGCCGTACCCCGCGGCGCCCAGCCTCGGTTATGAACTGAGAAGTGCCCAGTGGCTGATGCTGTGTGAAAGCCCAGGGCATCGAGGCGACCTCCACGCTCGATACCGCCAGTGAAACCGCTCTGGCGCTGGCGGGCAGTCGCTGACTCACGGGGTCATTGTCCAAGGAGCCCGAGCGCCACGCAGGTCTATGCGAGGTACATCGCAGATCCACCAAAGGTCAATCACAGTGTGTACACAAAGCCCACGGAAAGCCGGTCCACCCAGACGTGGGCTTACACAAGCGGCATCCGGCTACCAAGGAACTCAAGCAGCCGCTCGGCGAGGTGCCGTGCACTGGTCGGAATATAGAGGTCGCGGACAGCCCGGTGTATCGCTGACACCTCGTCTGGATCGATGTCTGCTCCAGGTATGAGCGATTGCTGCTCGATGGCTACTGCGTACAGCGAGGCGGCGCGGTAGATCTCCTGGGCTGCCGTGCCCTCCAGGCTGAGGGTCTGGACCTCGAATTCGACCTTCGGCGCGCCGAGAAAGCCTTCCAAGAGCAGTTGCATCACGTTCGCTTCATACAGCGGCTGATACAGCCGGTCACTTCGCAAGCTGCGCTTGACGGCAAGTGCGAAGATCAGCTCGCCGGGTTCAATGCGGCCTTCAAGACGGGTGTAAGCCGCCCGCAGGATGGCCTGCTGGGGGATCGTTAAATCGGGCAGTTCCTGCTGCCACGTGGGGTTGTCCCGTTCAGCTTTGGGCAGCACGACCACGGCGATGTCTGGTGTGCTGGTCGGCAGCGCAAGGCCATAACGCGTGCCGAGACTTGAGCGGATGTCATCAATGCTCTGCCGGGCCGTAGGTACGAGCAGCTTGACCCAGTCGTAGCCGCGCGGCAGGTTCAGGACCGCTATCTGCCGGGCCGGATCCGGCCTGACTGGTGGCCGTGTGTAGCGCGGCCGGGTATTCCACGGCGCGCCGGTCATATAGGCGTTCCACCGGGCCGCCATGTTCCAGTACACCGCGTGGGTGACCACCTCGAAGATGTCCCCGACGACCTTGGCCTGGGCATTCGACTGCACGCGGTAGTCGGCGCCGAACAGTAGCTCGCCCTCAGCGTTGGCGTTGTCGATCGGCTTCTGGATGACCTCCGCGAACGGGGTGTCATTAAGGACGTATGAGCTGGCGAAGCCGGGCACGAACGAATCGAAGGTGTAGGCGAGCATGTTCTGCTGCAGGAGCCGGAACTGGGTGCGGCGGTTGCGCACCGGGTCCAGGCGCCGGTCCTGCACGCACCGCTGCTCAACGGGCAGGCTGCTGGTGGTCACCCGGCTGAACTGGTAGGGCATTAGCCCATCCCCTCCGCGTCGCCGATCAGCTGGTGCAGTGTGACCCCGAGCGCTGCCGCGATTCTCTGCTGGGTCAGCAGCGTAGGGTTGCGCCTTCCCCGCTCCAGGGCGCTGACATAGGCCCGCTCGACACCGGCCAGTTCCGCCAGCCGCTCCTGCGAGATGCCGGCCTGGGTGCGGCATCTCCGGACGGCCAGCCCGAACGCTGCTCGCACGTCTCGGCCCGGTGAGGCCATGCCCCGCAATCTAGGTACGATGTGGCAACTATGACCACGTCATATATGCCACATCCGCCGGTGCTGCGTGTCGTACCTGATCTTTGTCAGTGGGACGTGATCAGATGACCCGCGAGCCACACGGACAGACAGGAGCCCCCATGACTGCCTACCGCGCCGTCTCGCTGTTCTCCGGCTGCGGGGGCTTCTGTGAAGGTGCACGGCTGGCAGGCTTTGAGGTGTCTGCCGCAGTCGAGTGGGACCGGTTCGCTGTCAAGACCTATGCGCACAACTTCCCGGAAGTGCCCTTGTTTGCCGGCGACATTCACGACTTCCTCGACCCGGAGTCGGCTACCTGGGCGAAAGAGGTCAGCCGCTTCGACGGAGTTGATGAGGCCAGCATCGACATGGTGTTCGGCGGGCCGCCATGCCAGGGGTACAGCCAGATCGGCACCCGCCTGCTCGATGACCCGCGCAACGAGCTGTACCTGCAATACGTCCGCGTTCTCAAGACCCTCAAGCCACGCGTGTTCCTGATGGAAAACGTGCCCAACATGCTGTTGCTGGCCAAGGGCAGGTTCAAGCGCGAAGTCCTCCAGGCCCTCGCGGACGCGGGGTACAGCCAGAGCGGCGTCACCGTCGTCGCCGCCTCGGACTACGGCGTGCCGCAACTGCGCAAGCGTGCCATCTTCTTCGGTGTTCGCGACGGGCTCGACCTGGAAACCGACGCACAGTCCTTTCTGGAAGCCGCTCTCGCCGAAGAGAGGCAGCCGCTCCAGACAGTCCGACAGGCCATCGGCGACCTCCCCAAGGCCACCGCCATCCACTACGAAGATCTGGCCTACCCCGAGACCTCCGACGAAAGCAGCATCCTCAATGAGATGCGGCTCGACCGTGACGGGCTCTGGTACTCCAAGGACTACAAACTCCAAGCCGCCGGGGGCAGGCAGCGCCTGCTCAATCACCACACCAAAGAAATCCAGAAGCGCCGCAAGGACCTCATCGCGCTGCTCCTACCGGGAGCCAAGGCCGACTCCCTGCCTAAGGAAGTATGGGACGGCGCCCGCCCAGAGAAGTGGCGTCGGCTGCACCCAGACCAGCCCGCCTACACCATCCTCGCGCAGATGCACCGGGATCTGTCTGAGTGGGTTCACCCAGACTGGGAGCGGTGGATCACCGTCCGCGAAGCCGCCCGTTTGCAGTCCTTCCATGACGGTTTCGAGTTCCAGACCAGCGAGTGGCAGATGCTCAAGCAGATCGGCAACGCCGTCCCACCACTGATGGGCCGCGCCCTCGCCGCAGCCGCCGAAAGGGCACTGCTGCGGCTAGACGGCACGCAGGTCGTGACCTTCCAGCAGCCTGAGCCGCTCACCCTTCAGATGCCCGCCGGGTCGGCCGCAGCCGCCGAAGCCTAGCCCGGCCGGGTGCCAAAGGCACGCAGACGACAGGTGGTCTTCGGGTCCGGTCCCATGCGGCTTTTCTCCAAATTCAGAATGGAGCAAAATCGTCATCATAGGTGCCGGAAACCGGCTCGTGCTGAGCTAGAAGCCCGAGCTGGCGCAGACGCGGGATTATCAGGGCCTCTGCCAGATCGCTGCGATCACGGCTCATGAAATGCACGGCAGCCTCTTCAAGGACAGCCTTGGCCCGCTGGGCAATGAGAGCCTCGAACAGAAACATCGTGGCGTTGGTCCACGTACGTACGGCCGCCCCATAGGTTCTGGCGCGGCCGTGATCGAGGGAACCGACGTAGAACATGGCGGGATCGCCGTAGTTGGATCTTGCCCGCATGCGCCAGGCGAAGTCGAATACTGTCGTGGCCGCTAGCTGCCGGTCCTGGCGCTGCCTCTCCCCGGCTGGCGCACGTCTGATCTTCCGTTTCTGCTTCACCTCATCTACCTTCTTCTCCAGTCCGCGCTTGCGGGTCGTGCGCAGCAGCATCGCAGCCCGGTCGTAGCGATCAGCCGTGGCGGCGAGGTTGCTGCAGATGCGCGGTGGGTCGGTGAAGCCGCTGTACGTAGGCTGCGGGTAGAGCGCCCTGCAGTACAGATCCCATGGAGGCGGGTAGAGGCGGCTTCCCGTGACCTGAGCCGCAATGGCATTCAGCAGCCCACGATGAGTCGCGGGGGCGGCTCCATCGCGAAGGCAAAGCCAAGCCGTGGCATGCCGGGAAGTGGCGTAGTAAGCATCAATTGGTGCGCCATGATTAGCTAGCGTGAGCCTCTTGGTGTCCTCCAAATCAATGAGGTTAAGCCGCAGCTCAGAAGTCCAGCCATTGAGCAGCAAGGCCCGGACAGCCTCCGGGTTGGCCGGCCTTCCCTGGCCAGCAAGCTTCCGGAAGGCCGATCGGCGCCGGAGTTCACTGAGCAGGGCCTGAGCGTAGTCGTCCCCATAGCACTCCTGTACATGGGCAGCCAGGCACACCCAGTACCCGAGATAGGTCGTGAACGTTCGCGCCTCGTCACTGTCCGCATCGACCAACGAGTAAACGTCAATACCGGAAAAATCAACCAATCTCGCCGTCCAAGTTGAGCATGATCAGTCCACACGGTCGGCCACGGAAGACCAACGGCGGGCTCGCACTGTCCACGGAACGCTAGTGGCTGCCGACCGGAGCCACAAACCGCGGCATCGGAAGGCGTTGCAGAAACAGCGCGGATGCCTGTCCGGGGCTGGCTGGGCAGCGCAGCCTCGGCGACGGGCAGGCGGCAAGAGGTGATCTGGTGGCCGGCGACGGACCTGACTCCCGGGACCACGAGACACCGGAGAGCTGGAACCGCGGCTAACCTATTGTCGCTGCCCGCCCTAGCAATCGCACTGGCCAGATCCCCTTTCACTTCCGGGGGAGAGAGAAAGCGGCCTGGCGGGGTTCGGCAGAACGCGGATCTGCGCTGAGTTGTCCGGGGGATGCGGCAGACTGCAAATCCATGAAGCGGCTGCATATCGATGCGAAGGACGACCTCGTCCTGCGCCTAGCGCACCGGGACCAGCCGGTGACGGCGGTCACCGAGCTGGTATGGAACTCCCTCGACGCCGAGGCCCACCTGGTGAACGTGACAATAGGGCGCAACTCGATGGATGCCGTCGAGTGGGTCCGGGTGGAAGACGACGGCCATGGCATAGCGCCCGAAGCTGTGCCATCAGCGTTTGAGCATCTCGGCGGGTCCTGGAAGGCGGCGGCGAAGCTGTCCCCCACCCTGAAGCGGCGGATGAACGGCAGCAACGGGCAGGGCCGGATCCGCGGGTTCGCTCTAGGCAACTCAATCTCGTGGACAACAGTTGCCCGCGACGCCACCGGGGTGTTGCGCCGCACGGTGGTGTCCGGCCGCGCATCTGACCCAACCAACTTCGATCCGACCCAAGCACCTGTCCTCGGCGACGAGCCGACCGGCACTGTTTTCCTGGCGGAAGACGCAGCACAGTACGCCAATCGGATCACGGCGGACACCGCCCGGCCACGGCTGACAGCGACCTTCGCGCTCTTCCTTACCGCCAACCCGGACGTGACGATCCGGTTCGACCATGCAGACCTTGACCCCGTCTCGGCTGAAGACCACCGAGCCGACTATCCGCTGCTGCAGTTTGCCAGGGGCACCGGCGCACCGCCTGTGCTGCGGATCATCGAGTGGGCCTCCGACCCGGGTCGCGCGATTCACCTGTGCGACATGTCGGGGTCTGTGCTCCAGACCGTATCCCCCGACATCCACACGCCCGGGTTCCACTACACGGCGTACGTCCTGTGGGACGAGTTCAGCCGACGTGCCGATGAACTGGTGCTCGCCGAGTTGCAGGCCGGCGACTTCGCCGAGCTGATCGCAGCGGTCCGTGAGCAGATCAAGGGGCACTTCCGGACCCGAGAGGCACAGCGGCGCGCCGAGCAGGTGCAAAAGTGGAAGGCAAACGGCGACTACCCCTACCCCCAAGACCCGCAGACCGAGGCCGAGCGTGCGGAGCGGGAGACCTTCGACTACGTCGCGACGACGATTGCGCGGAAAATTCCCAAATCCCAGATCGGGCGCCGGACAACCCTGGCCCTGCTGAAAGTGGCCGTGACGAACGAGCCCAGTTCAGTGCCGCGGATCCTGGACGAGCTTATGCCCCTGCCCAAACGCGAGCAGGACGATCTAGCCCGGCTGCTCGTCCGCACGCCGATGTCGAAGCTGATCGAAGCCAACACGATCCTTGCCTCTCGCCTAGACTTCCTCGCCGCGTTCCGGGAGATGGCGTTCGGCACCGCAACCAGCAAGTTCGTGAAGGAGCGCAAGGAACTACACAAGATCCTGGAAAAGGAGCTGTGGGTCTTCGGCGACGAGTACACCCTGCTGACCAGCGACCGCAGCCTGGACGAGGTTCTCGCCCGCCACATCGCTGTCCTCCGCCCTGCGTCACCCCGCCGAAAAAAGAGCGGCACCGCAGTGCGGAGGGCAGATGGCTCCAGGGGAATCGTCGACCTGATGCTCTCCCAGCAACGGCGTGGCGTGGACCGCAGGGAACATCTCGTCGTTGAGCTGAAACGTCCGTCGGTCACCATCACCCAGGTCGAGGTCGCCCAGCTCAAGAGTTATGCCGACGCCGTCGCCACCGACCCACAATTCCACGCCATCAACGTCCACTGGGATTTCTGGGTCATCTCCTCCAACCTGGACAGCACCGTCAGCAGAGACGCGAGCGAACCAGGGCGTGCGTCCGGCCAGATCGCAAGCTGGGGAAACGTCCGGCTGTGGGCCAAGACCTGGTCGCAGCTCATCGACGATTGCGAGACCCGGCTGCGCCACTTCAAGGACGCGCTTGAATACGACGCCAGCAAGGAACACGCCGCCGACTACATCAACCGCGCTCACGACGCTCAGACCATCCCGGCGCCGCTCCGCGCGGCCGACGATCATGAGTGACGTCAGGAAAGCAAGCGGTTTGCTGAACCGCTCCTTCAGCCCCGAATCCGTCCGCTATATGTCCGTAACCACTGCCGCATAGCGCCATCTGCCGACCGACGATGACACAAGATGACACAACACAGGACGGCCCGCGATACCGGGTAGTCCCCAGCTCACGGGCCGTTTTCGCAGGTAGTGGCAGGTGTTGGGTTCGAACCAACGTAGGCTAAGCCGACGGTTTTACAGACCGCCTGTCCTGTTCGACCGCATGCCCCCTGACCTGCGAAATATGCGGCTGGCGGCGATCTTCACGTCAGGCCCTGTCCGCCATATGTCCGTGCGCGTGAGGGGCCAGACGGGTGAAGCCACGGACAATCACGGACAGCGTCTGCAGGCAACGTTCCGGGCGACGTCCAGCATTGTC
>Ga0335074_10007885_pt1 | contig 14778 bp, 12 predicted proteins | sample Lox_Sample_23_FD_206715 | JGI IMG/M metagenome (GOLD analysis project Ga0335074, IMG submission 206715) | Soil microbial communities from Loxahatchee National Wildlife Refuge, Florida, United States - Lox_Sample_2.3 | ecosystem: Environmental > Terrestrial > Soil > Wetlands | place: USA...
CGTTCGGCTGCAGAATGGCTGTAGCGGTGTCATCACGTATCAGACGGTGGGTAATCCAAGCTTCCCTAAGGAGACGCTCGACGCGGCGGCCAGCGGCCGCAACGCCCGCCTGGACAACTTCCGGGAGGCCACGATCTGGTCAGGGCGGCGCCGGTCGCGCATCCGGTCGCGCGGCGGCCAGGACAAGGGCCAGCGCGGGCAAATCGAGGCCTTCGTCGACGCCTGCCGCAACGGCGAAGCCATGCCCATTTCCCTGGAGTCTTTGGTCGCCACGACCCGAGCGACGATTGCGGTGGCGCAGAGCCTGGGCAGCGGCAAACCCGAGCGGGTGTGAGGGAGCTGGAGACCTCCGGACTCGGCTGGCTCGCGCGGAGGGTCAGCCGGATGTCACCCGCCGAGGTGGTGTGGCGTGCTCGAGACCAGCTGCTTCAGGCCGCCTGGTCCTGCCGCCGCGTTAGCCGTGAGCAGGCGGTTGCAGAGGCTGCCAGGCAAAGCGGCCAGCGCCGGTTCCCGCTTCTGCTGCCCGACGGCGTAGCGGGCCAGGTGCCGGCGGAGGCACGGCGAGCGCTACTGGCCTCGGCCGACCAGTTGTTGGTCGGCGAGTGGGAGACGCTCGGAGTGGTCAGGACCGACCTGGTCCGGCCTGACTGGTTCTATGACCCGGCGACCGGCAGGCGGGCACCGGCCGACCGGTACGCGTTTCGCATCAAGCACCGGTCCGAGGCCGAGACGGGAAATGTCAAGCAGATCTGGGAGCTGTCCCGCCTTCAGCATCTGACGCTGCTGTCCGCCGCTTGGTTCCTGAGTCATGAGGACGCCTATGCCCGCCGCGCAGCCGAGCAGCTGCAATCGTGGATGGAGGAGAATCCGTTCCTGTCCGGTGTCAACTGGACCAGCGGCATCGAGATCGGCATCCGGCTCATCAGCTTGGTCTGGATCCGTCGCCTGCTGGCCGACTGGCCCGAGGTAGCTGGCTGTTTCGAAGCGAACGAGCTTGCCGTCCGGCAGATCTGGTGGCATCAGCGATACCTGGCCTCGTTCCGGAGCCGCGGCACCTCGGCCAACAATCACGCCATCGCCGAAGCGGCAGGCCAGCTGGCGGCAAGCTGCGCGTTCCCGTGGTTCCCGGCCAGTGACCAATGGCGACGAAGATCAGCCCGGCTGCTGGAGCACCATCTGATCCGTAACACCTTCCCCTCCGGCATCGGCCGTGAACTGGCGTCGGACTACCAGTGCTTCGTCGCGGAGCTAGGCCTGCTGGCCGCGGTCGAGGCGGCTGCGGCTGGTTGCCCTGTCAGCCGAGTTGCCTGGCAGCGCCTATGCGCGATGGTAGACAGTGGTGCCGCGCTGCTGGACGAAGCGCTACGGGCACCGCGGCAGGGCGACGGCGACGAAGGCCGCGCGCTGCTGCTGGATGCGCCGGAGGCACACGGGTGGCCGTCGCTGCTGGCGCTCGGTGAGTCGGTGTTCGGTCGTCCCGGCTGGTGGCCGACCGTGAGGCCGCATGTCAGCAGTGCGATCATCGCTGCCATGCCAGCGGCCCGTCGGCCGGTCGCAGATCGGCCCGCGCAGCGTCCCTGGCAGTTCAGCGATGCTGGCACGACGCTGCTGCGCACCACCAGCGGCCGTGATCCGGAGATTTGGTGCCGGTGTGATGGCGGGCCACACGGGTTCCTCAAGATCGCCGCCCATGCGCACGCGGATGCGCTCTCGGTCGAGGTTCGCTACGGCGGGGTGGACGTGCTGGCCGATCCGGGCACGTACTGCTACCACGGGGAGCCGGCCTGGCGGTCATACTTCCGTTCGACCATCGCGCACAACACCATCGAACTGGCCGGGCGCAGTCAGTCCAGGGAGGGCGGACCCTTCTTGTGGTTGCGGCACGCCACCGCCACCGAGATCGACGTGCGGGATATCGGCGACGCAGTCGAGTGGACCGCCGAGCACGACGGTTATCTGTCACTCAACCCGCCTGCCCGGCACCGCAGGTGCGTGCGGCTGGACCGGGCTTCCCGCACGGTCGACGTGGTGGACGAGATTGGCGGTGGGAGCCACCCGGTACGTCTGGCCTTTCATCTCGGTCCCGACGTCCAGGCCCAATTCGACGGCTCGGGCGCGGTGCTGCTCTGGCCGGACACGACTGCACCGGGATCGGCCCGGCTGGAGCTGCCGCGCCAGCTTCGGTGGAGCCTGCACCGCGGCGAGGCCGATCCGATTCTCGGCTGGTATTCCAGTGGACTGGGGCGGCGAACGCCGGCCGTGACGTTCATCGGTACCGGGTGGTCGGAGCCCGGCGAGCCGCTGAATACCCGGCTGGAGTTCCTGGAGGCCGATTCGCCACCAGACCATACCTTTACCCGCTTCTCCGTATCACAGGAGTCCGCCGATGCCCTTATTCCCGGGAGTTCGAACAGACAGGCGGAGCCAGTATGAGTGACCAGACGCTAGACCTGCGTCGGTCCCTGAACATCATCAGGCGGCACATCATCATCGTGGCCGTGATCGGAGTAGTGGGAGGCATAGCAGGGGCCGCCTACACGATCTACAAGCCGCCGCCGCTGTCGAGCGATGCGCTGGTCCAGCTCTCCACCGTAACCACCGGCACCATGGCAACCCAGGTAGTCATCGCTGGCAGCAACACCGTGTTGATAGGCGCGCTGGCGACTATCCATCCGGCCATGACCCTGCAGAGCCTGCGCACGCATATCACCGTCAAGAGCCTCAGCCCAAGCGTCTTGTCGATCACTGCCGCGGGTCCGACCCCGTCACAGTCGGAGCACATGGCGAACGCCGTGGCTGCTAGTTACATGAGCTTCATCCGGCGCAACAGCGCGGCGACAGGCAAGGTGGCCGCCACGATGCTGCAGCATGCCATCAACGCCACCGGGCCTTCGCTGCACCTCCGGATCTTGCTGACCGCCGTCCTCGGCCTGCTCGTCGGCCTGCTGGCGGGATCTATCGCAGTACTGGCCGCAGGTCGCCGCGACCGGCGCCTGCGCCAGCGGGATGAGATCGCCGACGCTCTTGGCGTGCCGGTTCTGGGATCGTTGCTGGTCCAGCATCCGTCCGACGCGGCCCGGTGGGCCAGCCTGCTCGAAGGCTACGAACCGAGCGCTGCCAATGCCTGGCGCTTGCGTAGCGTCCTCCGGCAGCTGGGAATGCCCGACGTCATCTCCGGCCAGAACGCAAACAGTCGCGCCAGCTACACGTTGACAGTACTGTCGCTGGCCGCCGACAAACGGGCGCTTGCCCTCGGCCCGCAGCTGGCGGTATTTGCCGCGGCCTGTGGCTTGCCGACCGCCCTGGTGATCGGACCCGAGGATGACACGAGATGCACCGCCGCTCTTCGGGTAGCCTGCAACGCGCATCCCCAAGTCAGGCGGGCGGGGATGCTGCGGCTAGCCGTAGCCGAAAGGGGCGCCACACTGCCAGACGCGGCGCTGACGATCGTGGTCGCCGTGGTCGATAGTCGATCCGCCCGGATGGCCGGGCTGATTCGGACGAATCTGACATTGCTCGGCGTATCGTGCGGCGCGGCGACGGCTGAGCAGCTGGCGACCGTCGCAGTAAGCGCGGTCAGCGACGGGCGGCAAATTGATGGGATACTCGTCGCCGACCCCGATCCGGGTGATCATACAACTGGGCGAGTTCCCCAGATGGTACGGCCTATCCGTCGCATTCAACCAACGCGCGTCGCTGGACTGGCTCCTGATGACCGCCGACGGCCAACGGAGACCATGCGGTGAGCAACAGCGAGCAGCGCACACGTTCAGGCGACCGGAGCGATGTGCTGTCTCTCCCTGTCTCAGAAGACAAACCTGGGCGACTCTGGGCCGATGACGAGTTCACGATGCCTGAGGATAACTTCGCGGTCGATCCAGCTGGCGCCGTGCCGAACCTTGGCTTTATCTGGGCGGCAGTCGGCCGGGGAATCAGGCTGTGGGGCACGCTTGCCATGCTGGGGCTGCTGCTCGGCTGCGGCCTGTATGTCAAGTTTCCGGCCCCAGCCGAGGCAGAGACCACGCTGCTGATGGCAAACGTGCCCGATACCACCGCTGGCACCACGATCATCAGCGACCAGGCCATCGTGATGAGCCGGACTGCCGCTGGAGCGGTCATCAAACACCTGGGCCTGCACGAGCCCGTTGCCGCGCTGCTGAGCCACTACACAGCGGTCGAGCAGAGCGGCCAGGTCCTTGCTATCACGGTTAAGGCGTCGTCGGGAGCACTCGCGATCCGGGAAGCTAACGCGCTCGCTAATGAGCTGCTGTCGTTTCAGGCGACGATGCTCACCGGCCAGCGGCAGCTGACCGATGACGCGCTTCAGCACGAGCTCACGGCGGATCAGCAAAACGTTCGCTCGCTCACTTCCCGGATCAATAAGTTGTCAGCCCTCCCGTACACCAGCGCTGTGCATGCCCAGATCGCGAACTTGCAGGCGCAGCGTATCGAGGCCCGCAACGCGCTCGCTGCCCTGGAGCCGACCTTGAACGGGGAAGAGGCAACCGGACTGGCGGCCAACGAAGCGGTCATCCAGGGTAGCCAGGTGTTGGATAAGGCTGCGCTGGTCAAGCAGTCCAAGAAGAGGCGGCTGCTGCTATTCGTGGGTGGCAGCCTGATGGCTGGGCTGGTGATAGGAATGGGTCTAGTCGTGCTCCGCGCGCTGATCACCGACCGGCTCCGCCGCCGCGACGATGTGGCCCGAGTCCTCGGCGCGCCCGTCCGTCTCAGCGTGGGTTCGGTGAAGCTGAGCCGCTGGCGGCGGGGACTTGCGGTCGCCGACGACCCCAGCATCCGCCAGATCATTGCTCATCTTCACGGCATAGTCATTCAGCGCTCGTCGGCGACTAGGAGTTTGGCCGTTATCCCAGTCGATGACGTCCGAATCTCGGCTCTATGCATAGTCGCCCTGGCCAAATCCCTGGCGGACGGAGGTTTGCGGGTCATGCTGGCCGACCTATGCCCTGGCGCTCCTGCAGCACGGCTAGCCGGAGCGGGCGAGTCGGGCATCCAGCAGGTGACGATCGACGGCGCGCTCGTGAATCTCGCGGTGCCGGAAGCCGAAGATGTCGCGCCGCTCGGCCCGCTTAGCCGCAGTCGCCAGTCAACGACAATGTCCTACCTGGTGGCGGCGGCCGAGTCGGCCGATGTACTGCTAACTCTGGCTAGTATCGACCCGGCCACCGGTGGCGACTATCTTCCTGGTTGGGCGACCGAGGCCGTGGCAATCGTGACGGCAGGCGGGCCGTCGGCCGCGCGGGTCTACGCTGTCGGGGAGCTGGTGCGGCTAACCGGAACGCCGGTCATCTCCGCCGTGCTGGTCGGTGCTGACAAGTCTGATCAGAGTCTCGGTGTGACACGACGGTCCAGTTCCGTGCCGGGCCGGGTGGACGTCTGAGTGAGCCTCGTCGTAACCGCATGTAACTTCAGCTGCTCTGCGTAGCTAGGAGATCGTGGTCGCCCGCTCAAGTAGAAAAGATCTTAGGCGCGCGCCCACGCGACCAATCTCGAACTCACGGTGGAACCTTTGGTGTGCGGCGACTGCGGCCTTCTCAAGTTCGGATTCTGAATTGAGAAAGTCAAGGAGAACCGTTGCGGCACGGACGGGGTCGTCAAGAGACCAGAACCGAGCTTCGACGCCATCGTCGCAAAGTTCAGGAACCGGCCCAATGCCGGCTGCAACAATAGGCAGTCCCGCGGCCATCGCCTCGATAATCGCGAGCGATGACGTCTCCGCGTAAGAGGCATGAACATAAGCCCTGTAGGCGGGAAGAATCTGCCGCACATCGCTCCGGAAACCTTGGAGCCGAACTTGTCCCGTAAGGCCGAGCGAGCAGATCTGTCGGGTGAGTTCATTTCGGAGCGGGCCATCGCCATAAATGTCCAGCGTCAGATTCCATCCGGTTTCCTTTGCGGCGGCTAGGACCTCAAGGAGGAAACGATGATTCTTTGCGGCGTCAAGCCGTCCCACCGTAACAATATCCGCCAGCTTCTCAGGGTACTTCACTATGCTCGGCGCCTCTACGGCGTTTCCGATTACGGCCGAGGGCACGTTAGCCGCCTCCGGCAGCCAGGCCAAGAGAGAGTCCCGAGCCCACGCGGATACGTAGACGAGACCGTCAACCTGCAGTATTGTCTGCCGCTCTGGCCTCTGGATCGCCCGGTAAACCGCGCCGCCGCTCTTGATCTCTCTGCCGGGCTCAGCGTGCTCATCGGCCTGCGAACTACGGAAATGAACAGCCAAGACAACGCGCTGCTGCGGCGCGTGCCGAGCCCGCAAGGCCGCTCTGGCCTCGAGTGGCCCTTGCGCGTACACAACGCATTCGTCGACCTTGCCAAGTTCGCGGCGGAGGGCCCGGTACAGGAACAGTTCGTGCCAGTGCCGATACCACAGGACTCCGGCCGGCGGGCTAATGTGCTTGAGCATGAGCCGTGGCGGGAAAGCAATGTAGGTGAGTGGCCGGTTCCAGGAGAACGGAGTGATGAGAGGTATCTCTTCGGTACTGTATCGCCGAAGATAGTCGCGCACCTGGCGGAAGTGCGTGTGGACGCCCGTATGGCCGGATTCACGGAATATCGTAACGATGAATATATGCGGTGCGGTCAGCTTACCCTGCCGGGCCACCATAGCGAGAACCTCTTCACCTAAACAGAACTTCTGACAACTCGGTGAATTGCCGTTCCACGGCTCGCGCGTGCGCGGCATGGTGCTGTCTCAGGGTCTCCCGTATTTTGGCCGAACGGTCTTTTAGTTCGTCTAGTTGCTTAATTATCAGGTCCACGTCCAAACGCCTGATTTCTAGGCTGTACGGGGTCATCCCTACGCTGCTCATCAAGTTGTGATGTTTCGCTGAGTAGCCTGTCGCTATGATTGGCTTAGCTATCTTGATGGCGCACATGACGTTATGAAAGCGTGCTGCGACCACCGACCCGCACGGTGTCATCGCTGCCATCAGGTCCTCGAAGGACTCGCTTGGAGGGGCGAGAAGCCGTCTCGGCCCGAGGCCGGGGTGCCGGGTCCGCAGATCCGCAAGGATCTCATCGAGAAAAACGCCGTCGTTGTTGGTATCGCCAATGAAGAACCGAAGGTTGCAGCCGCTTTCCAGCAGTTTCCGGGCGAGCAGCTTTATGTTGTTGCCATAGGCCTCGTGCAGGATCTCGGCTTGCGCCCGGTCGTCGTTATTGCCGTAGAACTCCATCACGCCAAGGCCAACAGTTCTCGGATCTCCGGGCTCATCGCTGAGCGGGGGGATTCCGAAGACCAGATCGGGGTAGACATGGTCTGCGGTGACGTCGACCCCTTGCTGGCGCAGCACGTCGCGGGAGAAATCGTCCCGGTAGGACCGATAGAACGCCAACTTGGCGGCGTAGGTGTACAGCAGTCGCGTCAGCCGCTGGTGGATGGGGCTGGCACCGACGCAGACGAACGCGACTTTCGTCCTGAATACTCTACCGGCGAGGCTGAGGACGAACATCCAGTAGGGAGTACCCCAGGACTGGATCCGCAGGGTGGTCTCGAGCACTCCCATGCCAGGCACGATGACCACATCGTGGCGGCGTACCCAAGAGGTCAGGCGCAGACCGCTGAGGACGGTCTCGAGCCCGATCCTTGGGATCTTCAAGCCAATTCGAATGATCTTCGTCAATCTGCGCAGGCGCAGTTTGGTGGCCACAGCCTGGTTTCTGTTCCGGCGTCTCGTCAAGTGGATGTAGAGGGGAGTGGCGTCGATCCCGAACACCGACCGCAGCCGATCCGGGCCGGTGCACATGGCGTCGATGACCACATCCGGGTGCGCGCGGCGCAGGTACCCGAGCACCGCCTCAAAAGACGCGTCGTTCCCGATGTTGCCAGAGCCGAGGATCCCGACGAAGCCAACGGCCAGCGCCTCGCCGGGGCGGCTACCGTCCGTATGGTCAACATGCGCGGTCACCGGCTGTCGACCCCGCGCCCAGCAACGATCGTGTCGAGAGAGATGGACCTAGTCGGCCAGGGCAGACTGACCTGCCCGCCGTCACGAGTGCGGCCGCGCGTTGCCCGGTTGACTGCGGGCAGCGCACGACTGGCTATCCACCGCGCCAAGATCGCCTCACAGGCTCGGCGATCCGTGATCGACAGCGGCGCGCGGCGGATGGCCGCTTCGTAACCCCAGAGGTACTCGGCGATCAATCGCACGGTTGGATGGCGGCGTTTGTCGCTGCGGCGCGGGTCGAGGTTAATGCACCAAGCACGGACGTTCGGCAACGCGTGCTGCGGCCGGTCTGCGTGGTCACGGCGAAAGTACAGCCAGTCAGGAACCTTGTAAAACCTGCCGTGCAGCGCGAGTTCGGTCATCAAGACCCGGTCAGCATGAAAGAAACTGCCGTGCGGGGGGATCCGCCGCAGCATGTCTGCCCGCATCACGCCATACAAGTCATCGGCCTGGATAAGTCCCGGCGGTATCTTGCTGCCGTCGCACATCATGCTTCGGAAGCGCTCGGGTGCACTCGGCGAGTCGGTTGCCAGCGGGTACTCAAGCGTCTGTACAACATCCCCAGCGTGATTGATGGCCGCCGTCCAGGAGTCGGCAAGGACAACATCCGGCTGTTCGTCGAGTGCCACGACGCACCGGGCAAGGAGATCGCGTGCGTACAGGTCGTCGGCAGCCGCCCACTTGAACAGTTCGCCCCTGGCCTCGCTGAAGACGAAGTTGTGATTCGGAGCGGCGCCGATGTTCCTCGGCTGGCGCGTATACCGAATCCGCGAATCATGGCTTGCGTACCGGCGGCAGAGGTCGGCGGTGCCGTCGGTGGACGCGTTGTCCGAGATGATTAGCTCAAAATCCTGGTACGTCTGACCTAGCAGGGCGTTCAGTGATTCAGCGAGGTACTTCTCACCGTTGTACACCGGGAGCCCGATGCTCAACCGAGGTCGCCCACTCATTTCCCCAAGGCCTCCAAAATGGTCAAAAGTCCAAGGTCGTCAATGACTCCGATGGAGGCAGCCCACAGGGCATACGTTCCACTCCACCTATGGGAGTTATCGGCAGAGACCCTTGATACAGCAACGGGGGCAGCCCGGCTCTAGTTCTTCAGAACTTCTGCAAGCGGCTGCGCGGCTCGGTTCCTTGCCGACATCAGAGCCATGGGAAGCGATCGCGGGATGGCGAGTTCCCGATGATCGAAGGCGAAGGCGACGTCCTCGGGTGCGAGTCGGCGCGCCCGCAACCGTCGGCTGCTGCTCCGTGCTGTTGGAGCGAACGCATGAAATCAAGCGTGTCGGGGCGTATCACGCGCGGCAGTGCGGATTCCTATTACCGCCGAGCGGGGCCGGGCTTTGGTCACGCGGGGATCAAGGGATGGAGGCGCGATGGCTGGATGGGAACGTGCGTTCGATCCCACTGTGCCTGCCGTCGTGTTGAAGCTCACCTCGAACGTTATGCACCATGGCGGGCTTGGTGCCATTCGCAGCCTTGGTCGGGCTGGTGTTCCCGTGTATGGCGTGCACGAGCGGCTGCGTGCTCCCGCCGCGAGCTCTAGGTACCTGACAGGACGTTTTCTCTGGAATCCGGATCCGGCCGACCTCCAGCAGGTGACGCAGGGCCTTGTTCTTATTGCGGAGCGCATCGGGCGGCCTGCGGTGCTCATTCCCACCGATGACGCGGGCGCGCTCTACCTGGCTGAGCACGGGAGCGAGTTGCGCCGCTGGTTCCTGTTCTCCGACCCGCCGGCCGACCTGCCGAGGCGCCTGGCGGACAAGTACTCGCTCTATCAAGTCTGTCGCGAGATGGAGATCTCGTGCCCGCAGGTCAGCCTTCCCGATTCGCTTGACCAGGCGCGAGAATTCGCACTGTCGGCGGGTTATCCGTTGATCGCCAAGCTGGCCGCCCCATGGCTTTCCGGCGGAGCGCTCCCCACCACGTCCATCGTGCGAGACGCCGACGGCCTCGAGGGCCTGTACCAGCGCTGCGCGCAATGCGGCGTCCGGCTGATGCTTCAGGAATTTATCCCAGGCGGCGCCGGCCACGACTGGTTCTTTCACGGGTACTGTAACGCATCGTCGGATTGCCATCCGGCGTTTACTGGTGTCAAGGTGCGTTCTTTCCCCATCGGGGCCGGCGGCACCACCTTCGGGCGCTCAGTCGCGAATGAGAAGCTCCGAGAGCTGATGACCCAGCTTCTCGCGCGACTCAAGTACCGCGGGATCATGGACCTCGACATCCGCCTCGACGCGCGCGACGGAAAGTACAATCTTCTCGATTTCAACCCGCGCCTCGGTGCGCAGTTCCGGATCTTCCGTGACACCGCGGGAACTGACGTGGTCCTTGCCGCTTACCGCGACCTAACGGGTCAGGACGTCCCGTTCGGTGAGCAGCTCAACGGCCGCACGTTCATGGCAGAAAGCTACGATCCGCTCAGCATGCTCGCACACTGGCGCCGCGGCGAACTGACACCGGGCGTGTGGCTGTCAGAAGTCCGGAGCCTCGCCGAGCCGGCCTGGTTCGCGTCCGATGACCTACGGCCATTCGGCCTCATGTGTCTGCGAATGATCTGGAAGACGGTGTCTCGCCCGCTGCGCATCCTTCGCCGAGATTACGAGCTACCACGCCGCGCGATAGGACTTGGAATTGATCATCTAGGCCGGAGGCGGCTCCGCAGACCGGCTTTCAGCACTGCACCTACCGAGCCAGGCTCGCGCGCGGCCGATCCTGAGCATTGGGCGCTACAACGGGAGGAACGATAGTGGACAGAATCGACGTCGCCATCATCGGCGCGGGCCCATATGGCCTATCAATGGCGGCGCACTTGCGTGCCAGGAATGTGCCGTACCGCCAATTTGGGATACCGATGCGACTGTGGCGGTCGTCCATGCCAAAGGGCATGAACCTCAAGTCGCGGCCCTTCGCGTCAAACCTCTCTGATCCTGCGGGCACGCACACGCTGGAGGCCTTCTGCAAGGAAACGAGCCGAAGCTACGAACCCGCTGGACTGCCTGTGCCGCTGGACACCTTTGTCGCCTATGGCCAGTGGTTTCAGTCTGACCTCGGGCTCGACGTTGAGGAGTCGCTGGTGAGCGACGTCGTCCAGCGTGATGGTGGATTTGAGCTTACTGCTGGCAGCGGACAGGTCATCGCGCGCAAGGTCGTCGTGGCCATCGGCGTCGAGCACTTCGCTCACGTACCCGGCGTCCTTTCCGAGTTGCCGAAAGAACTGTGCACGCACAGTTCCGCCCACGCTGACCCTGCGGCCTTCCGTGAGCGGGAGGTCGTCATAGTCGGAGCCGGCCAATCGGCACTGGAACTGGCTGGGCTGGCGCGCGAGAACGGCGCGCAGGTGACACTGCTAGCCAGTCATGGCGTGGTTTGGAGCGCCGAGGAGAAGCATCTGCCCGCACCGCTGCTTGAGCGGGTGAAGTCCCCCGCGGGCGGTCTCGGAGATGGCTGGCGTCTCTGGGCCTACGCGAGCCTTCCTCACGTATTCCGCCTGCTGCCTACGGATATCCGGGTGTCCAAGGCCTGGACAGTGCTCGGTCCTGCCGGGGCAGGCTGGCTCCGCGACCGGGTTGAAGGCCAGCTACCTATCCTGACCGGACACACGTTGAAGTGGGCCAAGCCGGCCGGCGGAGTCGTGCGCTTGGGCGGAACGGAACCTGACGGAACCAGTTTCGAACTTGCGGCCGATCACGTAGTCGCTGCTACCGGCTACCGCGTCGAGTTGAGTCGGCTGACCTTCCTCTCCGAACCGATCCGCTCAGGGCTACGGACCTTTGGCAGCAGTCCGGCCGTGGGCTTGGACTACCAGTCGTCCATCGCTGGCCTGTACTTCATCGGGCCTGCGGCGGCAGCGAGTTTCGGGCCGGTCATGCGCTTCGTGTACGGTTCTCGCCACCCGGCCGCTACCGTCGCCAGCCGTCTGGCGGCCGGATCACGCAGCGCATCCCGGCCTGCCGCGGCGTGACCTCTGATGACTACCGGAGCGGGCCGAGTACCCCGCGCGCTAGACCTCAGGAAGCTGCGCCTCGGGCAGGTGCCGATGGTTTTGATGTACCACGGGGTCGAAGAGGTTCCCCTGGACCCGCACAAGCTCTGCGTGACACCTGCCAAGTTCGCCGAGCAAATGACATGGTTGGCTGAGCACGGCCTGCGCGGCGTCAGTATGGGGGAGCTGCTGGCCGCGGTGCGTGCAGGCAGGGAACGCGGCCTTGTCGGCCTTACGTTCGACGACGGCTACCTCAACGTGCTGGACTCTGCGATCCCAGAATTGCTGCACCACGGGTTCACGGCGACCATGTTCATCATCTCGGGCCTCCTTGGCAAGACCAACGAGTGGGAGAGTGAGGGGACGCCTATCTGGCGGCTGATGTCCGCCGAGCAGGTCGCCCAGGTGGCCGCGGCAGGCATGGAGATCGGCTCGCATAGCGTTACGCATCCCCGGCTGAGGGGCATAGGAGAGGAGCGTCTTCGCACGGAAGTTGCCGAGAGTAGGTCAAGCCTCGGCGAACTGCTCGGCCAGCCCATCGAGGGCTTCGCCTATCCGTTCGGCAGTATGGATACTGCGGCCAGGCAGGCGGTCCGTGACGCGGGCTACCTCTACGCCACCGCCGTAGAAACCCCGCTAACGGACCTGGGGATCGTCGCGCTACCCAGGATCGTCTTCCATCAGAATGACGGTATCGGCCGACTGGCGGTCAAGAGGAGGTTCTTTAGGAGCTATACGGCGGTTCGGGGTACAAAGCGGCAGCTCTCCTACAACCAGCTGGCGCAGCATGCGAAGCAGGGGCTTTCCGCAGTCGCGCACGGCGCGGCATCGACCGTGCGGCACTGAGCAGGGCGTGTGCCGTGTCTTCGCGGACACGTATCGCCAGCGCTATGCCTTGACCGCGATGCCGAACTCGCCGGCCCGGTCCGCCGAGGGACAGATGATGGTCCGGTATTCGGGATGTCGCCGGGCGAAGGTCAGGAAACCCGTGTGCGTGCTGATGTCGTCCACGAGCATGACCCCGCCTGAGGGCATCTTCCTGGCGGCTTGCTCCATCTCGAATAGAGTGTTCCTGGCTGTGTGCAGGCTGTCGTGTATGAATAGTTGCACGGTGCTGACCTTGTCTATGACAGACGGCAGTCGCCGCCTGCTTGAGCCCTCGATGTACGACCAGCGGGGACGGCAGGCATCGATCACCGCAGCGCCCGTCTGGGTATGCAATTCACGATTGAACGGATGCGGTAGATCGATACTCCACAAGTGGCCGCGGTCGCTCAAGTTCAGAGCCTCGATCACTATGCGGCTGGTTACGCCGTGGGCCACACCGGTCTCGATCACCACTTCAGGTTTAGTGTGCAATGCGGCACACCAGGCAGCGCGGCACAGCGAGCCGTCGCCATCGCTGTAGTACCCGTAGGTACTGCGGCCAAAGCCGATGCCCCGCGCGGCTAACGTCGCGCCAACTTCTGTCAGTAGATCGTCAAGAAGGTGACCCTCGTCGCAAGGCCAATCGGCGCGCAGTAGGCCGTGCAGCTGCTGGTTCCACGCCTCTTCAACGCTGTCTTGCCGGAGATGTCCTCCGTGTCTCTGTTTGATCTCTCCGGGCAACGCCCGGATAACCCCTGTCGGATCGGCAGCGAACGTGCGAAAAATACGTGCAAACCTCCGTCGAGAGGACTGTTTATTCACGGAACCCCACGATCATTTAAATTGGAGATCTCGTTGAGAACCTTACCCACAGAATTGCCGAGTCCCGAGGCGCCAGGCAAGTCAGCCTGATTCTGGGTCGTGAACCGCGTGCCGACCCGGCTGATGGCCGGCACGCGGCGTGGCGGCCGGCAGCCCGGCAAGTCCGACCCGATCGACGCTGAGGCGGTGGCCCTGGCCGCGTTGCATCCAGGCCTGCCGGTCGCGGCCCTGGACGGCCCGGCCAGAGAGGTCAAGCTGCTGTCGGACTACCGCCGTGAGCTGGTCCGCCAGCGGACCGGCTTGCAGAACCGGCTGCGCTGGCACCTGCACGAGATCGACCCGGGACTTCAGGTTCCCTCCCGCGGCCTGCCGCCGGTACTGCGTCTTCGACGACCTGACAGCGCAGCTGCAGGACGCCAGCGGCACGGTCGCCCGGCTGGCCTGGCAGTTGCTGGCCCGCTGCCGGGACCTGACCGCCGAGATCAACCAGCTCGAGGCCGAGCTCGGCGTGCTGGTGCGGCAGCTGGCGCCCGCGCTGCTGGCGATCCGTGGCTGTGGCGTGCTCAGCGCCGCGGTGATCGTGGGCGAGACCGCCGGCGCGCACCGGGTTCCGGTCCAAGGACGCCTATGCCCGATTCACCGGCACCGCGCCGATCCCGGTCTGGTCCGGCGACAGCCGCGGCAAGGTCCGGCTCAACCGCGGCGGCAACCGCGCCATCAACTGCGCCCTGCACATGATCGCCGTCACCCAGGACAGCGGCACAGATCTCCGCGGCCACTCGAATCAACAGGGCGGATTCAACCGGTCGTCGCAACATCTCAATCGCGTTCACCGAACGAGTGGCCGCCGCAGGTGTCAGCGCCTCGGTCGGCACCGTCGGGGACGCCTACGATAACGCCCTGGCCGAATCGGTCATCGGGCTGTTCAAGACCGAACTGATCAAACCCTGCAGGCCCTGGCGCACCGCCGAGCAGGTCGAGATCGCCACACTGGACTATGTCGACTGGTTTGGATATGCAGGTGATCCCGGCGTGTCGGGCGGTGGCCTGATGCTCAGGCGGGGAGGCTGTCTTCGGGAGGCCTGTGGTGGTCAGTCTGTCGGTGAAGCGCATGCCGCAGCCGGGCGGCGGGAT
>Ga0335074_10007886_pt1 | contig 14777 bp, 7 predicted proteins | sample Lox_Sample_23_FD_206715 | JGI IMG/M metagenome (GOLD analysis project Ga0335074, IMG submission 206715) | Soil microbial communities from Loxahatchee National Wildlife Refuge, Florida, United States - Lox_Sample_2.3 | ecosystem: Environmental > Terrestrial > Soil > Wetlands | place: USA: Florida...
GGCCCGGTTGGTGGCGCCGATGTACTCGGGGACCTGCTTCGGCCGGGCGCCGACGTGGACGCCGTAGCTGAACTGGGCCTTGGTGGAGACGAGGGGCTGATTGGCGGACGCGACGGAACGGGCGGCGCCGAAGACGTAGTCGACGCCGCGGGAGACCGGGCGGGCCTGAATGTCAGACCCGGATGTCATGATGTCGTCAGTGAGGGTGATGGAGCGGAGCACGGCGACGATGACGTCGGCCGGGACGTGCTCTTGATCCTCGGCGATGAGGACGTCGGCGAGGGTCTTCGCGCCGCCTGAGGCGGCACCGGGGCTGGCACCGGGTGCGCTGACCGAGGCGGCTGGGATGAGGTAGCCGTCGGCTTCGGCGGCATCGAGTGCGGTTCTGGTCAGCGCCGGATCTGGGTGCACCCAGGCGGTGAGCAGGCCCGCGCCGTACAGGCCACCCTCAATCGCGGCGGCGGTCTCGTCCGGTACGTCGGGGGCGAACCGGACGAGCTGCCACAGCGGTGCGCCGGGACGGGCGTCGCGAGTGGCCGGGCGCAGGTCACTGGCGGGGGGCGCGTCGTCCTGCTCGGCGGCAATGGCGTCGCGCTCTGCGCGCAGGTCCGTCAGGCGCCGGCGGGCCTCGCGCAGGGCCGCGGCGATATTGGCCTGGGCGGTGATGGTCGCGGCCTGCCGGTCGGCGGTGCAGCGGTCGTACGCCTCGGCCAGGCTGGCCGCGCCCGGTTCGCCGGTGCGGTCGAGCACCTCCGCCAGGATCTCTATGTCGGCGCTGGTGATCAGGTGATGGGGAAGTTCGGATCCGTCGGCGGAAAGGGGGGCTTCGTCGGGTAGCTGAGGTGCGTCGGAGGGGGGTGACCAGCGGGCGGACCAGGCGGTCAGCGTCTCGGTCGCCTCGGCCCGGGCGGCGGTGAGGCGGGCGGCGGCGGTGTCGGCGTCGTGTTGCTGGCGCTCGTGGGCCGCGGTCTTGCGGCCGAGTTCCTGTTCGGCGTAGGCGCGTTTGGCCTTGGCATCGCGGATGGCCTCGAGCAGGCGGCGGATCTCGCCGATGTCGTCGCGGCGGGCGGCCACCCGGGCGCGGGCGGTCGCGATGAGCTCGTCGCCGGCGTCGACCGGGCCGAACCCGTCGTCGGCGATGCCGGCCCGCTGGGCGGCGTCGGCCAGGGCGGCGGCGATCCGGTCCGCCTCGGCCCGGCTGCCGGTGACGCGGTTGGCGAGCTTGCCGACGGCGACGGTCTGGTCCGCGAGCCGGCGGCGGTCCCGGTCGAGGCTGTCGCGCTGGCGGGCGACCTCGGCGGCGCGGGCGGCGACCTCGCGGCGCTTGTCCTCGATCCGGCCCTGGGCCTTGTACTCCTCCGAGTTCCTGAGGCCGGCCAGGCGGCCCTGCAGGGTCTCGCCCTCGGACCGGCTGGCCTCCCGGTCCGCTTCGGCCGCCCGCTCGGCGGCGACGGCGATATGACGGGCGGCGGCGGCACCGGCCAGCCGCTCGGCGTGATCGGCGGCGACGTCGGACCGGGCCTGCACCCGGTCAAGCGCGAACTTCACATGGGAACGGAGGTACGCCTCATAGTGCGTCTTGAACTCGCGCACGGCCCCGTTGGCGGCGGTCAGGTCGTCGAACAGCTTCTGCACGGCGGCGAGGTTCTCGAAGTCTCTGGCCGCCTGCTGGACGAGGTCGTCGTCGACCGGGGACAGGCCGGAGGTCAGCGTGTCCGAGACCTTGGCCGGGTCCAGGTCCTTGGCCAGCAGCGGGCGGCGCAGTGCCAGCAGCAGGTCGAGGAGCTGGGCGTAGCGCTCCCGGCCGAGGCCGAACAGTCGGTGGTCGACCAGGTCGCGGTACTCGGTCGCGGTCCGCCGCCAGGCGTCCGGCTCGAGGACCGCCCGGAGCTGGCGTTCGGTCAGCGGGCGGGAGTCCGCCGACAGCAGGCCGAAGTCCACGCCCACCCGCTTGCCGGTGACGAAGAACGACATCCGCACGCCGTCGGTGTTCCGGTGGGCGCGCATCCCGATGATCAGCGTCACGGTCTCGGCGCCGGCCTCATCGGCCGGGCTGGTTCCGTGCGCGGAGTTCGGCCGGGCCCGGGCGAACTCCATCCAGACGTAGCCGTACTCGGATTCCTGACCGCGGAACAGCAGGTTGGACTTCATCGTCCGGTTTTCGCCGGAGAACGGGTCGAGGCGCCGGGAGTCGGCCATCCCGTCGAGGACGAACGGGAACAGGACCTCGAGCGCCTTGGTCTTGCCGGAGCCGTTGTGGCCGCGCAGGGCGAGGCGGCCGTCGGCGAACGCCCACTCCTCGTCGACGTAGTCCCAGATGTTGATCACGCCGGCCCGGGACGGCTTGAACCGGTCAGTCATCGTCGCTGTCACCACCGCTGTCACCGTCGATGTCACTGTCGATGTCACTGTCGATGTCACCCTCGAGGTCGCCGCCGAACAGGTCGAGCGCGAGCTGGCCCTCGGCGTGCCGGACCGGGAGCGCGGCCTTGATGTTCCGGTAGCGCGCGGCGGCCGGGAGCACCAGCACGCCCGCGTCGACCCGGCGGAGCAGCCGCAGGTCGGCCAGGAACGCGACGGCGGCGTTCAGCAGCCCGCGCGGGTCGTGCTGCCAGGTGACGGTGAACGACGTGGGGCCGAGCTCGTCGTAGAGGTCGTTGATCATGGCGCGCAGCCCGCTGTCGGCGATAAACGGAACGAGGGGCGGCGTTCTGCCGCTCGGGTCCGCGCGGCTCTGGTCGGTGCGGCTGTGGTCGGTGCGGCTCTGGTCGGCGCGGCTCTGGTCGGCGCGGGCGTTGTCGCTGTCGATTTCAGGCGGGGCGTCGCCGGCGCGGTCGGGGTCGGGGTCGGGGGCGTCTTCCAGCGGGGCCGACCAGGCGAGCTCGGTGACCACCCCGGCCAGCGGGAGCGCGCCGTCGATCTTTTCCAGCAGCTCGCGCTGGTCGGCGGACTCGGCCGGGAGCGGAAGCAGCAGCGGCGCCTCGTCCGGGTCCTCGAGGACGTCGGCGATCTTGGCCAGGAGCAGGCCGGCCGCCCGGTTGACGGCGCCGCCGCGGCCCGGGAACGGGCGGTCGGTGAAGCGGCCGCCGGCGTCGGCCAGCAGCACGCCCTCGGCCCGCCGCTCGACCGCGAGGCCGGTGAGGCGGGCCAGGTTCTCGGCCACGCCGGTCTGACGCAGCGCCTCGGCGACCTCGGGCTCGACCTGCGCGTAGTAGACGACCGGGTGCTCGAGCAAGGCGCGGGCGGCGCGCTGGGCGGCTGCCTCGCGCTGCGCCCCGCGCTTGGCCGAGACGTAGGTCGCGTCGAGCAGGCCGGCCGCGCTCGTGAGGTGCTGAACCGGGCGGGCCGGGCGGAACAGCGCCGCGCAGATGTCATGGTCGATGTCGTAGAGCGCGTCGCCGCGTTCGGTGTCGGCCGACCACGCGTCGGCCGACCCGTCGGAGAGGCGGAGCGCGCCCCGGTCGGCCAGCCAGTCGAGGACGTCGACGACGGCGGCCTTGTGGGCGGACACGGTCGGGTTGAAGCCGAGGCCGTCGATCGCGTTCGCGCTTGGGGTGAACGCGCGGACCAGGTCGGCCAGGCTGACCTCGACGCGGGAACGCTGGAACGACGCGAGGATGAGGCAGAGGTAGGCGAGCCGCCGGCGGTCGAAGGGACGGCCTGATTTGGCGGTGAAGATCGTGGTCTGCGTCGGGTCGAGCCCGTCGAGCCTGCGGATCAGCCGGACCTGCCGGGTCGTCGCGATCAGCGTGTAGCCGAGGTGGTCACGCAGGTCCTTGCTGAGCTGGTCGGCCCAGCGGAGCACCGCCTCGAGCATGCCCGGGCGCGGCCGGGTCGCGGTGACCACGTCGGTCGTGAGCACCACGCGGACCGCGTGCTGGTAGGCGCCCAGGTCGCTGAGCTGGATGGTGGCGGCGGCGGGCTGCGGCGGCATGAGGTTACCCGCGCCCCGTGACCGTCGGCTCGAGGCGCAGCTCGAAGCCGGGGAGGTGCAGGGTTCCGTGCTCGGTGCGGACGGCGCTGCCGGCCTCGCTCGGCACCAGCCGCATGGTGAGGATGTCGTTGCCGCCGGCGGCGGTGGCGAGCCGGCCGGCCACGACCGTGCGGGCCTCGGTGGCGAGGGTGAGCAGGCGCAGCAGCACTCGGGTCTCGGCCTCGTCGAGAACCCGGTCGTGCGGGCCCGCCGCGAGCAGTGACCGGGCGGCGGCTCGTTCGGCCGCCCGCTGCTCGGCCTGGCGCCGGGCCAGCGCCGCCTTGACCGCCGGGTTGTTCCTGGCGGGCTGGGGGACGCCGGGCGTCGGGGCCTTGCCCCGCCTGAACAGGGTGACCGAGATGTCGACGCCGGGTGCCTCCCACCAGGTCGCCCGGGAGGAGATCTGGTCGGCGTCATCGTGGGCGCCGCCAACGTGGCGCGCGGTGCGGAGGTTGAACCCGGCGGTCATGAGCGCGTGCGCGGACGGCTCGTCAGGGCACCCGTACACCCACTCGGCCAGGTGGCGGAGCTGCGACGACCGGTTCACCCCGCCCCGCTGCGCCTCGGTGACCTGGCGCAGCAGCGCGATCACGGCCGAGACGGCGGACCTGGTGGCGGTGCGCAGCCCCAGCGCGCGGGACTCGGGGTCGTCGTCGGCGAACCAGGCCCGCAGCGCGTTCCAGCGCCGACGCCAGTCGTCGCGCTTGTCGTCGTCGGACAGGAACGGCCGGTCGTCGGCCAGCACGACCAGGGTGAGCATCGGGCCGGCGTCGACGGCGGTGATCGCGGCGGCCAGCCGGGGCAGGTAGCGGTCGAGCTCGGCCATGAAATCGGTCATGTGGGTGAGCAGCGCGTTCTTGTACTTCAGGAACGCTTCGGGCGAGGTGTCGGTCGAGCGCATGAGCTCCGCCAGCGTCAGGTGGAACTGGGCCGCCCGGCGGGACATGTCGTCGAGGACGGTGTCCAGCCGCGACAGTCGGCGGTAGACCTGATCGTGGTCACCGGACGAAGTTGCCTGGTCGAGCGCGCGCAGGTCCTCGAGGATGTCGGAGAAGACCAGCCGGGAGAGGTTGGCGTCGCGGATGCGGGCCGCGAGCACGTCTTCGACCGCGGTGTAGGCGCGGTAGCCGAGCTCGCTGAACTGGTAGACCGACTGGCGGTTCCGGTAGCGGGCGAGCGAGCCCGCCCTGGACGCGTCCTCGAGCCGGTGCAGGATCTGATCGTCGGCCAGCGCGTCCAGCCGCTCGCGCAGTCGCACCAGGTCGTGGTGGGCCGGGACGTCCTCGTGGACGGCCGCCAGCTCGGCCAGCGCATCCGCGACGTCGGCCGAGTGCGCCTGCACCTGGTGCACCGCCCGGAGCCGGTCAAGCGCGCGCAGCACCCACAGGTAGGCGAGGTGGTCGTCGCGGCGGGTGAAGTTGAACAGCCGGAACCGGTCGCTGACCGCGAGCGCGTCAAGGCGCAGCGAGTCGCGTTCGGGGTCGCGCCCGTTCCGGTCCTGCTCGTCGTCCATTTGCCCGCACAATACCGTTACAAGCGCGCACCTCGCGATTGCGGCGGGACGAGCGACAGCAACACCGGCGGCGGATCAGCCGACCGTAACCGAACCGACGTATCTCCGGAGAGATCAACGTGAGCGATCTTGGCGCTGCGGCGCGGCAAGCAAGGCTGACTGGGCAGATCCGGTCATTCCTCGGCTGGCTCGGCGAAGGGCGCAAGCTAACCCAGACCGGCCGCATCGGACTGGCTGACGCGCGCTACCTCGCGGAATTCCTCGACACCGGCGACGTCATCGACCCCGAGGTCGGAGGCAAGATATTCAAGACCAAGTCCAGCGAAGAGCTGCCCTACCTGACGACGATCGTCGAATGGGCGAAAGCCACCCGGCTGGTCCGGGTGACCGGGACCAGGCTCACGCCGGTGAAGAAGAACGCCGCCCTGGCGGACAGGCCGCTCGACCTGGTGCTGGCGATGCTGGGCGCCTACCCGAAACTCGGGAAGTCGCTGTTCCCAAGAAGCGCCTGGCGGCAGTCCATCGTCGGGGACGAATTCACCGACATCAGCAAGGAGCTGCTCACGGCCCTGCTCGCGAGTCCCGGCCCGTGCGCGCTGACAACGCTCAGCGACACGGCCTACGACATGATCGCAGCCAGGTATGCGCTCCGCCGACTCACCGAACAGCAGCACGACTTTCTGCGGCGGACGATCGCCGTCGACATCAAGATCGCCATGTCGGCGCTCCACGTCCTGGGCATTGCCGTGCTCGACAGTGGCACCGACCGGGAAGAGGCCGACGATACCGCAGAACTGACCGACCTCGGCCGGTACGCCGTCCGCCGTCACCTGGGTATGGCGCAGCCCGGCGACGCGGTCCTGCAGCTGCGGATCACGCTCGCTGACGTAGCCGACCCGCCGGTGTGGCGGCGGGTGCTGATCCCGTCCGCTTACCCGCTCAACCGGGTGCACGGGGTGATCCAGGCGGCGATGGGCTGGCAGAACGCTCACCTGCACGCCTTCCGGCTTGGCGACGAAACCTATGCCGCTCCCGACCCTGAGGACGAGATGGGATCCCTCGACGAGACCAGATTCCGGCTCGGCGACCTGGTCGCGGGAGTTGACCGCATCGACTACGAGTACGACTTCGGCGACGGCTGGGAGCACGCGCTCGTCGTCGAGGCGCGGACGGTGGCCCAAGAGGGCGCCGTCTACCCCGCGTGCGTGGCCGGCGAGGGGGCCTGCCCGCCCGAGGATTGCGGCGGCAGCCCTGGTTTCGCCGAGTTCAAGGCGGTGCTCGCGGGGCCGCCGAGCGCCGAGCGCGACGAGCTGCTGGCGTGGGCGGGCGGTGCCTACGACCCCGATCGGTTTGACGTGTCAGCCGCTAACGCAGCCGTCTCGGCGATCTAATACGGCGAGCGGTCCGACGGCAGGCAGATCAAGAAGTGCGAAATTTGGTAACTCTGGATGTTTGTCTGGCGACTGGGCGTAGTGTTAGCTCCGCGCGGTCCTGAGTGGCGGGCTGCGGTCATCGGGGGCGGTGAATGGATGGACGCTGAGCGTGTCGCGGGGTACCACGGAACAGGGTTTCGGGAAGCAACAGGGCGTGAGAACGAGGCAGGACGCCACGGATCAACAGGGGAACGCCGGGTACCGACGGCGCCGTTCCCGGCGGTGCCGGAGCAGCGCGGGGCGCCGGGAGAGATCGGCGGGTCGGGGGACTCGGCTGCCGCCAGCCGGACTGCGGACCGCGGCTCGGTAGTGTCACGCCGCACCGAGCCATTTGACGTGGTCGAGTCCTGGGATCGCCCGGTGCCCGAACCTTCCGGCGTGGGCGGTGACGTGGACGGTGACGTGGACGGTGACGCCGTTGGGGCCGGCCGCGTCGACGTGCGGTGGCAGCCGCTGGTGGTGCGCGACGGATGCCGGCCCGACCGCATCCCGGCCGGGCGCTGGCCGTCGGACGGAGCGCTGGTCCGCAGCGAGCAGTTCGCGGTCAACGAGGCGGTCGCGCAGCCCGGAGGGGGCGTGTTCGCGGTGCACGCCCCGCCCGGCACCGGGGTGGCCGAGGTGTACGGCGACCTGGTTGCGGCGATCATCACCGACCGAGCCCGCCGCATTGCCGACCTGCCGGGTCCGGCGGCGGCCTTCGGTGAGCTGCGGCCCTGGTCGACGCACCGGGTGGCGGCGCCGAACCCGACGCTGACCGGGTTCGAGATCGTGCTGGCGGCGCCCGAGTCGAGCGCGCTGACCGCGCACGGGCTGCCGCCGATCGGAGCGCGATGGCGGGCGGCGGCGACGGCGAGCGACTACTTCGCCTCCACCGCCCGGCTGGCCGACGGCGTCGGCGCGTGGGCGATGCTGGCGGCCCGTCTCGGCGACGGCGCGGCGAACCGCGCGTTCGCCGAGCGGTGGTGGCGCGGGGCCGTCCGCGGCACCGACGTCCTGTTCCCGGCGGGCGAGTCGATGGCGGCCGCGCTGCGACGGCTGCAGGCCGAGGGCGCGGTGGTCGACTGGCAGGCCGCCGTCGCCCGGTTCCGGTCGGCGCTGGCGAAGACGGAAACCCTCGCCGCCGAACGGACCGAGGTGGCTGTCGCGGTCACCCGCATCTCCGACCTCGAGCAGGCGTGCGAGGAGGCGTCCTGCTCGGCCGAGGCCGCGCAGGCCCGACTGGCGGAACTCGCCGCCCGCGAGCCATCCGTCCGCGGGGCGCTTGACGACGCCGAGGAGGAGCTGCGGACGCTGCTGGCCGACCTGGGGGCGCACCAGCTCAACCGGCCCGTGTTCGCCACCGTCACCGAGGACGGCAAGACGGCGCTCCGGTCGCGTAGCGCGCTGTCGATCGCGGTGGCGGGCGGGGTGCGCCGGGGCAGGAACTGGCGTGTCTGGAAGGCGCGGCGACGCGAGCTGCGCGCCGCCTGCGCCGAGGCGGAGCTGCGGCGGGATGCCGCCGCGAAAGACTTCCAGACGCTGAGCGCCAGGCTGGCCGTTGCCTGGACCGCCGTCAACGACGAGACGGCCGAGGTCACCCGGCTCACGGCCGAGATCGGCCCGCTGGCCGAGGCGGTCGCGCTCGCCCGGCAGCGGTGGGGCGATCACGTCCCCGACGGGCCCGCCCAGGCCGAGACCGAGGACGCAGCGCTGATCGAATGGCGGGAAACCTCCGCCCCGTGGGCCGACGAGGAGTACGCCGCGAGCCGGGCCGAGGTCTTCCTGGCCGCGCTCGATCTGCACAAGACGCTGATCGCCGCGCGGGCCGACGTCTTCGCGGGGAACCTGGGCGCGCTGATGGACCTGCTCTGCGCCGACCCGGCGCCCGCCCCAGCGCAGGCCGCGACGGAGGGGTCGTCAGAGGGAGCGGCAGAGGGAGCGGCGGCGGACTCGTCGGCGGCGGCCATCGCCGCTGCGTGGCAGTCGCTGTTCCTGGTCGTGCCCGTGGTCCACATGCCGTTCGGGGCATTCGAACCGCTCTTCGCCGGCCTCGGGCCGACGCCGCTCGGCTGGCTGCTGGCCGATCACGCCGAGCAGCTGCCCGGGTGGCAGGCGGGCAGCATGGTGAGCCGACTGGACCACGCCGTCTTCGCGGGCGACACCGCCGGCTCCGGGGAGACGGCGCTCGGCGATGACGGCGATCCCCGGAGCGGTGACGGCGGCGCAGGTGACGCGGGTGACGTCGATGACGCAGGTGATGTAGGTGACGGCGGTGACAAGCGATCGGTGGTCGGCGGCGGGGCGGCCGCGGTGGGCGGCGACGTCAACGACGACCACGTAGGGGTGGTGGACGGCGACGTTAAGACCGACGGCGACGCCAACGGCCGCGGCGCCCGTACCAAGTTCAGCGCCTTCAGCCGCGCGGAAGACCTGAACGGGGCGAGCGCGCAGCGGATCGCCGAGCGGGAGGCGCGCTACGGCACCTGGCTGCCGGCCGGCCGACCCAATTCCGGGGAGCCGGATGAGTCGGCCGAGACGGCGGGCGAACAGGCCGTTCGCGTCTGGGTCGGCACGCCGCTGCGCGTCGTTCGCGGTCTCGACCGGGCCACGATCGACCTCCGCAACAACCTTGCCTACGACGGGCTGCTGGTGTCCGACCGGGATTTACCCGTCAGAAGAAATGCAGCTCGTGGGCCAGCCGGAGGGCGCCGGCGAGGCGCTCCTCGGCTGCCGCCGCGTCGCCGTCGTCCCAGGCGGCGACGGCCGCGTCGAGGGCCGCCATGAGCTCGTCGGAGAGCAGCTGCTGGGCCGGGTCGACAATTTCCCTGGCGGCGGCGATCGCGGCGGCGACGTCCCCGGACTGCAGCCGCGCGGCGATCAGCGGGAACAGGTAGACCCAGCGGTAGCGGGCGCCGGTGATCAACGTGCCGAGGTCGAAGTCCTCGACCTGGGCCGCCAGCGCGATCACGTCGTCCGGCTGTCCGTCCTGCCAGGCGAGCCAGGCCTGGGCCGCCGTCGTAAGAGCGACGTAGATCGTGTCCTTGCCCGACGCGGTCTTCGCCTGCGGGATCAGCGCGCGGACCGCCTCCGTGTCGTGCTGGCGCAGCGCCGTCACGATGAGCACCAGCAGGCTGTACACCAGCAGGTGGCGCTCGCCGATGCGCTTCCCCAACGCCAGTGCCTGCTCGAGCACGTGCTGGGACTCGGTCAGGTCGCCGCGTAGCCACAGCGCCCAGCCGAGGAAGTACAGGGCGTAGCCGACGTCCTTATCGTCGCCGGTCTGCTTCGCGAGCTCAACGCTTCTGCGCAGTCGGGCGATGTCGTCGTCCCCGACCCGGAACCGGTGCCTGATCAGCTCTTGCATGGTGACCTGGCGGTGAAAGGTGTGACGTCTGGCCGGCGTGCCGCGGGACTGGAGCAGCGGCCGGGCCCGTTCCAGGGTCTCCAGCAGCAGATCGGGCTGGAAGCGCATCGAGTAGCAGGCGGCCCGACCGTCGATCATCATCTCCAGCCACTGGTCGACGGTGGCGTCGTCCCAGCCGCTGGGATCGTCGCCCAGCAGCTCCTCGGCGGCGTCGAAGTTCGCCGATGCCGCCTCGTACCGGGCGTTGCTCAGCTCCAGCCGTCCCAGCCGGGTGTACAGGTGGGCCCGCTGCAGCGCGTCGACTGATCCGCCCAGCTCGAGGGCCGCGCGGAACGCGGCCGCGGTCTCATCGAGACTGCCGATGCGCCACAGCACGTTGGCCAGCTTGGCGTAGAGCCGGACGGTATCGGCGGCCATGGTCGCCGCGTTCCGCCGCGTCACCGCCAGGGCAGCGTTGAAGGACGAGATCGCCTCGTAGTTGGCGAACGCGTCCGTCGCGTGATCGCCGGCCATCTCCAGGAAGTGCACGGCCCGCTCGGCGTCGTCGGCGGCCGCGTAGTACCGGCCGAGGACGGCGGCGACCTCGGGCAGACGGTCCCGGTGGGTTGCCTCCAACGCCGCCGCGGCCGCCGCGTGCAGGCGGCGGCGCTCGGCCCGCAGCAACCCCAGGTAGGTCGCCTCCTGAATCAGCGCGTGCCGGAAGAGGAACGTATCGGGGTGACCCTGGGACGGCTCGCCATGCACCAGATCGCTGTCGACCAGCTCGTCCAGGGCAGTCCCGAGCTCGGCCGGCCGGGTGCCGAGCACGGCCGCAAGCAGTGTCGCGGTGAACCTCGGGCCGATCACGGCGGCGGCGCGGATCGCCTCCTGGGCGGCGGGACTGAGGCGGTCCACCCGGGACCTGACCAGACGCTCGAGCACCTGCGGCAGTTGCGGGCCGGGCGGCTGGCGCAGCAGCCAGGTGCCGTCCTCGCGGACCAGCGCCCGCGTCTCGAGCAGCGAGGTCAGCCGCTCCTCGAGGAACAGCGGGTTGCCGTCGGCGCTGGCGAGGATGGCCGCGAGAACCTCAGGACTGGCGCCGGCGGCACCGCCGACGGTACCGGGGACCTGGCCGATGAGCGACTGGGCGAGCGTCTGCTCGGCGCTCGCGGGCAGCGGCCTGAGCTTGATCCGACGAGCCGATGGGGCGTTGGCCAGGGTCGCGATCTCCTGGCGGCCGGATTTCGGCCGGCTGGTCGCGAGCACCAGCAGCGGCCGGCCGGCGGCGAGCTCCGCGAGCTCGAGCGTGAGGCGCAGCGAGGTCGGGTCGGCCCAGTGCAGGTCTTCGAGGACCAGGACGGTCGGGCCCGCGACGGCGAACCGGGTCACCACCATGCGGAGCGCGGTGAACGTCTTGCGCTGCAGGTCCTCAGGGCTCACCCCGCCGGACGGCGCCGGATGGGCGATGCCCATCATCCGCGCCAGCGCCGGGAGCAGGTTCGCGTTCCCCGCGAGATTGATCAGCGCTCGTTCCAGGGCCGACTGGAGCCTGGCGGCCGGCTCGTCCGGCGCCACCCCGACCCAGCTGGCCACCAGCTGCCGGTAGAGCCCGTAGGGGGTGGCGGATGCGTAGGAGGCGCCGCGGCCCTCAAGCCAGAGGGGCAGCCGGCCGCTGCCGGCGCCGACCCAGGCGATGAAGCGCTTCCTGCACTCCTGGACCAGGCGGGTCTTGCCGAGCCCGGCCTCGCCGGTCAGCACGACGACCGATCCTTGGCCCTCGACCGCCTGGCGGAGCGCGGTTTCGAGGACTCGCATCTCGGCGTCGCGGCCGATCAGCGCGGCTCGGCCGCCCACTCCCCTCGGCCGCCGCTCGCCGACCCGCGCCCTCGGCGCGTCCAGGTAGCTGGCGACCAGCGGGCGGGCGTTGCCGCCGAGCGATACCTCCTCGCCCGCGGCCCAGGTAAACAGGTGGCCGGTGACGGCCCGGGTGGCCGGGCCGACCAGAACCGCTCCCGGCCTCGCGGCCGACTGCAAGGCGGCGGCCACGCTCACCACGTCGCCGAACGCGCCGTACTCGACCTTGGCGCCGCCTCCGATCGGGCCGACGACGGCCGGCCCCGATTCCACTCCGATCCGCAGCGCGGTCCCGCCCTCGGCCGCGGCCTCGGCGGTGGCGGCCGCCGACAGCGCGCGGAAGGCGGCCAGGACGGCCCGCTCCGGATCGTCCTCATGCGCTTGCGGCGCGCCGAACATCGCCTGCAGACCCCGGCCCGATACCGAGGTCACGGTCCCGCCGAGCGCCTCCACCTCGGTGATCACGGCCGCCAGCGACCCGCCGACGAGCTCGCGCAGCGTTTCCAGGCCCACCGCGCCGGCCAGCCCGGCCGGGGCGGCCACCTCGGCGAACAGCACGCTGACGGGGCGGCGTTCCTCCCTCGGCAACGGCGGCGGAGTGAGGCCGGCAGCGTCCGACGAGGTCGGCCCGGGCGCGGCGGACGACGTCGGCCCGGGCGCGGCGGGCGGGGTCGGTTGCGTGATGTCCGGGACCGGCGGCGCGGCGGTCGGCGATGGCCGGGGGGCTCGGGCGGGCGCGTACAGCCGCTCGAGCGATGGGGAGATCCGCAGGCCGAGCTGCTCGAGCGCGACGCGGCAGCGCTCAAACACCCGCGCCGCCAGCTCGGGACGGCCCTGCGCGAGGTAGGCCCGGATCAGGGCGCCCGCAGCCTCCTCGCTGGCGGGGTCGTGGTCCAGGCAGGACTGCCAGGCGGCGAGGACGTCGTCGCGCCCGGTCCGGCCTGCGCCCATTGCCCGGTCCCTGGCCAGGGCCAGGCGCGCCTCTTGGCACAGCGTCTCGTACCGCTCGCGAACGCGGATCGCCCACTCGGCGTACGGCTCGTCCGCCAGCAGCTCCCCCTCCTCGGCGAGGGCGCCGGAGAGCGCGTCGTCACGGAGCTGGCCGGGTGACATCGCGAGCCCGGCCCGCAGCGCCACCGACCGGGTCTCGACGTCGACCGTGACGTCCGGCGAAGCCCAGATGTGCAGCAGGTCGGCCGAGAGCAGCGCGGCGCCGTCCGGACCGAGCCCGGTCAGCGCGCTGCGGGCCATCGACAGCGCCTTCGACAGCGCCCGGGCGGCCGCCCGCGGGTCGAGTTGCGGGAACAGCACGTCGCAGGCGAGGTCCCGGGTGATCCGGCGGCCGGGGCTGACGAGGACGAGCTCGCACAGGCGCCGGGCGCTGGGCCTCGGCCACTCGCTGACCACCCGGCCGCGGGCGGCGACGCTGAACTGGCCGAGCAGCGTGACCTGCACGGCCTGACCCACTGGCGCATCCCGCGCGGTTCCCGCGACCACTCCCCCATTATCCCGGTGCGGTCCGACATTCCCGCACGATTTTTGGTCGCACTGGCGCCCTTCCGACCGGGAACACCGCGGGAACAGCTCCCTCCTAGCGTGTGGTCAGGAGGTAGGGGAAATGTACAGCTCATACACGCTTTACCAGGCCGACCACATCAAGACCGCGCGCGAGCAACGGGAGGAAGACATCCGCACCGGGGAACTGGCGGCTGACTTCGGGCGTCTGTGGCACTCGCTTGCGCCCCGCCGGGCCGGCGGGCAGCGGAGGTTCCGGCAGACGGCGCGCGCCGCGTCTTCGGTCCAGTCCGGCCAGGCCCGCCCGGCCGTCCGCCACCGCAGCTGAGGCATGCAGGTTCATTCGATAACTACCTACTGCGAGGGGCCCGTCGTGTAGTCGGCGACGGCCCCTTGCACCGTTGATGGTGCAGGTCCGGGCTTGCTACTGATTCCAGTCCGTAGATCGTGATCTTGTGGCTGAGGCGCCGGGGTCCACTCGGTTCACTGCTCGCTGGCGCGCAGGGCGTCGTCGATCTCGCTGAGCTTGGCGGCGGACACCGTGCCTGCCCGATCGATCAGGTCGTCCCGGCTCAGGGTGGTCAGCCAGGTGCACGGGGTAAAGCCCGGCCGCGGGAACACGAACCGCAGCACGCCTTCAAAGGGCAGTCCTTCCTCGACGCCGACCGCCACCTCGAATCCCAGGCCGGAGATGTCGGTATCCGCCGGGGCGACCACCACCATCGCCCGGGACCCGGACGGCTCGTCTTCCGATAGCAGCACGACCGGCCGCCGCTGGTCGAACTCGGCCCACCAGACCTCGCCTCGTCGCATGTGTCCTCCCGGGCGTGAGATGGCAGGCGGATGCTGCCCCGGCCGCGGCTGGAAGTGATGCAGCACTTTCCCCCAGCGTAGACCCGACCGCCGATATTCGTGTTCCCGGCTAATTCAATAAATTGAAATGGCAAAGCATTGCGCTTATCCGCCAACGCGCGCATGCGGCGGGAACACCGCGGGAACAGCTGCCTCCTAGCGTGTGGTCAGGAGGTAGGGGAAATGTACAGCTCATACACGCTTTACCAGGCCGATCACATCAAGACCGCGCGCCAGCAGCGGGAGGAAGACATCCGGGCCGGCGAACTGGCAGCGGGGTTCGCGCGGCTGTGGCACTCGCTGACGGCGCGCCGG
>Ga0335074_10007887_pt1 | contig 14774 bp, 10 predicted proteins | sample Lox_Sample_23_FD_206715 | JGI IMG/M metagenome (GOLD analysis project Ga0335074, IMG submission 206715) | Soil microbial communities from Loxahatchee National Wildlife Refuge, Florida, United States - Lox_Sample_2.3 | ecosystem: Environmental > Terrestrial > Soil > Wetlands | place: USA...
GCCGGGCCGCTAGGGGCGCCGCCGCGCCGCGCGAGTCCGCGCCGCCAGGGTGCCGTCAGCCGCCGGGGCGAACGGGTAATTTGGGGAAAATGGCTGGTCAGGTGGCGGGTTGGTAGCCAACGTGACGTTCAGGCCGGACAATGGTGGAATGACCGCTGTGTCTGAACCGGCCGCGCAGGCGCCGGCAGGAGGCAGGACCGCGCCGGCGGGAGGCAGGACCGCGCCGGCGGGAGGCAGGACCGCGCCGGCGGGAGGCAGGACCGTGCCGCCGGCCGGTGCCTTCCAGGTGCTGGCCGGCATGCGTGCGCCGGCCGGGAGCGGCGAGCCGTTGCTGACCGTGTCCAACCTCAGCGCGCGGTTCGGCCCGGTGCACGCCCTGGAGAGAATCGACCTCACGGTCTGCTCAGGCGAGCTGGTCGCGCTGGCCGGTGAGAACGGCGCGGGCAAGACGACCCTGGTCCGCTGCATAGCCGGCGACGTGACCCCGGCCGGCGGCGAGATCCATCTGGCGGGGCGACGTGTGCATGCTGACCCGGCGGCCGCGGCCAAGCACGGGATCGCTGTCGTCTGGCAGGACCTCGCCTTGTGCGACAACCTGGATATCGCCGCCAACATCATGCTCGGGCAGGAGACCCGCCGGCTGCTCTGGTCAGAGACCAAGCTGCACCAGGCCGCCGCCACGCTCCTGGCAGGCCTGAAGATCCCGCTCAAAGACACCACCCGCAGCGTCTGGACACTGTCCGGCGGGCAGCGCCAGCTGGTCGCGGTGGCCAGGGCGATGGGCCGCCGTCCTCGGCTGCTGGCACTCGACGAGCCCACGGCCGCCCTCGGCGTGCTGGAGTCCCGGCAGGTCGAGGAACTGATCATGGGCCTGCGCGAGCAGGGCACCACGATCCTGCTCGCCTGCCACGACATCGACCAGATGTTCCGGCTCTCTGACCGCATCGTTATCTTGCGGCAGGGCGGGGTAGTCGCCGACCTGCAGACCGCGGACACGCACCCCGACGACGTGGTCGCACTGCTGTCCGGCCAGCAAGTTGACACCTCCGCCAGGACCCAGCTAACCCGGCTGCACGGCCTGACCGATCGGCTGGTCTCCGCGGATCCCTCGTCGAGCCTGTCCTTGATCTTGTCCGCGCTCGGTGCCGCGCTCAATACCGAACGCCTCTGCATCCACCTGGCCGCGGAAAGCCTGACCGCCGCGGAAAACCTTGAGCAATTCCTGCAGTGCGCGGCGTCGCTCGGTTTCGTTCCCGGTGAGCTGGACCGCTGGGCGCGAGTCCCGTTCGGCCCGGCGGGCGGGCCGGTCGGCATGGCGGCGGCGGATGAGCGGCCCGTCATCGCGGAGAACGTGCGGGCGTGGCGGAGCTTCCGCGACCTTGCCAAGGCGGCGAAGGTCGCCAGCGCCTGGTCGGTGCCGGTCCGCGGGCCGGCGGGCCTGACCGGTGTCATCACAGTCTTCCGCGATGAGCACGGCTCGCCGCAGCGTGACCAGCTGGAGATCGTCACCGTCTACGCCGGCTACGCGGCCAGCGCCATCGAACGCGACCGGCTGCTCGACCAGGTGACGACCAGGAACCGCGTGCTGGAGACGATCCGGGAGATGCTGGAGACCCTGGCCGGGCCGGTACAGGTCGCCGACGGTCTGGTCATCGCGCTGCAGAGCCTGCGCCGTGGCTTGCAGGCCGAGGAGGTCGCGCTGGTCACCAGGGTGCCCGACGGCTCCCACCTGTGGCGCGGGCATGTCGGCCAGCAGCGTGGTGACATGCAGGCCATGGTGGAGGAGGCACTGGCCGAGACCAGTACCCCGGACGGTGCCGCCAGGCAACTGCGCAGCAGCCGCCGGCGGCGGGCCCGCGCGGTCACGTTCACCGCTGCGGGCGGGCGGACCGTGCTGCTGGCCAGCTGGAAGGTCCTGACAGCGGAACGGACGCTGCTGCCGGGCCGGCAGGAAACCAAGGAGGAGACGGCGCTGATGGAGGACGCGGCGCACTCGCTCCGGCTCGCGCTGGAACGCGAGGTGGCCGCCAGCGCCCATCAGGATGCCGCCGCCCTGCGACGGTCACGGGAACTGCAGCGCGGGTTCCTGTCCAGGTTGAGTCATGAGCTGCGCACCCCGCTGACCGCGATCAGGGGTTACGCGTCCAGCCTGATGCTGAAGGACGTCACCTGGGATGGCGACTCGCAGCAGCGTTTCCTCGACCGGATCGCCGCCGAGTCCGCGCGGCTGGGGCGGCTGGTCGACGATCTGCTGGATTTCTCCGCGATCGAGTCCGGCATCATGCGCCTGCAGCGGGACTGGTGCGACATCCGCCTGGTCATCGACGCGGCGGTCGCCTGCCTGCCGCCAGAACACGCCAAGCGCATCGCGATCACCGTGGACAACCCGGTTCCCGTCGTATGGGCCGATCACGACCGGATGGAGCAGGTGTTCGTGAACCTGCTGACCAATGCGTTCGCGCACAACCCGCCGGGCACGGCGGTGGCTATCACGGTCGGCCAGGAAGCCGAACAGGTGGTAATCACCGTGCGGGACAACGGGACCGGAATGCCGCCGCCTGGCGGCCGCAGCGCCAGCTCGGGAGCCGGCCTCGGCCTGTCCATCGCGCGCGGCATCATGCAGGTTCATGCCGGCACGCTTACCCACGAAAGCCACGCAGACGTCGGCACGAGTTTCACCGTTCACCTACCGATCGAAGGACCTGGCCGTGACGACTGACCCGAGCACCCGCGCCCTCGTCGTGGAGGACGACCCCAACATCGTGGACCTGATCAGGGCCAACCTCGCGGTCCGCGGTTTTGACACAGTGGTCTCGCTGGACGGCGGCAAGGCGCTGCAGTTGCTGGAGACCGAGGAGCCGGACATCGTGCTGCTCGACCTCATGCTGCCGGAGGTGGACGGCTTCGACCTGTGCCGTCAGATCAGGGAGCGGTCCCCGGTCGCGATCATCGTGGTGTCGGCCAGGGGCGGCGAGCGGGATAAGGTGACCGCGCTGCACATGGGCGCCGACGACTACATGACCAAGCCGTTCAGCATCGAGGAACTGCTCGCCCGCATCACCGCCACGCTCAGGAGGACACGGCCGCAGGCGCCGCAGGAGCAGGCCACGCAGGTCATCGCGATCGGGGACATCACGATAGACCTGGCCGGCCAGCAAGTGCGCAGGAGGAACCAGCCGGTGCACCTCACGCCGACCGAGTTCGCGCTGCTCCGCGAGCTGGCGGTCAACCGGGGCAAGCTGCTTACTCACGCGCACCTGCTGCGGCGCATCTGGGGACACGGCTACGAGACCGAGACCGAGTACCTGCGCGTCTACGTCCGGCGGCTGCGCGCCAAGCTCGAGGACGAGGGAAGCGCACCGCTGATCCTCACGCAGCCAAGAGCCGGATACAGACTGGCACCAGAATGAGATGAAACCTTAACAACGTTAACGGTATCTTCACGGGCCCCAGCCGATGTTAAGGCCACGTTAACTGGAACCGTTCTAGGGTCGAGGCCAAGACGCCTACCGAAAACATGAGGTGGTTTATGAGAGCCAGGAAAGGCGCCATTGCAGCGCTGCCCGTGGCGGCGTGTCTTGCCCTCGCGGCATGCAGCAGCAGCTCCTCGTCCACTACGCCCTCTTCTAGTAGTTCCAGCACCCCAGCGGCGGCCGCTTCCGTGCCGTCGCTTTCCATCAGCGACCTGACCAACAACTTCGCCGCGATGGCCGGCCTGAAGTCGCTCGCGGCCCTGGGCAAGGGCAATGTAGCGGCCATCCTCCCGGACACCGTCTCGTCCGCCCGTTACACCGAATTCGACGCCCCGTATCTCTCGGAGGCGCTCGCGGCGGCAGGCCTTTCGCCGACGCAGTTTACGGTACAGAATGCGCAGGGCAGCGATGCCACTGAGCTTGCTGATGCGCAAGAGGCAATTACAAAGGGCGCCAGCGTCCTTATCATGGATCCGCTCGACTCCGGTGTCGGCGCGCAGATCGAGTCGTACGCCAAGTCCCACGGCGTTAAGGTCATTGACTACGACCGGCTCACCCTCGGTGGCAGCCGCCAGTATTACGTCAGCTTCAACAACGTCGAGGTCGGCACGCTGCTCGGCAATGGCCTGGTGTCGTGCATCAGCGCCGAACACATCAGCAAGCCGAACGTGCTGGTCATGCGCGGCGCCCCAACGGACAACAACGCGACGCTGTTCGCGCAGGGCTACGACGCCGTCCTCGCTTCCTACTTCGCCAACCACACGTACGTGGATGTCGGCACCCCGCCGGGCACGTGGACGCCAGATGTCGCGGAAACAGAATTCCAGCAGGAATTCACAGCGCACAAGAACATAAACGCCCTGCTGTCACCCAACGACGAGAACGCAGCCCCGATCATCCAGTACCTGCAGCGGCAAGGCATCAAGCCGGACACGTTCCCGGTGACCGGCCAGGACGCCACGCTCGTCGGCCTGCAGAACATCCTGGCCGGCTATCAGTGCGGCACGGTCTACAAGCCGATCTTCGAAGAGGCCCAGGCCGCCGTGGCCCTGGCCATGTACGTGCGGGCTGGGAAGACCCCGCCAGCCGCCCTGGTCAACGGCCAGACCAAGGACAGCGTCTCCAACGTTGAGGTCCCGTCCGTCCTGCTCACACCCGAGTGGGTAACGAGCAGCAACATGGCCAGCACGGTCATCGCGGACAACTTCGTGCCCGCCCAGCAGCTCTGCGTCGCCCAGTACGCCACCGACTGCAAGACGGCCGGAATCAACGTATGAGCCTGATCGGAGAGACCGTATGACAGCCGCCCCGGCCGAGCCGCAGCACGAGCAGTCGCTGGATCAGCAGCCCCTGCTGCGGCTGGCCGGGATCGGCAAGAGCTTCGGGCCGGTGCGCGCTTTGCAAGGCATCGACCTGGAGATTCCGGCCGGCCAGGTCACCGCGGTCCTCGGTGACAACGGCGCGGGCAAAACAACGCTGATCAAGTGCATATCCGGCATCTGGCAGCCTGATCAGGGCGCGATTTTCTGGCAGGGCAGGCAAGTCCATCTGCACACCCCGCGTGCCGCCGCCGACCTCGGCATCGCCACCGTCTACCAGGATCTCGCATTGTGCGACAACCTGGACATCGTGCAGAACATGTTCCTCGGCAGCGAGATCATCAGGCACTGGCAGCTCGATGAGATCAAGATGGAGCTCACCGCCAAGCGGACGCTCCAGGATCTCAAGGTCGTGTCGGTGCGCTCGATCCGCCAGCCGGTCGGGTCGCTGTCCGGCGGCCAGCGGCAGGCGGTCGCGGTGGCCAAGGCGATCATGCGCGACGCCAAGCTGGTCATCATGGACGAGCCGACGGCTGCTCTCGGCGTCACGCAGACCCAGATGGTGCTCGACCTGATCACCCGGCTAGCCAGCCAGGACATCGCGGTGATCGTCATCTCACACAACTTGAACGACGTCATGTCCGTTGCCGACCGGCTCGCCGTGCTCTACCTGGGAGGCCTGGCCGCGGTCGGCCCGAAGGAGCAGTTCGACTCGCAGTCCGTCGTCGACCTGATAACCACCGGGGCAACCCAACGTCAAGGGGCAGCCAAGTGAGCACTGAGATCGAACAGCCCCAGGACGAGGTCGAGAGCCTCGCCGCCGAGATGGCGCCCGACGTCATCGCGAACTCGCTCGGCGAGTACGCCAGGATCTGGTGGGCCAGGGTCCGTGGCGGGGAGAGCGGCGCGCTGCCCGTGGTCCTCGGCTTGGTCGCGATCATTGTCTATTTCCAGGTTAGGAGCAGCCTGTTCCTGTCGGCCGGCAACCTGGTCAACCTGATGGAACAGGCTTCCTGGATCGTCATGCTGGGCATGGCCGAGGTGTTCGTGCTGCTGCTCGGCGAGATCGACCTGTCCATCGGATTCTCATCGGTGATGGGCGCGGTGATCGCGGTCTGGATGGTCTCGCCGACCGAGCACTTCCCGTGGTGGATCGCCGTCATAGCCGGGCTCGCGCTGCCGGCCGCCTATGGCGCGCTGCAAGGGGTAGTCATCACCAGGCTCCGGCTGCCGTCGTTCGTGGTGACGCTGGCCGGCCTGCTGCTGGGTGAAGGGCTGCTGCTGTTCCTGGTCAACACCGCTGCCCCGAACTCCGGCGGCACGCTCCGGCTCCCGTCCACCAGCATCCTGTCCGAGATTGTGGGCTACAGCATGAGCCCGCTGGGTGGCTGGATCGTGATGGCCGCCGCCGTCGTGCTGGCCGGCGTTGCCTTCGCGATCCGCGACAGTCGGCGCAGGGCCAGCAATCTAGCCGCCCCGCCGGTCAGCGTGACCGCGCTTAAGATCATCATCATGGCCATCGCCGGCGTCGTGGTCGTGCTGATCGGGAACACGAACCGTGGTATCACCATCGTGCTGCGAGGCGTGCCGTGGGTAGTGCTCGTGGTGCTCGGGGTGCTGATTATATGGAGCGTGGTGCTCGGCCGGACCCGCTTCGGCCGGTACATGTACGCGATAGGCGGCAACGCCGAGGCGGCCAGGCGATCCGGAGTCAACTTGAGCCGGGTGCGCGTCCTGGCGTTCACGCTGTGCGGGCTGACCGCCGGGATCATGGGCATTATCTACGCCTCCTACCTCGGCTCGATCTCCAACGATGTCAACGGGGGACAGAACGTCCTGTACGCCGTCGCCGCCGCGGTGATCGGCGGAGTCAGCCTGTTCGGCGGCCGGGGGAAGATGCTCGGCGCGGTGCTCGGAGGCCTGATCGTCGCGGTCATCTCCAACGGCCTGCTCTTGCTCGGCCTCGGTGCCGCGGCGCAGGACATGTGGACGGCGGCGGTCCTGCTCGCGGCCGTGACCGTCGACACCCTGGCTCGGCGCAGAAGACCCGATCAGTCTTAACTAACTGTTGTTCTTCTGCTCAGATCGCTGTCTTGGCCTGCGTGTTTGTCCTTGCTTCATGATCATCTTCGAGGCAGGCTGTGCGGCATGGGGTGGATGCGCAGGCGCTCGCTGTACTGGTTCGACAAGACGATGGCGCGCGGCACATTCGCGCTGGTCGGTTGGCTCGCGGCGCTCTGCCTTGTCGCGGACATCCCGATCAGCGCGGTGCTCGTGCGGTACAAGTACCGGGGGCGGGCCACCCTGGCCGTGCACGCCACCGAGGTGTGGAAGATGGTCGGCTCGACGTTCAAGGTCGGCGGCCAGGTGGGCCAGCCGCCGTTCGTGCTGGCGTCCGTGGCCGGCGCGGTCGTCGCGTTGCTGTTCGCCAGCACGCTGATCTCGCTGATCACGGCCGGGGTCAACAAGAAGGTCATGGACCTGCGCAAAGGCAGGTCTCAGGTGCTGGAGACGGGGCACGTGGCGGTCGTCGGCTGGTCGGCCGAGTTGTTCGCGATCGCCGCCGAGCTCAAGGCGTCCGGCGCCAGGCACGGCCGCAAGCTGCTCGCGGTCCTCGCGGACCGGGACAAGGCGGGGATGGAAGACGAGATCCGGGCCAGGGTGCGCGATGCCAGGGTCATCTGCCGCAGCGGCAACCCGGTGGTCCCGGCCGACATCGACTTGATCAACCCAGGGTCCGCGCAGTGCCTGATAGTGCTCGCCGACCTGGGTGACGGCGCGGACGAGCAGGTCATCAAGACGATCCTCGCGATCAGGACCAGGACCGCCTGCCGTGTCGTGGCCGCGATCAGCGAGCACGACAACCTGCCGGCCGCGCGTAAGGCTGGGGGTGCGGGAACCCTGCTGCTGGACATCGACGACCTGGCCAGCCGGTGGATCGCCCAGGCCACCATGCAGCCAGGACTGTCCCGGGTGTTCGCCGAACTGCTCCGCTTCAACGGCAACGAGTTCTGCGTGGCGGCCGTGCCGGTGCTGGCCGGGCGGGAGTTCGGCCGGATCCTGCACGCGTTCCCGCTGATGTCGCCGGTCGGCCTGGTCCGGGCGGACGGGACACTGCTGCTGAACCCGCCGTCGGACACGGTGCTCGCCGCCGCCGACAAGATCGTCGCGATCTCGGCCCGGGACACGTTCGCGGCGGCGGCGCCGGCCGGCATCGACGAGGACGCGATCGTGTCCGCGCGGCGCCGGTCCCAGACGCCGGTGCGCCTGCTTATGCTCGGCTGGAACCGCAGGGCGCCGCGGATCATCCGCCAGCTCGACGCCTATGTGCCGGCGGGCTCGCGCATCGACATCGTTGCCGAGCAGGTCAGCGGGGGTGTCATCGAGAAGGTGCGGACGGACCTGAGCCGCGCAGAGGTGACCGTCCGCGGCGGTGACCCCGCCGACGCGGACGTGCTCGGCTCCATGGACCTGGCCAGCTACCGGCACGTCGTCATGCTCGCCCCCGACGGGGCCGGCGCCGCGCCTGTTCAACCGGCCACCGCGGATTTCCGCAGCCTGGTAACCCTGCTGCACCTGCGTGACCTGGAAACCCGCTCGGGCCAGCGGTACGGCATAACCGGGGAGATCGCCGACGACCATACGCTCGCGCTCGCCCCGCTCGGTGACGACGATGACTTCATCGTCAGCCGGACGATGGTCAGCCGGCTGATGACCCAGGTCGCGATGAACCCCGAGCTGATCCCGGTCTTCGCTGAGCTGTTCGATTCCGAAGGCAACGAGATCGTCCTGCGTCCGGCCGGCGACTTCGTGCGAACCGGCCGCGCCGTCACGTTCGCGACCGTGGCGGAGTCGGCCAGGCGGCAGCGCCAGGTGGCGATCGGCTACCGGCAGGCGGGTCAGGTGACGCTGAACCCGGACCGCCGGATCCCGGTCACGCTCGGCGACACCGACGCGGTGGTCGTCGTCTCCGGGGACTAACCCGGTAGGGTCGTTGACGTGAGCAATGTCATCGACCCGACGGTAGCCCCGAGCGGACCGGGATGCGTTGAGTGCCTCGCGGCAGGCGGCTGGTGGCTGCACCTGCGCCGCTGCGCCCAGTGTGGCCACATCGGCTGCTGCGACACCTCCCCGTCCCAGCATGCGAGCAAGCACGCTGCACAGAGCGGCCATCCGATCATCCGCTCCTTCGAGCCGGGCGAGGACTGGTTCTGGGACTTCACCACGTCCGCCTACGCCGAGGGCCCCGAGCTGGCGCCGCCCGTGCACCATCCGCTTGACCAGCCTGTTCCCGGTCCTGAAGGCGTGGTCCCTGGCGACTGGCGCATGCACCTGCATTAGCTCCCGACGCTAACGTCCCGGCTCGCACCCGCTGGTTGCCCGGTGGAGCGCGGCGGCGGTGGCGCGGGCACGGGCGACCCACCACTGGCGCACCGGATCGCCTGGTGCGGGCCCGGCGTGCCGTCCGGGTCCCGAGTGCAGCGCGGACCAGCGGTCCGCCTCCGCGGTCAGCCAGGCGAGCGTGCGCTCCGGCTCCTGTTCCAGCATCGCGCGCAGGGTGAACCGCCGCTCCCCGATCCGGTGACCGGCGCCCGCCTGGTCGGCGCCGGCGGCCAGTGCCCGCCTCGTCAGCACGATACCGCTGCGGACGGGCGTGACCAGCGCGTCGAGCAATTCGCCCAGGTTCTCGTCGCCGCCCAGCGCGGGAGGAGCCTCGCGCAGCGCCAGGGGGAGTGTGCCTGGTGGCAGGCTGTCCCGCTCGGCCTCCAGCATCTGCCTGGTCAGCTCGGCCCATGCGCTCAGCGGGCCGATGCCGAGATCGGCCACCGCGGCCAGGTACCCAGGAACCCACGGCCAGACATGCTCCCAGAACAGCGCCGACCGCGCATGACCCAGACCGGCCTCCCCAAGCCGCGCGTACAGGCCGAAAACAGAGGTCAGGTGGTCTGGCTCCGCCGGCGTCAACCCGATCGCACGCCAGAAGCCGGCCACCCGGTCGGCGGCATCGCCGCCGAGCCCGCCCTCGGCGCCGAGGTACACCGACGCGTACGGCGGGCAGTTGAGCACGAACGCCTCCGCGTGCGAGGCACCGTCACACGGCTCGAGTCCCAGCGCGCGGAGCACCGCTCGCGCGTCCGCCGGATCGCCGGCGACCGCGCCGAGCGCCCGGATCAGCTCCCAGCGGGCGCTCATGAACCGGGCAGCCGGAACGCGTCGTCGGAAGGCTTCAGCGGCCGCATCAGCCACTTCGGCCGGCGGGTGCCATCCGGTGACACCGACCCGGCCGGCCGGGTCAGCGCCAGCCACTCCCGGTACACGACCCGGGCACGAGACGTGTCCACGACGATGTCACCATGCTGATCACCCTCAGCAGCCGGGGAAACCCGCACCGCCTGATGCCAGCAATGCATGCCCGAGATCGGGTCCGGGTGCACGGAGAACGTGAGGTTCTGGTGAACGCCTGTGTCGCTCCACCAGATCCGGGCCGTATCGGGATCATCGGATACGTACGGTCCGGCGGAAGACTGCCGTGCCACCGACCATGAGGACCCCTGATGAGCGAGCCCGACCGTCGCCATCATCCCGCCCGCCCCGCGCGGACCGCCGTCCAGCCGCCACCGGCCCATGTGATGGCTGCACGCCACCACGCCCGGCCGGATCCCCTCGGTGATCCAGGCCTTCGCCACGAAGTACCCGATGTCGGTCGTCACCCGCACCAGCGAACCCGTCGCGCGAACCCCGAAGCGGACAGCATCGGACGGGTGAATCCACACCGGGTTCGTGTGCGCCAGTTCGTCCAGCCACTTGGCGTTCGCCGACCTGGTGTGGATCTGGGTCGGCAGCCGGAACGTCGACAACAGCACGACCTGATCAGCGGCGAGTGCGGCAGGGTGGACGTGCGACCGGATGTATCCGGGCAGCGCGTGCTCGGGCCATCCCCAGCCGGCCAGCGTCGACGACCAGAACTCCAGCAACCCGGACGGCGTCGGGAACCCGCGCCGCACCACCCCGTCCACTATCACCCCCACCGGCCGCCGGCCCGAGCCGTCCGGCAAGGGCGCGCCCGTCGGCACGATGTTCGGTCCAGCCAGCACCGCAGCGGTCGTATACACCCGGCCCAGCGGGGACACCGACACGTCCGCGAGCTCCGCGCCGGGCACGGCGGACGCGAACACTTGCCCCGTCCCCCGCGACACCTCGAACGCGCCGTACCGCCGCATGTACTCCAGCGGCGTCAGCCCCTCGGCCGACGCACGCTCGGGCAGTCCCGGCACCGAATGCTCGAACATCCAGGCGTAGTACTCATCGACGGACAGACGCACCCCCGGCTGTTCTGATGACTCATAGAACTTCCTTATGCCAAGCGAGCCATCCGGGTCGATCCGCCAGGACAGTTCCATCCAGAACTCATTTTCCTCCCAGACCTCACCGGGACGGTCAGCGACCGGCTGGCGGAAGCCGATCCACTGTCCGTCGTACTGTTCGTAGGAGTGGGTGTCGTGGCGTTCGGGTGCGTGGCCCATCGGCAGCACGTAGTCGGCGAAGAACGCGGACTCGCTCCACGTCGGGGTCAGGGCTACGAAGCAGCCGACAAGAGAAGGGTCGCGCAGCACCTCCATCCAGGTCAGGCCGTCCGGGTTCGTCCAGACCGGGTTGTAGACCCTGATGAAGTACGTGTCGAGTGTGCCCCGGCCGTCCTTGAGGAAATGCGGGAGGAGGAAGGAGAGTTCGTTCTGCGCCAGGGGGTACTCCAGCGGCCAGGAGAGATCCTGCCACACGCCGGGGTGCGGGGGCACGTGGATGGGCCGTGGCACGAACTTGTTCCACGCGTTCGGGAACGTGCCGCCTGGCGTCGCAACGGCGCCGAGCAGCGCAGAGATCAGGAACAGCGTCCGTGACACCTGCCAGCCGCCCAGGTTACCCGCCGCCGCCGAACGCCACGAGTGGCACGCGAACCGGGTCCCCGCGTCGGCCACGATGGAGGCGACCTCGGCGAGCGCACGCGCCTGAATACCCGATTCCGCCGAGGCGAACTCGAACGTGAAGTCCCTGTACAGCTCGCCGAGGATGTCCTCGAAGTTCTCGAACGTGGCGGGCGTTCCGGGATGGCACTCGGTCAGGAACTCGCGCCAGTTCCACCACTGCCGGACGAACTCGCGGTCATACCGTTTGTTCGCGATGAGGTAATGCGCGATCGCCAGGTTGATCGCAGCTTCGCTGCCCGGCCGTGGTGACAGCCAGTAATCCGCGTGTGTCGCGGTATTGGACAGCCGCGTATCCAGAACGATGACCTTCGCGCCACTCGCACGTGCCTCGGTGATGCGCTGCGCGTGCGGATTGAAGTAATGCCCGGATTCCAGATGCGCGCTGATCAGGTAAATGACCTTGGCATTCGCGTGGTCCGGTGAAGGCCGGTCGATGCCCATCCAGAACTGGAATCCGGTGCGCCCGCCGCTTGAGCAGACGTTTGTGTGCGAATTGTGCCCGTCGACGCCCCAGGAGGCTAGCACCCGCTCGGTGAACCCGTCCTCGCCCGGCCGCCCGATGTGCACCATGATCTGGTTCTGGCGCTGCTCTTTTATGGCCGCGCGGATCCGGGCTGCGAGCGTGTCCAGCACCTCGTCCCAGCTCACCCGCTGCCACTGGCCGCCGCCGCGCTCGCCCGCGCGCTTCATCGGGTAGAGAATCCGGTCCGGGTCGGTGACCTGGTTGAGCGTCGCCGGCCCCTTGGCGCAGTTACGGCCGCGCGAGCCAGGGTGCTCGGGATTGCCCTCGAACTTGCGGATCTGGCCGGTGTCCTTGTCGACGTAGGCGAGCAGCCCGCACGCCGATTCGCAATTGAAGCACGTCGTCGGGACGAGCCGGTAATGGCGTTCCTCCCGGTCGGGGGAAAGCTCCACCCAGTGATCCCAGCGTTCTTTCGGCGGAAACGCCGCCAGGTGAATCCGGCTAGCCCCCTGATAGAAGGTCTCGCCGCGCTTTTCCGTTTCCGCCCGGGCGGCGCTTACTCGCTGGTTCAGCTCGTCGAGATCCTTCATGCCAGCGCCACACACTGCCCGGCCTGCACGTACGCGTGTTCATAGGCAAGCAGCCCGAGCAGGGCGAGGGGAGGAACGAAAATCCCGGCCGCGATCAGGAGAGCACTTATCCAGAACAGCGGCTGGTATTTCCCCCGCCACAGTTCCCGTGCCGCGAGGCGGGCGTGCGCGGTGCTGTGCGGTACGGTTACCTCCGCCGCGACCAGGGCCAGGTGCGCGACGGCCGCGACGGCCAGCACTGTTCTCGCGGGGCCCCCCGGCGTGACCGCCGCGCCGGCCAGGGCAGCCTGCACCAGCAGATGCGGCGCGAGCAGCGGTGACTGCCACATGTCCCGCGCCTTGGCCTGCGCGAACAGGTACGCGGTGTAGACGGCGGTGGATGCGGCCAGGAACATCGCGATCCAGGCGATCGTCTGCTGCGCCTCGCTACCCGCGCCGGCGATCACCGCCCCCAGATAGGCGGCCAGCGCGCCGCCGTACAGGCTCACGATCACCGCGCCGCGCACCAGCCAGCTCCGCCACTGATGCTTGATGAAGATCAGGTGGAAACGCATCGGCCGCTTCAGGTCCCAGATCAGCAGCCCGCCGGTCAGCGCGAGAAACACCAGGCCGGTTAGCGGCGCCGCCCAGCGGACGGTGTCACCGGTCCAGCTCACCCGCCCGGCGGCGGCCAGTGCGGCCGGCACCGCGAAGCCGCCCGCCGCTATCGACTTCGTCCACGTGTACAGGCTGACCCGCCAGCCCCATGGCGCCTGGTGCGGTATGTCGTATGAGATGACGGCCGCCGCGCTTGAGGTGCCGGCGGTGCGTGCCGCGTCTTGCTGGGTGGCCCACGCGTACAGGCCGCCTTCCGGCCTGGCCGCTGCGAGGGGGTCGAGCGTGGCCTGGTGCGCGCCCTTATAGAAGACGTTCGGCCGGGTTTCCTTTTCCGGCCTGCGGACCTGGACGGCCTCGCGGTTTATGAGCTGCGTGACCTTGGCAGCCGGGTCGTTCAGGTCGCCGACCAGGATCGCCTCGGTGGGGCAGACGGTCACGCAGGCAGGCTCAAGGCCCGCGTCCAGCCGGTGTGAGCACAGGTTGCACTTTTCCGCGCAGTGATCTTCCGGGTTGATGAAGATCGCGTCGTACGGGCAGGCCGCCATGCACGCCTTGCAGCCGATGCAGATCCGCTTGTCGAAGTCGATGATCCCGTCCTCGCGGCGGTACATGGCCCGGGTCGGGCAGGCCGTCACGCACGGCGCGTCCTCGCACTGGTTACACCGGGTGACCTGGAAAGCCCGCCGTACTGTGGGGAATATTCCGACATCTACGGACTTGACAAACGTCCTGGTGACCCCTAGCGGCACCTCGTTCTCGCTCTTGCAGGCCGTCGTGCACGCGTGGCAGCCGATGCACCTGCTCTGGTCAAGCACCTTCACCCAGCGTGTGGCCCTCTCATCCATGACCACGATCGTAGGGGGCGTGGTGCTGCGAGGCTCAGGCCGCCGCGGCGATGGCGTGCAGCCCGTTGTTTGTTGTCAGCAACAGCCAGCGTTTGCGGCGTTTTCTGCCACGGTAATATTTCCTAGTGGTTCCGGTAGTCTTCGCGCTGTTCACGGCCGTGTTTAACGGTATGGCCTCCGTGCTGCAGCGCCGTGCCGCCGCGACCGCGCCACCGGACATGGCCCTGCGGCTATCCCTGCTTGGCTACCTAGTCAAGCACAAGGTCTGGCTGGCGGGCATCGTGATGACCATCGGCGCGGCGTTGTGCCAGGCCGTGGCCCTGGCGACCGGCCCGGTCGCGCTGGTGCAGCCGATTTTCATCATCGAGCTGCCGTTTACCTTGCTGGTCGCGAGCCAGATGGTGGGCAGGAAGCTGCCCAGGACCACCTGGTGGGCGGTCGGCACCGTCACGGTCAGCCTCGGCATAGGCCTCGCCGCCGCGGCTCCGTCGGGCGGCTCCG
>Ga0335074_10007889_pt1 | contig 14773 bp, 8 predicted proteins | sample Lox_Sample_23_FD_206715 | JGI IMG/M metagenome (GOLD analysis project Ga0335074, IMG submission 206715) | Soil microbial communities from Loxahatchee National Wildlife Refuge, Florida, United States - Lox_Sample_2.3 | ecosystem: Environmental > Terrestrial > Soil > Wetlands | place: USA: Florida...
ATCCGCCCTGGACCACGGTATTCCGGTCAAGGCTGTAGGCGAAGCCCACACGCGGACCAAAGTACAGGCCGTGGATGGCGATCCGGTTGTAGCCGGCGCAACCGTCGCAGTTGCCGTACTCGGTGGCAGCGCCCTGCAGGTTACCGGCCAACGGGTTCGGAGCCGCGGCATTCAGGAATACGTTGTTGTTGGCGGCCATGGTGTAGGGCAGCATCAAGTCATAGCGCAGGCCGGCGTCAAGCGTCAGCCTCTTGGTCAGCTTGATGTCGTCCTGAATGTATGCCGAGAAGGCGACGGTGTTGATGGCTGTGGTGGTTGAGGCCGTGCGGGCGGCGCTATCGGGCAGGCCGAGCAGGAAGCTGGCGAAGCCGCTTCCCCACTTGGAGAAGTTGGGATTGGTGGTGTCGGGAATCGATGTCTCGGCATTGCTGAAGCTGAACTGGCCGCCGCTGTAGTTGTTGAGGATGTCGGCGTAATAGTGGTGGAACTCGCCGCCGATGTTGAAGGTGTGGCGTCCCTTGTTCCACATCCAGTTGTTGAACAGGTTCCAGCCGATGTTGTCGACGTAGTAATGGACGATGTCACTGTTGGCGTTGCCCCAGCCAGTGGGAGCTTCCTGGCCGCCGAAGCTGATGTGCGGCATGGTGATGCCGTTCGCGACGCCGGCGAAGTTCACGCCCTGGTTGGCGTTCACGTTGCTCTGCCACTTGTTCTGCGCGGCAAATCCGGCCGTCATCACCAGGTTGGGCGTCATGGCCTTGGAATAGTTCACCAGCCAGACGTTGGCGTTGTCGGTCAGGTCCTCCTGGCCGCTCAAGGGGTTGCTGGCCGGCACAATGGCGGCTTCCCCACTCCCCGTCTCAATCTGGGGCTCGTAGTAGTGATTGCGCCACCAGGTGAAGGCGATGTTCTGCGTGGGCGAGATCTGGTGATTCAGGGTGAGGCCCCAGGCGCGGTTCTGGATGCTGAGGGAATTGACCGCCGGCGCCTCGTTGTTCTGCAGGCCGTAGTTGGTCCCGGTCGCATTGGGCACGGGAATGTACTGCAAGAGCGTCTTCGAAAGGGGATCGATGCGGTTCGAGCAAATCACGTTCGGCTGGTTGCCATTGCAACCCTCGAACTGTTTGCCGGTGGTGGGGTCGTAGATGGGAATGAGGTTGTGGTTGGAATCGACAAATTGGCTGAAGTCACCTGAGGCCTCAGCGGGCGTGGGAACCGAGCCGAAGCTGGACTGGCCCTGCTTCCAGTTGAAGAGATCGATGCTGGCCAGGAAGAAGGTCTTGTTGTGGCCGTTGTAGAGATGGGGAATAACCACAGGACCGCCGATGGTGCCGCCCCAGTCGCTTTGCACATCCTCCGGCGGGACGGGTTTGCCGGCGCCGTTGGTCACGGGGAAGAAGCCATCCGAGTCGAAAAAGCTGTTACGGTCGATCAGGAAGCCATCGCCGTGCAGGTGGTTGGTGCCCGTACGCATGCTGTAATCGACTGCGCCCTGCACCATCCCGTAGCGGGCCGAAAACGTGTTACGAATGACACGGAACTGGTCCACCATTTCGTACGGCGGGTCTGAGTTGATGTCCGAAGCCGTGTCAAGCTGCAGGCCGTTAAAATAGTTGCCGGCCGAGTTGATCTGACCGGATGCGCCACCTTCCACCGTCACGCTGCCATAGGGACCGCTCCTCACGCCGGGCGCCAGCGTGGCAAAACTGGTAATCTGCCGAACGTAGCCGTTGATCTGAAGAGGCAGGTCGGCGACTTCCTGCGCCGGCAGCATGGAGTCGAGCTGCGGATTCGTGGTGTTGAGCCCGACGGCATTGAGCGACGACACCTGCACGGTTTGAGCGCTGCTGCCCAGCTTCATCCGGAAGTTGACGGTCGACTCGCCGCCGATTTCAACAACCACATGCGTCTGCACCACCCTCTCGAATCCCTTCGCATCTACAGTAACGTCGTAGGTTCCGGCCGCCAGGGGAGCGACATACACACCTACCGAGGTTGTTTCGAACCGGGCTGTGGTCTGAGTGGCTTCATTGGTGAACGTCATTTGCGCCTGGGCAATCACTGCGCCCGAGGGGTCAGTCACCCTGCCGGTGAGGCCCTGACTGGCCTGCGCATGAAGAAGTTGAAAAGCCGGGCCCACCACCGTGAAAAGCAGCACCCACATCCAGATGGCGAACCCCTTACTCCGGAGCGCGCCGCTGGCCATTTTGCGATTGACTCCAAAAACCATATTAATTTTTCTCCAAAGCACTCGGAGCACCTTCCGGTCGGACGCGCATTCCAATAGAGGCCCGGGGTCCGGAGAACCGCGGGGTTCAATCAATCCGCAGGTAACGTCAAACTCCCGGAGACGCGGAGACTTCAGGAATGCTCCGTGGGAATCCTGGCTGATCTTCCGCAATCCGGGCTGCGAGGCCTAGGGCTTAGCGCCTGAAAACAACGTGTGATCTTGTGATTAACAGAAGATGGTCGGACTTACCCCGCGGCCTGACAACGTGGGCCGTGATTGGAACTCCTTGTCGTGGAAGGGATAAGAGTCGCCGAGGGCTACGCCAACCCCAAGGCCCCAGCAGCAGAGCAAAGCGATGGAGTTCCCATATTGCGGGATTATTTCACCGTTAATGGACGCGGCGTATAAAGGTATGTAGCTGTTTTGCCATGTTCCTTTCACAAGAGAACCTTGAACGGTCGCACACCAACGAGCCACCGGCTTCAGACTTTCACTCGGATCGCCGGTGGGCCACTATCGAACGCATTCTGCTCAGTCCCCCATTCCAAAAGTCATCGAATCTTCGTGCTCTTCTCTCCTACCTGGCCGAAAACTCGATTAAGGGAAGATCCGAGGCTCTGACGGAACGCCAGATCGGCATCGTTGTATTTGGAAAGCCTTCCGGCTTCAGCCCCATCGAGGACAGCACAGTTCGGGTCCATATGCGTCAACTGCGGCTGCGGTTGTACGAATACTTTGCCTTGGAAGGCAGCCACGCGCCCCTGCATGTGAAGGTTCCCAAGGGACTCTACGCACTAGAGTTTGCTGATGCGGAGAGCAGCACCACGCCGCAGCTCCCTTCCGAGCCAAAGCCGCAGATCGAAAATCAGCACAGAAACGGGCCATGGCAAGTCCTCTTCTGGATTGCGGCAGCCACGGCATTGTTATGCGCGATCGGGTGGTACCGCCTGGCGAAGGAGACTGTTCCAGCCGGTGCCCCGTGGCCGATTAGCAAGGTAATTCAACCAGGCCGGCAGACCAGGATCGTAGTAGCGGATAGCAGCCTGATGCTCCGCCAGTTGGGTGAGCAAGAGATCACCCTCGACGACTATCTGCGGCCTGATTTCCGCCAAGACCTGATCCCACAGCGCCTGCCGGAGAATTTTGACCGGCTGCTGCACTACATTGCAGGTTCGCAACTGACGTCGTTTGCCGATCTGACCACTGTATCGAGTCTGATGAAGCTGGCGGGTCCCTTGGGCAACGAGATCGTGCTGACTTCTGCCCGGAACCTTGAACTACGCGATCTCGATCGCGGGAACTTCGTGATTGTCGGTGGGCCCACTTCCAATCCCTGGGTAGAGCTTTTTTCCAGCAGGCTCAACTTTCAGATCGTTGAGCAGGGCGTGGCCGGGCGCATGTACTTCCGCAATCGCAATCCGCTCCCCGGCGAACAACAAGAATATGAGGGCTTGGCGAGTACTGGCTCCACGGGCGAGGATTACGCCACGCTTTCCCTGCTCCCGGGTCTGATGGGGCAGGGAAACGTCATGATCTTGCAAGGGATTCGCCAAGATGGCACCGAGGCTCTGAGCGCGATGCTGGCCGACGCCACCGACCGCGCCATGCTGGAGAGAGCCGTGCAGTTCAGTCCAGGAGTGCCTTCACCGTACTTTGAGGCTCTCGTCCGCTCTCAGACGATAGCCGGAGCGCCGGTTTCAGTCTGCATCGTCGCGGTACGCAAAATTCGACGGTGAAGCGCGCTCACGCATTGGAAGCCTGTTGTTGCGCCCGGCCCGCCGTAATTGCGGTGCGCGCTGAGGCTGCCGGAGACGCCTGATCGCCGCACAGCGGTTGCTCTTCTAATGAACAGGCTCGAAGCGATAGCGGCGAGGCAGGGTTTCTCCTGATCCCCGAGAATGCCAGACCGACGAGCGTGCAGTCGGCAGGCGTGCTAAACGTCTCCTGCCTATCCTTCATCGGGCTGCTGGACGAAGACGCCGTTCCGCATTGCAAGGTCGGCAAGCATCGCCGCATCCGCGTGGAAGCCGCGGGCAAATCTGGCAGAGGGTTCATCGTCAATCGTTACCGAGGAGCGAAGCGCAGCCGACCTGCAGAGAGCCCTCTGACTTCAAATGGGAACGCAGAGCGGGGCATTCACGTGATTGTTCCATTAGAGCAAAAACAGGGTAGGTGTATCCCGGAGCCGCCTCACTTAAGTCGACGCGAACTTAAGAAGCGGCGACCTTGACCGGTACTCAACAGGACACAGCAACCCTGGTTTGGCTCTAAGACCGCGGATTCGTTCCGATCTTCGCGGCAAACGCACTCAGAAAGCAGGCACGAACGCCGATATTCCGATATTCGAGCGCCATGACCTGCATGCCATCAGTTGCCTGGTAAAAATGCACGTTGGGAGTCACATCCAACTCAGTGCAACTCGTCGGGCCGTGATACTGGGCAACGCAGGGCGCACTAGCGTAGAGCGTGACGAGGAGGAATAGAACGGCAGTGATGGCTCGATAAATCGGGACCAAGGCTTTCCTCTGGGTGACGCTATGTCAGAATAGATGATCCGGCCCATGAGCGTCGCAGTTCCGGCAGAGTTGGCGGAGCCAGGCCCCGCCGCTAGGATCATCGCGAATTCGAATTCATCAACTCGAAACCGGACTTTCTGCCGAATGACCGCCCAGCGTTCAACCGCCCCAGCATTCAGTTCGCAGTTGGTAGCGAACCCCGCTTGCGTACCAGAACTTCGCACCAGGGATGCTCTGGTCCGCGCGAACGTTATTTCGGAGGCACCGTCGACATTGCGGACCTCACGGCCACTGACGATTACGATGCTGGCGATGGAGGCGAAAAACGCACTCCAGACCGCGATCAACGATGAAGAATTCGCGATCGTCCATGGTCTTCTTGCTGACGAGTCGATTAACCACCACCTCACCACGTTGGAAGATCAAGCGACCTGTTCAGTCCTGCAAAAACAAGGGAACGCCTTTGCCGTCCGTAACTTGCTCGACCTCCCTGAAAGAGCCGGGCGCGCACATTCCGCGCCGTTGCGCAACTCGGCCCGGACGGTGCTTGGGGAATTCTTCTTTCCTGTTAACGGCGCTCCCCCATTCTTCTGCGATAGTAAATTGGGCCGCACCGGAGCGACCGGAGTGAAGAACCCCTTGACGGCGCGAATAACTTCTTCCAGAATGGTCGCCAATGGTCCCATGAGTGCTTTAGGCACCAGGTCTGACCGCGCACGCTCCGATTTCTTCCTGACTCGCACGGGTCTAAACCTCCTCGGTAAAGCGAGGAATTGATAATGTCCAACCACACCGTAGAAATGTTCGAAGCACCCCACAAGGCGACCTTGAATCCACAGAGCATCCCTGCCGACGATTCCAAAATCAAAGTGCTGATCGTGGATGATCATCCCGTAGTTCGCGTCGGTCTTCGGACTATGTTGGTGAGCGAGGGAAACATCGAAGTTTCCGGTACGGCGGAGTCCGCACAGGAAGCGGCGATGGAAGTCCAGAGAAACAAGCCGGACGTGGTGCTGATGGATCTGCGCATGCCCGAGGTTGATGGGACGCGAGCCATCATAGAGCTACGCCGCACCTGGCCTGATTTGCGGATTCTGGTTCTCACGAATTATCAGGCGGATGAGGACATACTTTGCGCACTTCAGGCGGGAGCGATGGGATATTTGCTCAAGAGCAGCCCTCAGGAGAGGATCGTTCAGGCGATCAAGATGGTTTACGAAAACATCCACTACGTTCCTCCCGATATCGAAGAGCGTTTGCTGCACATGATCAGCCGCGATAAGCTATCGGAGCGAGAGCTGGAAGTCCTTACGCTTGTGGCTAAAGGCAAGTCGAATAAAGAAATAGCCAAGCAGCTTTTCATCAGCGATAAGACGGCACGAAATCATGTTGCAAGCTGCCTTGTGAAGCTTGGCAGTGGCAGCAGGACGGAAGCAGTTACTACTGCCCTCCGACGAGGGCTCATTCGTCTTTCTGAATAGGGATCGATGCTCTCGCCGGAATTCCGGAAACGATATCTCAATGAGAAGGGCCAAGGGGTTCACACATCCGGCGGCGCCTTGCGGAAGATTTTCGTTATTTTCGACGATAGCCGCCTTCGAAGCCGCGTCTTCCCGATCGTCTTTTTGATCCGTACCTGGGTCCCGTGTCCGGGACTGCTGTTGATTTGCAAGATGGCGCCGATATCTCGGGCCCTCTTTTGCATGCCGAGAATTCCGAATCCGGCAGATTCGGGACGGAATTCGAAACCGCAGCCGTCGTCTTCGATGGAAAGCTCAAATCCTCCGCCTTCGTACGCGAAGATAATTTTCAACTCCGTGGGACTTCCGTGGGTCATGGCGTTCGCGATTGCCTCGCGACCGATGTGCAGGAGCGCATCTGCACATCTCAGATTCAGCTTACCGGGAGTTCCGACCGACTGCGCCTTTGTTACTATCTGATTGTCTCCAATTTTGCGCGCGGTTTCCTCCAGTACCTTCAGGAGGTCCTCCGCAACAAGGGGAGCGGAAGAACCGAGCATCGCAATGGTCCGACTCGCCTCGTCATGACAATTGCGGATAAGTTGATAAGCAACGCTCAATTGGTCGGTGATCTGGTTGTAGTCCGGATGTGTAGATCGGAGAATACTCTTCTTGATTCCCTGAATCTGATATCCGACACCCGCAAATCCCTGAGCCATCGTGTCATGGATTTCGTGAGCAAGGCGCTCCCGTTCCTGCGTGATCGTGTAGGTCTTCCACTGTCGAATCCGAAAGTAAATGAGCTGAGTGAGTAAGGCGATCGCCAAACTTCCAACAAAGAGCATTCCGACGTGCCAGGGAGTCCACCAGGGCGGCCCGGGGACGGCCTCCAGCCTCTCAACTGAACCCGCATTCCTTCGCAATTCCTCGTAGTCGTTCCAGGTGGCATCCCTTACGCTGACATTGCGCCACATGGCACCTGCATTCAAGGAACGCAGCCCAATTTGGCCAGCCTGCAGACAAGCTGATTGAGTGAATGCAATCCAGGCTGTTTGCAGCGTCGTGAGGTTCTGGACAGACGCCGCTATATGACAGCCATACGCCGTCACCTGAAGGCGGTACCACACGCCGGAATGAACTCCGCCGGGGATGTGAACTGGACGCGCTTCCGTCCAGCCAAAGGCGGCACGGCCAATCACCACCGTTCCGTCCAATGTACGGACGCCTATATAGTAGCCGTTGTATGTATCAGTGCCCTCTTTCTCGTCGCTCGCTCGGACGACCACGCCCATATCGGCATTGTCACCGGCAAAACTAATGTCGGCGCTCATTGTATAGTTTCCCCACGCGCTCGAACCAGTCAGGAGTTTTGCCCCGCGTTCGTACGAGTCGTTTCGGACTACTCCATCCGCGATCCTCCACTGACCGCCGATGGCGGTCCATCCGCTGAGCCCTCCACTTTGAAATTGGTAGGAACGCGAGGGCACGGGTCTCGCTGTGGAGTAAGCATGAAAGCGCCACACGCCGTAGGCCAAACCAGACAGAAGAAGCGCAAGTGCAAGAAGGCGCGTTGGGATAAGGCGCAATATCCTAATGCGGCCCATTTCAGAACCATGCCAAAATGTGCTGGATTCCTGCTGGTTGAGACTCATCCCTCCCCGCCGTCTGCGACAGGCAAATTGCGATGCGCCTGATCTCGCGTTTCTGCCGTGTCGTGATGCTAACGCGGCAAAGAAGAAAACAACAAGTAGAACGGATTGCGATGCTCCGGACGGGTGAAACCATCGCTTGCACGTTTTTGCCCGGTCGAACTCCTGTAGGCCATTTGAACCATTTCAAATTGAGTCTTTTTCCCCATTGCCTGGGGCATTCCGCTTGCAGGAAAATCTCGGGACTGAGGAGTGCGAGGTAATTTCCGCGACGTTGAAATCGTTTACAGTTGGATGCCGCGCGAGCCAACCAGAACCCGCAGACCGCAAAGGGCACCCCGGAACGAATTCAAAGGAGGTAGACAAATGAAGCAGAAGGTCTGTCAGCTCAAGGCCGTGCAGGATTGTGCTTCACGATGCACGAAGATCGTCGCTCTTTGGGCGGCGCTGGTCATTGTCCTTCTCAACCCAGTCTTTGGACGAGCGCAAAACATAACCACGAGCCAGATCAATGGAGCTGTCACGGATTCGACAGGCGCTGTTGTCCCCGGCGCGAGTGTTACCGTGACCAACTCCGCGACGGGCATCGCGTATAAGGCGGTGACGGACGGCGTGGGAGCCTATCATGTCACCGACCTGCTCCCTGGAACATACACGATGGATGTGGTCAAAAACGGCTTTGCACCCCAACACATTCAGGCGTTTACGCTTATCGTCGGCCAATTGTTCCAGCAGAATGTTGTATTGGCGGTCGGCACATCTGTGCAGACTGTTTCTGTAAACGCGGCTGCTCTGCTACTAAATACCGAATCTTCCCACGACCAGCAGCTCATCGAGAGCCAGCAGATCGACAGTATGCCCTTGAATGGCCGCGATTATCTGCAACTCGCGCAGCTCGATGCCGGCGTTGTGCCCGTTTCCGGGATCCAGGGCATTTCGTCTCCCGCCTCATCATGGGCCTCGGACTCTGGCGTCGTTGCGGTCGACGTGAGCGGCCTGAGAGAAGACGATAACAGCTACCTGTACGATGGAATAGAAACGCGCAATGCCTGGTACGGCGCCGCAGGTCTGCAACCGGACCCAGATATGGTGCAGGAGTTCGTGATGATCAATTCCGACGCACCTGCGCAGTACGGAGCGGGAGGCGCGTTTATCAATGTCGTTACCAAGTCGGGAACAAATCGTTTTCACGGAAGCGCCTACGAGTATGTCCGTAACAACGACTTTGACGCCCGAAACTATTTCGATGTCAGCCCGGGCCCTCCACCTTTTCATCAGAATCAGTTTGGAGCGAGCCTCGGAGGGCCAATCAAGAGGAACAAGATATTTTTCTTCGCTAACTATGAAGGCTTTCGCCAGCTAGTGCCGAACGACGATTACAATCTGGTTCCCAATGCCAACCAGGAAGCCGGCAACTTCAGTGCCGACACCCAGCAACTCTACAATCCCTACATCCTCGATTCGGCGTCGCCGAGCGGCTATGCGCCGCTGCAAAATAATCAGGTGCCACAATCCTATTTCAGCGCAATCGGGCAGAAGATCCTGGCGCTGTACCCGTCGCCCAACGGCTCCTACCTCAACGGCACGGCTAACCACTTCAACGTTGCAACTACGACCAATAACTGGAATCAGTATAGCGGCCGGGTTGACTACACGATCTCGTCTAAGGACACGCTTTTCGGCAGGTACACCGGCGAGAGTCAAACCGCCATTGCGCCGGGCATGACCTCGTACAATAGTCAAACCTTTCCTTCGAGCCCAAAGAATGTGGCTATTGGATGGACCCACACCTTTTCTCCTCGCCTGGTCAATAATGTTCGTTATGGCTGGTCTCACACTGCAGTCGGTCTCGAGCGCAGTGACGGCTACGATACCAGTCTTGCCAACCCCTTGGGTCTGGTTAACGAGACCGACTTTCCAGGATCGGACGGCCCTCCCAACATAGGTGTGAATGGATATGGAAATCCGGGGTCCACAAATGGTACCGACATACTCAGGGAAGGATTGAACATGTGGACGGAGTCCCTGATGTTCCAAATGGGAAAGCATCAACTGACTGCCGGTTTGGACATCCGGTACGAACCGATCTACTCCTATGAAGACTGGTCGGCAACCAGTATCGGTTTCAATGGAGCGTACACGGGAGATCCCGTCGCCGACCTGTTGATGGGCGTTCCCTTTACAACCAGGACTTCTCTCGGCACCGGCCCCACTGAAAACCTGCGCACGTGGTATCAGGGCTACTACGTGCAGGATAACTACCAGGTCAATCGCAAACTGACTCTCAACTATGGTTTACGCTGGAATCATCGTTCGCCTCCGATCGAGGTCAATAACCGCGTCGGCAGTTTTGACATTGCCACTGGTCAGGACCTCACCTATCCTGCCACCAGCGTCCTGGGGCTGGGTAGAAACATGGTCAAGCCGGTTTGGACGAACTGGGCGCCGCGGTTCGGCTTCAACATATTCCCATCCGATAAGCTCAATGTGGATATCAAGGGCGGAATCGGCATGTATTATCTGCAACCGAACATCAACCAATATCAGGTCGAAGTCGATACCACGAAGCTTTATGAGGTTGACGACTTTAATCAACCCCCTGCGGGCACACCCTTGGTGTTCAACCTGGACGGAACACAGGGCATACCGGGGATGTACTCGACAGCGATGACCAACGGAAACTTCTCGGGGGGCGGTCCCACGGTATCCTTCATCCAGCCGAACGCGCCGACCCCCTATGCCTACGAGTGGAACCTAACCATTGATAAAACAATCGGGGACTGGCTCTTCGAGGCTGCCTATGTCGGAACCGGGGAGCGCCATTACGAAGAGCGCAACGAACTCGATCCTCTTGGCACGAACGGTCTGCCAATTCTCTATGACACTTGCGGAACGAATGGTAATGTGGGCTGTTATAGCGGCGTTCAGCAGAATCAGGAGACAGGAACTTCAAACTATGACGCCCTGGTTGCACGCGCGGAGAAGCGGTTCAGCTCCGGGTTTTCGGCAGCGGTCAACTACACGCTATCCAAATGCCTCGGCACTCCGTATCAGGATGAGTTTGCATGGCACGTTGACATGCATCTTGACTACGGCCACTGCACCGAGGATATCAACGATATTTTTACGGCCAACGGCATCTATGAGCTCCCCTTTGGGCGTGGGAAGATGTTTTTCAATAAGAGCAGCGATCTCACGAACGCGGTCGTGGGCGGCTGGAAACTTGCCGGGATCTCAACTCTTCGTACCGGACCATGGACGACGCTGGGAAGCCAGCAGAACATTGGGTTCTTCGATGGTGCACTGCCCAATGTCACCGGCTCCATCAATAACCATTCGCTGCATGGGGGGCTGGGCAGAAATGGCAGGCTTGGTCCCTATTTCAACACTCAGAATATTGTCAACATCAGCGCCGTAGGTGTTCAGGGTGATTCAGGAACACACAATGTTCAAAACCCAGGCTACCAGGATTACGACCTTTCAGCATACAAGAACTGGAGTTTCGGCGAACAGGCCAACTTCACCTTGCGCGGAGACTTCTTCAACGTGTTCAATCGAGTCAATTTCGGACAAGTCAGCACCTACGATCTTGCCCCCAATTTTGGCGATGTCTCGAGTGCTTATGCGGCACGGGAAATTCAATTCAGCGGGCGCTTCAGTTTCTGATCGTTTGGTTGAAATCTGGGGCGCGGTTAGCGCGAAACTTGACTCATATCGGCACCTTCCCGGCAGGTTGGCTTCAACGCAGCCTGCCGGCAAACGTGGCGGGGGAGTGAATGGCAATTCGGCAAGCGGTGTGACCTCGCCGGCGATGGGACCTTGCTCACATGGTTTCAACACATTTCCACCGTCCCATTGTTACACTTTGGCCGCGCAACGGACTCTGGCGATGTTCCAAACGTGAACATCGCTCGCGACAATCAAGTAGATCTGCAGCTCGACTTCCAGTCGCGCTGCGAATTAGATTGGCTGATGATGTTCAATAAGAGCCTGGTGTTGGTCGCCGCCACTGTGTCTGTTTGTGCATGCATCAAACTCCTAGATGCAGCCCCGGCGAGACAAGCAATCCCCGAATCCACGACCGCAGATGCTTCCGGCAAAGTGAACGTTTGTTCGTCGCGGTCGGTCATAGAGGCGGATCTTGGCAAAGCTAGCCAGTCATTGGAGCAGGCGCGGTATCAGGATGCTGTCGACACATTGAGGTCTCCATCGTTGCTCAATTGCGACCCCCGCGCTGGTTTGCTCTTTGCAGCCGCTCTCGAAGCAGAAGGCAACTTACCGGCGGCAGAGCAGTCTCTTGAGCGGTCTCATGCGCTTTGGCCATCCAACGACAGTATTGCTGCATCTCTCGCTCGCGAATATCTCAGCTCCGGCCAGACAGGCAAGGCGGTCCAGGCTCTTGCCCATTTTCATGCCACCTCATCCACCCGGCTGCAAGAGATGCAAATGGCGGCAGTAGTTTATTTGACCGCAAATAGGCTTCTCTTGGCACAAGCGATAGCTGAGACGGCCTATGATACGTATCCTTCTCTGGATACACTTTTGTTGCTCGCAAATGTTCTCCAGTTAGAAGGCAAATACCCGGCCGTGATTCGCTTTCTGGGGAGCAAGCGGGCAACCTATTCTGCTTCAGCAAGGTTTCTCATCACCCTGGCCGAAAGTGAATACGATTCCGCGATGTGGGTCTCGGCCCGCAGAGATATAGAGGGTGCTATTGCATTGGATGGGTCCTCATTTCAGGCTCACTATATCCTGGCCAACGTTCTTGTCAGGCAAGGCGATCTGGATCGAGCAATTACGGAGTATCGCAGCGCCATTAGCCTGAATCCAGGCGAACCGCGGACCTACTATCGCCTCGCTCTCGTCTACCGCACCAGGAACAACGCGGTCGGCGAAGAACGGGCATTGGACCAAGCACTTGCGGCTAATGGCCAATACGCTCCCGCGCATTGCGAGATGGGGAGAATGTTGATCCAGGAGGGGAAGTTACAGGACGCCGTGAACCATTTGAAGCTGGCAGTGCAATACAACCCGAATTCTGAGGAAGCGTATTTTTTGCTCGTGAGGGCGTATGCGAGGTTGGGCGAAAGGAACCAGGCGGAAGCAATGGTGAAGCGCCTCGAGGCGGTGAGAAAGGAAAATCATCGCGGCCAGGGCAGGTGAATGTACTGGCGGACATACCCGCTGCAGTGAAAGGACCTCAGGGCCATTCCACACACCGGGGATACAATTTTGTGTCGGGGAGTGCCTGCCATTGCCTGGGGATGTGCCATTGCGTAGTGCTGCACTGATTGGAGATAGCGCAGAGTCCTTCAGGAGAAAGAGAGTTAGTAAGTGATACGTGGATTGTCAGGATGGGGAGGAAGGTTCGCATGAATTCATATCTCAAGGTGTTGCGCTTCAGGCGACAGCAAGCTTTCCTGATCTGCGCGACGTTCTTGTGCGGGAGCAGCCTTCTGTTCGGACAGCAGTGGACGGAGGCGCGGGCTAACTCGTGGTATTCCCAGCAACCGTGGCCAGTGGGCGCCAACTTTCTTCCGTCTACGGCCATCAATCAGCTGGAGATGTGGCAGGCCGCAACTTTTGATCCCACGACGATCGACCGTGAGCTGGGCTGGGCGCAAGGTATCGGGATGAACACGATGCGCGTGTTTCTGCATAACCTGCTCTGGCAACAGGATCCCGCTGGATTCAAACAGCGCATCGACATATTCCTGACGATTGCTGCACGACACCACATCCGGCCGATATTTGTCCTGTTCGACTCGTGCTGGGATCCGGATCCACGGCTTGGTCCGCAACATCCTCCCATCCCTGGCGTGCATAATTCCGGATGGGTTCAGAGTCCCGGCCGCGCCATGCTGGAGAACTCCGCAGATTATCCGAAATTGAAAGCATACGTCCAGGGTGTGGTCGGAGCCTTTGCCAACGACCCGCGCATACTCGCCTGGGATGTGTGGAATGAGCCGGATAATACAAATGGTGGCTCATACAACAAGGAGGAACCGAACAACAAGGTGCAGCTGGTTCTCGCGTTGCTTCCGCAGGCCTTCGCATGGGCACGCGCCGAAAACCCCAGCCAGCCGCTTACAAGCGGGGTATGGAGAGGCGACTGGTCGGCGCCTGACAAACTCGACGCGATGGAGCGGGTGCAGATCGAGAATTCCGACATTGTGACCTTCCATAACTACAGCTGGCCGGAGGACTTCGAGCGGCGCGTGGAGGAACTGAAGCAGTTCCATCGCCCGATCATCTGTACGGAATATATGGCGCGCGGGGCTGGAAGCATCATCGACACGATTTTACCTCTCGCCAGGAAATACCATGTGGGAGCGATCAATTGGGGCCTGGTGGCAGGTAAGAGCCAAACTTATCTGCCGTGGGACTCCTGGCAGCACCCTTATGTACTCAGTCAGCCGCTTGTGTGGTTTCACGATCTCTTTTACCCCAGCGGCTTGCCCTATCGCAGACGTGAAGCGGAGATTATTCGCGATCTGACCAGCGGCAAGCCCTCTCCGGAGTAACCAGCTTCGATGGGACCGTACCTTGCAAAAAAGCGCCCGGGCTGCGGCAACACCAGGGTAGGTGTATTTCGGAGTCGCCTCACTTAAGTCGATGCGACCCTAAAGAGCGGCGACCTTGGCCGATCTCAACAGGACACAGCAACCCTGGTTTGGCTCTAATCCAAGGAGCTTTCTATGCCAATCACGCATTTTCGAAATGAACGGTGTAGGCGCGTCGGCCCATTATGGCGGTTTTACCGTCCTGTGCTCGAGGCGTGGTTGAGAGACGCTGCTTGAGCCTCGGTGGTCACCCAAAACCGGCCATCCATGTAAGTCGTCTGTCAAGAGAAAACGCAAGAATTATTGGACGCGCTCGGGAGAGCGCGTGCTACGTGGTTTTTGTTTGTTGCGCCAC
>Ga0335074_10007894_pt1 | contig 14768 bp, 10 predicted proteins | sample Lox_Sample_23_FD_206715 | JGI IMG/M metagenome (GOLD analysis project Ga0335074, IMG submission 206715) | Soil microbial communities from Loxahatchee National Wildlife Refuge, Florida, United States - Lox_Sample_2.3 | ecosystem: Environmental > Terrestrial > Soil > Wetlands | place: USA...
CTTTATTATTATTACACTCTTTTTTTTGGGGTGGGGGGGGGGGGGGGGCCGGGGCGGGGCCCCCCCCCCCTCGGCGACGAAAGCGGCGGGAAGACGACATTTTCCTCGTCCCGCCCTGCGATCCGCACAACGGCCGGGGCGGCTCGGGGTCAAGGCCGCATGACGAGGTGGTGGGGGTAGGTCACGAGTGCGTGGCCGCTTGGCCACGCAGCCCGAAGGGCCGGCCGTCTTCGGCCGCTCGTGATCCGAGGCAGATTGATCGGTGCGGCCTTGAAGCCGAGCCGCCCCGGCAGTTACGCTGGACGCATGGCTGCGACGTCGGCTTCCCGTTGCGTGCCCCCGGAGGGGGTTGAGGAGCCGACATACGGATCTCGGGTAATGTATGTCGCTTGGGTTGTAGAGATGACGCCCGAGCCCATGCGTGAGGGATGATAGCCCGAATGGGGCGAGACGCGCTGCTTCGCGTGGCTCGCGTCCTCTTGGCGGGCTTGCTTGGCCCGCTTAGAGGACCTCAGCCCGACGCCCGCGCAGCGGGGGGCACGCGCTAGTTCTGAAGAGCGCGCCCGACCGGTACGGAGGTGTACGAGCGGACGCTATATGGGACTGCGACGACGAAGCCACGGTCGGTGAGGCTCGACATAATCTCACGTGCCAAGGGCGGCAGGCTCCCCCACCCGCCTGCGGCACACTTCCTGCAAGAATGTGACCATCGGCGATCCACCACCGTCGGCAGATAAGACGACTGAATAGTCCGTCGCGCAAAGACGCAAACGTCCGGTCGCTATCGCGAGTAGAAATTCGGTGGCAGCGCCACCACGCGGAGTACGCGATGCATTCATGATGCGCAGAATTAGGCGACTAAGTTCACGGCTTTCACCGGTGGCATCCCCGAAGTTCATCTCGAACGGATAGGCAGCACGCAGGATGCTCGCCTGGACAATATCATCATTGAAGCGTCCAAAATTGCCAGGCGCCAACAGTGTCTGCTGGAACCAGTTGCTTTTAATGGCTGACACACTTCCTAACCGTTGGGCGTTTGCGCGCAGCTGCTGGAGCACGGATGCAATTGTGAAAAAGACGTCGGCCTGCGTGTGATGTGCTGTACAGGCCGCGGGCGGCCAGAATACGAAACCAGGCTGGAGGCTAAGCATTCGCCCGGGTGCATTTCCGAGAAACAAATCGTCTTGCATTGCCTCGGAGGTCTTCCGTAGCCGGGTGATTCGTTCAGAGATCATATTGCCTAGACTGGCCGGCACAAGCTCCGCAACATGCGGGTCAATCAAGAGCCGAAGTTCCGCAGCCCATGCATTGTTCTCCGTTGACACTGGAAGCACCATCTTCTCAATCTCTATGAACTCGTAGGGGTAGGGATTGACTGTTTGGACGAGTGTCCGGCCTAGGGTAGCGCGTCGCTGCTCTCCGTTCGTCTTGGAGAATCCTACGAGATAAAGTAGCGGCGCCCTCGGAACGATGCTGCGCAGGTCGCGGCTGATGTCGAGAAGGGTACGTCCGCTCTCAATCACCGCAGCTACTATCGCGATCGCTGACTGTGTGTCGGGCGTAATGACATTGAGATCATCGCGTGTTATTACAGCAGCAGTGCCTCTCGCGAATGCCGCCACTCTTTCGGCCAGCGCGACCGAGCCCGCATCAATCGCGATCGCATGACTAAGGCTTGCGGGCAGCGATCGCCTCAGGACATAGTCGAGGCGTTCGCCGAACTTTGGACTCGCGAAAAGCGCATGAGGCGATATGTCAAATTGGCGGGGCTGGCGGCTAATATTTCGTCCAAGACCAACCGCGAAAATTCCCTGTCCGGCCGTTCGCTCTATCAAGTCATTGAGACCAGGCGGCGCATCACCCTTCGCTATCAACAATGGCTCCTGCTGGGGGCCAGCAAACTCAAATTGATCACCTTGAAGTTTGATGGCGAACGAACCGGCAGCACAAATGCTGCAACTACTTGAATCTTCTACGGCCGGTAATGTCTTAATTCCAGCCGGATTGTCCCGATCATGTTGACGCAAATTACAGACGATTCCGCTCCCGCTCTTATCCTCCCCCAGAAAAAGAATGTGAGCGATGTGCGACGGCTCAAAGCCCTGTTCGCGGATGAGCCTCGACGCGAGTGATCCGCTCGAAGATGCGGAGATGAGCACGAAGGATTCTTCAACACGTTCGAAACGGTAATCGGTCATGCCGGCGTAGGAAGAAAAATTGTCCGCGAGAATGGGGATCGCTCCAGTGAAAGAGATACGCTGTTCATTGATCGCAGCCACGACAGCATAGAGTGACGGAGTATCTAGGTAGGCGATCGACGCGCGATCGGGTACGAAAGGCAGGGTGCAGAAACCGATGAAGGCGATTTCAGCACCGCGCGCCAGAATGTTCGATAGACGTATAAAACGTTCGGTGTGGCGCCCCGATGGATTCTCGAAATGGTAGGTGGCAGTCGATTCGACAAAGCCGTGTCGTACATTAAAGATGCCCGTGAGAGCGCGACGCTTGAAATCGTCGAAGGTTACGGGTCGTCGCGGCGCCGGGCCACTGATACGCTCACGCTCGCATTCAATCCCCGTGCTATCGTACGCTGTAAGAGTGATGGTTGTGCGGCCGCCCAGACGCGCAAGGGTCGCCTCGTTGAGCGGCTGAGTCCGAAGGGCTTCGACGGTCTCATTGAAGGCTGGCCCCCGCACGACAATAAAAAGCTCGTCTGGCACAAGGTTCGCCTCAATCTCGGCTTCAACAACGGTTGCGAGCGCTTCCGAATCGAGTGTTGGGGTTGCCACGAACACCATGAGCACGTCGTAAGTTATGCGCGAGCGGCTGATGTCGAAGCGGAACGCGAAGAGCGGGCTCATCGTCACCGCCTCATTGGCACGATGATGGTCAATAGGCTGCCTGCCACGGGGGCGAGCGCTACCAATTCGGCGGCGCGCCAGCGCTGGAGAGCTCGCGAACCCTCTACAGCTTCGCCCGGAGTAGAGAAATCTATGAAAAACGAAAGACGACCGGTTCGCAGACGGAGGAATCCCCGCTGGCGGCGCAAGACGCGTATGACATGCGGAAGACCTTCGCCGAACCGGCTCTGTCCCTTGGGACTGCCGCGACTGAAGCATTCGCGAACCGCCCGCTCCTCCTGCTCTTCCGACAGACGATCAAGTGAAAGGCCCGTCCAGCTAGTAGCAAAGCCAGGACCTGAATCAACGATCGACAGCTCAAACAGATGAGTTTGCGCTGCACCCTCAGGCGGTCGCAGCGACCGACAATAATGCGCGAGAGGCGCAAACTCCTCTACCATACGTTGGAGATCGCTGGGAGTTATGCCGAGATGCGTCGTTCTTAGCGCTCGGATCGAGATTTCGAGAATATTCCCATTCGCGTCCACTAACGCGTGGTCATCAGTATTCTTGAATATCTCGTAGAGCATGCTGCCGATCGCTTCGGCGGCTGCTGGATCGAGCAATAGACGATACTCCGGGGGGATGGTGTTACGAAGTAGCCAGCCCGCCAGGGCCCGAAAATTCTCTCGCGGCCGCAGTTCAGACCCACCCCGACGACTCGGCTGGTACAGAAGGTACGGCGCGCCGCGACCAAGATGGTCCGCACACACGATTTCCGCCGAGGGCCCCCGATAAGCCTGCTTAGGTTGTACTCCTTGAAGCTGGTCGAGTCTGGCGAGCGCAGCTCCCTTCACTTGTTCGGTTACGACTACGTCCGGTTTGACCCCCCCAATCGCATCGGCGCACAGGGCCGCGGTCAGACCGGACAGTCGGCGGACAAAATCATCGATTTGGTCGTCGGTAGGAGAGGCGATGAAGGTTTCGAGCTGCCGCGGTGTGCTACGTTGCGCCCAAGTGACGATGACCTGCGCCAATGCTGCTTCGGCGCCACCGGCGAGATAGCGAATATTAGTCGGGAGCCTTAGCGGCTCGGCCATAGGCGCCCGACCAAGCTCGGAGAGAGCGCGCTCGCATGCGGCTATCGTTGACTGGGCTGCGATTCGCACGGCACCCCCCTTTCGCCTCATGTGACCCGAGTGTGTGGGTCGCGTCCAGACTGAATCGGTAGGTGCAACCAGGGCGCCCCAGGAGAAGTTCGCTGTGCCGCCTCAGCGGAAGTGCCTGCACTCAGGTGATGCCCCTGACGCAGGCCGCCCGCGTCCGTCGGTCATGGGATTCCCATCGAGGGTTGTCGGATGGATGTAAGGAAGGCGGCGGCGCGCGGCGTGCACGCCGCGCACCCGCCGCGACCGGTGGATCAGAACGGACTCTCGTCGTCAGGATCGCCGCCTGGGCCGGTCGGACCCGGCGGCTGTCCCCCGGCAGGCCGCTCGCCATCGCGCCTGCTGTCGAGGAAAGTCAGCACACCATTGTACGGCATGAGGTGGATCTCGGTGCTGTAGCGGTCCGCACCCGACTGGTCCTGCCACTTGCGGGTGGTGAGCTTGCCTTCCAGGTAGACCTTCGCACCTTTCTCCAGGTAGCGTTCGGCTACTTTTCCGAGGCCATCGTTAAAAATCACCACGCGGTGCCATTCGGTGCGTTCGCGACGCTCGCCGCTGCGTTCGTCCTTCCAACTCTCAGTGGTGGCGATGCTGAGCGTGACGACACGCCCGCCGCTCTGCGTGGTGCGGACTTCGGGATCGCGACCCAGGTTCCCGATCAGTTGGACGCGGTTGAGGAATCCGGACATCGTTTCATTCCTTCAGTTGTTCGCCTCGAGATGGCCCCGGCTCCGTGCCGGCGTCGTTCCCTCGGGTACGGTCGATGGAAACCGGTGTCCGGACCGCCCGTCCCCGAGCGCCGCGGCTGGCGCGGGAGCGTAGCGACACGGAAGCGGCGCGAGCCGAAGGCGCTTCGCCGGCCATGACAGGCGCACGTGCGCGCCTGGGCTGCGAAGCGGGGATGCGGAAGCCGGACGGAGACCGGTTTAGACCGCGGATCGACCCGAGGGGACAGGCGACGGTGCGGAGCCTGCGCGTTTCCGCGCATCTCTCTCTCCAGTTCTCCGTTGTGCAGTACGGCGCTCATGCTGCGGACGCCTGGGATGCTGCGGGGAGTGCGGCCAGTCGTTCCAGCCGCTCGATGTCCCTGATGAGGCGGAGCATCTCCGGCATGAACGCGGGTTCGAGGCGCGTCGCGGTGTCGATGTAGCGGTTCCATGCGGCGCGGTCCCAGGTTGTGCGGTCGTCAACGTGGATCTGCCGCCCCGCGCCATGGGCGACGGCCTTCTCACAGGCCGCAACGAGATCGGCCTCGTGCTCGGCGAGGCGCTGGCGCCGGACAGCGATGGCATCGCGAAGCCGATTGCGGTCGAGCGACGGGTGGAACCTGGTCACGGCGCGTGCTGATGACGCGACGGGAGGGCCCCCGCCCGGTGTCATGTGGGTCATGGCCGGGTTTCCTTGATGGCAAGGAGAAGCCCCGACCCGCTTCAGCGGGCCGGGGCTGGTGCGTCACTCCGCGGCGGCGGGCAGTTGGTCCTCGCCAAGGTCGGTCCATGGACACGCGTCGGAGCCGTCGTCGGGGCACTCATCGACGCCGTCCCCGGTGCCCTCCCCTTCCCTGCCCGTCGCGTCGTCCTCACCGCCACGTTCATCCCAGTAGCTCGGCGGGCGCGTGGCCTCGGCAATTTCCTCCGGGGTTGGTGCGAACAAGGCGCTCGGGTGGACGTAGGTACCGTCCTTGAACCGCTCGATCAGATTGGCGCGGGTGTCCTTGCCCCGTGACCCGATCTTGACCCCTTCGGCTGCCGCGGCCTTCTCGAGCGCGGCCTTCGAGAGGCAGGCGAGGAATTCCTCGGTGGCCATGTTCGGCAGGAAGAGCTTCGCATCGATCGCATCGCCGGCGACACGCGCAACGACGCCGCTGTTCGTCATATTGTCACGGCAGGACAGCGCAATTTGCAGCATCGCGCGGGCGGCCTTGCGCACTACGTCCTGGTCGGTCGCGAGCACCCCGCCCTCGATCAGCCCGCACGCAAGCGCCTCGCGGCCGGTGCGTCCCCCCTCCGCCGCACTCTGGATCGATACGTTCTTGCCACCAAGGGCGAGGACGAGCAGCGCGAGCAACGTGCCGTCATCGATATCGCGATCCTGCAGGGCCTGGTGAAGTGCGGCGGTGCGCAGGTCGCCGACGATGGCATTGCCCTTCTGCGTGACGTCGGGCCGGGATTTCGGCTGCGGTGTTTCGGACGCCGTCGCCCCACGACTCTTGCCGGGTTTGGCCGTGCGCTTATCCGCCTGCACCCTGTAGGCAATCGTCTTGACCTCGCCAGTGTGCGGGTCGAGGTAGTGCCCGATCACGTCGGTCTTGCCGGGCTTGCTGTAAACCTGCTCGGCTTTCTTCGGCAGGACAGGACGGCCGTACTCGTCTTGCGCGAGAAGGGCTCCGCGTTCTGGGAGGTTGTTCGCCAGCCATTCCTGCTGAGCGCCGAAGAAGCCCTCGACGTTGGTGGTGTACCGGCCATCCTCGCCGGCCGGGACGAACAAATCATCCTCCCAGACCACGCCGTAGGCGCGCGCGAGGTCGTCGTCGAACTTCGCGGCCGAGGATGGGATCCGCCGCTTCGACAGCGCGCGTGCGATCTCGTGCCAGTAAACTTCCTGACCTTTCTTCGGCCTGTTCTTCTTCCAGACCTGCGTTTGCTCCTCGATAGTCGCCGCCGCGATCGTGCGGAGCTGTTCCTCCGTGGGCATGCTGCCCTGCGCCATCACGTCCAGCATCGGTGTATGGAGGTGCGCGAGCAGCTTCAGTCTCTTCACCGTTCGGACCGGCAGCGCGAGCGCGTCAGCGACGGCCTGTTCATTCCAGTGCGGGTTTTGTTTCTCCAGATTGTCGATGCCGCGCCAGATATCCACGCTGTTCATCGACGCGCGGATCAGGTTCTCGGCCAGCGAGTCCATCGGGTCGATATTGCCGGGCTCGGTCTCGATGACGATGATCGGGTTGAGCCCGAGCTTGATGGCAGTCCTCACGCGGCGATGCCCGGCCCTGATGACCAGGTCGCCATCTTTCTCCGCGACGATTGGCGGCTGGATGATGTTACGTGCCTGGATCGACGCGAGAAGTTGCTCATCCTGTGCCGGCGGCACCGGCGCGATGCGCGGGTTGTTCGGGTTTGGCTTGAGTGTACGCGGATCGACGCTGCGAAGTTGCATGACGGGGGTGCGGAGTTCCATGACTCGCTCCTGTGTGGATCGGTTCTGTCCCCCTTCTGCTTCGGGAGACCCTCCCGGGCCGCCGCAGTCGCGGCCGGCGGGGCAAGGGCGCGGCGCAGCCGCGGGCGCGTATCGCGCGCCGGACCCTTGCGGCGGCGGCCGTCACTGCGGCACCGGCGCCGCTATTTCAGAACAGGCTTGTCTGTCCGCTTTGATGTGCGGTGCGGTGGGTTTTCGGCGGGGCGCCCGGGTGCAGGATCGGCGCGCTCGTTTGTGAAGACACCGGTGTGCCTTCATGTTTCTCGCGAAGCTTCACGAGGAGGGCTCGCTCCGCTCCCTCGACCTCCGCCGCGCGTAGCTCGCGATATGCGCCGAGGAGATTACCCTCTCGCAACCGTGCGAGTACCGCGCGTTCGACATCGCAGAATGTATGGCGGGGGTCGCCGCACGGGACCCACGCGAGCGTCTCTTCGAGGAAGGCCATCTTGCCTTGCAGGTCCCGGAAGAAGTGATTGTAGAAGCAGCCGCGCTCGAAGTGCGCGATATGCGGTGCACCGCATACCGCACATGATGTGGAGCGCGTAGTTATGCGGAGCGACGCCGCCAGAACCCAGAAGTGGCCTGGATTCCGGTTGCGCGATGCCCCGCATATTCCTGGGACGCGCAGAGCGAACCGCTGTGCACACGGATCCTACGACGAAGCTGCTTCGACCTGTGCGGGCTTCCCAGGGGCGAGGAGAGAGGCGATCAACGCATCCGGTGCTTTGAACCGGCCCCGACGCAATCCCAGCGGCAGAACCGCCTCTATGGCCTCCAGCTTTTCAGACGGATCCACTCGGAGGTACATTTCCGTCGTCCGAACATCGGCGTGGCCGAGCCACAAGGCGACCTTGCGGATGTCACGCGTGGCCTGGAGCATCATCACCGCGCAACTATGCCTGAGCTGATGAGGCGACACTGCGCGACCGTCCAAATCTGGGCATTTCGCCGCCGCGACACGCGCGTGCTTGTTGAGAATATACTCGAATCCTGCTCGCGTCATCGCACCGCCACTGGCATTCAAGAAGAGCTCCGGAGCCGGAGCGACTCCGCGCACCGCCAGCCAAGCTCGCAGGTCTGCGGTCGTCTCTTTCCAAAGCGGGAGTGCTCTCTCCTTGCGGCCTTTACCGAGCACGTGGACGCTGGGCCCGCGCTGGAATGTCACGCTCCCGATCGTTAGACCCACGAGTTCGGATACACGAAGCCCGCAAGCGAAGCACAGGTGAAGCATCGCACGGTCTCGAATTCCTAGGCGCGTTGCCGAGTTTGGGGCATCCAGGACAGCCCGTACTTCGGCTATCGTGAGGTGGCGGACTAAGCCCTGATCATGGCGCTTGGCTGGGATAGCCTGGATTTGCCTCACCTGCTCCAATGTCGCTGGCATTCGCGACTCCACGTATCGCATAAATGTCTTGACCGCCGCGAGTCTGGAGTTGCGTGTCGCGGCACTGCTGCCGCGGTGCTGCTCAATGTGAGACAGGAATTCGAGCAGCATGGTGGCATCGATGTGCTCGAGGCACAGTTGGGAGGGCTGCCTTTTCAGACGTTCGCTGGCGAACGCAAACAACAGTCGGAAGGCGTGGGCGTACGTCTCGCAGGTGTGGGGGCTGAAACCCCGTTCTACCGGCATGTATTCGCGGAGAAAGGTCGTGATTAGCGGTGCGATCGGTGTCATGGTGTGCCCCCGGTGACGAGTGCCTCGGCCGCGGTGGCAATATCAGCCATCAGCTCCGGTGTTGCTTCCAAATACCAGTAGGTGTGTTTGATGTCCGAATGCCCAAGGTAGGTTGACAGCGCCACGAAGTGGCGACCGACGTCTTCCCGACGCGTGGAACACGCCTCGAGCGACCTGGTTGCAAAGGTGTGGCGTAAGTCGTGGATCCGGCACGGACGCTTTCGCCCCGACGCGACCTTGGCGAGCTTGGCCACGCGGCGGAACATATAGTTCACCATGCTTCGGCTGATCCGCCGACCTCCAGGTGAGAGGAATAAATGGTCGTCGTTCGCTGGTAGTTTGCAGCGTTTGTTCAAGTAGCAGTTGAGCGCATCAGCCGTTGATGGATGCAGCGGTACAAAGCGACTTTTCCCGAGCTTTGCTTCACGAATCAGCAGCCGACCGCCCGGCTGGACGTCGGCCAACCGGAGGTCAAGCGCCTCGGAAACGCGCATGCCTGTCGCAGCGATAAGTCCAAATAACGTAGCGTAGGTCTCGCGGCGAAGTGGGTAGGTCCCGTGGAGGTGGCCAGCAGCGCGTACAAGCCGTTCTACCTCCTCAGGTGCGTATATGTATGGCAAGGGTCGAACTGTCACGGCCGGGAACAGAGCAAGCGGCGGCACCTCGTGGAGGGGGTCTTCGGTGCGTAGAAAGCGAGCCAACTGGACGACGCTTTGCAGTCGCACGTGCCTCGTACCGGGGGTCGGAGCCCCCGCCGCCCAGGCCACGGCTGAGGAGACGCTGATGTGGGTTTCCTCGCGCTCGTCGACAAAGCTTGCAAACGCGCGCAGCAGTCGAGTGACCTGAACAAGCTTGAAACCGAGAGCCTGCCTGAGCAAAACATAGCGATCGACATGGGTGATCATCATGATACCACCCCCGGCCACGGCTGGGCGACTTCAGACAGGAGCGCCATGTCTACTTTGGCATAGTGGGCGGTCGTCTGCGGGGAGCGATGGCGAAGCACTGCTCCGATTCCGGCAAGGGACGCTCCTTGCCGCAACATGCTGGTTGCCGCGGAGTGGCGTAGCAAGTGCGCACCTTGGGTTGGTGCCTCGACCCCCGCCCGGCGCAGCGCGCGGCGGACAGTGGCAGAGATCGCCTGAGGCACCAATGAACCAGGAGGCGCTAAAGCCCTGGTAAATACCTCTTGTATTCCAGACGACGGTCGTCCTCGCTCCAGATAGCCTCTGATCGCGTCTCCGACCTCCTGTGACATGGGAAGGCGCTCATGTCGCCTGCCTTTGCCACAGACAACCAAGGTTCCGTTGCGCCAGTCGATATCTTTGATCTTTAATCTTGCGACGTCTCCTGCGCGCAATCCAAGACGGGCTAGCAGCAAGAGTATCGCCTTGTCACGCAGCCCAATCTTGTCCTCCATACACGACGCCACCACCCGTTCCAAATCCTCTGGGATAAGAAACCGTGGCATCGACGTGTTGTTCCAAGACGCGAAGGCTGGGATGGCGTGCGCTAGCCCTGCGCGGCATCGCCCGGTGGCAGCGAGAAACTGCAGAAAGGTCCTGACCGCGCTTGCGGTTAGTTTTGCGTACGACGTGCCATGACGCTTGGCGCGTTCAAGGACGAAGCGGCGGACGGATTCAGCTGTGTAAGCTGCGGGATCGGTGCCGAGCTTTGCCTGTAATTCTGCGAGACTTCCATCGTATACGCGCAAAGTCGACTCAGTCACCCCACGGTGCTGGCGCATCCACGATCGAAACTCCCTAAGCGGCGGCCACGTATCTGAAGGAGAGAGTGGAGCCGATGGGTGCTGAAGTAGACTACGCTCCTGCAGAAAGCGAATAAAGAGCCGAGCTACCGTGAGCGATTCCTTGTTAGGCCCTCTCTGATATCGGGCACGGTGGCGCATTCCGATATAGGATTCACATGCGCGGAGTCCTTCAACGTAGTCGGTACTGGTCATACCATTCAACTCTAGCCAGTCGGTCCACGCGGCAAATGATCGAAGCCTATTTCTCAGGACCTTTGGGCGGTAGCCGCGCCGATGCAGCCAGTCCGCGAAGTCATCGATATGATCGGCGGCGGGTCCAGCACGGAGTCGACGGCATGTAGCATGTGGCGCCAGATGAGTGTCGAGCATTTTAGCCTCCTGGAGTTGAAGGAGGCGGGATTATGCGGAGCCCGGACAAAGAAAGCCTACGGCGTCCACCAATGCGACCAAAGGCCTTGCGGCCGCTCCGTTGCCAAGATAGCGCCAGCCTTCGCATAACGACGCGCTCCACATCATGCGCGATATGTCCGAATGAGAGGGCCAAACGCCGGTACAGATTCTGCGTGAACAGGGACTCCCTGAAGTCGGCAGCGATGAAGCGGCACAGGGCATTCGCGAACGCGGCTTTCTGCGCGGCACTGTTCCACTTGGTTGCGGTGAATTCGGCATCGGTGAAGAGCGGGCGCGTGAGCGCGCTCGTGTCGAAGACCGTCATCGGCCTGGTCCATCGGTTGGGGGAATGATCTACGCTGCGAGGGGCTGCGGATCGGATGATCCGCTGCTCTTTCCGGCCAGGTCGGCCTCGAGTTCCGCCATGCGGGCCAGCTTGTCGTCGAGCTCGCCCTGCAAGGGGAACGGCTCGCCGAGACGGGCCTCGTAGCCCGCGAGCCGCGCATGTGCGTCGCGCTCGCGTCGCGCCTGTTCTTCCCGCTCCGCTTCAAAGCGCTCCAGTGCGTGTTCAAGACGGGCGATCAGACCCATCGGTGTCTGATCCGGATCGACCGCAAGCTCATGGTCGTAGCCGATGCGTTTCAAGATCAGGGTTGCCTCGAATCCGCTGGGAAAGGCCCGCCTTGCGTGACAGACAAGCTCAAAGCCGCCGATCGCGCCGACCATGTGCTTGCCGACGCGCCGCGCCCGTTCAGCGAGTCGGACCTTCGACAGCAGAAGCGTGCCGGCGATGCGCCGGTCGGAGACAACCCGGTCCTCCAGCGTCATCGCGAACGCATCTCCACGTGTGGGCGTGCGGCGCGTGAGGTCCTGGGCGATACCGGCGAGCCGGTCCTGCGCCGCCGCAATGTCGCTGCGCGCATTGGCGACCTGACGGCGGACGTTGAGCTGATCGTCGAAATGCGCGGCGCGCTGGCGTTCCAGCCTGGCAATCTCGCCGGCGAGTCCGGTTTTCTGGATCAGCCTGTTGTCCCCCGATGCGATCGCCTTGGCGAGCGCGAACTGGTTGGCCTGGCTGCCGGTATCTTCGAGGGTGCGGATGCTACGATCGCCGGAGAGCGCCGCGGCGATGAACCGAGCCTTACGCTCGTTGTTCTGCCACATGGTGGCATCCATCGAGCCGAGTGTGGCATAGGCGTAGATCTCGATCTCGTCGTGCTGGTTGCCCTGCCGCTCGATGCGTCCCTCGCGCTGTTCGATCTGTGACGGCAGCCAGGGGACGTCGAGATGGTGCAGCGCTTTCAGGCGAAGCTGGACATTGACCCCGGTTCCCATCGTATCGGACGAGCCGATCAGGATGCGGATTCGGCCGGCATTGAAGTCGTTGAACAGACGTTGTTTGTCGGCCGACCGCTTGTAGTCCTGCATGTAGGCGATCTCGCCGGCCGGGATGCCAAGCCGCACGAGTTCCTGCTTGATCCAGCGATAGGCCGAGAACCCTCGCTTCTCTTCCACGCTGAGCGTGCCGAGGTCCGAGAAGATGAGCTGTCCCGCGCCAGGCTGCGGAAACGGCGTGCCGTCGAGGTGCCGGTAAAAGTTCTGGCCTGTCTCCTGATAGATGCGGTGGACGTTCGCGATCAGCTTGTTGAGCTTGTTCTCCGGCTCATTGTCGTTGCCGGGCCAGACGAGCCGCATGTCGATGGCGGCATGCCGGCCGTCGGTGATCACCGAGAGCAGGATGTCATCGCCCTTCTGTACCCGGCGCGTCCGCTGCTCGATCTCCGTGATCCGCTCGGCGAGGATCCGCTGATAGTCGCGGAATATCTCGCTCGCCGGAGCGGTGATGAGCTGCCGCTGCCCACCCTTCAGCGCCGGCAGCTTCAAGTATTGGCGCAGGTCCGCCTTCTGAACGACGTCGGCGACCGAGCGGAAGATGTCGATCAGCTCGGGGACGTTCACGAACTCGCTGAAGCGCTCGACCGGCTTGTAGCTCCCGGACGGCTGCAGCTCGAGCTCGGTGCGGGTGTCGCCAAACGCCGATGCCCAGGCATCGAACTCGTGGATGCCTCGTGCGCGCAGCGCTTCCGCAGCCTGGAAGCGGAGCAAGGTGTACATCTCGCCCAGGGTGTTGGTGATAGGCGTGCCGGAGGCCTGGATGAGCGCGCGACCAGGATTGCGTTCGTCGATGAAGCGGGACTTCACGAACAGGTCCCACGCCCGTTGCGACCCATCCGGATCGACGCCCTTCAGGTTGACCCGGTTGGTCGCGAAGCTGAGCTTGCGGAACTCCTGGGCCTCATCGACGATCAGCTGATCGACGCCAATCTCCTCGATCGTCAGCATGTCGTCGCGCCTGGCCTTCAGGGATTGCAGGCGTTCCTCCAGCTTCTCCTTCATCGCCTCGATGCGCTTGCGCGTCGTGTTGTCATCCGAGTCTGCACGGACCTTGACCGCCTCGTGCATGGCGATCTGGTCCTCGATCAGCCGCTGCTCGAAAGCGCTCGGCACCGCGATGAAGCGGAAGGCCGAGTGCGTGATGATGATCGCGTCCCAGTTCGCCGTGGCGGCCCGCGCCAGGAACCGGGCACGCTTCTCCTTGACGAAGTTGGTTTCGTCGGCGACCAGGATGCGCGCGGTCGGGTAGAGCTGCAGGAACTCGCGTGATGCCTGGGCCAGGCAGTGGCCGGGCACGACCAGCATCGCCTTGCTGATCAAGCCGAGCCGCTTCTGCTCCATGACCGCCGCGGCCATGGAGAAGGTCTTTCCGGCGCCGACGGCGTGCGCGATGTAGGTGCTGCCGGCGCTGATGATCCGCCAGATGACCCGCTTCTGGTGGTCGTAGAACCGAATGATGTTGCTGGCATTCGGCAGGGTGAGGTGGCGCCCATCGAAATGCCGCGGCACCAGGTTGTTGAACTGGTCGTTGTAGATGCGGGCCAGCCGGTCGGCGCGATCAGGATCGGTCCAGACCCATTGGGTGAAGGCGGTCTTGATCTTGAGCAGCTTCTCCTTCGCCGCCTCCGTGGCCTCGACGTTGAGAACGCGCCGCTCGACGCCGTTCTCAACCACAGTGTCGTGGATCTGCGGGGTCGCGCTGTTGAGGGCATCGTGCAGCAGGTGACCGGCATGCCGGCGTGAGGTGCCCCATTCCGACGTGCCGGCAGCCGTGCCGGTGAAAGCCGAACCTTCAACGGTCCAGGTCGCCAATTCGACGGTGTGCCAGATGCGGACCTGAGCGCCCATCACATCACGCACAAAGGCTTCGATCACGTCGGTCGGGATCCAGGGAGCGCCCAGCCGCGCGGTGATGTCGGACGGACTGATGTCCTTTGGCTGGACGGCGCGCAGCGCGATGGCGTTCCGCTCGTATTGCGGATCGAGCGCGGCGGCGGCTTCGGCGACGGCAAGCCTGGTCCGCACCGGTCCGGAGAGGTAGGCGTCGGCTGTCTCCCACTGCGTCGTCTCCGGGTTGCGGAAGACGGCCGTGCCGAGTTCAGCGAGCGCGGCGTCCGGATCGCGCTCCAGGAGGTCGGCCAGGTAGTCGAGATCGACCCGGCCGGTCTCGTTCAGGGTGACGGCGAGCGCGTCGGTCGCGGAGGTAATCAACGGCGCGACCGGCGGTGCGATCACTCGTTCGGAGAAGATCGGTCCCTTGCGGGCGAGACCCGTCTCGACGTCGTAGCTCTCGATGCTGGCGACCAGCCAGCAATCCGGATCATCCGCGAAATGCG
>Ga0335074_10007896_pt1 | contig 14767 bp, 12 predicted proteins | sample Lox_Sample_23_FD_206715 | JGI IMG/M metagenome (GOLD analysis project Ga0335074, IMG submission 206715) | Soil microbial communities from Loxahatchee National Wildlife Refuge, Florida, United States - Lox_Sample_2.3 | ecosystem: Environmental > Terrestrial > Soil > Wetlands | place: USA...
GACGACGCGGGCGCGGACGAGGCCGGAGCCGACGAGGTGGACGATGAGCTGGAGCTGCTGCAGGCGGCCACCGCGAGCGCGAGCGCCAGGGCAAGCGCCGGAGCCAGGATGAGCCGGCGAGCCACGAGTGGGAAGCGCATTGCCCGTCCTTAGTCAGAATCTGCCGTGCTTACCTGAAAATTGTGCCCTGATTGCTTCCCTAGCTGCTGCTATCCACCTGCGGCTGGCCGACGTGCGCGTCAGGGAACCGTGCCCCGGCGCCCCGGAAAACGCGGGGTCTACCAGCGGAAATGCACGAACAGCCGACCGAAGTTCTTGGAGTCCTTCTCGATCCGGTGGTACTTGGCCTTGATGTCTTTGCGCTCCAGGAACCGCAGCACGTGCTTCTTGAGCTGGCCCGAGCCTTTCCCCGGGATGATCTCGACCAGCGGCGCCTTCTTTTCCACCGCCTCGTCGATAATCGCCTGCAGCGCGCGGTCGATGTCCTGCCCGCGGTTGTAAATGTCGTGCAGGTCAAGCTTCAGCTTCACGGCTCTGCCCTCGCTCGGCACCACCCTCGCCGGGCCGCACGATCGCGATGATGGCCGCGACCGTGTCCGCGGGATTGTCGCCCAGCGGCACGACGGTGACGGCGGTCTCATCCGGCTGGGGCGGCTCGAGGGCGGCGAACTGGGTACTGAGCAGCTTCGCGGGGAAGAAGTGCCCGTGCCGGGCAGCCAGGTGCCGGGCTACCTCCTCGGGAGACACGCTCAGGAAGATCATCCGTACCTCGGGGCGCCCGCCGATCAGTTCGTCGCGGTAGGCCCGCTTGAGCGCGGAACAGGCCAGCACCGCCGACTGGTCCTGCGCGATCCGCTCGTTCATCCAGGCCTCAAGAGCCGCCAGCCACGGCTTGCGGTCCTCGTCGGTCAGCGGGATCCCGGCCGTCATCTTGGCGATATTGGCCACCGGGTGGAACGAGTCCGCGTCGGCGAACTCCCAGTGCAGGCGCTCGGCCAGCAGGGTACCCACGGTCGTCTTGCCGGTCCCTGACACTCCGGCCATGATCAGGATCATCTCGCTGGCCACTCTAGCCCGAAGTCAGCGCGGGCCTTCAGCGTGCCCAGAGCGGAATGAGAGACTCCGGCCGGATAATGACCGCCATGCCGCTCACAAGACCGCGTCACTGGCTGCGCTGGCTCCTGGTCGCCGTGGCCGGACTGGTCGTCCTCGCCGCCGCCGGGCCGTTCGTCTACATCCACTTCTTCAACGGCAGCACGCCCGCCGCGCTGTCCCTGTCCCCGACGGGCACCCCGACCAGCACGGGCACCGCAACGGCCAGCACCGCGGCGGTCGGCCCGGTGGCCGGCACCTGGACCGCCGGGCCGGGCTCGGTCGTCGGCTACCGCGTCAACGAGGTGCTGCTCGGGCAGAACGCCACCGCGGTCGGCCGCACCACCTCGGTCACCGGGCACCTGACCATCGCGGGCACCACCGTCACCGCCGCCGCGTTCAGCGTCCCGATGGCCACCGTGCACAGCGACAAGAGCCAGCGCGACGCGCAGTTCGACGGCCGGATCATGGACGTGTCCCAGTACCCGACCGGGACCTTCACGCTGACCAGCCCGATCGACCTGGCGCCGCTGCCCGCGGGCGGCGTGATCAGGGACTACACCGCGCACGGCCACCTCACCCTGCACGGCACCACCCGCGCGGTCACGTTCACGCTGAGCGCCGAGCGCAAGGGCAGCCAGATCGAGGTCTCCGGCGACATCCCCGTGCTGTTCGCCGACTACGACATCCAGAACCCGAGCTTCGCCGGGTTCGTCACCACCCAGGACCACGGCCTGCTCGAGTTCCTTCTGGTTTTCAATCTGACCTAACGGGCCGTGGCTCACGCGGCCAGGCCTAGGAGGACGGCGTTCGCACCGCTATTGTGGTTAGGCTGGCTTACGGTACGGCGGAGGTGACGCGGACCTATGAAACCCCGGAGCTGGCCCGTCTACCGGCAGTTGACCGGCACCGACCGCCGCGGCCTGGGCGCCGCGGCCAGGAGCGACCGGCCCCGGGTGGCCCGCACCGAGACCGCCGACCAGGTAATCAAGTCGATCTGCCCCTACTGCGCGGTCGGCTGCGGGCAGAACGTGTACGTCAAGGAAGGCCGGGTCATCCAGATCGAGGGTGACCCGGATTCCCCGGTCAGCCGCGGCCGCCTGTGCCCGAAGGGCTCGGCCAGCCTCCAGCTCACCACGGAAGGCGCGCGGCAGTACAGGATCAAGTACCGGCGTCCGTTCGGCCAAAAATGGGAAGACCTGGACCTGGATACGGCGATGGACATGATCGCCGACCGGGTGATCGCGGCCCGCCGGGACGGCTGGCAGGACGAGGTCGGCGGCCGGCGTACCAACCGGACCTTGGGCTTCGCCAGCCTGGGCGGCGCGACGCTCGACAACGAAGAGAACTACCTGATCAAGAAGCTGTTCACGGCGCTGGGCGCGATCCAGATCGAGAACCAGGCCCGCATATGACACTCCTCCACCGTCCCCGGTCTGGGGACTAGCTTCGGCCGCGGCGGCGCCACCACGTTCCAGCAGGACCTGGCCAACGCCGACTGCATCCTCATCCAGGGTTCCAACATGGCCGAATGCCACCCGGTCGGCTTCCAGTGGGTGGTCGAGGCCAAGGCCCGCGGCGCGACGGTGGTGCACGTCGACCCCCGGTTCACTCGCACCAGCGCGCTGGCCGACCTGCACGTCCCGCTGCGGGCCGGGTCCGACATCGTGTTCCTGGGCGGGATCATCAACTACGTCCTGGCCAACGAGAAGTACTTCCGCGACTACGTGGTCGCCTACACCAACGCCGCGGTCATCCTCAGCGAGGATTTCCAGGACACCGAGGACCTGGACGGGGTCTTCGCCGGGCTGGACGTGGAAGGTCACCGCTACGACAAGCGGGCCTGGAGTTACCAAGGGACCATGCTGCGGGCCGCGGCCGGTTCCCGCGGTATTCCTTATGACCTAACGGAGCGTGGTACCAGCCCCGCCGCCCCCGGCCAGCCGCAGGTGGCCGAGTCGCTCGAACATCCGCGCTCGGTCTTCCAGGTTCTCAAGCGTCACTTCGCGCGGTACACCCCGGAGGTCGTCGAGCAGGCCTGCGGCGTGCCGCCGGACACGTTCGCCCGGATCTGCGAGCTGCTCACCGCCAACTCGGGCCGGGACCGCACCACCGCCATCGTCTACAGCGTCGGCTGGACCCAGCACACCGTGGGCGTGCAGTACGTCCGCACCGCCGCCATCCTGCAGGCCCTGCTGGGCAACATGGGCCGCCCGGGCGGCGGCATCCTGGCCCTGCGCGGCCACGCGTCCATCCAGGGCTCGACCGACATCCCCACCCTGTTCGACCTGCTGCCCGGGTACCTGCCTATGCCGGATGCGGGGAAGCACCAGGACCTGGACGCCTACATCGGCGACATCGCGATGACCAAGGGGTTCTGGGCCAACGCCCGCGCCTACCTGGTCAGCCTGCTCAAGGCGTACTGGGGCCCGGCCGCCACGGCCGAGAACGGGTTCTGCTTCGACTACCTGCCCCGGCTGACCGGTGACCACAGCACCTACGCGACCGTGCTGGAGCAGCTCAACGGCCGGTGCCGGGGCTACTTCCTGTTCGGCCAGAACCCGGCCGTCGGCTCGGCCAACGCCCGCATGCAGCGGCTCGGCATGGCCAACCTCGACTGGCTGGTCGTGCGGGACATGACGATGATCGAGAGCGCGACCTGGTGGCAGGACGGGCCCGAGATCGAGACCGGTGAGATGCGTACGCAGGACATCAAGACCGAGGTGTTCTTCCTGCCCGCCGCGGCGCACACCGAGAAGTCGGGCAGCTTCACCAACACCCAGCGGATGCTGCAGTGGCACCACGAGGCGGTGCCCCCGGCCGGCGACGCGCGCAGCGACCTGTGGTTCACCTACCACCTGGGCCGCCGCATCCGGGAGAAGCTTGCGGCATCGACCGACGACCGGGACCGGCCCGTGCTGGACCTGGCCTGGGACTACCCGACGGCTGGCCGGCTGGCCGAGCCGTCCGCCGAGGCGGTGCTGGCCGAGGTCAACGGCTGGGACGCCGACGGGCAGCCGCTGTCCGGGTTCGCCCAGCTCAAGGACGACGGCTCGACCGCCTGTGGGTGCTGGATCTACAGCGGCGCCTACGCCGGCGGGGTCAACCAGACCGCCCGGCGCAAGCCCGGCGCCGAGCAGAGCTGGGTCGCGCCCGAGTGGGGCTGGGCCTGGCCCGCCAACCGGCGGATCCTGTACAACCGGGCCTCGGCCGACCCGGACGGGAAGCCGTGGAGCGAGCGCAAGGCGTACGTCTGGTGGGATGCCGAGGCGGGCAAGTGGACCGGGCACGACGTGCCGGACTTCCCGGCCACGCGGCCGCCCTCCTACCGGCCCCCCGAGGATGCGACCGGGGTCGACGCGATCTCCGGGATCGACGCCTTCATCATGCAGAACGACGGCAAGGCCTGGCTGTACGCCCCGGCCGGGCTGGCCGACGGGCCGCTGCCCGCCCACTACGAGCCGCAGGAATCACCGTTCCCCAACCTGCTATACGGCCAGCAGCGCAACCCGATCCGGGAGATCATCCGGCACCAGGAGAACCCGCTGCAGCCCAGCGGCACCGAGCCCGGCTCGTCGGTCTACCCCTACGTGGCCACCACCTACCGGCTGACCGAACACCACACCGCGGGCGGCATGTCCCGCACCCTGCCCTACCTGTCCGAGCTGCAGCCGGAGTTCTTCTGCGAGGTGTCACCGGAACTGGCCGCCGAGCGGGGCCTGGAGCACATGGGCTGGGCCACGATCATCACCGCCCGGGCCGCGGTCGAGGCGCGCGTCCTGGTCACCGCGCGGGTGCGCACCCTGACCGTCGGCGGCCAGACGCTACACCAGGTCGGGCTGCCCTATCACTGGGGGCCGAACGGGCTGGTCACCGGCGACGCGGCCAACGAGCTGGCCGCGCTGTCCCTGGACCCGAACGTGCACATCCAGGAGGTCAAGGCGATGGCCTGCGACATCCGCCCCGGCCGTCGGCCGCGCGGCCCCGGGCTGCGGCGCCTGGTGCGCGAGTACGCCGAGCGGGCGGGCATCACCGACGAGACGGGCACGGAGGTCCGCGATGAGCCCAGGCCCGATGAGCACTGACCCGGCCGGCCGGGCCGGCTACCCCGAGCATCCGCCGCGGATGGGCTTCTTCACCGACACCTCGATCTGCATCGGCTGCAAGGCCTGCGAGGTGGCGTGCAAGGAGTGGAACGCCGTCCCCGAGGACGGGCTGAGCCTGTCCGGCATGTCCTACGACAACACCGTCGGCCTGGGCGCCTCCACCTGGCGGCACGTCGCGTTCATCGAGCAGCCGGTCACCGCCGTCGCCGGCCCTTCCCCAACTGGCGCGGCCGAGGGCGTCCGCTGGCTCATGGCCAGCGACGTGTGCAAGCATTGCACGGAGTCGGCCTGCCTGGACGTGTGCCCGACCGGCGCGCTGTTCCGGACCGAGTTCGGCACCGTGGTGGTCCAGGACGACGTGTGCAATGGCTGCGGTTACTGCGTCGGGGCCTGCCCGTTCGGGGTCATCGCCCGGCGCGAGGAGGACGGGCAGGCGCACAAGTGCACGCTGTGCTACGACCGGCTGGGCGCGGGGATGGAGCCCGCCTGCGCCAAGGCCTGCCCGACCGATTCCATCCAGTTCGGCCCACTGGACGAACTGCGCGAGCGGGCCGCGCTGCGGGTGGCGGACCTGCGCGCGGCCGGGCAGGATAAGGCTCAGCTCTACCTGAACGACCCGGACGACGGCATCGGCGGAGCCGGGGCGTTCTTCCTGCTGCTGGACGAGCCGGAGGTATACGGCCTGCCCCCGGATCCGGTCGTCACCACCCGCGACCTGCCGGACATGTGGCGGCACGTCGCGATCGCCGCGGCCGGGCTGGCCGCCACCGCGATCGCGCTGGGCCTGGGCCGGCGGAAGTGAGGGGCTGATCGTGCGCGGACCGAGGCGTTCCGGCTGGCGGCAGGTGCTGACCGGCCTGGCCATGCAGACCGGCCGGCACGCCGCGCCGTCCGGGAGCCGTGCCGTGACGGTGCCGGTTCGCCGCGACGGCAACGGGTATCGCCGCCGCCGCCGGGGCGAGCAGCCGATGGTACCCGATGCGGAGTTCTCCTCGTACTATGGCCGCCCGGTGATCAAGGAGCCGGCCTGGGGGGTACCCGACGTGCCCGGCTACTTTTTCCTCGGTGGCCTGGCCGGGGCGTCGTCGGTCCTGGCGGCCGGCGCCCAGCTGTCCGGGTACGGCAAGCTGGCCCGGGTGGGGAAGATCGGCGCGCTCGGCGCGATCAGCCTGTCCGCCGTGGCCCTGGTCCATGACCTGGGCCGGCCGGAGCGGTTCCTGAACATGCTGCGGGTGTTCAAGCCCAGCTCGCCGATGAGCGTCGGGTCCTGGCTGCTGGCCGGGTACGGCCCGCTGGCCGGGGCCGCCGCGGTCTGCGAGGTGACCGGGATCCTGCCGGGGGCCGGCCGGGCCGCCACCCTCGGCGCGGGCCTGCTCGGCCCGGGTATCGCGACCTACACGGCCGCGCTGATCTGCGACACCGCGGTGCCGGCCTGGCACCAGGGCTACCGGGAGATGCCGTACGTCTTCGCGGGTTCCGCGGCCAGCGCCGCGGGCGGCCTCGGGCTGCTGGCCGTCCATCCCGCGGACGCCGAGCCCGCCCGCGACCTCGCCATCCTCGGCGCCACGGTGGAGCTCATCGCCAAGCGGCAGCTACTCGCCCGGCTGGCCAGACCCGGCGAGCAGAGCCTGGCCGAGCCGTACGAGACGGGGACGACGGGCGCGATCCTGCGCCTGGCCGAGTTCCTGACCGCGGGCGCCCTGGCCGGCGCGGTGCTCGGCGGAAGGAGCCGGGCCGTCTCTGCGCTGTCGGGTGCCGCGCTGGTCGCGGCCTCGGCCATGACCAGGTTCGGGATCTTCGAGGCGGGCCTGGCCTCGGCCCGCGATCCCAAGTACACCATCGTCCCGCAGCGCCGCCGCCGCGACGGGGAATGAACGAGCAGCCGCCGCTGTTACCAGTGGTAGTCGCCGCTTTTGGTGACGTTTTCCCGGCTCCGTCGCAGTGACGTCGAGCACCTTTTCCCAGCGGATTGCCGCTCTCCCGTGAAGGCTTATCTGCCCAGGTAGAGCCCCCCTGCTTCTCCGCCCGGCGCCGCGCCAGCCGTTCTTTCCGGCCTGCGCGAGTTCGCCGTTCCCCGAAAGGAAATCCCCTCATGAACGCAACAGGAAACGAATCTCCGGCCCGGGCGGTCCAGCCCGCGGCCAGCGTGCCGGTATCCGGCCTGGTTGACTTGGACCCCAAGACCGACGGGCACGCCCTCGTGCGCGTCAGCGGCTACCGGCCCAGCCCGGCCGACGTCTACGTCTCGGCCGGCCAGATCAAGCAGTACGGGCTGAGGAAGGGCGACCGGATCGAAGGCACCGCCCGCCCGTCAGCTGGCGGCCGCGCCAAGTACCGGCCGCTGGTCAGCGTGGGCAGCGTCAACGGCTCCTCGCCCGAACTGGCCCGGGCCCGCCCGCACTTCGACGACCTGACCCCGCTCTACCCCCAGCAGCGCCTCCGGCTCGAGGACGGGGACCCGTCCGACACGGCCCGGATCATCGACCTGGTGGCCCCGATCGGCAAGGGCCAGCGCGGCCTTGTCGTGGCCGCGCCCAAGACGGGCAAGACCATGATCCTGCAGGCCATCGCCGCCTCGATCGCGAATGCCCACCCCGAGGTTCAGCTGATGGTGGTCCTGGTCGGCGAGCGGCCAGAAGAGGTCACCGACCTGCGCCGTTCGGTGCGCGGCGAGGTTATCTACTCCACCTTCGACCAGGCCCCCGAGGATCACATCCGGGTCGCCGAGCTGGCCATCGAGCGGGCCAAGCGCCTGGTCGAGGCGGGCGGCGACGTGGTGGTCCTGCTCGACTCCATCACCCGGCTGGGCCGCGCCTACAACCTGGCCGCCCCGGCCAGCAGCCGCACCCTGGCGGGCGGGGTCGCCGCCTCCGCCCTGCTGCCGCCCCGCCAGTTCCTCGGCGCCGCCCGGAACATCGAAGACGGCGGCTCGCTCACCATCGTGTCCACCGCGCTGGTCGATACCGGCTCACGCATGGACGACGTGCTGTTCGAGGAGTTCAAGGGCACCGGCAACATGGAGCTGCGGCTGCGCCGCGAGCTGGCCGAAAAGCGCATCTACCCGGCCATCGACCCGATGCCGTCCGGCACCCGCCGGGACGAGCTGCTGATGGACTCCGGCGAATACCGGGCCGCCGCCCAGCTGCGCCGCGCGCTCGGCGCCCTCGAACCCCAGCAGGCCCTGGAGCTCCTGCTGGACAAGACCCACCAGACCGCCTCCAACGCGGAGTTCCTCAGCCAGATCCAGCGCGCCGCCCCCCGCCCCGCCGCCAGCGCCGCCGCCTAACGCCTGGCCGCCCGCGCCGTGTAACGGCCGTTCCCGCCGCCGCGCCACGTGCAGCACCGTCCCCCAGCCGCGCCGCACCGATCGGTCCGCCCGCCGCGCCAGCCGCCGCCGGATCTCCCCGTACAGCCGTTCCCGCTGCCAGTCCGCCATGCTCAGGTGCCCGGAGAACGTGCCGAGCAGCTCGATGTACTCCTCCGAGCCGTAGACCCGTTCCCAGCTGTACTGGCGGATCCCGGTCACCTCGAACAGCCCGCTGCCTTCTATCCCGGCCCGGTCGTCTTCGAGCTCGCCCGGCCGGGGCCAGGCCGTGCCGTCGGGCAGCCCCTCGCCGATCTCGTCGTAGACGTCCTGGATCTCACGGAAGAAGGGATCCCCCCCGTCGGGGAACACGTGCTCCTGCGCCCACAGGGCCAGGTGCCCGCCGGGCCGCAGCGCCGCCCAGGCCCGCTCGTAGCGGACGGCCGGGTCCACCCAGTGCCACGCCGTAGCCGCGAACATCAGGCTGGCCGGCTCCTCCGGCCGCCAGTCCTCGAACCGTCCTGGCACCACCTCGACGTCGAACCCGGCCAGGTTCCGCCGCGCCACCGCGGCCAGCTCGGCGCCCAGCTCCACGCAGGTGATCCGGAACCCCCGCCGGGCCAGCGGCAACGTAGCCTTGCCCGTGGCGCACCCGACCTCCAGCAGCCGGTCAGCCGGCGCCAGCCCGGCCAAGACGACCAGGTCGTCGAACAGCGCTTGGGGATAGTCGGGCCGGACCCGGTGGTAGCTCTCGGCTGCCTGGTCAAACGTCTCCCGCAGCCGCTCCCGCTCAGCATCGGACCGCACCGGGCGAGTATAAGAAGTCCTCGCCACCTTGCCCAGTTAGATTTCCATGATCTGATCAAGAAGGCTTTCATACGGCGCCATGGCTATAAAAAGTCTTCATCAAACCCGAATCCTCCGCTGTAGAAATGGTTCGGATCGTACCTATGATCGAGACGGTCGGCGGCCCCCATTTCGGGGCCGTACCATGAAAAAGTGGCGGCTTGCGCGGGAGTAGTGCTGGCCGGCGGGCGATCATCCCGGATGGGTACCCCCAAGGCAGCACTTGAATGGCACGGGTCCACGCTGCTGGGCCGTACGGTCGCGATCATGGCCCGGGCGACGAGCGGGCCGGTCGTGGTCGTCCGTGCCGTCGGCCAGGACCTCCCGGAACTGCCGGCCGGCACCCTGGTCGCCGATGATCCCCGCGAGGGCAAAGGCCCGCTGCAGGGTATCGCCGCCGGGCTGGCCGCGCTGGCCGGCCGCGCCGAGGTCGCGTTCATCAGCTCCACCGACATGCCGTTCCTGCACCCGGCCTTCATCCGGCGGGTGCTCCGCGTCCTGGAAGAGAGCGAAGACACCGATGTCGCCCTGCCGGTGGCCCGCGGGCACCAGCAGCCGCTGGCCGCCGCGTACCGCGTCTGGCTCGCGGAACCGGCCGGCCGCCTGGTCAAGCAGGACCGGCTGCGGCCCGCTTTCCTCTTCGAGGATTGCCGGGTGGAGACGCTCGATGATGAGGCGCTGAAACGAGACCTGGCGCTGGCCACCCTCGACCCGGACCTGGACTCGGTGCTGAACGTCAATACTCCCGCGGACTACGCGGCGGCTCGCGCCCGGCCGGCCCCCGAGATCACGGTCCAGCTCTTCGGGACCCTCGCGAAAGGCGACCGTGGCCACGGACCGCACGTGGTCCGCGCCGCCACGGTAGGCGCTGCCGCCGACGCCCTGGCCGTCGTGTTCGACCGGCACGTGACGGCCGCGCTGAACGGCGACCAGATCACGTGTGACCGGGCGGCACCACTCGCCGCGGGCGACATAGTCTTCTTCTCGCGCCGGCGGGCCGTTCACGCCGAGATGCGGTGTGCTCCGGTGTAAACGTTCATGGACGGGCCGCGCAGGAACCCGACCAGGGTCAGGCCTGCTTCCTCGGCCAGGTCGGCAGCGAGCGAGGACGGCGCGGAGACCGCGGCGAGCAGCGGGACGCCGGCCAGGACCGCCTTCTGGACCAGCTCGAAGGAGGCGCGGCCGCTGACCAGCAGGGCGCACCCGGCCAGCGGCAGCCGGTCCGCGAGGAATGCCCAGCCCACCAGCTTGTCCACGGCGTTGTGCCTGCCGACGTCCTCGCGGATCGCGATCAGCTCACCGGAGCTGGTGAACAGCCCGGCGGCGTGCAGGCCGCCGGTACTGGCGAACACGCGCTGCGCCTCACGCAGCCGCGCGGGCAGGCCGGCCAGCACCTGAGGCGAGAAACTCGTCTTATCAGCTGACAGCGCCGTGTGCGGCAGCACGCAGATGTCCTCGATGCTCGTCTTGCCGCACACCCCGCACGCACTGGTGGTCATGAAGCTGCGCTGGGCGGCCGGCGTGATCGTCACTCCCGGGGCGAGCGAAACGTCCGCGATATTGCCGAGCCCGTCATGGTCGCCGTGACCGCAGGAGGTGCCGTCGCAGACCTTGATCTCGATGATGTCGCCGGGTGAGCGGACTATGGCCTCGCTGACCAGGAACCCCGCGGCAAGCTCGATGTCGTCGCCCGGCGTCCGCATGGTCATGGTCAGCGCGGTGCCGTCCGCCCTGATGCCAAGCGGTTCCTCGGCCGCGAGCAGGTCGGCACGCACTGTCGCGCCGACCGGGTTGCCCTCAGCAGGCACGGTCAGCCGCAGAACCCGCCGTCTCGCCGTGCGCCCCGGCAACTGTCTCATCCCTCCGGTTGGTGTCTCCAACAGGGTAAACGCGGCTGGCGTTATCCAGAGCACGGGCACGGACGTCCTGGTCGGAGCAGAATCCTGCCTGGCTGGCCTTCAGGCACAGCAGGCCCAGGAGCCGGCCGTCGGCACTGGTGACCGCAGCCCGCCGTCGGCCAGCCGCCATCATCGCGCGGTGTACTTCAGCGAGGCTGGCCCTGGCCGGCACGGTACGGCCTGCCAGTCGTCCCAGCGGCGCGGCGGCGATATCGAGAGCCCGGCAATCGGCGATGTCGTCACGTTCCACGACAGCCTCCAGGTACCCGGCCGGGCTGACGATCAGCGCCGCATGGACATGGTCGTCGCGGAAGAAGTCCCGTATCTCGCCGATGGTGGCGGACAGAGGATGTCTTACGGGAGTCGTGAGCATCGCCTCAGCAGCGGTGCCCGAGACCTCATCCACCGGTCCAGCATAAGGACCGCCGGGCCGCCGACTACGCTGAGGCTTCGGTGTCGGCGCGAACGTGTAGGGCGGTGGCAGCTGAGAACGTGGCGGGCCGAGGTGATCCGGCGGGTCAAGCACCCCGGGCAGGGGTTCACCCAGGGGCTGATCGCGGACGACGGCGTGGTGTGCGAATCGACCGGGCGATACGGGGAATCGGCCCTGTGCCGCTACCCGCTGGGCGCCGGCCAGGTCGAGCGGCGCGCCGAGTTGCCCGCGGAGTACTTCGCCGAGGGCATCTGCCGCATCGGCACGGTCATCTGGCAGCTCACCTGGCAGGAGCGGACCGCGCTGAAGTGGGACGCGGCCACCTTGGAGCTGATCGAGCGGGTGCCGTACAACCGGGAGGGCTGGGGCCTGTGCGCCGCCGACGGGTACGTGGTGACCAGCGACGGGAGCAGCGAACTGGTCCGCCGCGACCCGCAGACCCTGCAGCCCCAGGCCGTCATCCACGTCCGCTGCGCGGGCGCCCGCGTCCAGGGCCTGAACGACCTGGCCTGGTCGGCGGGCACGGTCTGGGCCAACGTGGCCGGCACGCACCACCTGGCCGGCGTCGACCCGGACAGCGGGGAGGTAACCGATGTGGTCAACGCCCGCGCGGCCCGGGAGCGGCACCTAGGAGACCCGCAGGCCATCATGAACGGGATCGCCGCGCTGCCCGCCGAAGGCGAGTTCCTGCTTACCGGGAAGGGCTGGCGGTCGATTCGTCACGTTCGGCTGAAGCTGGCCCGGGACCAGGCTGCCCTGGAGCGGGTGCTCGGCGGCCTGAGCCGGTGAACCCGCTGACCCGCCGCAGGGCAGGCCGCAGCGGCTTGTCGGTGTAGCCGCCGTCGGCCAGGCCCGCCCGCCGCTCGAACACGTTGCGGGCGCCGAAGTCGCCGGTCAGCACCCAGGACATACCTGCCGCCGTCAGGTACAGCGGGATCATGACCACCCCGCCGCACCAGGCGAACTGGGTGGCATGCCGGGCCTCGTGCCCGAACAGCCGTGAGCCGGGGTCGATGCCGTCCCACCGGGTCACGATCACGTTGCCCACGCAGAACGCGGGCGCGGGCGGCACCGGCAGCCGGTATCCGGTGCCGAGGAACAGGCCGTCCGCGCTGCGCGCGACCGCGGCGCCGCCGAGCCGGGCCACGCCGAGCCCGGTCAGCGTGGAACCGTTGGCCAGGTTGACCACCTGCCGTACCCGCAGCCAGAGCCGCCGGTCAGCGCTCACCGCCCGCCAGCCGGAGCCGCGGGTCAGGACTCACCCGGGTTGTGCCCGTTCAGGCCCGGCGTCTCGGGGTCGGCCACCAGCGTCACCGTCCACGGCTGGGCGCCGGCGGCCACCGGCAGGTTCAGCTCCTCCTGGCTGTGCTCGCGGTGGGCCCGGGCCGCGGCCTGGTGGTACACGGACAGCTCGGCCAGGAACGACTCGTCCGCGTACGGCGTGCCGTCGACCACCGGGCCGCGCTTGTGCTCCAGCACGGCCACGACGTCCTCGCCGCTGAGCGTCTTGTGCTTCTCCAGCGCGTGCGCGAGGGCCAGGACCTGGTTCCGGTTCTCCCTGATGATCTCCTCGGTCCGGCCCAGCAGCGTGGCCAGCTTGTCCTCGATCCGGTCCGCGAGCGCGTGCCGGACCTGGGCCTCCGGGTCCTGGCCCTTCTTCAGGGTGCCGCCGCGCCCGCCGCCGGGCGACCCGACTTCGAGCCGCTTGGCGGTCGAGTAGGAGGACACCGTGGTGCCCATGCCCCAGAAGCCCTCCATAAAGGACGCGACCGTGGTCGCGGACTCCAGGTCCCCGGACACGCCCGACGAGCTGTCCTGCTCGAAGAACATCCGCTCGCCGGCCAGTGAGGCCAGGGAGACCAGGATGTCGGTCTCGTACTCGCTGCGCCACCTGGTGAACTGGTCCTCGGGCGGGATGCTGGCCACCATCCCCAGGTAGTCGCCGCCCTTCTCGATCGTGGCGATGTCGATCTCCATGTGCTGGCGCATCCGGAAGGCGACCAGCGCGTGGCAGGCCTCGTGCACCGCGACCGCGTGCCGCTCGCGCTCGATGTACTCCACGTCCTCGGGCGGGCCGAGTTCCTTGAGCTGCTTGGCCTTGATCACGTCCGGCCAGGTGATGACGTCCCGGCCGTTCCTGATCGCGGTGATCAGGGACTCGTTGACCAGGTCTTTGATCGTGGCGCCGGTGGCGTACGGCGTGATCGTGGCCAGCTTGTCCATTTGTTCCGCGGTCAGCTCGTGCTTGACCTTGGCGAAGTAGCCCTCGTAGGTGCGGATCCGGCCCGCCTTGGACGGGTAGCCGACCTTGTAGATGCGGTCGATGCGCCCGGGCCGCAGCAGCGCCTCGTCCAGCGCCGACGGCATGTTGGTGGCCATCATGACCAGGATCCGGTACTTGGGCGGGGGCTTCGGCCGCATCCCGAAGATTCGCCGCACGTACCGGTTGACCAGGCCGCGTGGCTTCTTCAGCCCGGACAGCTCGGTAAGCAGCGCCTGCAGGGTGCCCATGCCGCCCCCGCCGCCGCCCATCATGCCGCCGAGCATCTGCTTGCTGCGGCGGGTGTCCGGCTCGTCGGTGATCTCCGATTCCATCGCGTGCTTGGTCAGCGTCCACTGGGTGCCCGGCGATAGGTAGGTGAACCCGTGGCAGCCCGCGTGCGCGAACGGCGCGGGCGCCGCCCGGCCCACCCCGCCGCCTCCGGGCTGGCCCTGGGTCAGCATGCCGCGGTTGCCCAGCGAGTCGGCCTCGTCGAAGAAGACGATCACCCCGCCGTAGCGCAGCGCGAGCCGCCGCAGCTTACGGAACAGCGACTTGACCTTGAGGATGCCGACGCCCATGAACATGTTGATGAAGGCACCGGGGTCGACGAACACGTAGGGCTTGCCGGTCTCGCCCGCGACCGCCTCGGCCATCAGCGTCTTGCCGGTTCCCGGCGGTCCCCACAGCAGCAGGCCGCCGGGCACGTAGCCGCCCTTTTCCTCGACCAGCTCGGGGTTCTCCAGGAAGATGATGTTCTCCTTGACCCGCTCGAGCACGTGGTCCTGGCCCCAGACGTCGGAGAACCTGGTCTTGATGTCGTCGGGG
>Ga0335074_10007897_pt1 | contig 14766 bp, 9 predicted proteins | sample Lox_Sample_23_FD_206715 | JGI IMG/M metagenome (GOLD analysis project Ga0335074, IMG submission 206715) | Soil microbial communities from Loxahatchee National Wildlife Refuge, Florida, United States - Lox_Sample_2.3 | ecosystem: Environmental > Terrestrial > Soil > Wetlands | place: USA: Florida...
CAACGTTTTTGGATGGACCGCCGACGAGGCGGTGTCTTTCGAGGTGCTCGATGCGTTCGTCGATGCGGGCCTGAACTTGATCGACACGGCCGACGTTTACTCTCGCTGGGTTGCGGGCCATCAGGGGGGAGAGTCGGAGAGTGTCATCGGCAAGTGGCTGAAGAGCCGCGGCGCGCGCTCGAAAGTGGTGATCGCGACGAAGGTGGGTGTCGAGATGAGCCCCGGGGAGCAGGGCCTGAGCCGAGCCTACATCCTGCGAGCGGTCGAGCGATCGCTCAAGCGTCTCAACACCGATTACATCGATCTCTATCAGTCACACCGCGACGATCCGCAGACGCCGCTCGAGGAGACGCTGGGTGCGTACGCCGAGCTCATCGAGCAGGGCAAGGTACGCGCCATCGGAGCTTCCAACTACACGGCGGAACGGCTGGGCGCGGCGCTGCGGGTGAGCGCGGCGCAGGGGCTGCCGCGTTTCGAGACGCTACAGCCCGGCTACAACCTCTATGACCGGGCGCAGTTCGAGGGGGATCTCGCGCAGCTCTGCCGCCGGGAGCAGATCGGAGTGATCAGCTACTTCTCGCTCGCGAGCGGTTTCCTCACCGGCAAGTACCGGTCGCAGGCCGATCTCGCGAACCGCGCTCGCGCTTATCGTGTCAAGGACATGTTGAACGAGCGCGGATTTCGCATTCTGCATGCCCTCGATGCGGTCGCGCGCGCGAGTGGCGCGACTGCGGCGCAGATCTCGCTCGCGTGGCTCATCGCGCGCGGCGTGACCGCTCCCATCGCGAGCGCGACGAGCGTCGAGCAACTGACAGAGCTCATCGGCGCGACCCGCCTGGTGCTCAGCACCGAGGCGCTCTCGCAGCTCGACGCGGCGAGCGCACCCTGAATGGCTGGGCCGGCCGCAAAAGTCGCGCCTTTTGTGGCCGGCAGCGAAGCCACGTCCGAAAGCGGCCGGCAGGCCAGTTCGTCCGTATTGACTAGGAGTGGCGCGCGGCGAGCATCGCGAGCTCCGGGGGCATCGGCGTCACGTCGATCTCGACGTTGAGGCACGTCGGGCGGCGGGCTGCAAACGCCTGCCGGATGGCAGCACCGAGCTGCTCGGCGTCGGTGATCAAACGTCCCTCGCATCCAAAGGCGATGGCGACGTCGTGATACTTCGCGCCCGATAATCGTGTCGCGAGCACGGGGTTGCCGACCATTTCCTGAAAGTGCTGCGAGGCGGCCCAGCTGCGGTTGTTCATGACGACGACGACCACCGGCAGTTGGTGACGGGCGAGCGTATCGAATTCCGCGATGGTGAAGCCGAGCGCTCCGTCGCCGGCGAGGCATAGCACCGGGCGCTCGCGGTGCGCGACCTGCGCGCCGATGGCCAGTCCGAGACCCATTCCGACCGCGCCCAGAAAGCCGTGCGTGATGTAGCTGCCCGGTCGCCTCTGGCGGATCACCTCGTTCATCCAGTGATAGGCCTCGGCGCCGTCGCCGATCACGATCGTATCGTCGGGGATGCTGTCAACGATGCTCGACACCGCCCGATAGGGATGCATCGGCGCCCCGGTCCGTTGCAACGCTTCACTCAGCTTGGCGCGCCGTGCGGCGCGGGCAGCGTGGACCCTGCGGCGCCACGCCGCGCGGTCGGGCCAGCGGACCGCGCGCGCCTCGACGAGCAACGCGCGCAGGGTTTCGCGGCTGTCCGCCGCGATGGCGACCGCGACATCGCGCAGCCGACCGATCTCCTTCGGATCCACTTCCACGTGAATGACGCTCGCCGCGGTCGGAACGAGCCGATCGCTGCTGCCGAGCGTGAACAGCCCGAAGCGCACGCCGAGGGCGAGCACGACATCGATCCTGCCGCCGGACCCGGAGAGGTCGTCCATCTTATGGAAAGTGCCGCCGTAGAGCGGGTGGTCGCTCGGCAGCAGACCGTGCGCCTGGAAGTCCGAGAAGACCGGGATGGCGGTGAGCTCCGCGAACGCTCGCAGCTCCTCGGCGCAGCCCGACTGCCAAGCGCCAGCTCCCGCGAGGATGACCGGCCGCTCCGCTGCCGCCAGCAGCGCGATGGCCGACCGGATGGCTTCCGCAGACGGGCCCGGGCGCGTGTCGATGCCGAGGGTCTTCGGCCTGCGCACCGCCTCGTCATCGACGGTCGCCGTGAGCACGTCGATCGGCATGTTGAGCAGCACGGGGCCCGTCGGCGCCGAGCTCGCCACCCGGATCGCGTGGGCGACCAAACGAGGGATCTGCGCCGGCACGGTCACCGTGTGAGCCCACTTGGTGATGGGTCGCGCGATCGACTCCTGGTCGATGCCGGCCTGCAGCGTGTTGGTCTCGGCATCGCGCAGCGCCGCGGAGCCGCTCACATAGAGTACGGGCGTGCGGTCGAGGTAGGCATTGGCGAGCGAGGTGATCGCGTTGGTGAATCCAGGTCCCGCCGTGACCAGCGCCACGCCGAGCCTGTGTCCCGCGCGCGCATAGCCTTCGGCGGCATGGCCTGCGGCCACCTCGTGCCGCGTATCGACGATCGGGATCCGGTGCGCGGCGCAGGCCTGAAAAATCGTCTCCAGGTGTGCCCCGTGCAGCCCGAACACGGTCGCGACGTGCGCATCGACCAACGTGCGGACGAGCAGCTCTCCGCCGGTCACCTGGGCCATATCGACTCTCCAAATATCTGCTATCCGGCAATGCGATAGGGGACGGACGAAGGGCCATGCTACATTCGCGGACCCCCGCACGGGAATCGGCTGGAACACCTCAACGATGGCTCTCACCAACATCGAGATCGCTCAACAGGCCAAGATGCGGCCCATCGTCACCGTCGCGAAGGAGCGGCTCGGAATTCCCGAGGAGAGCCTCTCGCAGTACGGCCGTTACAAGGCGAAGGTCTCGCTCGATTACATCAACACCCTCAAGGATCGGCCGAACGGCAAGCTCATTCTCGTCACGGCGATCTCTCCGACACCCGCCGGCGAGGGCAAGACCACGACCACCGTCGGTCTCGGCGATGCGCTCAATCGGCTGGGCAAGAAAGCGATGATCTGTCTGCGCGAACCGGCCCTGGGTCCCGTGTTCGGCGTGAAGGGCGGGGCGGCCGGCGGCGGCTACTCGCAGGTGGTGCCCATGGAGGACATCAACCTGCACTTCACGGGAGATTTCGCGGCCATCGCAGCCGCGAACAATCTGCTCGCGGCGCTGATCGACAACCACATCTATCACGGCAATTCGCTCGGCATCGACGTGCGCCGCATCGGCTGGCGCCGGGTCGTGGACATGAACGATCGCGCATTGCGCGACATCGTCGTTGCGCTCGGCGGCACGGCGAACGGCTACCCGCGTCAGGATGGATTCGACATCGTCGTGGCCTCGGAAGTGATGGCGATCTTCTGCCTGGCGACGAGCCTCGCGGACCTCAAGGAACGGCTGGGAAAGATCGTGGTGGCATATACCACCGACCAGAAGCCGATCCACGCGCGCGATGTCAAGGCGCACGGCGCCATGACGGCGCTGCTGCGCGATGCGCTGGCGCCGAATCTCGTGCAGACGCTCGAGAACAATCCGGCGTTCATCCACGGCGGTCCCTTCGCCAACATCGCACACGGCTGCAATTCGGTGATGGCCACTCAGACCGCCCTGAAGCTTGTCGATTACGTGGTGACGGAGGCCGGGTTCGGCGCCGACCTGGGAGCCGAGAAATTCGTCGACATCAAATGTCGCAAGGCGGCTCTGCGGCCCTCGGCGGCGGTCGTCGTCGCAACTGTCCGGGCGCTGAAATACCACGGTGGCGTCGAGGTGGCCGACGTGGGCAAGGAAAATATCCCCGCGCTCGAGAAGGGCATCGTGAATCTCGAGCGGCACATCGACAACGTCCGGGAGAACTATGGACTGCCCTGCGTCGTGGCCATCAATCACCGCGCCGAAGACACCGATGCCGAGATCCGCGTGCTGATCGAGCGCGCCGCTCATCACGGCGCGCGAGTCATGGTGGGCGACCACTACGCCAAAGGCGGCGCAGGCGCGCTCGACATCGCGAAGGAAGTGCTGCGCCTGACCGAGGAGCCCAATCACTTCAAGTTCGTCTACGCGGAAGGCGAGACGCTCTGGCAGAAGACGAAGGACATCGCCACGAAGATCTATCACGCCTCGGAGATCACGGCGGACACGAAGGTCCGGACGCAGATCAAGCAGCTGCAGGACTCCGGGTACGGGCACTATCCGATCTGCGTCGCGAAAACCCAGTACTCCTTCTCGACCGATCCGAAGCTGCGCGGCGCCCCCTCGGGACATGTCGTCAACATCCGCGAAGTGCGGCTCGCGGCCGGAGCGGAGTTCATCGTCATGATCTGCGGCGATGTGCTGACGATGCCGGGCCTGCCGAAGGTGCCGGCGGCGAACGCCATCGACGTCGACGAGCAGGGCAAGATCGTCGGACTATTTTAATCGGCAAAACTGGCCTGCGGCCGTTTTGCGGACCATGGCTTCGCCTGCGCACCGGGTCGTTCAGAACGGCTTGACGACGGCGAGCACGACGATCGCGATCAGCAAGAGGCTCGGCACCTCGTTGAAGGCGCGGTACCAGCGGTCGGAATGCGTGCCGCGCCCGAGCCGCAGGGCGTGCATCAAGCGGTAGCACCAGATGTGGTAGCCAATGAGCGCGGCGACCAGCACGAGCTTCACGCGCAGCCAGCCGGCGGCGAGATAGTCCGGAGCGGCGGCGATCATGGCGAGCCCCAAGGCGACCGCCAAGGTCCCCCCGATGGTCATGATCGCGAACAAGCGCCGCTCCATCACGGCGAACCGCTCATGCAAGACAAGCTCCGTGGCGCCGGCGTGATAGACGAACAGGCGCGGCAGGTAAAAGAGCCCCGCGAACCACGTGACCACGAAGACGATATGGAAGGCTTTGAGCCAGAGCATGTTCGAGGAGGGGCGGCGGGCGTCTCGCGCAGTATACGGTAGGACTGTCGGTCAGCTTGACAGTGAGGCCCGTCGCCCCGGGTTTGCGGGATCGGTAAGCCGCTGCGCCGGCGAGAGATCCTGTTCGCGGCACGGGTGTTGCACCGCAACTCGCTGGGGTTGCGAATTGCAGCGGACCAGAAGCCAGAAACAGCGCGAGCGCCGCGTGACACTGCGGCCACGCCACGTCCAACCGTGTGGCGCGGTGGTCGTCGCCATCGCGATGGCCGCGCTTGGGAATCCGGTCGCGGCCACGGCTGCCCCGGTCGCCGCCGCATCGCAAGCGCCCGGCCTCGCACTGCCCGACTCGATCGGGGTTCTCGACTACCTGGGCGAGCGAAGCAGGACGGACGCGCGACCCGGACACTCCTATTCGTATCGCGCCGCGGGGCTCGCGCTCGATGTGAGCGTGTCCCGGTACGGCACGCAGAGCTTGCCGGACGGCATCACCTCGAGCCTGTTTCGCGCGCAATTCGCACGAGCCGAGCGCGCGGCGCTCGCGAGCGCGCCAGCGCGCCTGCTCGAGGAGGGAACCGTCACGCTCGGAACGGACGCGTCCGTTCCTGCGCGCGAAGCGGTGCTCGCGCTCGGCGGCCCGACCCGCGAGAGCACGAGCTACCTCTGGATGGCGGCGCGCGCCGGTGACCTCTACGCGATCCGACTCGACGTGCACGCCGGCTTCGAAGACGACGGCCACGTCAGCCGCAGCGAGGCGCTCGCCGCGCTGGGCGATGCGATCGAGCATCCGGGCATCACCGACGCAAGCTCGGCGCCGCAGCTCGACGTGGTCATGCAGTGGGATCCGAAGACGCCGCCGAGCGAGCGCGAGCTGTGGACGATGTATCTGTACACACGTGCCGCCGCGGCGGCGGTCGCCATGGAGCATGAGCGGTTGCCGGTCGGCGAGCACGCAGCGTCGTTCGACGAGGAATTCCGTGCGCGTCTCCTCGCGCTGAGTCTCTACCGTCAACTCAGGCGCTCGCAGCCCGCGCCCGCCTCTCGGTACTTCGAGGATCTCGATCGCATCGCGACCGCCGGATACCTGCGCGAGTACGTGTGGCGATATCTCCGATCCGCGTCGTGGACGCGCGCGCCGGATGGGCTCGCGCTCGCGAGGTTCGATGCCTGGCGTGCCACTCACCTCCGTCACCACGTACCGGTGACCCACGGACGCATCGCTCTGCGGCTCGCGGCGCGATAACCCATCGGCAAGAGTGGCCTCGGCCGTTTTGCGCCTAGGCCGCGCCTAGGCCGTCCATCGCGTCTCTACGCCTCGGTCCCCCAGACCTTCCGGGCGACCGCAACGACCCGTTCGAGTTTGCGCCACTGCTCGTCCTCGGTGAGCTTGTTGCCGGTCTCGTGACTCGAGAATCCGCACTGAGGCGACAGGCAGAGATTCTCGAGAGGCACGTAGCGCGCCGCCTCGTCAATGCGGCGCACGAGGTCCTCCTCGGTCTCGAGCTGGCCGCTTTTCGTCGTGACGAGACCGAGAATCACCTTCTTGTTCCGCGGCAGCAGGCGCAGCGGCTCGAACGTGCCGGAGCGCGCGCTGTCGAACTCCATGAAGAAGCCGTCGACCGCGCTTTGAAACATCGACTCCGCGACCCAGTCATATCCGCCTTCCGTGGCCCAGGAGCTGCGGAAGTTGCCGTGGCAGGTGTGCATCGTGACGGTGAGATCGCGCGGCCGATCGCGGAGCGCCGCATTGATCGTGTCGGCGTAGCGGCGGGGGAGCTGTCCGGGGTCGTCGCCGTTGCGTAGACAACTCGCGCGAAACTTCTCATCGCCGAGATAGGCGAAACCCACATCATCGAGCTGCAGGTACGTGCAGCCGGCAGCGGCGAATGCGGCGATCGCATGTCCGTACGCCGCCGCAACATCGGCCCAGAAGGGCTCCAGGTCGGGATACGCTTCCCGCGAGACGGCATTGCGCCCGCCCCGCAGATGGAGCATCGAAGGGGATGGAATGGTCCACTTCGCCGTGTGCCGCGTCAGGCCCTTCAGGAACCTGAACTGCTCGATCATGATCGGCTGGCGATAGCGCACGGGCCCCGTCACGGTTGCGATGGGCGGTTGCTGCTCGGTGCCGCCGAATCTCGGGCCGGGATTCTCGCGCAGGGTGACTCCGTCGAGTTGTCTCAGGAAATCGAGGTGCCACCATTCGCGGCGAAACTCCCCGTCGGTCACCGCGGCGAGTCCGATCGACTCCTGCTTGCGCACAGCGTCGCGAATGGCCTCGTCCTCGCGCTGCGCGAGCTCCGGGGTCGAGAGCGCTCCGCGCCGCCACGCCTCGCGGGCAGCCAGGAGCGAGGCGGGACGCAGCAGACTGCCGACCTGGTCGGCGCGAAACGGGGCGGGCATCGGGATCTCCTCATCGATATGGCGATCCTGATAGTAGCTCGCGCGCTTGCCGCAGGGGAGGCGCGCGACTACAGTCATCGTGTGCGCGCGTGCGCCCGCGGGTGGGAAACGACCATGCCTCAATTCGACGAGCAGAGCATCACCCAGGCCGTGATCGACCGCATGGCCGAGTGCCGCGATCCGCGCTTCAAGCAGGTGATGACGTCGCTCATCACGCATCTGCACGACTTCGTGCGGGATGTCAAATTGACCGAGCCGGAATGGATCAACGCGATCCAGTTCCTCACCGACGTCGGCAAGACCTGCACGGACAAGCGGCAGGAGTTCATCCTGCTCTCCGATACGCTCGGAGTGTCGATTCTGGTGATCTCTCTCAATCATCCTCCCGCGTCGGGCTCGGTCGAGTCGACCGTGCTCGGTCCCTACTACTGGGAGGGGGCACCCGAGCTCGCGCTCGGCAGCGATCTCGCCGCTGGGGTCAAGGGCGAGCCGACCTTCTACTCCGGCCGTGTGCTCGATCCGCGCGGCAGCCCGATCGCCGGTGCCGTCCTCGACATCTGGTCGGGAGACGGCGAGGGCAACTACGACATGCAAATCCCCGGTGAGACCGAGATGCGCGCGCGCGGCAAGATCTGCACCGACGCCGAGGGGCGTTACTGGTTCCGCTCGATCCGGCCCAACTACTATCCCGTGCCGACCGACGGTCCGGTCGGGAAGATGCTGAATGCCATGGGAAGGCATCCGTACCGGCCCGGGCACATTCACATGATCGTCTCCGCGCCCGGATACCAGTCGGTCACGACTCACCTGTTCGTCGCCGACAGCCCGTACCTGCACTCCGATGCGGTCTTCGGCATGAAGGATTCGCTCGTGGTCAAGTTCGAACGGTATCCACCGGGGCGCGCGCCGACCGGAGAGCGCGTGGATGTGCCGTACTACACGGCGCAATTCGACTTCCGGCTACACCAGGCGGCCTGAGCCCACACGCACCGTGCACGAGCAATCCCGCTCGCAGTTCTCGCCGGCGGCCGTGCTGGCGCTCTATCCCCCGCATGCCGGAACGATTCCCTCGTTTCTCGCCGCGCGCACCGGCGTTCGACCCGATCAGCTGGTGCTGCAGGTGGAGCATCGCCGCTGGACATTCCGTGAGTTGGAGGAGGCGAGCGCTCTCCTCGCGCGCGTACTGCGGCGGCGTGGCATCGGGCGCGGTGAGCGCCTCGCGCTCATCACGCTCAACAGCGACCTCAGCATCATTCTCTTCCTCGCTGCGGCGCGCATCGGGGCGATCTTCATCCCGCTGAACCCCGCGGCGACGGGAGCGGACCTCACGTACTTGCTCGATCATTCCCGCGCTCGGCTGATCGTCGCGCAGCCCGCCGACGTCGAGCGGGTGCGGGATGTGGTGAGCGCGCTCGCACAAGACGCGCAGATCGTATCGTTGGCGGAATGGGGGCTTGCGGCGCAGGGCGCGCGCGCCGTCATCGAGCAACTGCGCTCGCTCGAGCTCGCAGAGACTGCGCCCGATTCGGCGCGGCCCGACGACGCCGTCGTCGTCATCTACACCTCCGGTACGACGGGCTTTCCGAAGGGGGTCGTGCACACGCAGCGGACCTACATCCTCGCGGCCGAGGGGTTCGTCGCGCGCATGTACCTGCAGCCGGACGAGCGGCTCCTCACGGTCATGCCCTTCTTCCACATCAATGCGCTCTTCTACTCGTTCGGTGGCGCGGTCGCCGCGGGCGGTAGGCTCATCACGACGCCGCGATTCAGCGCCACGCAGTTCTGGAATCTGGCCGCGGAGACGGGCGCCACGGAGTTCAATTTTCTCGCCGCGGTGGGCAACATTCTCATGAACCGCCCACGCACCGAGTTCAATCCCGAGCATCGCATTCGCAAGCTCTACGGAGGCCCGATCAGCGCGCGCATGGAGCAGGTGTTCCGCGAGGAATTCCGCGTGACGGAGCTCATCGAAGGCTACGGCATGACCGAGATACCCGGGGCCTGCTGCAATCCCTTCCTCGGTCCGCGCAAGCCCGGGAGCATCGGCCGGCCGGCCGTCCATCCGGACTATCCGGGCGATTTCTCGGAGCTGCGCATTGTCGACGACGAGGGCCGCGAGCTTCCCGACGGGCGCGTGGGCGAGCTCGTCGTACGCACGCCGATGATGTTCAAGGAGTATCTCGACGATCCTGCGCAGACGGCCGCCGCCTTTCGCGATCGTTGGTTCCTCACCGGCGATCTCGCGCGGCGCGACGAGGACGGATACTTCTACTTCATCGCCCGCAAGAAGGACATCATCCGCAGACGCGGAGAGAACATCGCCGGAGCCGAGCTCGACCGCGTCATCGCGGATCACCCGGACGTGCTCGAGGCGGCGGCGATCGGGGTCCCCGCGGAGCTCGGGGAAGAGGAGATCCTCGTGATCGTCGTGCCGAGGGCGGCGGGCCAGCTCGAGGCGCAGGACATCGTGGACTGGTGCCGCGGGAAGCTCGCGTCGATGAAGGTACCGCGATTCATCGCGTTCGCGGAGTCGCTGCCCCACACGCCCTCGCATCGCGTGGCGAAGCATCTGCTCAAGTCGGATCGGAGCTGGCTCGCGCGAGCGATCGACATGGAACCGCCGCCGCCAAAGGGCTGAGATCCGACCCGCCCAAGAGTGCTCACCGGGCCAAGAGGACCGCTCGTGCCTGCGAAATCGATGGATAAGATCATGGCCCTCGCCAAGCGGCGCGGCTTCATCTACCAAGCCTCCGAGATCTACGGTGGGCTCAGTGGATTCTGGGACTACGGGCCGCTCGGCGCCCAGCTCAAGAAGAACCTCCGCGATGCCTGGTGGGAGGACGTCGTGCTCAATCCGAGCGGCGGGCGGCCGGGACCGAACGGCGAGCCGGTGCGCGTGGTGCCGCTCGACACGAGCATCATCCAGCATCCGAAGGTGTGGGAGGCGAGCGGTCACGTCGCCGGCTTCAGCGACCCCATGGTCGACTGTCGCGAGACGCAGCAGCGCTATCGCTTCGACCACGTGCTTGTGTATGCGCCCGCCTCGGGCGATGCGCGCGGCAGGCCGCTGCTCGCGTTCGTCCCGGACACATCGAGCGAGTCGCGGCGGAGGAAGCAGGCCGAGAAGGCGTTCGGCGAGGTGCGAACGCTGCCGCTCGCGCAGCTGCCGCGGGACGAATGGAGCCGCGTGGTTGCGCCCGATGCCGAGCGCCCCGGGACGCTCACCGAGCCGCGCGCGTTCAACCTGATGTTCAAGACCTACGTCGGCGCGACGGCCTCCGAGGACGATGTCGCGTACCTGCGTCCCGAGACCGCGCAGGGCATCTTCGTGCAGTTCAAGAATGTGGTCGATACGACGCGCGTGAAACTGCCCTTCGGCATCGCCCAGGTCGGCAAGGCGTTCCGCAACGAGGTGACGCCGCGGAACTTCACGTTCCGCAGCCGCGAGTTCGAGCAGATGGAGATCGAGTTCTTCTGCCACCCGAGCGAGGCGCGCGACTGGTACGCTTTCTGGCGCGACGAGCGCATGCGCTGGTGGCGCGAGCTCGGTCTCGCCGGCGAGAACCTGCAGCTGCGCGTGCACGAGCCCGATGAGCTCGCGCACTACGCGCGCGAAGGTGCCGGCACCGCCGACGTGGAGTACCGCTTCCCGTTCACGGCGCCGGGATTCGGCGAGCTCGAGGGCATCGCGCACCGCTCTTCCTTCGATCTCGCCCAGCACCAGCAGCACTCCCGCTCATCGCTCGAGTACTTCGATGCCGAGCGCGGGGAGTTGCTGCCGAACGGAGCGCACAAGGGGGAGAAGTACCTGCCGCACGTGATCGAGCCCTCCGCGGGACTCGATCGCGGCGTGCTCGCGGTGCTCTGCGAGGCCTACGTCGAGGACGCCGCGCGCGCAAGTCCGGAGCTGTTGCTGCTCTCGCCGCGGCTCGCGCCGATCAAGGCCGCGATCTTTCCGCTCGTCAACAAGGCAGGGATGCCGGAGGTGAGCGAGAAGCTCTACCGGGACGTGCACCGCCGCTTCTGGCGGCGCGGTCTGATCGAGCACGACGTGAAGCAGGCGATCGGCAAGCGCTACGCGCGCATGGACGAGGCGGGATGCCCGTTCTGCTTCACCATCGACGGCCAGACGCTGCAGGATCAGACCGTGACCGTGCGCGACCGCGACAGCGCGCAGCAGAAGCGCATCGCGCTCGGCCGTGTGGTCAGCTATCTCGAGGAGCGACTCGGACCGGAGTGAGCCGCATGCCTCCTGCTCCCTACCGTTCCGTCGCACTGGGCGCGCGCGAGGTCGAGGTGGAGCCGCGCGCGGACGGGGCGGTGCTCGTCCGTTCTCCACATGCGCTCGGGGCGTACCCACGCAAGCTCACGGACTGTCTCGTCCGAGCGGCCCGCGACCATCCCGAGCGCGTGTTCCTCGCGATCCGCGCCTCCGCGGGCGACTGGCGCTCGCTCACCTACCGCGAGGCGCTCGCCGCCGTGCGGCGCATCGGCGCGGCTCTGCTCACGCGTCGCCTTTGCGCCGAGCGGCCCATCGCGATCCTGTCCGCGAGCAGCCTCGAGCACGCGTTGCTCGCGCTCGCCGCGATGTACGTCGGGATACCCTTCGCCCCGATCTCACCTGCCTACTCGCTCGCATCCGCCGATCTCTCGAGACTGCGACACGTCCTTGGACTGCTGACGCCCGGGCTCGTATTTGCGCAAAGCGGCACCGCGTTCGGGCGGGCGCTGACACAGGCCGTCGCCGCGGACACCGAGATCGTCGTGCAGGACTCCCCGCCTCGCGCGCGCCGCGCGACCCCGTTCGCCGAGCTCGCGAGCGCCGCCGATTCGCCGGCCGTCGCTGCGGCGAGCGCGCTCGTGGGGCCCGATGCGGTCGCGAAGGTGCTGTTCACCTCCGGCTCGACCAGCCTGCCGAAGGGCGTGATCAACACGCAGCGCATGCTCTGCGCGAATCAGCAGATGTTCTTCGAGGCGCTGCCCCTGATCGCCGCACAGCCTCCGGTGCTCGTGGACTGGCTGCCGTGGCATCACACCTCCGGCGGCAACCAGATCCTGGGGCTCACGCTCTATCACGCCGGAACGCTCCACATCGACGCAGGCCGGCCGCTCCCCGACGCCATCGCGACGACGGTGCGCAACCTCAGCGAGATCGCCCCGACGCTTTATTTCACCGTGCCACGCGGATACGCCGAGCTGATCCCGCACCTCAGGGCCGACCGGAGGCTGCGCGAGCGATTCTTCTCGCGCGTGAGCATGTTCTACTACTCGGGCGCCTCGCTCCCCGCGGCGACGGTCGCGCAGCTCGACGAGCTTGCGGTCGAGGCGTGCGGTGAGCGCATTCCCATGCTCTGCGGCTACGGCTCCACCGAGACGGCGCCGTTCGCGCTGTGCGCGAATTGGCTGAGCGAGCGCCCGGGACTTGCGGGCCTTCCCGTGCCGGGGGTCGAGCTGAAGCTCGCCCCGCGTGACGGCAAGCACGAGGCGCGCGTGCGCGGGCCCAATGTCATGCCCGGCTACTGGCGCGACGCCGAGCGAACGCGCGCGGCCTTCGATGCGGAGGGATTCTTCTGCAGCGGCGATGCGCTCTCCTGGGTGGACGAGCGCGACCCGGCGCAGGGGCTCGCCTTCGATGGGCGCCTGGCCGAGAACTTCAAGCTCACGACGGGCACGTGGGTGGGCACCGGGGCGCTGCGCGCGCGGCTCATCGGGGTCTGTTCCTTGATCCACGACGTCGTGATCACCGGCGAGGGCCGCGACGAGGTTGGCGCGCTCATCTTCCCGGACCTGGCCGCTTGCCGCGCGCTGTGCGGTGGCGCCGTGGCGGGCGGCCGGCGGTCCGAGATCACCGCGCTGCTGACGGATCCGCGTGTGGCCGAGCAGGTCCAGCTTGCGCTCGATCGGCTCGCCACGGAGAGCACGGGTACCTCCACGCTCATTGCAAGAGCGCTCGTGCTCGAGGAGCCCCCGAGCGTTGCCACGGGGGAGATCACGGACAAGGGATCGATCAACCAGCGTGCCGTGCTCACGCAGCGCGCACGGCTCGTCGAGGCGCTCTATCGCGAGCCGGTTGCGGCGGGGGTCTATCGCGCGCGGCGTCCCACGTAGGAACGCCGCGCGCGACCCACCCCCTCCCGATCACATCTGATGCTTGATCTCGAGATCGATCTCGAGCGGCGGTCCTGGGGTGCCACCCTCGGTGCCCTGCCCGGCCTCCACCAGATCGAAATTGTTCAGGTAGTACTCCTTGCCGGTGAGATTCAGCACCTGGATGATCGCCTGCCAGTTCTGCTTGGCCGATTGCCAGCTCAGGTGCGCGTTCCAGAGCGTGTACCCTCCCAGGCGATTGTACGGATCGTTGACCGCCCCGGTGTACACCAGGCTGCGAGTGCTGCCATCCAGACGCGCCGTGATCGAGCCCGCACTCGCGATCGGCACCGTGTACTGAATACCCCCGCCGCCCGACCAACTCGGAGTCCAAGGGGTCACCATGCTCGGGGTGACGGCACTCTCCAGGGTGTTCACACTGATGTAGTCGAACTTCAGCCAGCTCGCGTTCACGTCAGCCTGAAAGCCTCCGAAGCGCAACTGGGATTCAAACTCGGCGCCCTTCTGATGACCATCGCCCGCGTTGAAGGGCAGGGCACACGGTGATCCATAGGCGACGCCGATCCCTGGAACGCCGCTGCAGTTGAGGAGCGTGAGCTGAATATCGCGATACTGCGAGAAGTATCCATCGACGTTGACCCGCAGGTGATTGTCGAACCAAGTGGTCTTCACCCCAGTCTCGAATGTGGCGAGGCTCTCGGGCTTGAACGGGATCGCTTGCTGCACGTAGAACGGGCGGGGGTCGATGCCGCCGCCCTTGAATCCGGTGGAGTACTGCGTGTACCACATCACATCGTCGGTGAAGTGGTAATCGACATCCGCGCGCCAGTCGGAGCGGGTCGCCGAGTACGTGTTGGAGTAACCGTTCAGCGAGCTCACGAGGATGGCCGAGCCGGTTGCGAACGAGCCGGGTGGGATGGGCTGCGGTCCCGGGGCGACGCGGACGTAATGGTACTCCTTGTCCTGAGCGGTGTAGCGGTAGCCGAAGATCAGATCGAGCTTCGGGGCGAGATGCCATGTCGTGTGGAGGAACCCGGCCTTGTCGTGGGCGTCGATGGGGTCATTCTGGTAGAAATTGAGCAACCCGGGGGCAAAGAACGGCGCTCCTGCCGTCGCGTATCCGAGCTCCTCGTGCCCGAAATACACCGACTCCTCGCGGAAGTAGAAGCCGCCGGCGGTCCAGTCGAGCAGCTTATCCAAGCTGTTGCCGGTGAGGCGCAACTCCTCGCTGAACTGGTGATGGCCCATCGACTCCGCGCCGAGATCCATCGGCCAGATCGATTCGGAGTTGTCGTGGACCCAGTCCGCGCTGTAGCCGCGCAGCGCGGCGATGTTCTTCAGCGACAG
>Ga0335074_10007898_pt1 | contig 14764 bp, 10 predicted proteins | sample Lox_Sample_23_FD_206715 | JGI IMG/M metagenome (GOLD analysis project Ga0335074, IMG submission 206715) | Soil microbial communities from Loxahatchee National Wildlife Refuge, Florida, United States - Lox_Sample_2.3 | ecosystem: Environmental > Terrestrial > Soil > Wetlands | place: USA...
TTCCGCCACATCGACGATCGTCGGCCCGTCCCATCTGCCTGCGGTTAGATTCGCAAGCTCCGATCGAGCCTCCTCCCCCTTCTGCAGGCTGAAAAACTCGACATCGCAGTAGCGCAGCCGCGCGAGCTTGGTGAGCGGAACGTTCCTGCGCTGATTGACGGTCCAGAGCTCCGGCTGATCCGGCCTGAATCCTCCGGACCAGACGAGTCCGACCTTCGGCCTGCGACCGCGAGCGCCGAGCCTGTCCTGCCAGTACCTCGCCTTCGTCGGGTCGCAAGTAATGTACGGCACGCGTGCCGGAATGGTCGCCAGCCGTGTGTTGAATGCCAACGGCAGGCTCATGAGCGGACAGTGAAAATCGAAGGCCGGCAGCGGCTCGCCGCGCACGATCAGCTGCGAGAGCCCATCGAGGCGCGCGAGCAAACTCGCGAGCGCATCCGGAACCTCGAGAATGGTCGTTGCGCCGAGGTCTGCGACCCAGCGAACGTAGCGGCAAAACTGAATCGTGTCACCGAACCCCTGCTCGGCGTGCAACAGGATGCGTTTCCCCGCGAGCGGTTCGCGGCCGAGCCACGGCGGCTGCGCGAAGCGCTGCCGCCCCTTCCACAGCGGATCGTGCTCGTTCTGCCAGCGCCACTCATGCTCCTCCCATCCGCCTGCGAAGTCCCCGGCGAGCAGCAGCGCGTAGGCCCGGTTCTGATGCGCGCCGGCGAAATCCGGCCGCAGGGCGAGCGCTCTGTCATAGCTCTGCACGGCGGCTTGCGGAACGTTGAGATCGTAGAGTGCGGCGCCGAGATTGAGATGCGCTTCCGGTGATCGCGGCTCTATCCTGACGGCCTGCTCACAGCTGTCGAGCGCCTCCTGGAAACGGCCGAGGCGCCGAAGCACATTGCCGAGGTTGATGTGCAGCTCGGGGGAACCCGGCTTGATGCTGCGCGCCCGCTCGAGAGAGGCAAGCGCTTCCTCGAGTCGCCCGAGCCGCGAGAGCAGGTTGGCACGGTTGACGTAGGCATCCGCGTAAGCGGGCCGTACGTTGGTCGCTTCGGCGTAGCACTCGAGCGCCGCCTCAAAGCGCCCCAGTTCCTGCAGCGCGATGCCGCGGTTGTAATGGGCCTCGGCGATATCCGGTGAAATCGCGAGGGCGCGCTCGTAGCTCTCGAGCGCCTCCGCGGGCCGTCCCAGGAACTGCAGCACGACGCCCCGATTGAAGTGACACTCCGCATCGCCCGCGCGGATCGCGATCGCGCGCTCGAAGCTCGCGAGCGCCTCCTCGAGGCGCAGCAGGTTGCGCAACGCCGCCCCGCGGCCGCTGTGCCCCTCGACATCGTCCGGGTCGATCTCGAGCGCTCGGTCGTAGCTGCCGAGCGCCTCCTCGAATCGACCGTGGTGTCTCAGCGTGTCACCGTAACGACAATAGGCCGCACCGTCGTTCGGGTTTGCGGCCAGCGCCCGCCGGAGCCGGTTCCCCGCATCGGTCAGCGCGACGCTCACAGTCTCATCAGTATCAACCATCGCGGTACGGCGTGAACAGTCCTGCAACACTGCGAAACAGTCCGTTCATCTGCTGCGTGGATAATCTCAGCACTCACGACAACGGACTTCCAAATATTAGAGGGCCAAGGCCTGCCCGGGCAATGGGAGCACGTTCATTCCCACAAGGGTCGCGCGCATCTGCGAGACGGCGCCCCTCCGATTCGGTACGATGCGCGAAGTGCTCCTCCTGATGCCGATTTCCGCAAATGCCTGAAGTTTCCGTCGTCGTACCCACGTTCTCCGAGGCGGAGAACGTCGAGGAGCTGCATGCGCGCCTCACTCGCGTCCTCGAAGGCGAGGACTGGGAGTTGATCATCGTCGACGACGACTCCCCGGACGGCACCGCCGAGGTCGCGCGCCGTCTCGCCCAGCGTGACCGGCGGGTGCGCTGCATCCAGCGCATCGGCCGCCGCGGTCTCTCGAGTGCGGTGGTCGAGGGAGCGCTCAGCTCCTCGGCGCCACTCATCGCCGTCATGGATGGGGATCTGCAGCACGACGAGTCGGTTCTTCCGACGCTGATCCGCGAAGCGCGCGCGCGCGGTCTCGACCTCGCGATTGGCAGCCGCTACACCGAGGGGGGTGGCACCGGCGAGTGGGGGGACAGGCGCAAATGGATGAGCCGCTTTGCGACACGTCTCGCGCGCGGACTCACGCCGCAGGATTTGAGCGATCCGATGAGCGGCTTCTTCGTCATGCAGAGCGGCCTGCTCAGAGAAAGCGCCAGGCGGCTCTCCGGCTACGGCTACAAGATCCTCCTCGATCTCATCGCCTCCGCGGGCCGTCCTCTCAAATACGCTGAGGTCGCCTATGTCTTCCGCACGCGCACCCGCGGCGAGAGCAAGCTCGACTCCCTGGTGATGTGGGAGTACCTCATGCTACTCGCCGACAAGCGCTTCGGGCGCATCGTACCCCCGCGGCTCATCTCCTTCGCGCTCGTCGGCGGGACGGGCGTCGCGGTGCATTTCGCGATTCTCAGCTCGCTGTATCTCGGCCTCGCCGTCCGCTTCCCCATCGCGCAGGCTGCAGCGGCCTGGGGAGCGATGACGTCGAACTTCTTCTTAAACAACGTGCTCACGTATCGCGACCGGCGTCTGCATGGATTCGGACTGCTTCGCGGCCTCGCGAGCTTCTACGTCGTCTGCAGCCTCGGCGCGCTGGCCAACATCGGCATCGCGTCGTACGCGTTCGCCGAAAGGACTGAGTGGGCGATATCCGCCGCAGCGGGCATCGTCGTCGGCACGCTCTGGAACTATCTCGCGACGGCCCGCTTTACTTGGCGTGCGAGTCGGGTCGAGGGTGCATGAGCGGACGCGTCGCGCCAGCGCAAAGGCGAGCACCCGCCTCGAGATCAGCGCTTGCCCTGTGGCCCACGCGCAATCGCGACACGAATGCGCGTCCGCCAAATCTCGAAGGGGTCCCAGCCGTTTTGCCAGAAGAGCAGCGGCAGCTTCGCGAGATTGGGGGAAACCGTGGCTGCACTGGAGTCGTCGTCGTTTGCCGCCTTGATCGTGCGGAAGACGCTCAGCGCGAGCGAATTCTTGTTCATTGGCCCTACCTTGGTTGTTCGAATACGCTGCCTGCTTCCCCCGGCAGCGCCGGATCGTACCCGCCTGGATCATAACCCGGGTCGACCGCTCTGCGGAATCCCCAGGCCGAGATGTCGGTTCGTGTTTGCGGCAAGGCTGACTGCGAAGCATGACGAATGGATGATGAAGAATATGTGAAAGCGCCGCGCGCGAGCCGGATCGACCCCTTCGGCTTCGCCCGCGAACTCGCAACACGCTGGGACGCGGCCGCCATCGTGCTCGTCCTCGCGCTGGTCGTCTTTCTCGGCGAGGCGAGTCGCGGCCTGCTCGAACCGATTTCGAAGCTGCAGGCGAGCCCGGTCTCCCTCGACCCGCGGGGCCTGCCGATGTACGCGGCGCGCACGACGCTCAGGATGTTTGCTGCACTCGCTTTATCGCTCACCTTCACCTTCACCTATGCCACTTGGGCCGCGAAGAGCCCGCGCGCCGGCAGACTCCTCGTCCCGATCCTCGATATCCTGCAGTCGGTCCCGATTCTCGGCTTCATCTCCATCACGGTCGTGTTCTTCATGTCGCTCGCGCCAGGCCGTGTGCTCGGGGCGGAATTCGCGGCAATTTTCGCGATCTTCACGAGCCAGGCGTGGAACATGGCGTTTAGCTTTTATCAATCGCTGCGCACGGTGCCGACCGAGCTCATCGAGGCGGCCGACTCGTTCCACCTCTCCCCCTGGATGAAGTTCTGGCAAGTGGAGGTCCCCTTCTCGCTACCCGGGCTCATCTGGAACACGATGATGTCGATGTCGGGGGGTTGGTTCTTCGTCGTGGCATCCGAGGCGATCTCGGTCGGGCACACGTCGATCGCGCTGCCGGGCGTCGGCTCCTACATCGCGCTCGCGATCGAGCAGCGCAATCTGTGGGCCATCGGTTGGGCGATCGCGGCGATGGCCATCGTCATTCTCGCCTACGACCAACTGATGTTTCGCCCGCTCGTGGCGTGGGCCGACCGGCTGCGGTACGAGCAGGAGCCGAGCGCTCGTCCGCCTCGCTCGTGGGTGCTCACCGTCATGCAGCGCTCGCGGCTTCTCTCTGCCGTAACGGACGCGTTCTATGCGGCAGTGCGTTGGACGAGCTGGGCGATGCCGATCGGCTCCCGTGTCCGCCGGTCAGTCAAGTCGCACGCGTCGCTGGGCACGCCGCAAGAGCCCGGGGACGAACGCCCCGAACGTTGGCCTCGCGTACGCCGCGTAATCGATGCGGATCGCTTCTGGGTCGCGATCATCGCCGCGTTAGCGGCCCTCGCGGTGTGGCATATCTCCCGCACGCTCATCGAGCAAACGAGCGGAGCCGAGGCACTGCAGGTCTTCGAATATGCGCTGCTCACGGCGATCAGAGTTTTCGTGCTGATTGCGATTGCGAGCCTCATCTGGGTGCCGGTCGGCGTGTGGGTGGGACTGCGGCCCCGGGTCGTGGCCGTGGTGCAGCCGATCGCGCAGTTCCTTGCCGCATTCCCGGCCAACCTGCTCTTCCCGCTCGCGATCTACATCATCGTCGCATGGCGACTCAATCCCGATGTCTGGCTGAGTCCGCTCATGATCCTCGGGACGCAGTGGTACATCCTCTTCAACGTGATCGCCGGCGCCTCGGCAATGCCCGGGGAGCTGCGCTATGCGGCGCAGAATTTCAACCTGCGAGGTCGGCTCTGGTGGGCGCGCGCGGCGATTCCCGCGGTATTTCCTTACTTCGTGACGGGAGCCATCACCGCCTCGGGCGGCTCCTGGAACGCGGCGATCGTCGCCGAGGTCGCAACCTGGGGCCACACGCAGCTGCGCGCCCACGGCATCGGCGCATATATTGCCGATGCGACGGCGGCAGGGGACTTTCACCGGATCGTGCTCGGCATCGTCACCATGAGCCTGTTCGTCGTCGCGATCAATCGGTTCTTTTGGCGACCGCTGTATTATTACGCCGAGCGCCGTTTTCGCCTCGGTTGAACCCAGCGCGAGGCGCAGTGAACATGAATGCAGCCGCTCCGCTTCTGAGAGTTGCCGACGTGAGCAAGGCGTTCCCCAAACCCGACGGGGAAGGCAAGCTCGTCGTGCTCGAGGGCGTGAACCTGCAAGTGAGCGAGGGCGAGATCGTCGGGATTCTCGGCCGCTCGGGCTCGGGAAAGTCTACGCTGCTGCGCCTCATCGCGGGACTCTCGGAGCCGAGCGGCGGTGAGCTCACCTACCTCGGCCACCCGATCAGCGGACCCGCGCGGGGCATCGCGATGGTGTTCCAGAGCTTCGCGATCTTCCCTTGGCTCACCGTGTACGAGAACGTCGCACTCGGGCTCGAGGCGCTCAGGGTACCGCGCGCGGAGATCAAGCGCCGCTCACTCGCGGCGATCGACCTGATCGGTCTCGATGGGTTCGAGTCCGCCTACCCCCGCGAGCTCTCCGGCGGCATGCGCCAGCGCGTCGGATTCGCGCGCGCGCTCGTCGTGCATCCCAACATCCTGCTGATGGACGAAGCCTTCTCGGCGCTCGACGTGCTCACCGCCGAGACCCTGCGCACCGATTTCCTGGACCTCTGGACCGAAGGGCGCATGCCGATCAAAGGCGTCGTGCTGGTCACCCACAATATCGAGGAGGCGGTGCTCATGTGCGACCGCATTCTCGTGTTCGCGAGCAACCCAGGGCGGATCCTCACGGAGATTCGGGTGACCCTGCCGCAGCCACGCAGCCGCCTCGATCCGACGTTTCGCGCGCTGGTGGAGCGGATCTACGTCGAGATGACCGCACGCCCTGCGGATGCGCACGCGCGCAGCGGACTGTTCCCGGGGGCCGGTATCGGCACCGTTCTGCCGCGCGTCGGCTCGAACCTCCTGTCGGGCTTGATCGAGACCGTAGCGGCTGCGCCGTTCAACGGCACTGCGGACCTCCCGAAGATCGCCTCCGACCTGCAGATGGAAATCGATGAGCTGTTCCCGGTCGCGGAGGCGGCTCAGATGATGCGGCTCGCGGAGGTCGCAGGGGGCGACATCAAGCTCACCGACACGGGGCTCGCATTCGCCAACTCGGAGCTCGATGAGCGCAAGCGGATCTTCTCGAGGCAGCTCTTGTCTTACGTGCCACTCGCCGCGCACATTCGCCGCGTGCTCGATGAGCGCCCGAGCCACGGCGCCCGTAAGAGCCGTTTCCTCGACGAGCTCGAGGACTACATGACCGAGGAGCAGGCGGAGCAGACGCTGCGCACGATCATCAGCTGGGGCCGGTACGCGGAGGCGTTCGCGTACGATGACGAGAACGCGGCGTTCAGTCTCGAGAATCCCAGTTGAACAGGGGCTGAGGACGTCTCGGCCGCGCGACTCATCCGGAGGAACGAAATTCATGCTGTTTCCCACCACTCTCGTCGGCAGCTACCCGCAGCCCGATTGGCTGATCGACCGTCCGAAGCTCTCGGGACGCTTCCCGCCGCGGGTGCGAGTGCGCGATCTGTGGCGCATACCTGAGCCTTTTCTCGCCGAGGCGCAGAACGATGCCACGATCCTGGCAATCCGTGCGCAGGAGCAGGCCGGCATCGACATCGTGACGGACGGGGAGTGCCGCCGCGAGAGCTACTCCAATCACTTCGCGACCGCGCTCGAAGGCGTCGACATCGATAACCCCGGCACGGCGCTCGACCGCTCGGGCCATCCCAATCCGGTGCCGCGCATCGTCGGCCGCATTCGACGCAAGCGCCCCGTGCAAGTGGAGGATTTGAAGTTCCTGAAGAATCACACCACCCACCCGGTGAAGATGACCGTGCCCGGCCCGTTCACCATGAGTCAGCAAGCGCAAAACGACTTCTATCCGAGCGAGGCGGAAGCTGCGATGGATTACGCGGTAGCCGTGAACGCGGAAATTCGCGACCTTTTCGCAGCCGGTGCCGACGTCGTGCAGATCGATGAGCCGTACATGCAGGCGCGCCCGCAGAAGGCGCGCGAATTCGGCCTTGCGGCGCTCAATCGAGCGCTCGAAGGCGTCGCGGGCACGACCGCCGTGCACATCTGCTTCGGCTACGCGGCGATCATCCATGAGCGCCCTTCGGGCTACTCGTTTCTGCCCGAGCTCGCGGGATGCAGCTGCAGCCAGATTTCGGTCGAAACGGCGCAATCGAATCTCGATTGCTCGGTGCTCGAGCGGCTCGCCGGCAAGCAGATCATGGTCGGCGCGCTCGATCTCTCCGACATGCGGGTCGAGAGTCCGGAGATCGTCGCCGAGCGCGTGCGCCGCGCACTGCGCTACGTTGCGCCGGAGAACGTCATTCTCGCGCCGGACTGCGGCATGAAGTACTTGCCGCGGGAAGTCGCGTTCGGGAAGCTCGGCTCCCTCAGCGCCGCGGCGCGTCAACTCCGTCGGGAGTTCGCCAAGTAACCGCTCAGCCGCGTGCGTTCGATCACTTGGGGAAAGTGAGTCGGTCTTGAATCGCGAGCAGCACGTCGCGCCGCGAGACCTCTCCGACCAGCGAGTTGCGCCACGGCCCGAGCGTCACCGGCAATACCGTCGCCTGCTCGCGCAGGAACCCATCGAGGGCCGTGCCGAGCGCCATGTCGGGGGATAACGCAAAGCTCACCGGGTGGGAAACCTGATCGACGGAAGCCGTTCCGTCGATGTGCCCCTTCTGCACCTGATCGAGCACGCGGCGCGGATCGAGCCACGCGATGAGCTGATCGCCGTCCACGACGTACACGCGCTCGAGCGGCCGCTTCGGCAGTTGCGCAAGCAGCTCCCCGACGGTCGAGGTGCGTGGCACTTGGGCTGCCGGCGGCTTCACGAGCGGCTCGACAGTGCGCAGCCGCCAATCATCGGGCGCAGCCGCCGCGGCAGCGCGCGCGAGCGAGCCGTGGTAAACCGACTCGCCGTGGCGGTAGACCTTCGCCGTGTAGTGCGCCGTCACGCAAGCGAGCATCAGCGGCAGAACGATGTCGTAGTCGCCCGTCATCTCGAACACCATGAGGATCGAGGTGAGCGGTGCATGGGTCGTTGCGGCGAGGAAGCCGCCCATGCCGATGAGTGCGTAGACTGCCGGACCCGAAGTGATCGACGGCAGCAGCCCGTGCATGCCTTCACCGGCAAGCGCCCCGAGCGCACAACCCATGAAGAGGGTCGGCGTGAAGATACCGCCCACGGCACCCGATCCCACCGTCGCCGCGGTCGCGGCCGCCTTTGCAAAGAGCACCTCGGCGAGTCGACCGCGATTGGTCGTGCCATCGAGAATGTCGCCCACCACGCTGTAGCCGTTACCCCATACTTGCGGAACGAAAATCGAGATCGCCCCGACGAACACGCCCCCGAGGCCGAGCTGCCAATAGGGCTGCCAGCGCAGCTTCACGAAACGCGACTTTGCGAAATCGATGAGGTTCAGGAACGGCGGGGCGAGATGACCGCAGACGACGCCGAGGATGACGAAGAAGATCAGCTCGAGGTTCGATGCGAACTGCAGCTGGGGCACATGAAAGAGCGGGCCGTATCCGAGGAAGCGGTGCGCGGTCACGTTGGAAGTGACCGAGGCGACGACGAGCGGTCCGAAGCTCTCCATCGCCGTGTTGCCGAGCACGATCTCGGAGACGAAGAGCGCCCCTGAGATCGGAGCGTTGTAGACGGCGGCGATGCCGGCTGCGGCCCCGCACGCGACCATCAGCCGCAGACGCGGGATCGAGGCTCGTGCGAGTGCGCCGAGTTTCGAGCCGATCATTGCGGAGAGCTGCACGACCGGACCCTCGCGGCCGAGCGAGCCGCCGGAGCCGATTGAGCAGAGTGAGGACAGCGCCGTGAGCAGGGTCGTGCGGAAGGGAATGCGCCCGTCCCCGACGAGCACCGCCTCCATGTAGTCGACCGCGCGCGGCACGGTGAGCACCCGGCCGGCCGCGTACAAAATGAGTCCGGCAAGGAAGCCGCCGACGATCGGGACCGTCATGCGATGCCACCACACGAGCAGGATGGCGGCATTGACGAGGCTCTCGGTGTTCTGTCCCGTGAACACCCGCTCGAGCAGATGTGTGCCCTCGCGAAAGCCAGCGCTCGCGAGCGCTCCGAGAAATCCCGTGAGGGCGGCCCAGAAGACGATTCCGGCCAAGTCCTCGTGCCCGAACAGCAGCAGCCGCAGTCGTGTGACGAGCGACAGCGACAGGTGCGGCAGGTCTCGGACGTGATTCGCCATGGTCAGCTTACCGGCGCGTAGCATAACCATGTCCGGCGCCCCTCGCCGTTGAGCTTAGGCCCACATCCGAGGTTTAGGCGTCAGTTGCGGCACGTTTCATGGAACCTCCGCTGAGGCCCAGCATTGGCTCCGCAGTGGCTGACCCGACCCCCACCCAGCGGAGCTTCTCGAACCGCCGGCCGGTCAATGGAGATGACCCAGGACCGCGGAGTCTGATCCTCGCGTGCCCCCATTGCGGCACGCTCCAGGATCTCGCGCCGATGCCGATCGGGGTGACCGCATACTGCCCCGTCTGCCGCAACACGTTCGAGCGCACGAGCGGCCGGAGCATTGCCGCGGCATTCGCGTGCGCGTCAGCGACGCTGATCCTGTTGTTCCCTGCGAACCTGCTGCCGCTGCTCAGCGTCTCGCTGCTCGGACAGACTCGCGTGAGCCATCTCGGCTCGGGCGTGGTTGCGCTCTGGGATCATCAGTGGGTCGTCCTGGCCATAATGGTCGGCGCCTTCGCCGTCATCCTGCCGTTCGTCCGCTACGCACTGCTCACGTTCGTCCTCGCGGCCGTGCTGCTCGCCCGCTCGAACCGTTCTCGATTCTTGCAGCTTCCCCGTTGGCTCGGGACCGCGTACCGCTGGGCGATCGAACTCGACCCCTGGAGCATGCCCGATGTGTTTCTGATCGGCGTCGCCGTCGGCTACAGCCGCATCGAGGCCAATCTGCCGGTGACTTTCGGCTGGGGCGGATTCTGCTTTGTCGCCGCCGCGTTCCTTTCAATGCTGTCGCGCGCCGCACTCGACCGGCGCACCGTCTGGCGCGCGCTCGAGGTCGAGCAACCCCCGATCGGCCCGCAGGAGCCGGTGCTCTCGTGCACCGCCTGCGATCTGGTATTGCCGCTCGCCGCGGAAGGCTCGCGTTGCCCGCGCTGCCGCGCGCGCCTGCACGCCCGCAAGCCCGATGCCATCATCCGTACGACCGCGCTCATCGTGGCGGGGTTCGTGCTGTTTGCGCCCGCGAACATCTATCCCATGAGCACCGATCTGCAGCTCGGACAGCTCGTGCCGCACCGAATCATCGACGGCATTCGTGAGCTCTACCAGGCGGGACTGTGGCCGCTCGGTATCCTCATCTTCTGCACGAGCATTGCGATTCCCTTCATCAAGCTCGCCGGGCTCGCATGGTTCCTGCTTTCGATCCGGCTGCGATCGCGGAAACGCCTGAGGTTGAAGACGCGCCTCTATCGGTTCATCGATGAGATCGGACGGTGGTCGAACACGGACATTTTCACGATCGCCGTGTTTCTACCGCTGCTGCAATTCGGGCAGATCATCAGCACGCGGGCCGCCCCGGGCGCGCCAGCCTTCATCCTGGTCGTCGTGATCACGATGCTCGCCTCGCGCTGCTTCGACCCGCGCCTCATGTGGGACGCCGCAAGGCCCTCCCCTGCAGCCGCGCGGCGCCGGCGTACGCCACCCCCCAAGCGGCCCGCCGGGACTCAACTGCCGGAATCGGCCGGTCTTCCGGCGCACGGAGGCACGGGATGAACGATGAGGAGCCGCGCGTCACCGGCCGCCGACGCACCGCCGTCGGCCGGCGCACGACGTGGTGGCCCGGGTGGATATGGTCGGTCCCGCTTGCCGCCATCGGCATCGTCGTGTGGCTGATGCTGCGCGCATTGAGCGGCCGCGGGGTCGGTGCGACCGTCGTGTTCGACGACGCGGGCGGAATGGCCGAGAACAGCACCAAGGTGCTCTATCACGGACTCGACGTCGGCACCGTTACCGAGCTCTCCCTCGCGCCCGACGGGCATCACGTGCTCGCGCACCTCGATATGGACGGCGACATGCGCCCGTATGTCAATGCGGGCACGCATTTCTATCTGATCGGGGCGCATCCGAGCTTCACCGATCCCGAGTCCCTGAAAGCGCTGGTCGCGGGCCCCTACATCCGACTCGTGCCGGGGCGCGGGCGGCCGACGGATCGCTTCACGGGCATCGACGGCGAGCCTCCCGAGCGACTCGCCGTCGCGATACCCTATACCGCGACCTTCGCCGGCGCGAGAGGTAACGTCCGCGCCGGCTCGCCGGTAATGCTCGGCGGGTTCGAGGTGGGGGAGGTCTCGAACGCGCAGCTCGTGACTGATCCCAAGGTGGGCGCCGTCGAGACACGTGTCGTCCTGATGCTCGATCCGACGCGCTTCCACATCGAAGGCGCGGTGCAGGCCGGAGAGAATTGGACCAAACTCATGAACGCGACACTCGATGCGCTCGTCCGGCACGGCCTACGCGCGACCCTCTCTCAGAACCCACCGGTCATCGGGGCTCCTCAAGTCGCGCTCGAAATGGAGGCGGAGCCCTCTGCCGGACCCGCACAGACCGGCGCGACTGGTACGACGGGCAGAACTGACGAAAGGGGTGACTCGGGTGAGACCCCCGAGGTCGGCCTCGACTACTCCGGCCGCTACCCAGGCATTCCGACGATCAGTGGCGGGGGCCTCGACGCCCTCTCCGAGCAGCTCGGACACCTTCCGCTCACTCAGATCGCAAACAACGTGCAAGCAATCACCGAGCGCGTCAAGACGCTCGCCGACTCGCCTCGGCTCGATGACAGCATCCGGCACCTCGACCGGTCGCTCACCGAGCTCGATCAGGCGCTGCGCACGGCGGGTCCGCAGCTTGCCCCGACGCTCACGACCGTTCGCCAGACGGTTGCGAGCCTGCGGCAAACCGCGACCGACATCGATGCGACGGCCGACACCGCGCGTCAGCTGATGAGCAGCAGCGTCGCGTCGCCCGGCGCGAGCGTACAGCAGGCCCTGCGCGAGCTCTCCGACGCTTCGCGGTCAATCCGCTCGCTCGCGAACTACCTCGATCGACATCCCGAGGCCCTCATCCGGGGGCGCCACTGAGCCATCCAATGAAATCCACAACGAACTCAACCGGTGTCGCCGCCGCGCTCGCGGCAGCTTTCGTCGGTCTCACGGCGTGCGCATCGAGCCCTCCGACACAATTCTATTCCCTCGAGCCGGTTGCACCTCAAGGCCCCGCGCCGCAATCGGACGTGACCACTTCTCAAACGGCTCCGCTGCGCATCGCCGCCGTACACATTCCGCCTGCTCTCGATCGACGTGAGATCGTCCGCCTCGGCGCTGACAATCGCCTCGACATCAGCGGCTTGCAACGCTGGGGTGCGCCGTTCGACGAGATGGTGCAGCACGTGCTCACGCAGAATCTCGTCGAGCGCTTGGCCGCCAACGAGGTCGTGCTGCCGCTCGGGCCGGCGCCCGCCGACACGCAGTCGGTGGTCATCGATCTGTTGCAGTTCCAGAGCAACGCGAGCGGCAACGTCGTCCTGCAGGGTAGCTGGTCGCTGCTTCTGCCCGGGCAGAGCGCCCCGGCGCTGATTCGCGACTTCCGCTACGAGGACTCTGCCGGCGCGCAGAGCTTCGCGGACGAGGCGGCTGCGATGAGCCGGCTTCTCGCACGCTTGGCCGACGACATCGCAGCCGAGGCGCGAGCCCGCCATTGATGCTCTAGCACGCCTCGCGCCCGCCCGCACTCCGGTCGCACCAGCGCAGCGCGCCCGCGCGATCGAGGGAACGGAAAGTGCCCGCCGCGCATTCGCTCCGTCAGGACGCTCTGCAGGGCAGACGGACGCGGCGGTCGTCGCTGGCGGCGATGGCTCGGGCAGGGATGCCCGATTGCCGCACGGATTGCACGGGGACGGGTTCGCAGCAACGCTGAGCGGGGCTCATCAAATATCCGCGCGTGCGACGCTCGGCCCCGCACTTGCGTCGCGACTGAACGAGATGGACGTGGGGCGGAACTTACGGCACGTACCTGATCGCGCCCAGCCTGCAATCGCTCAATGCTCTTTCCCAAAGACTAAAGGTGAGCCGCGCAAACATCGGCGGCACGTGGCGCCCCGCTCGCTCGGCCTCATCGAGCGCATCTATGATACCCTCGTTGCCCGCCTACAACGGGAGCTGCACGATTACGATCGGGCGCTCCATTTCATCCGCACAGGAGTCATGATGTCTGTCAAGAATCCCCCGGATCAGTTGCGCCGCCGCCTCGTTCTCGGCAGCATCGCGGGCGCGAGCACGGCCGCACTCTGGACACTCGCGGCGGGCGCCCGGCACTCGGAGTCGCGTGCGGCAGATGCCCAGCGCGTCTCACCGAGTGAGCCGCTCGCGCTGGCGCTCGGCTACACCGAGAACGCGATGAAGGTGGACAAATCGAAGTTCCCGACGTACATGCCCGGACAGGCATGCGACACCTGCCGCTTCTTCCAGGGCAAAGCCGGTCAGGCATACGGACCTTGCCAGATTTTCATGGGCAAGGAGGTCAACATCAACGGCTGGTGCGCTTCGTACGCTAAGAAGCCCTGACGCCCTCAAGGCGAGGCGGCTCGGGGCGGGTTGGTGGAGCCAGGCGGGATCGAACCGCCGACCTCTTGCATGCCATGCAAGCGCTCTCCCAGCTGAGCTATGGCCCCACGCGCGAGGCAGGCGAAGCTACTTTTGCCACGCCTTACTGTCAAGGGCGTAGCACCGACCCCCGCGGAACCGAACTCCACTTGGGGCGGTAGGGCTCGAAACCTGCTCCAGCGCATGGGATGCGCAAGATTTTGGACCTCGACGACTTCGAACGTGTCGTGCGCGGAGCCCTTCCGCGCGCGGTGTTCGACTACGTCAAGGATGGCTCGGAAACCGAAACCTCTCTGCGCAGCAATCGCGCGGCGTTCGACGAATGGCGCCTGATTTCGCGTGTCCTCGTCGGGGTGGCCGAACGCTCCCAGACCGTCACGCTCTTCGGGCGGGACTATTCGGCGCCTTTCGGCATCGCCCCGATGGGTGGCGGTGCCCTCGTCGCCTACGACGGCCACAACGTCATGGCGCGTGCTGCCGCCCAAGCGCGCATTCCGTTCATCCTCAGCGCAAATTCCATCATCCCCCTCGAGGAAGTGGCGAAGCAGAACGCGGACACGTGGTTCGCCGCCTATCAAGCAGCAACCGCGGAAGCTGTCATTGGAATCGCGGACCGGTGCGCGCGCGCGGGCATCCGGGTGCTCGTCGTGACGGCCGACGTCGCGGTCCACTCGAACCGCGAGAGCGACCCGCGTAATGGCTTCGGGTTTCCGGTTCGCCCAACGCCGCGCCTGACCTGGGATGTTCTGTCTCATCCCGGATGGATGTTCGGCGTGCTCGCCCGCACGGTGTTGAAACGCGGCATTCCCCGCATGATCAACCTCGAGCCGGACGGAGGCCCGAGCCTGTTTTCATCGCGGATGCAGGGCAGCACAGCGCATCCGGCGCTCTCTTGGGAGCACATCCGCATCATGCGCGAGCACTGGAGGGGGCCCCTCGTGATCAAGGGCATCCTCTCGCCGCAGGATGTCGCGCTCGCGCGCGATCACGGCGTAGACGGCGTGATCCTTTCTAACCACGGTGGCCGCCAGCTCGATCAGGCGGTCTCCCCGATCACGATGCTGCCCGCCGCGCTGAAGGCGGCCGGCAATCTCACGGT